>Ga0224558_1003338_pt1 | contig 13507 bp, 6 predicted proteins | sample 714S32024metaG_FD_180682 | JGI IMG/M metagenome (GOLD analysis project Ga0224558, IMG submission 180682) | Peat soil microbial communities from Stordalen Mire, Sweden - 717 S3 20-24 | ecosystem: Environmental > Terrestrial > Soil > Wetlands > Peat | place: Sweden: Norrbotten County, Stordalen... | reverse complement strand
CACGCCGGCGCAACCGAAATCCGAATCCTCGACTTTAGACTTTAGACTCTGGACTCTAGACTCGATCAGTCCGAGACCGAGCGTGCCGAAGTCAGCCGCGGCGGCCAGCGGTCCCACCGGCTCGCGCGGGCGGTCGCTGAAAACAATGTCATCCACGCCAATATTGCCCCAGCCGCCTTGTTCTTGGTCCACAATCTGCAAGGTGGCGGTCTTGGCCGCCCAACGCCGCACGTCCCAGCTTGCCGGCCGCATCCGGTTATCGTTCTGGCCGGTGGCCGAGAGCGCGAGTTTGCCCTCGACCAGCAGATTCATGCAGGTCGTGTCCTTGTGCGCCCCGCCGCCGATCAGGAAGGTGATGAAATGGCGGTCAATCGTGAAAGGCCGGCTGGTCAGGGTACCGGTAGCCGAATCCTTTTCCTCGACCGATTTCCCGGGCGCCGAGGCGTGGCTGTTGACTACCCGTTTGCCTTTGCCGCCGACGTCGCCCTGGTAAGAGGGGATGTTTGCTATCTCGACCGGCCCCGCGCCGAAGGCTGTGCCGGTCACCACCCAGTTGGCATAAGTGTCGCCCTCAAAGTCCTCGAAGACGATGTCAGGCCGGGCCGAGCCGGGGTTGGCGGGGGCTTCCTGTGCGCTGCACTCCAGGAAGAGCAAACCGTCTCGGCGCACCAGGCGGTTGCGTCGGAGACCGTCCCGCGCCTGGCCGCTGTGCAAGCAAACGGCGTTCTCGAGCCAGCCAGCCAGCTCGACCTCTATTTCCACGCTGCGCTCATTCTTGATAGTGAATTCCAGCACCGTCGCCGGCAGCGAAGAGTCCTCCTCGTTTAGCGGAATAAAGGGCGAAAACGCTTCGAGGCGGACGCTGGCAGGCGAGTCCGAGTCGCGATACTCGACGTAGCCGACCGGATATTCGCCGGTAAAGGACACCTCGCGCCAGTGAGCGCGGTCTAGCGCCCATTCCCGTGTCGTCCCGGCCGCGGCAACCCGTAGCGCGAAGCCCTGCTCGAGCGGCGAGGTGGGTTTCAGGGGTTTGGCGTAATGCTCGGCGCCGGTGCCAATGCGTTGGTTGAAGATGTCCCAGTGCCAGAGCTTGCCGTCGCCGCCAAGGTAGAGCTGACCTGCGCAGATGCCGCCGATGGGCATGCCGATCTTTTCAAGGTCCGCGCCTCGATAGACCGTCCGTTCGCCGCGCTCAAAGAGCGATTTCACCCACTCGGGGCGGAGCTTCTTGTCCGCAGGGACGAGCCGGTCAAAATCCTCCCGCGTGAACGGCCCGGCCATGACCGGCCACCGGAGCATGGCCAGCCCGGCTGCTGTCAGTGAAGAAGTCTTAAGGAAGCTGCGACGGCTGGGCAGTAGTTTGCCGGCAAGCTCCCAAGGAGATTCAGGCTTGGCGTTCATAGGTCATTTCTCTTAGCAGATCCTCATTCGCTTCTGTCAATGGAACAGTGCTTTGGCGTTCGCCAGCATGGCGAGAAAAGGAGGATGCGCGGCAACACTGCCGCGTAGGGTATTCGGGATGGGTGCGGGGACAAGTGAAAAGACACTGTAAGCCAACCTGCCCACCATTAACTCGAAGCTTGACCCCGCGCGGCGCAGATTCACACTCTAGGGGATGGCCGATTCGTAATCGGCCCGGCGTCGGGCCGACTCGTAGCAGAGGAAATGATCAACGGCTCAAAACCAACCAGCCCCTCCGGCGATGATTGGCCCCCAGACCCAATGCGGCGGCAGGGCGTGGTCCACGCGTCTCCTCCCCTCCCGAGCAATTTGCAATTTGCCATTCCCAATTCTCGATTTGCAATCCTCCTCACCCTGCTCGCCCTGCTCTCCTTCCTGCCAGCCTGCTCGCGATCCAAGGCCCCCGACCCCGTAACCAACAGCGCCCCTGCCCCGTCGGGCGACCTGTCGCCAGCCGCCCTGGCGGTTTCCCCCGATGGCCAGAACCTTTACATGGCCTGTTCCACCGCCAAACAGGTGCTGGTCTTCAACACTGCCCAGCGCCAGATCACCAACCGTCTGGCGCTGCCGGCGGAGCCTTCGGGGTTGGCGTTGTCGTCCGATGGCGCGCAGCTTTATGTGACCTGCGCGGGACCGGCCAGCCAGGTCTGTGTCATGGACATTCCCTCCGGCAAGGTGCTGCGGACGCTGGCTGCCGGCCATACCGCCCTCAGCCCCGTCTTAAGCCCCGACGGGAAGACGCTCTTCGTCTGCAACCGCTTCAACGACGCGGTTTCGCTGTTTGACCTGCGCCGGGGCCAGGCAGAGTCCCGCATTCAGGTGGCGCGCGACCCGGTGTCCGCCGCCCTCACACCGGATGGGCGCTTCCTGCTCGTGGCCAATCACCTGCCGCGCGGCCGTTCGGACGTGCCTTACGTGGCGGCGACGGTCAGCGTGATCGACGTGGCCCAGCGCAAGGTGGTCAAGGAACTGCGCCTGCCGAACGGCAGCATCAACTTGCGCCAGATCTGTGTCTCTCCGGATGGCAAGTACGCTTGCCTGGCGCAGACGGTGGGGCGGTTCCAGGTGCCGGTGACTCAGCTCGCGCGCGGCTGGGTCAATACTAGCGCCCTAACGCTCATTGACCTGGCTTCCCTGGATGTGCTGAACACGGTGCTGCTGGACGACCCGGATCGTGGCGCGGCCAATCCCTGGGCGGCGGCGTGGTCTGGCGATGGACGGTGGCTCTGCATCACGCACGCGGGCACGCATGAATTGAGCATTATTGATTTCCCCGCCCTGCTGAAAAAACTGGCTGCCCTGCCCGCCACGCCCCCGCCCCCATCCGTGAAGGACAACTACGTCAGCTCGCACTCCGCCGCGGACGTGCCCAACGATCTGTCTTTCCTCTATGGCCTGCGCCAGCGGGTGCGGCTCAACGGGCGCGGGCCCCGCGCGCTGGTCATCGCCGGCAACCGGGCCTTTGTGGCCGGCTACTTCACTGACAGCCTGGACGTGGTGGACCTCTCCGCCGCAACACCCGTGGCTGAGACCGTGGCGCTGGGTGCCGAGCATCCGATGACGACAGTGCGGCGCGGTGAGATGTATTTCAACGACGCGACAATCTGCTTCCAGGGCTGGCAAAGCTGCGCCAGTTGCCACGACGATGACGCTCGAGTGGACGGCCTTAACTGGGACCTGATCAACGACGGCATCGGCAACCCGAAGGACACCAAGAGCCTGGTGCTGTCCCACCAGACTCCGCCGGTGATGAGCTTGGGCGTGCGGGCCACGGCGGAAATTGCGGTCCGGAACGGCATAGGGAACTCGCTCGCCACCTCGTTACCCGAGGAAGTGCCGGCGGCAATGGATGAGTGGCTCAAATCGCTCAAGCCGGCCCCCGGCCCGCATTTGGTGAATGGGCGCCTGTCTGAGGCGGCGCGGCGCGGCGAAAAGCTGTTCAAGAGTCCCGACACCGGCTGCGCCAATTGCCACGAGCCTGAGCTGTTCACCGACCTGCATTCCTACAACGTCGGCACGCAGAATCCCTTCGACAAGGAAGACAAGGAGTTTGACACGCCGACGCTGCGCGAGCTTTGGCGCACCTCCCCCTACCTGCATGACGGCTCGGCCGCCACGATCCGCGACGTGCTGACCACCCGCAACCCGAAGGACGAGCACGGCAAGACCTCCAAGCTCACCGCGCAGCAGATTGATGACTTGGCTGAGTATCTACTCTCCCTATGAAGCAGCATTGAGTTCTACGATCGGTTGGACGCGGTGGAAGTAGGTCCTGTCAGCGTGACATCTTCTCCCTGAGAATCGCATAGAAGGCCTTGGCCTTCTGGAGCCGTTCGCGGATGCCCGCACTCCGCGCATCGTCCCCTTTGGCAACCTCGGACTCGATCTTAGCCATGGCGGTGAGCTGCTCATCAATAATCCTCGGCCCCTGCCGTGGATTCCAGGTTGGTTGGTCATTAACCACCACGTAGATCGGCGTGGTGTGTGCTACAGCGTTGTTGTCACAGACGACGCTGGCCATCAGCCACTGGCTGGTCTCGACGAGATGTTCGATCTCAAATTCCAGTGCGGTTTCACCTTTGTTGCCCTTCACCTCTTTCACTACACCAGCCGGTCCTGAGACTTGCAGCACGGTCGGCAGGCCGATGCGGGCCTGGCCAAGTGCTCGGGCGCGGATTTTCACCCGCGTGCCCGAGGAGCGGGTCAATTCGGAACCGGGCAGCTCCCCGTCCACAGTGAACTCGAGCGCCGGGCCGTTGCTCACGAAGGTGTGGCCAGCCTTGAAGGCCAGGAACCAGTTATCCACGTCGAACCTGTCCCCCGTATGCACATAGGTTCGCACCTCGCCTATCGTCGAACCCCAGGGGACGTCGCTGCCCGCCGCAGCCGTTAGCCGAAACCCCAGGTTCAGGTATTCGGCGTAGTCCAACCGGTTGACCATCCCAAATTGGAGCACCTCGATGAAGTCAATCTCCCCGGTCGTCACAAACCAGGGAAATCCACGCGGCAGGTCACAGCCGTTCCAGGCGAAGTGGGCGAACCCGACCAGCGCGCCCGATTGCGCGTGGATTCCTCGGAAGGTGACGTCGTAGAAATCATAGGCGGAGGTGTCGCGGACCATGGCTTGGACGTTTAAGCCAATGATGTGCCCGAAGGTGCTCCGCGGATCCTCCTGCCCGGACACCAGGGCAAAATCGCCTCGCTGCACCCGGAACTTCTTGCCAAAGCCGGCTTGGGCGAACTCGGTGCGGACGTGATCCCCCATTTCGAGGAGGTTGACGACATGCACGTCCTCAGCCAGTGCATACTGCATAAGATATTCCCGCTGCGCCGGCTCGGCAGAGGGGTGATGCACATGCACGTCCCCTGACCACCAACCTCCTGCGGGAAGATCGACCCACCGCTTCAATAGCAGCGTCTTCTCCATTTCGCCGCGGCCACTCACCTCGAACTCGTCGGCGAGCGGGACATATTCCGTGCCGTGGCTGGCCCCGATGCGCCATCGGCCGGCGGGCAGATCGATGAGGAAATCGCCCGAGGTCTGATAAATCATTGGCTCCTTCCAATACGGGATGGAAGGCCGGCCCTCATAAACGTAGCTGCGGTCGTTGTTGTCGCCCTTGCCTTGCATCTTCCGGACCGGACCAATCCAGTTCCGGTCGGGGTTGAAGCTGACCCCGGAGACAAACTCCTGGACCGAGGAGGGCTTGGTGCATACCCGCCCGTCGGGCGGTAAGCGAACTTCGCTGGAGTTGGCGTCGGTGATGCAAGCCATCGCTGGAGTAGTCTTGCCAGTCTCAGCATCCACCAGGCGGAAATGGACGCGGGTGGTGTTGGCCGGCTGGTCTTCGCCCCGGTCGGCGCGGGTGGTGCCGCAAGAAGCGAGAATAGCGGGGCCGGTGAGGATGACTCCAGTGCCGGCCAGAAAACGCCGGCGGGTGATGCCAGAACCCTCGACGGCGGGCGATCTCACTTCGCTCTGCCGACTGTTGCCGTTGCTCTGCTCCCTCATAATCAATTGCTCGTTGAGGACTTCTGCCGCTCGAGGTAGCCGCTGAAGGCGGCTTGCGTGATCTTCTCCTGGGTCCATTCGCCGGGCAGGAATTCGGCGGCGATGCGGCCGGCGGACATCACGAGAATGCGGTCGCACACCGCCATCAATTCCGTCAGCTCGCTGGACACGAAGACCACCGCCTTCCCGTCGGCCGCCAGGTCGCGCAGCAACTGGTAAACCATGTCCTTGGCCGCAACGTCGATGCCGCGCGTCGGCTCGTCAAAAAGCAGCACGCTGCTATCGCGGGCGAGCCAGCGGCCAATGACAACCTTCTGCTGGTTGCCGCCGCTTAGCTCGGACACCGCTTGTTCCAGGGACGCGCAACGCACCGCCAGCCGCTGGCAGAGCGCGCCCGTCGTCCGGGTTTCCGCCTGCGTGTTCAGCCAGCCACCCCGGCGCGCGTGGCGGGCCAACGTAGCCAGGGTGGTGTTGACGCGGATAGATTGTGCCAGCAACAGGCCGTCCTGCTTGCGGTCTTCGGGAACCATGCTGATGCCCGCCCGGACCGCGTCCGCGGGTTCACGAATGACCACCGGTTGCGTCGCGCCGCCAAGAAAGACTTCGCCCGCGTCCTTCCTGTCGGCGCCGAAGATTGCGCGCAGAGTCTCGGTGCGGCCCGAGCCGATGAGCCCGGCGAGGCCGAGGATTTCGCCGCGCCGCACTTGGAAGCTGACGTCCCGGACGCGCTCGCCCGCGTGCAGGCGGTCCACGCGCAGGGCCGGTTCGCCGGCAACCCGCCCGGCAGCAATTTTTCGCTCGGGCAAGTCGTGGCCCACCATCTCGCGGACCATTGAAGAGGGCGTCACCTCAGCGGCATCGTGGGTGGCAACACGCCGTCCATCGCGCAGAACAGTGACACGGTTGGCGATGCGGCGGATCTCATCAATGCGATGGCTGATGTAGATGATCCCCACTCCGTCCGCTTGCAGCCGGCGGATGTTGTCGAACAGCCGGTCGGTCTCCGGGTCGGTCAAGGCGGCGGTGGGCTCGTCCAGGATCAGGAGACGGCAGTTATGCGCGAGGGCGCCGGCCACTTCGACGAGTTGCTGCTGCCCCACGCCGAGCTGGTCAGCGGGCGTCGCCGGATCAAGATCGCCCAGCCCGACGTGCGCCAGCGCCTCGCGGGCCTGGCTATTCAGATCAGCAAACCGGACAAACCCGGCACGGCGCGGCAGGCGGTTGAGGAAGATATTCTCCGCGATGGTCAGCGTGCCGATGACATTAAGCTCCTGCAGCACCATGACGATCCCGGCGTGTTCCGCCTCGCGTTTGGAGCGCGGCGCATAGCGGTGGCCGTTGAACTGAATCTCGCCGCTGTTAGGAGGCGTTAACCCGCAGAGGATGCGCGCGAAGGTGGACTTCCCCGCCCCGTTGCTGCCGATAAGCGCATGCACCTCACCGCTCCGGAGCTCAAAGCCGAAGTCCGTCAACACCGGCACATTGTAGCTCTTGTGCAGGCCGGAGACTTGGAGCAGTGGAGCGCCGGACATAGGGGTATTGCAAATTGAGATCTGGCGTCCGCCTACCGCGTAACGAGGTCCACAGCCGTCGTCTGGTCCGCGGGCGGCGCTTCTCCCTTCAATATCTTGAGTGCGGCCTCGATGCCGAACACCGCCAATTGATCGGCGTGCTGGTCGGCGGTTGCCACCACTCGCCCGTCGGCAATCATCGGGCGAATGGCGCCAATGTTGTCGAAGCCCACGACCAGCACCTGCCCGGCTTTGCCTGCGCTCTGAATGGCCGCGACGGCCCCGAGGGCCATGTTGTCGTTTGCGCAGAGAATTGCCTTGAGGTCGCCATGCTCGCTGAGCATCGCCGCGGCGATGTTGTTTGCCTTGTCCATTTCCCAATTGCCGCTCTGCACGGTAACGATGTTCATGCCTGCCGCCTTCATGGCGTCCTCGAAGCCGAGCCGCCGCTGCTGGCCATTAAAGGCGGTGGGGATGCCTTCGATGATGGCCACCTTGTCGCCCGGCTTAAGCTGTTTGGCCAGCGCCTCGCCAACCTTCCGCGCGCCAGCGCGGTTGTCCGGCCCGACGAACGGCACCGCCAGACCCGCCTGCTTGAGCACATCGGCATCGAGCTTGTTATCAATGTTCACGACGAGTATGCCAGCTTCTTTGGCGCGCTTAAGGACCGTCACCAGCGCCTTGGAATCGGCTGGGGCGATGACGATCGCGTTGGCCTGCCGGGCGATCATCTGTTCCACCAGGTTTACCTGCTCGGCGAGGTCGGTCTCGTTCTTTATTCCATTAACGAGGAGTTCATAAGCGCCGGCATTGGCCGCCTGATGCTTTTTGGCGCCATCGGCCATGGTGCCGAAGAACTCATTGGCCAGCGATTTCATCACGAGCGCCACCTTGGGCTTGCCGGGCTCAGGCGTGTAATCGGATTTCCGGCACCCGCTGCTGAGCAACGCCACGCCACAAAGGCACGTCGCGATAATCAGGCTGCTGGGAAGGGAATCTCGTAAGAAGTGATGTTTCATGCGAACAAATCTGTTGCCGTGGTGCGCCACACGATTCCGCAATGCCCCCCGCCCAGTCAATCACAAAGCGGCTGTTTAAGCTCATTGGCCCGCGAAGACACTGGCGGCGCTTAGACTCAAACTCCCCGGTTCGCCCGCCATAACAGCACCGCCCCGAGGGCCTGGAAGATGAAATTCGGCAGCCAAACGATCAAGTGCGGAGCCCACTCGGGGCGTGTATCGAGCGATTGCGCAAGCAGGATGAAGCTATAATACGCGGCCACCAGCAACAGGGCGACGGCGATGCCGACATTGGTCTCGCGCCGGTGCATCCGGATACCCAGCGGTATGCCGACCAGGGTGAAGCCAAAGCACGCAAAAGAAAACGCGACCTGCTGATGTATCTGGAACCGAATTGGCGTGGTGGGATCACCCATCAGTTTCTCCAACTCCCGCTTCCGGGCCTGCATTTGCTCCTTCGACAGGTTCCGGCCCGACACCTCCAACGTCAGCCGGTGCTCCCATTCGTCCAGTTCGTCCCAGAGCTGGCTGGCAGTCATGTCGCTGATCTTCGGTTGGAACGTCGGTCGCTCCAGCAGATTCGTCTTCACGAGCGCCAGCTCCTTAAAGGCGCCTAAGAGCGGTGTGCCTCCGCGCATTTCCAGGCGCGAGCCGTTGTAAAGGTAGAGGGTCACGTTCTTCGTCGGCAAATCTACCTCTAGCCTGCCTTGCGCTGCCCGCATGTACGACTCGTCCTTGAGGTCCCAAACCATCACGTCCTCCAGCTCCCCGCCCCGGTTCTTGCCCACATGAAAGATGTAGCCCGGGAATTCCTTGATGTAGCTTCCCTCGCGTAGCAGGTCGCTCGACAACTTCTGGCGTAGATTGAAGATGATGTTGGTGTAGGCAACCCGGCAACGCGGCCCGATTTCCATGTTCATGAGGGCGCTCAGGGCACACAGCGCCAGGCTCAACAGCAGGATCGGGCTGATCAGGGACACCAGGCTGATGCCGCTGGCCCGCACCGCGGTCAGCTCTTGGTCGGCGCTGAAGCGGCCAAACACCAGCAGCGTCGCCGTCAGCATGCCCATCGGCAGCGCGAACACCCACGCGAAAGGGACCAACAAACCAGTCATCTGGGCCACCACGCCGAAAGTCACCTGGTGATTTACCAGGAGCGGAAGGACCTGTTGGAGCGCGTTGCCCAACAGCAGCACGAACGTGAAAACCATCACGGTAATCACCAGCGCCCCCAGGATCTGGCGCACCAAATATGCGTGCAACGTCTTCAAGCCCTGCCCATCGTCCGCACCTTCGCCCTAATCCGCAACCCAAAATGCGGGTCATCCTGCTCAAGCCTTCAGGCGGCGGGAACGCCAGAGGAAGAAAATGGCGGGATAGACGGCCAATTCCATCACGGTGGAGGTGACGACGCCCCCGATCATGGGAGTGGCGATGCGCTTCATGACGTCAGCGCCCGCGCCGTGACTCCAGAGAATGGGCAGTAGGCCGCCGATAATCACGGTTGCCGTCATGGCTTTGGGACGAACGCGCTTTACGGCGCCGTGGTAGATAGCGTCACGCAAGTCCGCCAGGCCTCGCATCCGCCCTTCCTGTTGCCATTGCGCGTAGGCCAGGTCGAGGTAGAGCAGCATGACGACGCCGGTTTCAGCGTCCAATCCTGCCAGCGCGATCAGGCCGACCCAGACGGCGACGCTGAGATTGTAATGGAGCAGGTAGAGAATCCAGATAGCGCCCACGAGCGAGAACGGGACGGCGAGCAGCACGATGCTCGTCTTGATCAGCGAGCGTGTGTTCAGGTAGATAATCAGCAGGATGATCAGTAGTGTCAGCGGGACAGCGATCATCAATCTCTGCCTGGCTCGTAGCATGTATTCGTACTGGCCACTCCACAAAATGCTATAACCGCTCGGCAGGCGGATGGCGCCACGGGCGATGGCGTCGTTGACCGCCCGCTGCGCCTTTTGGACATAGGTGCCAACATCGAGGTTCTTCACATCCACATAGATCCAGGCATTAGGCACCGCGCCCTCGCTCTTGATTCCCATGGGCGCGCGCACCACGTCGAGGCGGGCGAGCTGGCCGAGCGGAACCTGTGCCCCCGACGGCGTCGGCACGATGATCTCGCGCAGGGCTTCGAGGTTCTCCCGGAAGTCGCGGTCGTAACGGAGGTTCACGGTGTAGCGCTCCAAGCCCTCGACCGTCGTCGTGAGCGGCATACCGCCCAAGGCGACTTCGAGGACATCCTGGACGGCGCCGATCGAAAGCCCGTAACGGGCAATCTCGTCGCGATTGATATTGAACTCGATGTAATTGCCCCCCATGACGCGCTCGGCGTAGGCGCTGGCCGTGTTGGTGAGTTGCCGTATGACCGGCTCGATCTCCGAGGCGATCCGCTCCAGCTCTGCAAGGCTTGGCCCGGCCACTTTGATGCCAACCGGCGTCTTGATGCCGGTGGCGAGCATGTCAATGCGCGTCCGGATGGGCATCGTCCAGGCATTGACGAGTCCGGTGAATTGGATGGCCGCATTCATCGCATCCGCCAATTCGTCGGGCGTCCGCCGTCGGTGGGCCAGGGTATTGCCGCCCGCATCCCGAATGTCCACTTCCGGCCAATCCTTCTCGTCCTTCAACTGGATGGTCGTCTCGATCATGTCCATAGGGGCCGGATCGGTGGCGGTCTCCGCGCGGCCAACCTTGCCGAACACGCTGTGCACCTCGGGAAACGTCCGTATGATCTTGTCGGTTTGCTGGAGAATCTGCCGCGCCTGGGTCGGACCAAGGCCCGGGAAAGTGGACGGCATGTAGAGCAAATCGCCTTCATACAATGGCGGCATGAATTCCGAGCCTAGATTCTGGAAAGGAAAGAGCTTGCCCATTCTTTGCGCCAACGGCTTCAAGGAGGAGAGCCAGGTTGCTCGGACGGCTTGTCCGCCCTTACCCCCATCCCCTGATCCGCCAGTTAGTGGGGCAGGCGTCTCGCCTGCCTCCCCGGGCGTCTCGCCCGCGGTGGAAGGTTTGAGGCTGATGGGAACCGGGTCGGGCAACCGATTGGCGACCGCCCAATCCCAAGGGAAGAAAACCAACACCACAATCGCCGCCGCGCCGAAGATGACGATCCAGCGCCAGCGAATCACCCAATCAATGACCGGATGATACACCCAGATCAGAAGGCGGTTGAGCGGATTCTTTTCCTCCGGCAGCATCCTCCCGCGAATGAAATAGCCCATCAGGATAGGGGCGAGCGTGATCGAAAGCAGGGCAGCCGCGGCCATGGAGTAGGTCTTCGTAAACGCCAGTGGTTTGAACAGCCGGCCCGCCTGCTCCTGCAGCGTGAACACCGGTATGAAGGAAACGGTGATGACCAGCAGCGAATAGAACAGCGTCGGCCCGACCTCAACTGAGGCGTCGCGGATAATCTGCCAGTGGGGTTTCTTCCCGCCGTCGCGCTCGAGGTGTTTATGCGCGTTCTCGATCATGATGATGACGGCATCGACCATCGCGCCGATGGCGATAGCGATGCCGCCCAGCGACATGATGTTCGAGCTGATGCCTTGCACGTACATGATGACGAATGAAATCAGCACCGCGATGGGCAGGATCAGGATCGCTACCAGCGCACTGCGGAAATGGAGCAGGAATAGGAGGCAGACCAACGCCACTACCAGGCTTTCTTCGAGGAGCTTGTGTTCGAGTGTCTGAACCGCGCGCTGGATGAGCGCGCTGCGGTCGTAGGCGATGGAATACGTCACATCCGGCGGCAGCCCTTTCATGGCTTGGTCCAGGCGCTGCTTGACATCCTGAATAACTTGGCGCGCATTGGCGCCGTAACGCACTACGACAATGCCTCCCACGGTTTCCCCTTCACCATTCCACTCGGCGATGCCCCGGCGCATATCGGGGCCGAGTTGCACGTTGGCCACCTCGCCCAGCAGGATGGGCACACCGTTGGCGCCAACGTTGACCGCGACCTTCTTCAGGTCGTCCAGGCCCTGGATGTAGCCGCGGACCCGCAGGATGAACTCCTTTTCTCCCATCTCGATGGACCTGCCGCCTACTTCGCCGTTGCTGCGCTGAACGGCCATGCTGACATCGGCAATCGAGAGGTTGTAAGCGCGCAGCTTGGTGGGATCAACTGTGACCTGGTACTGCTTGACGAAGCCACCCACGGACGCGACTTCCGCGACGCCTTCGACCGCAGTGAGTTGGTATTTGAGATACCAATCCTGCATGGAGCGCAATTCGGCCAGGCTGCGGTTGGTGGAATTGATCGAATACATGAACGCCCAGCCGACGCCCGTGGCATCTGGGCCAAGCGCGGGGGTGACATTCTTGGGCAACTGCGAGCCGAGGCTGCTCAGGTATTCGAGCACCCGGCTCCGCGCCCAGTAAGGATCAGTACCGTCCGCGAAGATGACGTAGGCGAAGGAGAAACCGTAGAAGGAATAACCGCGGACGACTTTGGCCCGCGGCACCGAGAGCATCCGGGTCGTGATGGGATACGTGACCTGGTCCTGGACGATCTGCGGCGCCTGCCCCGGCCACTCGGTGTAGATAATGACCTGCGTGTCGGAAAGGTCCGGAATGGCGTCCAACGGAATGTTGCGCACCGCGTAAATGCCGCCCAGCACCAACCCCACCGTGGCCAGCAGAACCACGAATTTGTTCTTCAGCGAGAAGTCGATGACGCCTTTAAGCATAACGTTGGATTCAAGTTCAGCGCCCGTGGGCGGAATCGGACTGCACCATCACAGGGATGAGCGTCATGCCGCACTTGGGGCACTTGCCGGCCTTGTCGGAACGCACGTCGCTGTGCTCGGGCATCGGACAGGTGTAATACTCCACGCGCCCGCCGGGCTGAATCTTGGAAAGCGTCTCGCGGGTCACCGGCACGAGCGTCATGCCGCACAAGGGACATTTGCCCGGATGATCATATTCCAAGGCGACGTGCTCCGGCATGGGGCAGATATAGACGATCTGTTCTGCCGTCGGGGCCGCGTTGGTTGCCGAGGACGTGACGGCCTGGGCCGCGCGTTCCGCCCCTTTGGCCGCGGTATTGGGCTCGCGCATCTTCTGGATCGCCTCCCGCAACTGGCTCTCCGAATCGAGCATGAACTGCCCCGAGGTCACCACGCGTTCGTCTTCGCTCAGCCCGCTCAACACTTGGTAGAGGTTACCCTCCGCGCGTAAGCCGAGCGCAACCGTGCGCGGCTCAAACTTTCCCCCTCCTAGCGCGACGAAGACGGTGTTGTTTTCGCCGCTGCGCAGGACGGCCGAGTCCGGCACCAGCAACGCCGCCGGCGACACTTCGGCCTCCAGCTCCACCGTAGTGAACATGCCCGGCTTCAGGAAATAGCCGGGGTTGTGGAACTCCATCCGCACTTTGGCCGTGCGCGTCTTCTCATCGACCGTCGGATAGATATAGGTGACACGCCCCCGGAACTTGCGGTCCGGCAGGTAGGAGAGACCAACGGTGGCCTCCTGCCCAAGCCGGACCAGCGAGA
>Ga0224558_1003335_pt1 | contig 13521 bp, 6 predicted proteins | sample 714S32024metaG_FD_180682 | JGI IMG/M metagenome (GOLD analysis project Ga0224558, IMG submission 180682) | Peat soil microbial communities from Stordalen Mire, Sweden - 717 S3 20-24 | ecosystem: Environmental > Terrestrial > Soil > Wetlands > Peat | place: Sweden: Norrbotten County, Stordalen... | reverse complement strand
TTCCCACAAACCTTGGAAATCGATGAAGCCGATTCCCACATTTCCACCGCCTCGACGACGACTACGAGGATGAATATCTCCTCAAACCGGCCAGCTAAGGGATACGCATTCTGGGGGCAAGCTCACAAGCCGACTTTACCAGGACGGGTTGTAAGATAATTGGATCGATGTTCTGGCAATTAGAATTGTGTCATGTCGTAGTCAGTTTGTGACAAGATTACTTCAATTGACGCACAGTTCAAGCTTACGCACTGTTCAATCGCTGCTTGAACACAAGTGCAGGAGAGGGATTCAAATTGCTAATATGTGCTGATTCTAAACAAGTTATTGAATAATATTAGACGCTCAAAACAGACAAAACACAGGAAATGTGGTTTTCACACACGTATTACTCACCCGTGATATCGAACCGAGGCAATTCAGGAGCGGTTCAGTAGCTCCATGAGCGTGAAGCCAGCGAAAAACTAACTTTTTTGTGCTGTTTATCTTACAAAACAAAAAATCTACCTATCCTACTTTTGGCTGATTCATATCGTTATCGAGCAAGCGTAGGATTTTTTCGATTCAGAAATCTTCATTCCAATCGACTTGGCAATGGCCAGTAGGGAGGGAAATGGAGAGTTCTGAACAGTCACGGCGCGGTAGGCGGGCGAGGGATTGTAAACGAATTCAAAGGCAGGGAAAGAAGCTTACAATCGCAACAACTCGCTCAACCCATCGCCAGGAACTTACATTCAGGAGGCTGTTGTGAGATTCATCCATGCAAAATATGTGTGCGCACTGCTGTTAGTTATCCTCGTTGGCTTAGCCGGTATCGCTTATGGACAAGGCACCAGCGCCAGCTTGACGGGCAACGTTACCGATCCATCCGGAGCGGCTGTGGCCGGAGCGATGGTTACCGTCACCAACATCGACACAAACTTTGCGCAGTCTGCCAAAACTGACAGTGTGGGAACGTACCTGATCAGGCCATTGCCGATCGGCAATTACACGCTAACCATCGAGGCCGCCGGCTTTGCCCGTTATGTGCAAAAGGGCATTGTACTGACGGTCAATCTGGCCGCAACGCAGGATGTGCGCCTCAAGCTTGGCGCAGGCAAGGCGGAGACAATCTCTGTTACGGCTAATGCCGAGCTAATCAACACCTCCTCGGCGGAACTGGGATCGACGGTCAATGAAGCCGCCATCTCCCAGCTCCCGCTCGACGGACGCGATCCTTCGAGCCTGGTTCTACTAGCGCCCGGCACCGTCAACGTTTTAAATCACGGCGGCGAAGGCATCCAGACTGGCTTCTCCTTCCCGACCGAGGCTGGCGCCAGCGCCGCCGGCGGCCGCCAGGGTAGCACCTTCTATATGCTCGACGGCGTCACCAACATGGACAACTACGACCTGCTGACCTCGCCCTTCCCGAACGCCGACGCCACCCAGGAGTTCAAGGTCATCACCAGCAACTACGGCGCGCAGTTCGGTTTTGCGCCCGGCGCAGTGGTCTCCATCGCCACCAAGAGCGGCACCAATAGCTTTCACGGAGGCGCCTTCTGGTACGTCCGCAACAATGATATGAACGCCACCGACTGGTTCAGCCATTCGGTCGATACGCTGCGGCGTAACCAGTACGGCATTTATGCCGGCGGGCCGATCAAGAAGGATAAGCTCTTTTTCTTCGCCAACTACCAGGGCACCAAGATCATCTGGAACTCAACCGATTCGTTGACCTCTACACCGACCGCCGCCATGCTCACGGGCGATTTCAGCGGCTTAGGCACAGACTTGGTCGGTCCCTTCAAATTGAACTCTGTGACCGGTAACCACGACCAGCTCGACACCTCTATAGCCAGCTTGTCTCCAGCCGCGCTTTATTTTGCCAAATATGGCATGCTCAGAAGTTCCAATATCGTGGCCAACACTGCGAATCTGACGCTCGGACATCAAAGGGCCAACGGCGATATGATGTACGTCTATCCCACCATCCACAACAGCTACAACGAGGGCACGCTCAAGCTGGACTACAACCTCTCGCCCTCACAGAGGCTCACGCTGCGCTCGTATAACAACGAATTCATGGCTCCGTCGACAGACGTTCCCGGCAACATGGAGAGCGCCTACAATCACCAGTCGTGGACTGCCAGCTTCTGGCAACAGATGTATTACTTCAACAACCTGCTGCAGCACACCTGGACGATCAATCCGACGACTGTCAACACCATCTCGGTCTTCATGACCCAGATGAGCGCGCACAGCGCCGCCCAGGAGCTGGGCAGCGACGGCAAGCCGATGTGCTTCTCCAATAATGGCGGGGATTCTAATTTTGCGGGAATTGGGGTCAACGAGCCCACGGGCAGCTGCTACATGGGCGCTCTCCGCATCAACTCGAATTACGGCTTTGAGAGCGGCTGGGATGAGCCCTCGCAAGAACTCCGCACTACCCTTGGCCTCGTCGATACGCTGAACAAACAGATGGGCAAGCACTCGCTGACCGCCGGCATCGATGTTATGCATCAGCATGCGGTCGAGAATACGGCATATCCAACTCAGCCATTGATCGGGTTTGGAAGAAGTGGAACCGGTGGTGGTGTTAGTTCTTACACCGGAGGATACTTAGCCGACTATATGGTGGGCTATGCAACAGGGTTCATGCAGGGCGCCGGCGAGATTGCCGACGTAGCCGGCTGGCAGTTTGGACCCTTCATCCAGGACGACTGGAAGATTCTACCAAATCTGACCATCAACCTGGGTGTGCGGTGGGATCCGAACACGCCACCCGTTTCCCAAGGCGGCCGCGGCGCAGCCTGGATCCCCGGAGCGAATACCGTCACCGGCTTCGCGAATAGCACCGCCGGCCAGCAAAGCATCGTGTTTACCAATGCTCCTGCTGGACTTAATTTCCCTGGCGACCCCGGCGTACCCAACACCCTGATGAACAGCGACTACGGTTACTGGGAGCCTCGCATCGGCGTGGCCTACCAGCCCAAGTTCCTGCACCAGACCGTCCTCCATGCCGGCTTTGGCATATTCAGCGGCCCGCTGCAGTACTCGGAATACAACCACGCCGCCGATGTCGCCCCCTTCAGCCCCACCTTTAACTTCTCGGGATGGTGCTGGCCCTGCAACGCCGATCAAGTCGGTGGAGGCGGGATTATCTACTTCGATCATCCCTGGTCCAACACCACGGTCTCTCCCTATGCGACGAGCCCATTCCCGGGAACATTCCCCTGGGCGACGCTTTCCTACAAGCCGGCGAAAAACGTTACTATGCCCGGAGGCCAGGAAGTCGGCCAGGTCTTCTCGCGCGACTTCAAGCAGCCCACGACGTATGCCTGGAACGTATCGGTTGAGCAGCAGCTCACCCCGACGACGGCGGTTCGCCTGGCTTATGTGGGCAACGAAACCGAACACCTCTCGGTGCTTATCGACATGAACCCCGAGTGGGCTACAAAAATACCCGTTAACTCGCACATTGGGGACATCTTCGATGACCAGAGCTGGGCGACAGCGAGCTACAACTCGATGCAGGTCAGCCTGGATCATCACATGTCGCATGGCCTCCAGGTGCAGTCCAACTTCACGTGGTCGCATACTCTCGACATCGCCAGCAGCAGCAACGTCTCCTTCGGCAATCCGGCGCTGGGCAATCCGATCAGCGCCGCATGGAACCGCGGCAATGCCAACCAGGATATGCCGTGGAACTGGATCAGCAACTTTGTTTACCAGGCCCCTTCGTTCAAGGAAAAGGGCAAGCTGATGGAAGAGGCGGTCGGCGGCTGGCAGTTGAGCGGCATCATTACCTGGCAGAAAGGCAACCCGTTCTCGATTGGCCAATGGAACACGGACCCCGGGGTCGGCATGTGGGATAACCGCGCCGATTTCGTTTCCGGCGTATCCCCTAATATGGGCAAGGGCAGCCGCGCGGATTGGGCTAACCCCAGCAAGGGCTACTTCAACACGGCAGCCTTCACCCTTCCCGTCTCCTGTAACGACAAAACACCGGGATGGTGCGGTTTCGGCGACACGAGCAGGAACGCCTACTGGGGACCGAGCGTCTTTGGCATCGATTCATCGATCATGAAGAACTGGGTTCTGGCGCATGGAAGGACCTTCCAGTTCCGCTGGGATGCCTTCAACGCCACCAACCATCCGAACTTCGGCAACCCGTCGTCCACCGTTAATCAGGCCGCAGGCGTTTTTGGCGTGATCAGCGGCATGAACGGCCATCCTCGTATCTTCCAAGGCGCACTTCGCATTACCTTCTAACCATGCAACTGGAGGCCCGGGCGATGTATATCGTCCGGGCCTTTTTTCGCACCAACTTGGCTGATTGGCGCTAATTGCTGAATACCGGGGGATCGTCCCCTGGCGAAGTGAGCGAGAATAGTAGAGGACGCATGAACGCCGTCTTATATCCGATTTGCTTGTCCTCGCGGCCGCACAGTACTCCGCATGCCGCCAAATTTCTGCTACAAGGCCTCCTACTGGCATTCATCGCGGTGCTCGCGCCGACAGCGAGAAGCGTTCAGGCTCAGCAATTGACCAATGAGACACTCACTGCGGGCAGCGAGGAGTGGAACTATACAATCCGCTCCTGGCAGTCTCAGGATGGTTTGCCAGAGGAGACGGTACAAGCCTTCGCGCAAACTGCGGACGGATATCTATGGATAGGAACCAGCGGTGGGCTGCTGCGCTTTGACGGGGCGCGCTTCCACTTATTTGCTCATGAAAATACACCCGACTTCAAGGAAAACAGTGTCTTTTGCCTGCTGGCTGCCCGTGATGGCCGCTTGTGGATCGGCACCGACGGCAGCGGCTTGATTGAGTGGCAAAATGGCATTTTTCATGCTTACCCCGTCGCCCAGGGTCAGACTGCCGACTTTGTGCGTGCCATTGCTGAGGACCACACGGGCTTGCTGTGGGTGGCAACCGACGATGGCCTGTTCTGGGCCAGGAACGGTCGCCTGGAACGTGCCGACAAACCGTTGGGCTTGCCTGTCTTCAATGTTCATGCCGTGTTAGAAGATCGCTCCGGCCGCATCTGGGTGGGCGGCTCGCGCCTCTACTCCCTGAAAGACGGCCAGTCTCACGAGTATTCGCTGCCGGGCAATGACAGCAAGAACAAGGTGAAGTCCTTTTTGCAAACCTCGGACGGGGTGATCTGGGTGGGGACGGTCGGCGGACTGTACAGGATGCGGCTCGGAGAGGACCACTTTGATCTGATGCCGGGAGTTTCCGGTACCATCCGATCTCTGCGTGAGACGCCTAGTGGTGAGTTGTGGGCCGGCTCTATCGGTGCAGGAATCTTCAGGATTCGCGGCAATCGTGTTTCCCGCCTGAAGGCGCCCACGACGCTGATCAGCAACACCGTGCTGTCGATCTTTGCCGATTCCGATCGCGATCTATGGTTAGGAACCCAGGCCGGCATGATGCGGCTCAGCCGCACGCCTGTGCGTGTGTTGCCTCTCTCTGAGGCTGCCGACTCGGATTTCGGCACGGTTGCTCTGGATACAGACGGTTCGCTGTGGGCCGCTTCTAACCAGTTGGTACATGTGCAGGGAGGCCATGCTGAGCCGGTTAGATTTCCGGGACTTGGTGACGTGCGGGTTCGCAATGTACTGCGCAGCCATGATGGATCGCTTTGGATTGGTACCGACGGAGGTGGCGTTTATCATCTTTCTGGCCAGGAAATGAAGCAGTTCACAACACAAAACGGTTTGGTGAACAATTTTGTGCGCGTCTTCCTCGAGTCCAAGGACGGCACTCTTTGGATTGGGACGGATAATGGCGTGAGCCATCTCGATCAAGCCGGCATGCATAACTTCACCGCTCAGAATGAGCTGGTTTACAACAGCATTCGCTCGCTGCTGGAGGACCGGGATGGAACCATCTGGATCGGCACCGAGCGCGGCCTGAGCCTGTACAGGAATGGAGGGTTTTATCACGACACGATGACCGCTGCACTGTGCGACGAGAAGGTGTGGGCGCTCCATCAGGATATGGATGGTGGAATCTGGATCGGCACGCGTGCTCACGGGCTTTATCGCTATCGCAGTGGCAAGCTATCTCACTACACCACGGCCAATGGACTGGCCAGCGACAGCATCTATTCCATTCTCGAAGATAAGCAGGGCCACTTCTGGTGCAGCGGCCCTTCCGGAGTGATGCTGGCCAACCGCGCCGAACTGGATGCTCAGGCCAGCGACGCCCAACAGCGGCTTTCGCTTCGCATCTTTCGCGCCAATGAGGGCGGAAAGCCCGCACAGTTTTATGGAGGAACGCAGCCTGCGGGCAGTCTTACCAGAAGTGGAGAAGCCTGGTTTCCGACCAGCCAGGGACTGTGGAGTATCCGCCCGGATGAGTTGGAGCGTCCACTCGTCTCCAACTTGAATATCGACGCGGTCACGGTTGACGGCCAGCCTGTATCGCTGACCGGAAAACTGAGTCTGGATGCAGGCAGCGGCAGATTGGAGATTGGGTATGAGCCGGTGTTGCTGCGCTCGCAGGACGGCCTTCGTTTTCGTTACAAGCTCGATGGATATGACCAGAACTGGACGTACACAAACGCGCAGCAGCGGCTGGCAACCTATACTAATCTCCCTGCGGGAAAGTACACATTTTTAGTGGAAACCTGGGAGACGGATCATCCGGAACATGCGGCACACGCCTCGATTGATTTCATCAAGAAACCCTATTTCTACCGGACGCAATGGTTTATCGTTCTCTGCGCACTGCTCATTGCGCTGCTGTCCATCTCCGTGTATCAGGTGCGGATGAAGCAGATTCACGACCGTTTCAATGCTGTATTGGCTGAGCGGACGCGGCTGGCGCGCGAGATGCATGACACGCTTATCCAGGGTTGCGTCAGCATTTCTGCGCTGCTCGAGGCGGTGTCAAGCGGTGAGGTAGAAGACGGCGAGTCAAAAGCACACATGATCGACTATGCTGCCACGCAAATTCGCGCAACCGTGGATGAGGCGCGGCAGGCAGTGTGGAATCTGCGAGTTGATGAGCACGCAAGTGCTGATCTAGGGACGTCACTCCAACGCATGGCTGAAAGGATTGGACGTGAACACGGCGTCGAGGTGGTCTGTCGTCTGCATGGGAGTCCATTCGCGATCAGCTTGCCTGCTACTCATGAATTGATGATGGTGGCCCGGGAAGCAGTATTTAACGCGATCCTTCATGGGCACGCACAAAAGATTGTAGCGGAGATAGCCTACACGGCCGATTTGCTTTCACTGACTATAAAGGACGACGGGCAAGGCTTCGACGCCTCGAAGGCCTTCTCCGAGGAGCACTTCGGCCTGCGTGGGATGAAGGAACGGATTCACCAATTCAAGGGAAAATTCGAAATTACGAGCACTCCTCATCAGGGAACCTGTGTGCGACTGGAGATTCCCCGCACAGCCGTCGCCAAATGACGCGCGATACCCATACGTCACCGCACCGGAGCTGAGCATGCTGTCTACAACGCCCTATAATGCGGTAATGCCGCCAATCCGCATACTTATCGTCGACGATCACCCGATCATGCGGGTAGGGATATCAGCACTCATTGCTTCGAGTAAGGAGATGGAAATGGTGGCCCAGGCCTCCAGCGGGGAAGAGGCGCTCACTTTGCACGCGCTTCATCACCCGGACATCACCCTCATGGATTTGCGTCTGCCAGGCATCAGCGGAGTAGAAACGATTCGCCGAATTCGCAGCCAGTCTCCCAAGGCCCGGTTTATTGTGCTCACTACATACGATGGTGACGAAGACATCTTCCAGGCGATGGAGTCAGGAGCTGCCGGTTACCTGGTGAAGGGCATGCCGCAGGAGATGCTGGTCAATGCGGTAAAGCGGGTTCACGCCGGTGGCCGGTATCTGCCTCCACCCATGTCTAAGGCGTTGGCGTCGCGCATGCCGGACTCAAGTCTCAGTCACCGAGAGCTGGAGGTGCTGGGGCTGGTTGCAAAAGGAAAGTCTAATCGAGAGATTGCCAGCAGCCTGGGAATCACTGAGGCTACCGTGAAGTGCCACGTAAGTGTCATCCTGATGCGCTTGGACGCCAGTGATCGCACACAGGCCGTGGTCATTGCGCTGCAACGGGGGTTGATCCACCTTTAGAGAGCGTCCGCCAGCGCCATGATGAATACATTATCTTGTTAGGTCAACCTCGTACTCGGGAAGAGCTTCCACTGAGTTCAATGCTCCCGCCTGGCCGTCTCTGCCAAACTTGGGCTGCTTACCAGGCTCGAAGAAGATGTGGGCCGTCTGGCTCAATGGCAAAATCTGGAGCGAGAATGTGCGCGAGGCAGAGCTGGGAAGAAACCGCTTCATTCCGATCTGCCAATCTACTCCATTGAAAAAGTTATCGGTAAGCAGGCGACGGTCCTCAAGCAAGCGTGCCTCGTCGCCTTGATAATGCACATTGAGGTAGAGATCGCTGAGCCCGTCGAGCGCGCCTTGAGGAACTACAACTCTCCATTCACCCGCCTGGCTAAAGCCGGAGTCATCTGGTGCCATCACTACGACGTCTTTCCGCCACGTCAGCGCGGGGCCGAATACTGGTACAGGCGCTTTACCTATTGCCCGCATCTGTGTCATCTGGAGCGTCACCTTTCGCTCTGGCTGGCACATATCCAGATATTGAAAAATCCCTGTTTGATTGACTGTCTTGGCTTTGGCCGTTGTATTGCCGACAGTGATGTTGCCGGCAGGGAAGAAAGCCGCATTAAAGTGCGAGTTGCCGATTTGGCGCAGGATCATATGCGATCCATCACTGTAAACCTGAGCCTTGGTTAGCACCAGCTGGTCGCTTCCCGCGATGTTCACTCTCCAAAGATCTGCTGCCTGCTCGTCACTTAGGAGTACGATATGCGTCAGGCCACTGTTTCCATGAATTGTAATTGCCGTACTTAATCCCGGCTCGACGTCTCTCACATTCAGAATGTCTTCTTTTTTGGAAAATGTGCCACGCTCAGCATTGATCACTGCAAGGTCTGTTGCCAGAAACTCAAACTCCGCAGCAATGCCCGGAATAGTCTTGAAGAATACATAAGTCTCGCCACCAGATTGAATCTTTAGGATGGGCTGGGCAGTCGCATAGCGCAGCATGACGCCATCGAGATCAAGATTCACAGGCCAAAAGAAGTAACTGTTGGCCGGAATGGTAATGGGCATGGCCGGAACAAGCAACGTTTTACCAGAAACTCTTACCTCGAACTGCGTGCCTGGTCGTAACGGAAGCTCTTTCTCGCGGATGTAATTACTCACAAACAGAAACCCGCGCTGTCCATCCATGCGCATCGAAGCCCGCAGGACGGATGTATCCGCCGGCCCAGACGGGTGCGGCGTTGGTTCGATGACGTGCGCCGGAGCCAACTGCGCCGCGAAGTCCTGGAGAAAGTAGTTGTACAGCTTCAACTCCCGCAAAGTTGCATTCATCTGGCCAAACTCACCCAGAGGCGCCTGAAAATCGTAACCCTTGACGGGAACGTCGGTTGGATATGCGGTGCGTTGCGACTCCTGAAGCGTTGTTACCTTGCCGTCCGGGTTTTCTCCGCCCTGATACATGTAATAGCCGAGAAGGTTGACTCCAGAACCGATCATCACTGGAATCATCGCAGGAATGTCATTCGCAGCCAGCAAAGGTCTGCGATGATAGGTGTCCTGAATGCCGCCTCCGACTTCAGCGGTCAGAAAAGGCACTTTATTGTTCAAGTGGGCTTCGTGCTGGTTGTTGGATGCGTAGTTATCGCCTGCCTCTCTTCTATTAGCATCCACGCGACTGGCAAAGCGGAAGGAATAGATTTCCGCTGGAGGAAAAGCTTGTGTGCCAGCGTTCCATGGGGCGTCGGGATAGCCGCCATAGACAGGCAAAACCAGGTCTTCAGGAACCACCGCGTTGTCCCAGCCGGTTACGGTATACAAAGGCACATCTAGGCCGCTGTCAATGGCCATGCTCTTCAGTACGGCCAGATGTTCACGCCCCTGGCCCGGACCATTTGCTGCATACTCGTTCTCGATCTGGATGCCGATAACAGGGCCACCGTCTTTCCACAGTAATCCATGAAGCTGCTGGCCTATCTGCGAATAGAATTGTTTCACTTCGGCGAGATAGACGGGATCATTGGAACGTACCGCGCTCTTGTTGAGCACCCAGTCAGGCAGTCCGCCATTGCGTACCTCTCCGTGGGCCCAGGGACCGATGCGCGGATAAAGCAACATTCCATGCCTGGCGCACAGTTCGGCAAATTTTCTCAGATTGCGCTGACCGCTCCAATCAAACTGGCCTTCAACCTCTTCGTGATGAATCCAGAAAATGTATGTCGAGATCACATCAACGCCACTAGCCTTCATCTTGAGAATTTCTTCTTCCCAGTATGCCTCCGGATAACGCGTGTAGTGAAACTCGCCCATGACAGGAATCCAGGGCTTGCCGTCTCGCATCAAGTACTGGCTATTGACGGTGATCGTGCTTCCGTTAGGTGCGCGATTACTGCCTAGTTGTGTGGGAACAGGTCTGGGCACCGTATTGGAAGCCGTTGCATCAAATATCAGGCGATTGGCAGGCGGCTGCGCGTACAAGCAGCACGCAAAAACGAGCACAACAGAAGATACTTTAAGAGGGCGCATAACTCTTATGCCTTTCAAAGCACTCATATCCAGTCAGCATACTAGTTCTTTCGAACTTTGCTTCCAGTCCGGCACGTATGTCGCCTTGTGACAAATAGCCATTGAGCGCTTCTCGAACCGATGAGCGAATATTACCCCGTTTGAGTGCAACTTAAATCCGACTAAAGTTGGATTGTGCGGATTCACTTTGGATACGGTGACATTTATGTAATCCAGGATGCCGACTTCTCGAACGGTTTCCTCTAAGTCGAGGCAGTGCTCCTGGTAAATGACGGGCAAACTAGAAACTAAAACTCAGAAGGGGTAAACAGTGCGTTCCTAAACTATTGGAGCTGTTTACATAGAAAACATAGTTTTCGTGAACAACCGACTGCAGAAAAAGACATGAGCTGAAGCCGGTCGAATAAAAGATCAAATAATGTGTTTGTTATTGATAATAATAGACATATATGGCGGAGGAGAGGATTCAAAACCCGTGGCCGCTATTGCCAAGGTAGGCCATCCGTGCTCCTTCCAAAGACCGATATTTATATATAGAACGTCTGTGTCGCTAGAAAGGATTTTCGGTTGTTGATAAATCGCCAATTCACTTGTTGAGGACTGATCGGGGGTCTGGTCCAAGAGGTTGAATACTGGAAGTCTCCGCCCGAGCGGAAAAGGGCTTTGGCAACACCTGTCGTTGAAAACTATCAGGTAGTGCATCTCCATGGAGATCAGCATCACTCCTACTTTCGTCGGACGCAAGCGCGCAGCGCCACGGCTAGAATAGCGATGCAGTTGAGGGTCCCGCCATGGCACACGTGTGCAGACTCCGCTCCCTTCTCGTTCTCTTCCTCGTGCTTAAGACTCTCCTCCTCAACAACTGTGGCGGTTCTTCCGCGTCCAGCCCGACCACTCCCACAACTCCCATCCCGGCAACGGCCACCGTCGTTGGAGCCGATGTCGGATGGCTGACCCAACTGCAGAGCACGGGGTATACATGGATCGATACCACCGGCGCATCCGGAAACGCGCTGCAAATTCTCAAAAATCATGGCGTCAACACCATCCGCATCCGCACCTTTGTGAATCCCACCATCACCGCCGGTGTTCTGGGCGTGGGCAACAACGATCAGGCAGGCAGCATCGCCCTGGCCGTGCTCGCCAACTCGATGGACTTCAAGATCATGATCGACTTCCATCAACGATGTGCAGACGGCGATCCAGGCGGTCAATGCCGTGCCCAACAATATGGGGCTAGGTGTGATCTATTGGGAGCCTGAAACTCCCGACGACGCCTCAACCGGTAATTACTCCATGGGCGCTGTCACCGAGGGCACGGGAAAAGTTCTGCAATTCACCACCGCCATCAATGCGTTTTGAGCGATTTCCGCCCGCGCGGAAAAAGGCTTTGGCAGCTCGGGACGGTGAGAATTCGCTCCGCCCTGACAATTAGTGCAACCTTGCGTTGTATTACATTGCTCGGACACGAGGATTCGGGATGGAAGAAACTCTTACAATGAAAACAATTCTTGGAGCGGGCGGCGTCATCAGCAATGAACTGTCCAAATTGCTCGTGGCGAGCAAGCAGCCGTTCAGGCTTGTATGCCGCCACACCACCCCGGTGCAAGGTGCCGCGGAGATCGTTTCCGCGGACCTCTCCGACAAAGAGCAGACCATGCGTGCGGTGGCAGGCTCCAGTGTGGTGTATCTTCTCGCCGGCCTGAAATATGATCACAAACTCTGGGCAATAATGTGGCCGCGCATCATGGCCAACACCATCGAGGCCTGCAAGCGCGCGGGCGCAAAGCTGATCTTCTTCGACAATGTATACATGTACGGGAAAGTTAGCGGCGCGATGACCGAGGAAACGCCGTTCAACCCGTGCAGCAGAAAAGGAGAAGTCCGCGCAAAAATCGCCATCTCTCTCATGAATGAGTGGAAAGCCGGCGGCCTGACTGCGATGATTACGCGCGCGGCCGATTTCTACGGACCGAACGCCGGCACTGGAATACCAAACACTCTGGTCTTCGAGCCCTTCCATAAGAATCAGAAGGCAATGTGTCTCGCCAGCGATTCAATGCCGCACTCCTACGTCTTCACCGTGGACGCCGCGCAGGCACTCGTCACGCTGGCCGGGAGTGAATCCTCGTGGAATCAGACCTGGCATCTGCCTGCCACGCCGAATCCGCCTGACGGGAAAGAGTTCATAACCTGCGCTGCAAAAGAGATGGGTGTCCCTTCGAAATACCGGGTGCTCAACAGACCGATGGTTCGTATCTTCGGATGGTTCAATCCGATGGTTGGCGAGGTGTATGAAATGCTCTACCAGAACGACTCGCCGTATCTATTTGATTCGTCCAAATTCGCGCGAATGTTTGGCTTCGCGGGAACGCCATACACTGAGGGGATTCGCATTACTGCCGAATCTTATAGAGAAGTTGCTTGATAGCCCAGGGTAGACATGGCTTTCCATCTGGCTCTTGTGGATACCCCATCCTTAGAAACTGGTATTTCAGCCGGCAAGCTAATCTAGATGAGCGAGCTGGGCCTGTTAGCGCCAACTGAGATTTGCTTCCGGTTTGCCCGTCATCCGTCCGATACAATACCAAGCTCTCGAGAAACCTTGCCACAAGCCGACTCCCGAAGAACAAATAGCATTCTTTCTTATCCTGTCTGGCCCAAGCCAGTTGCACGCTTCTGGGGACAAACCCATGAACACAAAGTGGAGTTAGCGAAGAAGTGTTTGAGAAATCGTTTCGAAAAGGGGCAAATTTAAGATCTTTTGGTCCCGGCAAAGGCCCTACAGTGTCTGCGTGAAAACGCCCGCAGTTTCGATTGAGTGAGGTGTCTGATTAAGGTTTTCCGGCAGGTGGTTGCTTTTGGGCTGCATGCCGGGGCGAATTTGATGTTTTCGGTTGCGGTTCAGGCGGC
>Ga0224558_1003333_pt1 | contig 13530 bp, 13 predicted proteins | sample 714S32024metaG_FD_180682 | JGI IMG/M metagenome (GOLD analysis project Ga0224558, IMG submission 180682) | Peat soil microbial communities from Stordalen Mire, Sweden - 717 S3 20-24 | ecosystem: Environmental > Terrestrial > Soil > Wetlands > Peat | place: Sweden: Norrbotten County, Stordalen... | reverse complement strand
GCTGATAGGCCGCGAGCCCCTCCCGAAGCGGAATCCATTTCCTCACTAAGCCATGCGACTCGGTGGGGGTATCCGGTATTAGCACCGGTTTCCCGGTGTTGTCCCGGTCTTCGGGGCAGGTTGCTCACGTGCTACTCACCCGTTCGCCACTTGATCTTCACCAGTATTGCTACCGATTGGATCTCGTTCGACTTGCATGTGTTAGGCACGCCGCCAGCGTTCGTCCTGAGCCAGGATCAAACTCTCCATTGAGACCTCGTCCAGGCCCGAGGGCCTGACCGAAATCGAAGAGCTGACCTCGAGGACACTGATCCTCTCGGTCAACTGAATACTGGCAAAGAACAGACATTGTCCGTTCAATGCTTGAATTGACTGGCGATCTCGAGTTTCCCCGCGATCGCCCGCACTGACTTTTGGCTATCACTATTCCGTTTTCAAGGAGCGACCAGGCACACGCCGTGAGGCGTTGGTGCCGGATTCTCCACAGGCAGGAGCAAGCCCCAATCTGTAGGTTCCTGGTGACGACCTCACGGGTCGTTCACCGGGACTAGTTACAATAGCCCCTGCATTCGGGGCTGTCAACCGCGGCCGGAGATACTCCCGACCCGCCGCCCGGCCATCTGCTCTGACGCCCAGGCCGAAGTTCATCGTAGCTCAGCCCACGTAGCCGCTGAGCACGGTACCCCCGGCCTTGTCGCTGACCCACACATCGGTGATCTGGCCTTCCGGTAGGCCGCAGGCGAACTGCACCTCCACCGGGCGGCCGGGGGTCGTCGTCCGGTAGCTACCAGCCACCCACCAGCGACCGGACTCCGACCTCATGGAGACGGTGAGGACCTGTCCGGGTGCCTCCCCCGACTCGCGGAGCGTGGCCAGGGTGCACCAATTGCGTGCGGACAGCGCCAGCGTGGCTTCCACCCCGCTGGTCCCCCTGAGGGCCACCATGGTGACCGACGAGTCCGGCGATGCCGGCGGGGCCGGACCCCGGAACAGGGCAACGGCAACGGCCACGGCCACGGCCGCCATCGCCCCGATGCCGATCGACCTCACACTGCGCCGGCGCGTGCCTCTGCGGGAGCCGCTCCGGGAGCTCGCCACCGGATCGATTCCAAGGTCGCTCACGGAAGCGGGGGCCACCAGCCGCAGGGCCCCGACCGCCGCCTCAAGCTCTTGCTCCTCGCCCCGGCACACCTCGCACTCCCGCAGATGCACACCCAGGCGTCGCGACTCCTCTGGCGCGGCGTGACCGACCACATCCATGGCCAGCAGTCCCCGCCACTGTCGGCAGGCGGCTGCAGTCACGCTTCCCACCCCCGATCCCGAAGGGCCGTCCTCAGTGCTTTGAGTGCATAGAAGAGGCGTGTCCGAACGGTCCCTTCCGGGATTCCCAGCCGGCCGGCCGCCTCCCGGCTCGTCCGACCACCGAAGTAGATCTCCACGACGACCGCCCGGTGGTCCTCGCTCAGCCGGCGGAGCGCGTCCTCGACCTGCAACGACGACAGGGCCCGCTCCATCTGGTCGGGAGCGGCCTCCGGTCGGGCCACGAGGAGGGAGTCGCGATGCCCCGCCCGGACTCCGGACCGTGCCAGGTCGACCAGGAGGTTCCGCTCGATGGAGAACAGCCAGGTCCGGAGTGAGCCCCGGGACGGGTCGTAGTGACGTCGCGATCGCCATGCCCGGGCAAAGGTCTCCTGGACCGCCTCTTCGGCTGCGGAGACGGTCCCGAGAGCCCGCCGGGCCAGGCTCCTCATCGCCGGGCCGTGGTCGACGAACGCCCCGGCGAGCGCTTCGTCATCCACCGCCGCCGGCGGGTCCTCGGGACGCGGCGCACCGGAGAGCGTTGGGCTGGGCCGGCCGACGGCGGTCACGGAGGCGACACCGGCGGTGTCCCCTTCCTGCGCTCCGGGCACCGGCGTCACCGGATCAGTAGCCGTGGCCACCGGGTGACGGAGGGCTGGTGGTCGTCGATGCCGGTGAGCTGGATGTGGGAACCACGAACCAGGTTCCCCCCAGCCCCTGGCCGGTGGCATCACCCGCCTTGGCGTCACCCACATAGGTGTACAGGGGCATGCCCCGGTAGGTGACCTGCAGGGTCCCGTCCGACCGGGTGGTCGTGCCGAGGTCCGAACCGGGGATCCGTGCCCCCCCGGCGACGTGTTCGGTGCCCGCCGGCACGGTGAGCGGCGGCCACGCCGACGCGCATTCGCCGGTGCACACGGACCTGCCCGTGCCGTCCGGAGCGTACCGGTAGAGCGTCCGCCCCGCGCGGGTCACCAGCACGGCGCCGAGGGACCCGACCGTGGCCACGTCGACCACAGGTGAGCTCGTCGTGCCCGAATTGCGCGTCGCACTGGTAGCGGTCGACGCCGAGGACGCCGTGCCTCCCGAGCCACATGCCGCCGACACGAAGAGCACCACGACCGTCGCCCCGCCCGCCAGCCAACGCGCCGAGGGCGGCCGCCGCACCTTCGACCACCGCGTTCGCTCATGGATCCCGTCGCCGGTCATGGGCTCGACCTCCTCGCGTCTCCGTGCCAGCGCCTACCGCTGCCCGATTGCCTGTCTGGTACTACGTACCACGGCAGGGAACCGTTCATGGGGGCCGCCGGTTCCTCGCCACCACCGTACGATCCCCGGCCGTACGGTCGACCGGTCACCCGAACGTGAAGTCGTAGGCCTGGACACCGGGTGAAACGGCCAGGTCGAGGAGCCCCTGTTGATAGGAGGACCGCCCGACGAGCTGGTAGAGCCGGGGCACGCCGCCGACCACCACGGTCTGGTTCGTCCTGCCGTCGACGGAGACCCGGACGGTGCCCGATCCGCCGAGGACCAGGTAGACGTCCTTGGCCTCGAAGTCGAGGGTGAGCGATGCCCCCTGGCCCGCCGTCGAGGCTTCGTCTCCGATGGACCAGGCCCCGTCGTAGGCATACTCGTCCTCGGGGATGGACGTAGGTGCGTGGTAGGTGGCCATCTGGTCCTCCTGGACGGACTGCCCGGCCAGGTCTTCGAGGTGCTGGAACCCGAGGTAGGTCTCCGGTGTCGTCTGCTCGGTGGGCGTCGAGTCGACCACGTCGGTGGCCCTGGGCAGCACCACCGTGGGGTTGGCGGCCACGAGCAGCTTCCGGATGAACGTCTCGGTCTGGCCGTACTGCCCTTCGCCGAAGTCGACGTGGCGAACAAGGCCGGTGGCGTCGACCAGGTACTCGGCGGGCCAGTACTCGTTCTCGTAGGCGTTCCAGGTGTCGAGACTGTTGTCGATAGCGATGGGATAGGCGACGCCTAGCTGCTTGGCCGCCTGGGCCACATTCGAGACCACGTGCTCGAACGCGAACTCCGGCGTGTGCACACCGATGACGGTCAGTCCGTCCTTGGCGTAAGCGAGGTTCCATGCTTCGAGGTGCGGCAGCGTGCGTTGGCAGTTAATGCACGAGTAGGTCCAGAAGTCCACGAGCACGACCCGGCCCCGCAGTCCGCTCAGCGACAAGGCCCGACCGCCGGGGGTGTTCAGCCACTTGCTGATGCCGGCGAACTTCGGCGCCGCCCCGCACTCCTGGAGGGTCGGGCTGGCGTCCGTGCACGACGCCAGCGCGCCAACCGGGTCGTAGCCGGTCACTCTGCCGAGGGCCTGCCTGGCCGTCGTCGTGGACTCCAGGTGGGTCTGCAGCGCGTCCGTGTAGCCAGGAACGGCCCGCTGAAGGCCGTCGGTGAGATTCAGACCGATGGCCAGCGCCGTCACGACCAGCACGGCGCCGATCACCTTGCGGGCGACCGATGCACGCGAGCGCACCAGACGCATCCGTTCGGCGAACCGTTGGCCGAGGAGGGCGAAACCAAGCAACGGGACGGCGACGCCGAGTGCGAACGAGACGGTGAGAACGAACGACGATGCCCCGAACCGGTGGTCGGCACCCACCACCGTGATCGCCGCCAGTACCGGACCCGCGCAGGGCACGAACACGAGCCCCAGACTGAGGCCGAGCACCAATCCACCGGCATTGGTGCGCTGGTGGCCACGGACCGCCCGAGCAAACGGTCGCTCGAGGAGCTCCCAGAAGGCCGGGACCATCAGGCCCAGACCGACCACCCCGAGGACGATCAGCCCGATCCACCGCAGGGCATCCTGAGGAAGCCCGAGGAGGCTCAGAAGCCACGAACCGAGCAGGGTGACCGCCGAAAAGCCGAGAACGAGCCCCCCGACCACCGTGAATGGAGGGCGGTGCCGGCGGAGGGCCGCGAGCTGGGCCCCGGCTCCGTCGGACGACGCTCCGTCGGCTCCATTCGTGCCGAGGGAGTCCAACGGATCGGCGGCTCCTGGTCGGGTCCCAGGCACCGATCCGACGGCGACCAGCTCGGCCGGCACCGGCACCGGCGCTGGGACCGGCGCTGGGACCGGGCCGGTAAGCGGATCCTCGTCGATGCCGCTCGCCGCACCGGCCGCGAAGATCACCGGAAGCACCGGCAGGATGCAGGGAGAGATGCCCGTGACCAGGCCGCCCAGAAACCCGATGAGGACGAGGGTGATCACCGGCTCAGCTTCCCACGCCGGTCCGATCCGGTCCCGTCAGCTGTAGGTCTGCGCTTCCGGCCGGAAGGATCCACATGGTGGCTCACCATCTACCGTCCCACCCCATCCCGTCGGCGTTACACGGGCACGAGCGAGCCGGCCAGCCGTTCACCCCGGTGGGGCATCCAGTCCCAGCCGGTTCCGGTCCCGTTCCAGGCGGTGCACGAACCGCTCGAGCTGGATCTTCACCGCCAGCGGTCCGGCGCTTCCCGGTGTGGTCCGGCGGGTCACCGCAACCCCGGGCTCCAGCAGCGACACGGCTTCCGCACCGAGGGCCGGGTGGGCTGCGACGAGCTCCTCGAGCGGCACCCGCCGCTCGATCGAGTCGTGCACCAGGCCACCGACCACGGAGTGGGCCTGCCGGAACGGCATCCCCTGTTGAACGAGCCACTCGGCGAGGTCGATGGCGGCGACCGCCGAGCCGTTGGCGGCCTCCTGCATGCGATCGATCTCGAAGCGGACCGTCGACAGGAGCCCCGCCAGCGCCGTCAGGGCGAGGTGGGTCTGGCCCACCGAGTCGAACAGGGGCTCCTTGTCCTCCTGCAGGTCGCGGTTGTAGGAGAGCGGCAGGCCCTTCAGGGTGACGAGCAGGCCGGTCAGGTTGCCGATGAGCCGGCCCGATTTGCCGCGAGCCAGCTCCGCGACGTCGGGGTTCTTCTTCTGGGGGAGCATGGAGCTTCCGGTGGCAAACGCATCGTCGAGCACGGCGAACCCGAACTCCTCGGTCGTCCACACGACGATCTCCTCACCGATCCGGGACAGGTGCACACCGATCAGCGCCAGATCGAAGAGCGCCTCAGCCACGAAGTCCCGGTCGGATACTGCGTCGAGGGAGTTCTCGAACCGCCCGGCAAAACCGAGGTCCTCCGCGACGCCGTCGGGATCGAGCGGGAGCGAGGAGCCCGCCAGGGCCCCGGCACCGAGCGGCGAGACGTCGAGCCGATCCACGGTGGCGATCAGCCGGTCCACGTCCCGGGACAGCGCCCAGGCATGAGCCAGCAGGTGGTGGGCCAGCAGCACCGGTTGGGCCCGCTGCAGATGGGTGTAGCCCGGGAGGTAGGCGTCCCCCGCCTCCCGCGCCCTGGTGAGGAGGACCTCCTGGAGGGCGATGATCTCCGAGGCGACCGCTTGCAGCTCCCGCTTGGCGTACAGGCGTAGGTCGGTGGCGATCTGGTCGTTGCGACTCCGGCCGGTGTGGAGTTTCGCTCCCACGTCACCGGCGATCTCGGTGACCCGTCGCTCGACCGAGGTGTGGATGTCCTCGTCATCGGGGACGAAGACGAACGTCCCGGCGGCGAGTTCTCCCTCCACCTGGTCGAGTGCAGCGAGCAGCTCGACTACCTCGTCATCGGTCAGCAGACCGCCCCGGCCCAGGCCCCGCACGTGGGCGCGGGACCCCTTCAGGTCGTCGACCGCCAGTCGCTGGTCGTAGTGGAGGCTCGTCGAGTACTCCATGACTACGTCTGCCGTGCCGCCGCTCAGCCGGCCGTGCCACAGGGTCATCAGTACCGGTCGCCCGACTGGCCATAGGTCGCAGCTCCCGCCGCGGCCCCGCCACCGCCGGTCCCCGAGCTCCCCCGACGCTCCTGAACGGCGGACCACGTGGCGACGCCCAGCCCCCACAGCCGCACGAATCCCTCTGCGTCCTGGTGCCGGAAGGTGTCCGTGGCGTCGTAGGTGGCCAGCCCGTGGTCGTACAGACTGACCGGGCTGCGCCGTCCCACGACCCAGCACCGACCGGCGTCGAGACGGAGGCGGACATCGCCCGTCACGTGGCGCTGTGATTCGAGGAAGAACGCATCGAGTGCCTGCTTCAGCGGCGAGAACCACAGACCGTCGTACACCAGCTCCGACCACCGGGGCTCGAGTCGGACCTTCTCGTGGTGGAGATCCCGTTCGAGCGTCAGGTCCTCGAGGTCAGCGTGGGCCATCAGGAGCGCCAGTGCGCCCGGGCACTCGTAGATCTCACGGCTCTTGATCCCGACCCGCCTGTTCTCCACCATGTCCAGCCGGCCGAACCCGTACGAGCCGACGAGACGGTTTACTTCGGCGATCAACGCCTGCGGGTCGAGCTTGCGCCCGTCCACGGACACTGGCACGCCGGCCTCGAACCCGAGGATCAGCTCCGTCGGCTCGGTGGCGGTCTGACGGGTCATGGTGAACACGTCTTCCGGAGGTCGGTTCCACGGGTCCTCGATCACCCCGCACTCGATGGCCCTCCCCCACAGGTTCTCGTCGATCGAGTAGAGCTTCTCCTTGGTCACCGACAACGGGATGCCCCATTTCGCCGCGTACTCGATGCCGTCCTCCCGAGTCAGGCCCCACTGACGAGCCGGGGCGATGACGTCGAGATCGGGCGCCAGCGCCCTCGTCCCGACCTCGAACCGCACCTGGTCGTTGCCCTTTCCCGTGCAACCATGGGCCACGGCACCTGCACCGTGCTTTCTGGCCTCGGCGACCAGGTGCTTCACGATGACCGGGCGCGACAGGGCCGAAACCAGTGGGTACTTGCCCTCGTACTTGGCATTGGCCAGGAGCGCCGGCACGCAGAAATCCTCGGCCATCTCGGCGCGGGCGTCGATGACCACCGCCTCGACGGCCCCGGCAGCCAGGGCCCGGTTCCGGATCGCCACCCAGTCCTCGCCGCCGGACCCGGAGGCCTGGCCGACGTCGACAGCCACGGCGATCACCTCGACCCCCCGGTTCTCCATCAACCAGCGGACCGCGATCGACGTGTCCAGTCCACCGCTGTAGGCCAGAACCACTCGCTCCGTCATCTTCATCTCCTTGCCTGGGATGCCTTCGAATTGCGTTGCGTCGTCGTCGCCATCGGCTCTTGCCGGTCGGACCAGCGAGGTTCGATCCCGGCGACGGCGGCGAGCCGGTCGGCGACGGCAGCCCCACCGGCAGCTTCCGATGCCACGACCAACACCGTGTCGTCACCGGCCACCGTCCCGATCACCCCGGGGAACCCGCTTCGGTCGAGGGCCGAGCCTACGACATGAGCGGAGCCGGGAGGGGTGCGCAGGACGATCAGGTTTCCCGATCGATCGGCCTCGACCACCCACTCGCCGAGGACTCGCCGAAGGTGGTCCTCGGGTGCCACCTGCTGGGAGGGGAGCTCGGGGAGGGCGTAGGCCGTCTCGCCACCGGGCAGGCGAACCTTCACCGCGCCCAGCTCCTCGAGGTCGCGGGACACGGTCGTCTGGGTGGCTTCGATGCCTTCGCCGGCCAGCAACTCCACGAGATGCGACTGGCTGCCCACCGCCCTCGTCTCCAGCAACTTGGTGATCCGGTGTTGCCGCTGGTGCTTTGTCACGGGGCCCTCCCGCCGGACACGGATTCGCAACGGGAGTCGGGTTCGGGTTCGATGGCGGTGCCAGTGGGAGTCTCGGTGGTGCCAGCGGTGCCGGTCGACACCGGCACTCGGGCCACCAACCCGCTCAGCCCTTCATTCGGCATCATCGGCACCCCCTATCGGGGGCCCGTCCGCAGGCCCGTCCGCAGGCCCGCCCGGTCCGGCGGATCCGAACACGGCGACCAGTCGGGCAAGGATCCTGCCGAGGGTGCCGGTTGCGCGGGCGATGTCGGCTTCGGACACGAGCAACGACGGCGCGAATCTCAGCACGTCAGCACGGGGAGCGTTGATCACCAGCCCGGCCTCGAGTGCCTCGCGGCATGCCGGAACGGCGAAGTCATTGGCCAGGACGGCAGCCAGCAACAACCCCTCCCCCCGGACCGAGACGACACCGGGGAGTCGCTCCAGGCTCCGACGCAACACTGCTCCCAGCCGCTGCGCCCGTGCCGGCACGTCCTCGGCCTCCATGACCGCCAGGGTGGCCCGCACCGCCGCCATGGCCAGCGGCTGACCGCCGAAGGTGCTGCCATGATCCCCCGGAACGAAGGCCGCAGCCACCTCGGCCCTCGCCCAACACGCCCCCACCGGCATGCCGTTCCCGAGAGCCTTGGCCATGGTCACCACGTCGGGCTCCACCCCGAGGTGCTGGAACCCGAACCACCGGCCGGTCCGGCCCAGCCCGGTCTGGACCTCGTCCACCATCAACAGGATGTTCCGGTCGGTGCAGATCTGGCGCAGACCGACCAGGTAGTCCGACGAGGGGACTACCACTCCGGCTTCTCCCATGATCGGCTCGACCAGCACCGCAGCCACCCGGGTGGGGTCACAGACTGCGTCCATGGCGGCGAGGTCGTCGTAGGGGACATGGTCGAATCCGTCGGGCAGAGGAAGGAACGGCGCCTGCTTCTCGGGCTGACCCGTGGCCGCCAGTGTCGCCAGCGTGCGGCCGTGGAAGGCATCCCAGGTGCTCACGACGGCGAAGCGACCCGAGCCGGCCCACCGCCGGGCCAGCTTGAGCGCGCACTCGTTGGCCTCGGCCCCCGAGTTGGCGAAGAAGACCTGACCGCCGGCCCGATCGACACCGCCCCCGATGAGGCGGTCGAGCGTCGCTGCCACCTCGGGTCCGAGCGTGTTCCCGAACAGGTTCGAGACGTGCGAGAGGGTGCGGGCCTGGACGGCGATGGCATCGGCTATCGCAGGATGGGCGTGTCCCAGGGAGGTCACGGCCAGTCCGGAGAGAAAATCGAGATACGGCCTTCCCACGGTGTCGTAGAGGGTGCTGCCGTCGCCACGTACGAAGGTGACTGGAGGTGCGGCGTAGTTCCCCATGAGGGCCGATCGGTCGATCGGACCTGCCTCGGTCGCCACTCCGGAAGCGCTGGCTGTCGGGGATGTGGCGGTCATGCCCCGATCCCCACCATGGTCCCCACCCCTTCGTCGGTGAAGATCTCGAGCAACAGGGCGTGCGGGGTCCGGCCGTCGAGGATGTGGGCGCCGCCGACACCGGATCTGACCGCCCGGGCACAAGCCTCCACTTTCGGGATCATCCCGCCGTTGGCCGCCCCCGACGCCAGCAGGTGGTCGAGATCGTCAGCCGTGGCCCGGTGGATCAGCGTGGCTGGATCGTCGGGCACGGAACGGAGTCCGGACACGTCGGTGAGGAAGACCAGCTTCTCCGCCTCGAGGGCTGTGGCCAATGCCCCCGCAGCGGAGTCCGCATTGATGTTGAACGACTGGCCGGACTGGTCCGTCCCGATGGTGGCCACCACCGGTATCAATCCCTGTGCCAGGAGCTGATGGACGATGACCGGATCGACACGGACGACGTCGCCGACGTATCCCAGGGCCTCCGAACGGGCCGTTGCAGTGATGAGGTTGGCGTCCTCGCCCGACAGCCCGACCGCCAGCGCTCCGTGGACGTTGATCGAGCTGACGATGTCACGGTTGACCTTGCCGACGAGCACCATGCGCACCAGGTCGATCGTGTCGGAATCGGTGACCCGGAAGCCGTCCAGGAACTCGGCTTCCTTGCCGACACGCTTCATCAGCGCACCGATCTGCGGCCCGCCTCCGTGCACCACCACCGGCAACACGCCCACAGACCGCATCAAGACAATGTCCTCGGCGAACGAGGCCAACGCCTCGGCTTCATCGATCTCGTCGTCACCCGGTTTCGCGCTGAGGACGTTCCCCCCGTACTTGACCACGACGACCTTGCCCCAGAACCGGCGAATGTACGGGAGCGACTCGACCAACACCGACGCCTTGTCGCCAGGTGCGAGTGCGTGGGCCGGCCCGGTCGGTTGCGTCCCGGTCGGTTCTGGAGTCTGCGTGACGGTCATGAGGTCGTCCTGTTCTCGTCGATGTACCCATGGCCAAGGTCGACACCCATGACCACACCGTTGCCGTCGCCGACCCCGAGCTCACAGTGGATCTCGATCAGGGAGCCGGCCAGGTGCCTGGCCACGCCGTCAGCGTCGTGGACCGCCGCCACGCCGCCCCGGCACACGATGATCCCGCCATAGGCGATGGCCAGCCGGTCCATCTCGAATCCGACACCGGCCGAGCCGAGGTCGCTCGCCACACGCCCCCAGTAGGGATCCTCGCCGTTGAGCGAGCACTTGACCAACAGCGAGTCGGCGACCTTGCGGGCGGCGGCGTGGGCCTCGCCGTCCGACCGGGCGCCAGTGACCTGCACCTGAACGATCTTCGAGGCTCCTTCTGCGTCGGAGGCCATCTGTCCGGCGAGCGTGGCACACACCTCGGTGACCGCGTCTACCACCACGTTCGGATCGGCGACACCCGCTCGACCCGACGCCATCAGGACTACGGTGTCATTGGTCGAGGTGCAGCCGTCCACGGTCATCGAATTGAACGAATCACGCACGGCGATCCTCAGCAGGTCGGCCAAGGCTCCCGACTCGACGGCGGCATCAGTGGTCAGGAACGCCAGCATTGTCGCCATGTTCGGGGCGAGCATCCCCGCCCCTTTGGCCATGCCCGCCACAGTGAAGGAGCCGTTGGCAACGAGGGCTTCCTTGCGACCCGAGTCGGTGGTCAGGATTCCCATTGCTGCCTGCTCGCCGCCCCGATCGGAGCCGGAGCGGGCGGAGACCAGGGTCGGGATACCGGCCTCGATCGGGCCCATCGGCAAGGGAACGCCGATCAGCCCTGTGGAACAGACCAGGATGCACTCGGAGGGAACGCCGAGGCCGGCAGCGACCAGGTTGCACATGCGCACCGCATCGGCCCGTCCGGGCCCGCCCGTCGCCGCGTTGGCATTGCCGCTGCTGATCACCACGGCCGACGCCCGTCCCCCACTGGCGGCGAGGTGGGCCCGGCTGACCAGCACCGGCGCGGCGGCGGCCAGGTTGGTGGTGAACGTGGCCGCGGTCGGGACGGCGGCCCCGTCGTCGGTGGCCAGGAGGGCAAGGTCGAGGGCGCCGGACGACTTGATGCCCGACGCCAGACCAGACGCCACGAACCCCCGAGGGGTGGTGATGCTCATGGGTACACTCCTGCGATCGGGAGGCCGGCCCCTTCGGGAAGACCAAGGGCGAGATTGGCGCACTGGACCGCCTGGCCGGAGGCTCCCTTGATCAGGTTGTCGAGCGCAGTGAGGACCACCACCCATCCGGTCCGATCGTCGACCCTCACCGTGATGTGGGCGCAATTGGACCCGCTCGTTGCCTTCGTCGACGGGGGCCGCTCGGTGACCACCACGAACTGCTCGTCGTCGTATCGGTCGTGGAGGAGGCCCAGGGCCTTCCCGGTGGTCAGTCCGCCGGCGCCGGGCTGGTCCGAAGGGCGGGCGTAACAAGTGGCCAGGATGCCTCGGACCATCGGCGCGAGATGAGGCGTGAAGAGCACCGGGACGCCGAGGCCCTGCTCCATTTCTGCGGTGTGACGGTGGTCGAGGAGGCCGTAGGCGGCAAAATCTTCGTCGACCGAACCGAAGTGCAGATGGTCCTTGGCGGCGCGGCCGGCTCCTGACACCCCACTCGCGGCGTCGACGATCAGGGCAGGCACGTCAGGGTGGGGGTCATCCGGGGTGGCTCCGGCCCCGCTGCTCCGGGCTGCGCCCCGTAGTGGGCCGGGAGCGAGTACCGCTCCGGCATCGACGAACGGTGAGAGCCCGAGGATGGCTGCCGTCGGATAGCAACCCGGTGCGGCGATGAGGCGTGCACCGCGGAGTTCCTCGCGATGCAGCTCCGGTAGTCCGTAGGCGAACCGATCGAGTAGCTCGGGGGCCGTGTGCGGTTCGCCGTACCACTCGCGGTAGAGGGAGGCATCGTGGAGGCGGAAGTCGGCGGCCAGGTCGACGATCACGCCCACCCGGTCGATGAGCTCGGGGACCAGATGCTGGGACTGGCCATGAGGAAGCGCCAGGAACACGAGATCGAGCCCGTCCACCTCCGAAGGACCGGTGGGCGAGTACGTCAGGCCGGGGTAGGCCGTCGACAGCGATGGTGTGTGGTGGGCCACGGTGTCACCCGAGTGCTCGCCCGCGGTAGCGACCGCGACCTCGAGGGCGGGATGCCCGGCACACAGGCGGAGCAACTCAATCCCCGCGTACCCGGATGCCCCGACAATGCCCACCTTCATGGCTTCCTCTTCATGCTGCGCTCCGGGACGGTGAGTGATCGCTTGGTGTCGCTATTCTGGGATCCTGATGCAAGTATATTCATATTATTGCATTGTTATGCAACTTGGGCCCGCACCACGTGAGGCCCGACCTCGTGAGGCCCGACCTCGTGAGGCCCGACCTCGTGAGGCCCGACCTCGTGAGGACTGCGGCGCATCTCTCGATCCCTTGACCGCCGACGAGCGCCTCGGTACCGTCGGGACCAGCGCCACGCAGTGCCTCTCGGTTCGTCGATCGCCGGGGACCCATCCATCCGAACGACCTCCACGTCCCGACCGTGTGGAGAATCGCGTGCTCTGCCCAGACCCAGATGATGTGTCCGAATTCGGCCATGCGCCACCAGTCGTCGCACCAGGCGCCGATTCCCGACGGACGGACACCTTGATCGGCGCCCTGACCCACTCCCTCCCGGAGTTCATGTCCGACTTCCGGAAGCTGGTGGAGGAACGCGACGACGATCCGGGCCAACCGATGGTCCTCATGAAGCTGGCTGATTTCGTCGGAATGCGGCTGCAGACGAGTGCGTCGACGTTCTCCGAACTGGAGCGGGCCCTCGATGTAGTCGAGGCCGTGGTCGACTCGCTGGCCGATGACGAGATCGGGCGCGAACTGATCGGGCTGGCCTTCTTCGACGGCTTCTCCTTCGAGGAGCGACGCCTGCTCACCCGATGGTTGGGCCCGCGATCGAAGGTACTCCTCGAGATGCTCGAAGTGGCTCCATACGATTGAAAGGGCCGTGTTCCCGTGCCCCGCACACTCCACGTGATCGAGGGTATCCCAACGGGCGACGGACTTCCGGGGACCACCGCACGGCTGCCGGTATCCGACCTGGTCCGCCCTTCGGCGCCACTGCTCCGTCGCCGCCCGTACCCTCTTGCCACTACTCCAACCGTTCGTCGTTGACCCGGCGCCACTGCTCACGGCCCTCGGGTGTGTCGATCCCGAGGTCGGGCTCCTGTCCGA
>Ga0224558_1003331_pt1 | contig 13535 bp, 13 predicted proteins | sample 714S32024metaG_FD_180682 | JGI IMG/M metagenome (GOLD analysis project Ga0224558, IMG submission 180682) | Peat soil microbial communities from Stordalen Mire, Sweden - 717 S3 20-24 | ecosystem: Environmental > Terrestrial > Soil > Wetlands > Peat | place: Sweden: Norrbotten County, Stordalen... | reverse complement strand
CTCTTACGGCGACCAGATCTATGAGCCGCGCAACTACAAAGAGGAATACCACGGAGACGTCACGCTCCGCTATGCGCTGGCGCTTTCGCTCAACAACGCCACGGTCAAGGTGGCAGAGGAAGTGGGCTATGACAAAGTGGCGGATCTGGCCCGGTCCGCCGGAATCGCATCGGTGAAAGCCACGCCGGCGATGGCGCTTGGCGCCTACGACGCCACCCCTGTCGACATGACGGCCGCCTATACCAGCTTTGCCAACGGCGGCGTGCGGCTTTCTCCCGTCTTTGTAAATTCGGTGCGCAACTCCAAAGGCGACATCATCGTCAACTTCGGGACCGAGAAGACGCAGGTTCTCGATCCGCGCATCGCCTTCGTCATGACCAACATGCTGGAAGGAGTCATGAACTTCGGCACCGCCTACGCGGTGCGCACCCGCGGGTTCACCGCGCCGGCCGCAGGTAAAACAGGGACTTCGCATGACGGCTGGTTCGCCGGCTACACCAGCAATCTGCTGTGCATCGTCTGGGTGGGATACGACGACTACAGCGACATCCACCTGAGCGGCGCGCAGACTGCGGCCCCCATTTGGGCCGAGTTCATGAAGAAAGCGGTCGCGCTGCCCCAGTATTCGGACGTGAAGCCCTTCAACCAGCCGGAAGGCGTGGTGGATGTCCAACTCGATAAAATTACCAACCGCCTGGCAACGCCATCGTGCCCCGACGATTACACGATTGCCTTCGTGGCCGGCACCGAGCCTCACGATACCTGCGACCAGAGCGGCGGTAAGCAGGGATTCTTCTCCCGCATATTCGGCGGAAACTCCGAGAACGCGCTGCCTCCGGCGGGCGCGAGCGGGAACCCTGAGGCCGCCGCCGGTGTCCAATCCGAGGAAGAGGCAAAGAAAAAGAAAAGCTTCTTCGGCAAGATCGTAGGCGCGTTCAAGGGAGACAGCAGCTCACAGAAGAATGACAAAAGCGCGTCGGCGCCGTCTAAGAGTGGGGAAAGCGGCGCGCCGCCACAATAGTGGGCCTCAATCGTAATGTTAGACCCGGTCTCGTAAATGGTTCTGGCTCGGTTTTAGGGTAGGGCACAGCTTTCAGCCGTGCCGCGCGGGCCACACCCTGAGAATCATGAGACTCGTTCCAGAAACGACCCGTTTCACGGCCTCAAACTTGCAAGGGACGTGATAAAGCACGCTGAGGGCGATGAAACTCTGAAGTTTCGTATGTTTGGCCGGGGGTGAATATGCTTTCCTGGATCCGCATCGGCTCCGTATCGCTTCTCTTCGCTGCACTTCTCGTTCTCCCATTGCAAGCTCAGAATTCCGAACAGTTGGAAGTTAGCCCTCCGCCGCTGCACCGCGTCGACCCGCCCGCTCCCGGGGCATCGCCCGAGGAACTCGAAAAACGTGGCGACGAACTGCGCACGGATAAGAACTATCTCGACGCGGTGGACTTCTACCAAGCCGCCCTGAAAGGCGCGCCGGGCAATGCGTCCTTGTTCAACAAAATCGGGATCTGCCAACTCATGATGCAGCGCTTCAAGGAAGCCAAAAAGAGTTTCGAACACGCCATCCGGGCCGATCGCAAATATGCCGACGCTTTCAACAATCTCGGCGTCATTTATTACCAGACGCGCAGCTACAACGCAGCCATCAAGCACTACGAGAAAGCGATCTCGTTGAAGAACGACGCAGCCTCCTACTACAGCAACATGGGCGCAGCTTATTTCGGTAAGAGACAGTTTGACAAAGCCATACAAAGCTACTCCAAGGCGATCGAGCTTGATCCCGACATTTTCGAGCGCAACTCGCACGGCGGAGTTCAGGCCCGGCTCCCTTCTCCCGAGGACCGCGCGCACTACGATTATGTTCTCGCCAAGCTGTACGCCAGGACTGGCTCGCCAGAGCGTTCGTTGCACTATCTGAAGAAAGCGATGGAAGAGGGTTACAAGGACATCAAGAACGTATACAAGGACGACGAGTTCAGCACCCTGCGCAAAGACCCCCGCTTCGCGGAACTGATGGCAGCGAAGACGCTGGCCATCCCCGATTAGCTGGCCGATAACTTGCTGACAGGAATTGAGTTAGAAAAAACGGCAAAATTGGGGGACCTGCGAAACTTTCCCGAGGAAGCTGGGTTACCAGAGTTAATGCTCCTGAAAACAACAGGGTGAGTAGGGAGAACAAACACCCACCGGTTGCGAACCCGAGCACGCCCCAAGCAAGCAACCGGTGGGTGAAGTTGAGGCCCTCGGAGCGCTTGGCAGTGAGCGTTTTCGCTGTTCGTCGTTCGCTGCTCGCTTTTCGCCGAGCAAACGGCTTCCGCGAATAGCGAAGAGCGAATAGCGGGTCTCGCGAATAGCGAATAGCGGGTTTCGCGAAAAGCGAACAGCGTACGACGAACATCTCAGCTTCTCTCCGAAATATATTCCTCCACCGCCTGCTTCCATTTGCCCTGTGCTTTCAGGATGTACTCGATGGCGTCGCGGGCAGCGCCGTCTCCACCGGCGTGGGACGTAACCCAGTGCGCTTCGGCTTTGACCTCGGGGCGCGCGTTCTTCACCGCGATCGCCAGGCCGCATCTGCGCATCGCCGGCAGATCGATGACGTCATCGCCAACGAAAGCGGCCTCGTCGGCGGAGATGCCGTCTTTTTCCAGAATTTGCGCAAACACCGACGCCTTGTCTTGAATCCCCTGGTAGACATGGTCAATCTTCAGATCACGCGCCCGCAAGGCCACGGTTTCCGAGATGCGCTTGGTGATGAACCCAGTCTTGATTCCCGCCAGGCGCGCCAGCATAATGGCGGTGCCGTCGTGGGCGTGGAAGCCCTTGGCTTCGATCAGGCTCGCGCTGTGGAGCCCAAAGCCGCCCGGTCCGCCATGCTGGGCGGACTTTTCCAGAACACTTTGCTGAGCGCCGGATTGCGACCCTCCGGGTGCGGGAAAAATCCAGATTTTGCCGTCGGTAAGAACCCCGTCAACGTCGAAAAGAATAAGTCTGATTTTGCGGGCGCGAGCGGCAGCAGATGATTTGGCCATCGCCGAAATTCTAGCAGGCTGCGGCTAGGCTCGTGTGGAGATGCTCGTGTGGGGACGGGCGTCCTCGCCCGTCCAAGCCGGGCGCATCTCGGCCTCCAAAAGTGGCACCGGCACGGCTCGAAGCCTGCGATGATTTTGGGCCATTGACTCACACATTACAATGTGTAATGATGTACACATGCCAACCAACCTCGCATTGGACGACCGCCTGATCGAAGAAGCCCGGCGGGCCGGCAAGCACAAGACCAAGAAAGAAGCGGTAAACGCCGCTCTGGATGAGTACGTCCGACGGCGCAAGCAGATGAGGATACTGGATGCCTTTGGCACCGTTACTTTCGATCCCGCCTACGACTACAAGGCGGAACGACGGCGGAGTTCACGTCGTACGGGTGGCCAATCGCGGCCATGATGGTGCTTGTGGATACCCCGGTCTGGTCGCTGGCGCTGCGGCGCCGCCCCGAGCATCTCAGCGGGTCAGAACAAGGTCTGGCCAACGTCCTCGCTGAATTGATTCGCGAGGGACGCGCGCAAATGGTTGGACCGATCCGCCAGGAGTTACTCTCGGGGATCCGCGAGGAAGCTCAATTCAAGAAGATCCGCGACTATCTGCGTGCTTTTCACGAGCCACCGCTCGAAGCCGAGGATTACGAAGACGCTGCCCGAATGAGCAACCAATGCCGTAGCCGTGGCATTGCCGGATCACCCGTCGATTTTCTAATCTGCGCCGCCGCCCACCGCCGCAGCTGGACCATTCTCACCACCGATCGGGATTTCCAGAAATACGCGTCGGTGCTGCCCGTCCACCTGCACCCCACCTTGCGAAACGACTAGGTCAATCACTCGAACTCGAAAGATGGCTTTCCGTGGCTCTGCGTGCCATCGAAGAGCATTGCTACCCACCACCCCGCCCCACGTTCTTCAGTGCTTTGTGTGAGCGGACGCCGCGGTGCTAGTGTCAACACTCATAGGGACAGGCAAAAGATGGACGTAATTGATGAATTAGTGGCGCGCTCTCGGGATTGCAAAGAGGTGCGGAGGTTTCATGAGTTCCATCGCAACCATCCAGAAGTACTGGATTTTCTCGTAGAGGAAATCAGGTTACGGTTCAAGCAGGGCTTCACCGCATTTTCATATCGCAGGCTATGGGAGTTTGCCGGGTGGAAACTCGAAATGGAAAAAGGGCCAGGTGACACCTTTCTTATGAACGATCAATGCGCACCCTTCTACGCGCGCGCAATCGCTATTCTGCATCCCGAGATCGACGGCCTTGCGGAATCTAGCAAGAAAGCTGACGCAGTTCTTGGGACTCAAATCGGAGCCCCGACCCTGGAAACATCCGAAGGACCATGCGTGCCGGGCCGATGGTACAGCCTTCGAGACTGGTTGGCGGCCCACGAGGCCACCCACTTTGGCCCAAGTTCCTGCAGCCGGACTATCGAGCCAAACTTGCAGTCCCTTAGCCCACTTCCCGTATGAGCGCTCACTGGTCTTGACGGAAGTTCTAACGTCTACGAACGGGCGGTGGTTGACGAGCGAGTGATCCATAAAACAGGAAAATGCCGTCCGAGTTTCTCGAAGTCGCGGTCGGAAGTGACGAGCGTGCCCTGACTCAGGGTAGCTAGTGCGGCGGCAAGGCAGTCTACGTATGGGATTTTGTGCACCGCCTTCAATTCCGCTGCTTTGAGAACCTGGAGAATATCAACGGGAACGATTCGGATCGCAAGCTGCAAAAGATCGGCCAACGTTTGCTTGGCCGATTCCTCTCCGTGACGCTGCCAGGAGATATAGAAGACCTCTCCCCAGTTGACCGCCGAAACCAGAAGTGGTGTAGCCGGTCGAGCGCCCTTGAGTAGGCGTTCGACGCGTTCGGCTCCGGGTCCGTTCGCCAGAAAATTCAGTAGTGCACTCGCGTCGAGCACATAGGTTTCGCTCATCGGGTCAACCGGTCTTTCTCAACCCGGTGCTCACGTTGCCGATCCTCCACCAGTGAGGGCGTGCTCTTGTAGCGGCCACGGAGGCTGCGGATCAACTCGTCGATGACGTGCGGTTCGACCTCCGCGTGAGCGTCTGAGACATTCTTGCCCTGGTAACGAACGTCAAATCCAAAATCCTTCAAAATTGCGACCGCCTGGTGCGAGTTGGTGGGATCATTTGGAGGCACTCCTGCTGCCTCCAGGACAAGCGGCCTGGCAGGCAGTTCCCGTCCGTCGATGATCGCTGTCCATTTCGCCGGACGGCTACCGTGCAATCGCTTGGCGGCTGCAGTTATATCTTCCCGGGTGAGTGCGGAGACTCTGGAGCTTGGCATTGTTTTATCTCCAGTTTTGAATTGCTTACAAATTATTCATCATCATATTCGTCATCATTACCACTGGTCAAGCGAGGAATCCTACTAGCTGTCATGGGCGAACGTTTTACGAAACCGCCAATTCTCGCTACAATCACTCCCATGCCGTCCGCAGTCTCGCCTTCGCTCGCCTGGGCTCATCCGCTGGTTCAGGAGTGGTTCACCGCGCACTTCTCCACGCCGACCGAACCACAGGAGCAGGGCTGGCCCCACATCCTCGCCGGGCACACCACGCTGATCTCGGCTCCGACCGGATCGGGCAAAACGCTCGCCGCTTTCCTGGCCTGCATTGACCGCCTTGTCTGCAAGGCGCTCGCTGGCGAACTGCGCGACCGCACCGAAGTTCTCTACGTCTCCCCGCTCAAAGCCCTCGGCAACGACATCCAGAAAAATCTCGAAGTCCCGCTTGGAGAAATTCTGCTGATGGCCGGCGACCGCGGCCTGCTGATGCCCGAGATTCGCACCGCGGTGCGTACGGGCGACACGCTGATGAAAGACCGGCGCGCCATGTTGAAGCGTCCGCCGCATATTCTGGTCACCACGCCCGAGTCGTTTTACATTCTGCTGACGGCGGAGAAGAGCCGCGCCATCCTGCGCGATGTCGAAACCGTAATCGTGGACGAAATCCACGCCGTGGCCGATGACAAGCGCGGCGTGCACCTCGCGCTGTCGCTGGAGCGACTGGAAGCGCTGACCGAGCGCCCGCCCGTGCGCATCGGGTTGTCTGCGACGCAGAAGCCGATCGAAGACGTCGCGCGTTTTCTTGCCGGCAACTCCGATCCTCAAAATCCGCGCTCCGCTCCCGTAATCGTCAACGTTGGCCACAAGCGCACGCTCGATCTTGCAGTCGAGGTTCCATCTTCCGAACTGGGCCCGGTCGCGTCGAACGAGATGTGGGACGAGATCTACGAGCGCATCGTGCAACTGGTGAATGCGCACCGCTCGACGCTGGTCTTCGTAAACACACGGCGCTTGGCCGAACGCATAGCCCATCACCTGGGTGAGCGGCTGGGTGAGGAAAATGTGGCGGCGCATCACGGTAGTTTGTCGCGCAAGCTGCGGCTGGAGGCCGAGCGCAAGCTGAAAGAAGGCCAGGTAAAAGTGCTGGTGGCGACCGCTTCGCTCGAACTTGGCATTGACATCGGAACGGTCGACCTGGTGTGTCACATCAGTTCGCCGCGTTCGATTGCGGTCGCTTTGCAGCGTGTGGGGAGGTCGGGCCACTGGCGCGGCGCAGTTCCCAAAGGACGATTCTTTGTCACCACGCGCGACGATCTCGCCGAATGCGCTGTGCTGGTGCGGGCGATTCGTTTGGGCGAACTCGACCGCCTGATTTTTCCCGAAGCGTCGCTCGATGTGCTGGCGCAGCAAATCGTAGCTTGCTGTGCGGCATCTCGTAGCGCCGCCGTCCCGGCGGCTGTCGTGGGGGCGTCTCGCCCTCACCAGTCAGGCAAAAATGAACTTGGCGCCACAGCCGGCGAAGACGCCGGCGCTACCAGCGACGGATGGGACGAGGATGAGTTATTCGCGCTGGTAAAGCGAGCCTATCCCTATCGCAACCTCACGCGCGAAGCCTTCGACGAAGTCCTGAAGATGCTTTCGGAAGGAATCGCCTCGCAGCGAGGCCGTTATGGCGCGTACCTGCATCACGACCGCATCAACCGCAAGCTGCGAGCCCGGCGCGGCGCGCGCCTGGCGGCGATCACGAGCGGCGGTACGATTCCCGACAACGCGCTGTACAGCGTGGTGGCGGAGCCCGAAGGCGTGGTGGTGGGCACGGTCGATGAAGACTTCGCCGTAGAAAGCATGGCGGGAGAAGTCATGCTGCTGGGGAACACATCCTGGAGGATTCGCCGGATCGAAGCCAAGTCGTCGCGCATACTGGTGGAAAATGCACAGGGTGCTCCGCCCGGGATACCGTTCTGGCGAGGAGAAGCTCCCTCGCGCACCGCCGAACTCTCGCAGCAACTGGGCGAATTGCGCAAAGAAATCAGCGACCGCCTGCCCGGCGTGGTCCCGGTAGAAGGATGGCGAAATCTTACTGTAGTCGCTGACGCAGTGAGTTGGCTGCGAGAGGAATGCGGCCTCGATCTCTCGGGCGCCGAGCAACTGATTCAGTACATACTCGAAGGGCGCGCCGTGCTGGGCGATGTGCCGACGCAAACGACGATCATCGCCGAACGATTCTTTGACGAGGGCGGCGGGATGCAGTTGATCATCCACGCGCCCTTTGGCGGGCGCATCAACAAAGCCTGGGGACTGGCGCTGCGCAAGCGCTTCTGCCGCGGCTTCAATTTCGAACTCCAAGCGGCGGCCACCGACAACGGATTGAACATCGCGCTCGCCGAGCAGCATAGCTTTCCGCTGGCCGATGTTTTTCAATTCCTGGCTTCAGAGAGCATGCCGCCGATCCTGGAGCAGGCGGCGCTCGCTTCGCCGATCTTTCAGACGCGCTGGCGCTGGGATGCGACGCGAGCCCTGGCTCTGCTGCGTTTTCAGGGCGGCAAGAAAGTGCCGCCGCAGATTCAGCGCATCCGCTCCGACGATTTGCTGGCCTCGGTTTTTCCCGATGTAGCGGCGTGCTTCGAGAACATCGAAGGGGACATCAAGATTCCCGACCATCCGCTGGTGCATGAGGTGATGAAGGACGTGCTCACCGAGGCGCTGGATATCGAGGGCCTCAGCGAGGTGTTGCGCGGAATCGAGCAGGGACGGATTCGTTGCCTCGCGGTCGACACTCCGGTGCCATCGCAATTCTCGCATGAAATTCTTAATGCAAATCCATACGCCTACCTGGATGATGCGCCGCTGGAAGAGCGCCGCGCGCGAGCGGTTGAAATGCGGCGGGTGTTGCCAGCGTCCGTGCTCGAAGAAGTCGGCGCGCTCGATCCCTCAGCCATCGCGCAAGTGCAGCAGGAGGCGTGGCCCGATGTGCGCGACGCGGACGAACTGCACGATGTGCTGCATACGCTGGTCATGGTGCCGGCGCCGGAGGAGGGAAGCTCTCAGCTGTCAGTTCTCGGCTCTAAGGAGACGCGTTCCGAGCTCGATGCTCGCGGCTCGCGGCTCACCGCCAACTGGAGTGAATTCTTCGATCGCCTGCAACGCGAAAATCGCGCGATCGTAGCGGAAGCCGCCGGCAAGCGATATTGGGTAGCCGCCGAGCGAGTCGAATTGTTCCAGGCAATGCATCGTGTGGAGACGGGGCTTTCCCCCGTCCCGGCGGGTCAAAGCCCCGCCGCCACACAGGCGCTGAATTTCGACGATGCAGTGTTGACCGCGGTGCAGGGATGGATCGCACATCTCGCTCCAACCACTGCGTCGGAAATTGGCGAGTTGCTCGGACTGCCGGCCTCCGAGATCGAAAAAGCGTTACTCCGCATGGAGGCCAGCGGAGCAATTCTGCGCGGCAAGTTCCGCCCGGCGGATTCGCGCCCAACAACATCCGCTTCGCACGAACACGAGACGGAGTGGTGCGAGCGCCGTCTGCTGGCTCGCATTCATCGCCTGACGGTCGCGACGCTGCGCAAGCAAATCGCCCCGGTCACGGCATCGCAGTTCATGAACTGGCTTCTCCGCTGGCAGCATGTCGCTCCCGGCACGCAGGTGCGGGGCGAGCATGGGACGCTCGAAGTGATCCGCCAATTGCAGGGGTTTGAAATTCCGGCGAGCGCGTGGGAACGGTTTGTGCTCGCACGCAGAATCTCCGACTACGATCCGGCGCACCTCGATCAGCTGTGCCTGACAGGCGCGGTCGGATGGGGCCGCCTGTCGCCACATCCCGCCACTCTTGAAGCCATGGGAAGCGAGGAGAACCGGCGGCGAGTAATTCCGACGCGAGTCGCGCCGATTGCGTTCTTTGTGCGCGAAGACGCCGATTGGATGCGATCTCATCACCCGGGGGCGGAGGATTCTTCCACTTCATTCTTAAGCCCGGTAGCGCAGGCGGCGCTCGAACTTTTGAAGCAGCGGGGTGCGCTGTTCTTTCCCGACATGGTGCGAGCGACGGGCCGTCTCAAAGCGGAAATCGAAACCGGGCTGTGGGAACTGGTCGCTGCGGGCCTCGTGACCGCCGACGGATTTGAAAACCTGCGCGCACTGGTGACCCCGAAAAGCTCGTCCGGCAGCGGGCTGGGAAAAGCCCGCCGGCCGCGCCATGCGCCGGGACGCTGGTCGCTGTTGCACACCGAAGGCGCCGATCGCGACCGCAGCGTCGAATCCTGCTGCTGGATGTTGTTGCGTCGCTATGGCGTGGTCTTCCGCGACCTGCTGGTGCGCGAAACCAATCTGCCCCGATGGCGCGAACTGCAAATCGGCTACCGCCGTCTCGAAGATCGCGGCGAAGTGCGCGGCGGCCGGTTCGTCGATGGATTCCTGGGAGAGCAGTTCGCGCTTCCCGTAGCCGTCGAATCCTTGCGCGCCCACCGCTCTCTGCCACACAATACGCAGGGCGAGCGCGTCATCATCGCGGCCGCCGATCCGCTGAACCTGGTGGGAATTATTGTTCCCGGCGAGCGCATTCCCGCAATCTCGGGAAGAAACGTTACGCTCCGCGATGGCACGTGGGATGCGGAAGATGCGCTGCTGGCTTCCGGCTATTAGTGCTGAACCGCGTGACTGCTACTGGTCCGAGCTGGTGGAGAGCCGGGCGTCCACGCCCGGCTGGACGGGCGAGCCGCCCGTCCCTCCACCAACACCTCACGGCAAACTTAACTTGAGCAGCACCGCCGGATCCAAATACACCCCCTGCCAGCGCACGGCCAAATGGAGGTGAGGCCCAGTGGCGCGTCCCGTGCCCCCACTCAGTCCGATGGCCTGCCCTTTGCTCACATCATCGCCTTCTTTGACTAAGAATTTCGACAAATGCAGATAAAGCGTCAGCAGTCCCTGCCCATGGTCGATCGCCACGCAATTTCCTTCAAAGAACAGCGACCGCGCCAGGATGACGCGTCCGCTATTCACCGCTGCGACCGAGGTTCCACTGGGCACGCGGAAATCGAGCCCCTGATGCGTGCTCTCAACGGTACCGTTGAACACGCGCTCGACTCCGAACACATCGGAGATCTCGGCATTCACCGGAGGCGCAAACGACCCATTCCATTCGCGGCCCGAGCTGAGGGTTTTAAACGCCTCCGCTTTTGTTTCCTTGTCCTGCTCGATCTGGCGCTGGTCTTCGGCGCTGGGCGCGGTATAGCGCGGGGGAACCTTCAGCGGCACCCGAGGATAGCGCTGGCGTAGCACCGAAAAAGTTTTTTCGAATGAGATCGCTTCTCCGGCGGAGGTTTCGGCGTGAAGTTGAATCGGATAAGCTCCCGGCTTCGTTTCCAGACTAATCCCGGCGAGCGCGAACCATGATTTGCTGCTCGCGTCGAAGCTGAACGCGATCTCGTGGCCCAGCCAATTCCCCGAAAGCGTTCGCACCGGCGTCGGCGTGGTAACGCGGAAGAGCACCGGCGTCCCGTTGACCAGGCGAGCGGGTTGGTTGCCGACAATCCAGTGCGCGGCAGTTGCGGCCGATAAATTCGCGGCCAGCGAAAGCAGCACGAACGCAACCAGGGCGGAATGGAAGAGGCGTTCGCGTATCGGCTTGAAAATAGCAACACTGATTAGGTTAGGCACGCTTGGGAAGCATCCTAACAGTTTTGGCGGAAGTCAATTGCGTCCCGTGGCCGCGGGCTGACCGCAGCTAAAGCCGGAGCTGAAACCAAGCCAGTTATCGCAGCTGAAGTGTGGGCGTGGAACTGGTTTTCGGGCAATCCACTGGAACAAGATGTCTGAGAATCCAGCCCCGGAGGGGCGTCCGAACTTAGCCCAGCACTTCAGCGCTGGGAAAAGTGGAAGCAATGATTCAAGTCCCGGAGGGACGACCGAGTTCTCACGCACGCTCTGAAGCGCTACGCCACCCAAAATCAAGCGCTAGATCGACTTTTTCCGCAACCTGCTAAACCCGCTAGGCCCTGACCAGGTTCTTCAGGGCCGGTCGGTTATGGATAATCAGCGTCGTGCCCTTCAGTTCCGCCATCGCATTTTTCCTGAACTCCGACAGCAGCCGGGTGATGGTTTCGCGGCTGGTGCCGAGGAGTTGCGAGATTTCTTCATGGGTCATGGCCAGCCGGACGCGCACCTTGCCGTTGCTGATCTCGCCATCGGCAGCGGTTTCGAGCAAAAATCTGGCGAACCTCTCCGACACCGAGTGTGACAGTCCGATCGAGCGCACCACGCCATGCGAGTCCGAACAGTCTCGGGCTAGATGCTGAATGGCATGGAGAGAGGCGTCAGCGTGCCCTTTGAGGAAGCGCAGCATGTCGTCGCGCCCCACAAAGTTCAACTGGCAGGGCTGCATGGTTTCAACCGTCAACTCGTACCGACCGCCGGTAACCACCGCGTGCAATCCCAGAACTTCACCGGCGTCCGCGATACGCACAATCAACGTCTTGCCCTCGCGCGAGGTGGTGGAAAGCTTAACCCGTCCCTGACAGAGGATGAAAACTCCCCAGGGACTTTGTCCTTCGACCAGAACCACCGCGTGTTCAGGAAAAACCGCGGCGTGTTTAATTCTGTTGAAAGCCTCGATCGACTCCGGTGAAAGGTCGCAGAAAAAATTGTTGGAGTGCAAAGCAATTAAGACAGCTTTCAACGCAGCGTAGGCCGGACATGCTCATTGACGCTCCTTCATCTCCTCGCAGAAACGCGCGGCTGTGGCAAGCAGCCATTGACACGCATCACTATTTGAATCCAGTGGCTGGCCGGACCGCCCGTGCGGAAGGTGATGGCCATAGTGATTGCATGGCGACTGCCGTTCCATTTTGGGTCTGAAACTCACTGTTTGCAGCATGATGCCGTCCGCGGCCGCCAAGGCTTGACGGAGGGCTGGCAACTCTGCCGGTAGTTGGGCAAGTTGGCAGCGGGGAAATAGCTGTCCGCTCTCAGCTCTCAGCCGTCCGCGAAACCGGTTCGTGGAGGGCGGGCGTCCTCGCGGATTACCACTGAATCCAGTGGGTGGCACATCGGGGTCGGATGAACTGCAACAGGAGAACCAATCGTGAGTATCAAGAATGAGGGTCAAGCGGGGTGGGCGGTACATCCGGGAGAAATTCTCCGGGAGGAATTTCTGGAGCCTATGAACATTTCCGCTTACGGGTTGTCGGTGGAGCTTCGCGTTTCTCCTCCCACCGTCAACGACATCGTCCGGGAGAAGCGTGGCATTACTCCCGAGATGGCGGCCCGGCTAGCCAAATATTTTGGCACCTCCGAGCAGTTCTGGCTTAATTTGCAGGATGCCTTCGCGGTGCATCACTTTTCGACAGTGCCCTGCTCTTTTCGCGCTCTGTCCGAAAGGGCGGGATCTTGACTTGTCTCCCGGCCGCGAAACATCGTTTCCCTGCTCAATAACCTCAGGTAAAATAACGCCATGAGTCCGGAAATTTCCGATCTTTTAAAACGCGCGCTCTCCCTCTCGATTGAAGAGCGTGCTGCCTTAGCCAATACCCTGCTCGACAGTCTTGACGGTACGAATGAATCTGTCTCTGTCCACGAGGCTTGGGATGAAGAAGTGGCCCGGCGAATCGAGGACCTGAAAGCGGGCAAGGCCGTGACCGTCCCTTGGGAAGAACTGCATCGCGAGCTCTTGGCCATGGTGAATGAGCGCTAAGCGGGTTGAGTACCACCAGGGTGCGAGCGCGGATGTGAAGGGCGCAGTCGCCTGGTATCAGAAGCGCAGCCCCAAAGCGGCCCTGGACTTCATCGAAGAACTGCATCGAGCCGCCGACACAATCCGTGAAGCCCCGGAACGCTGGCCGATCGGAAAGAACAACACCAGACGGTTCCTGCTTTGGCGCTTCCCGTTTGCCATCATCTATTCCGAGCAAGAATCCGTGGTCACAATCTGGGCCGTCGCCCACGGCAGCAGGCGGCCGGAGTATTGGGCATCTCGTCTCTAGTGGGGCCTGATGGCGGATGAGCGCCGATTCAAGAAGATCGGCGTCGAAATGGTTAAAGAAGTGCACAGAGCTTAGCTATCATATTGATTACAGTGCGCCGTGAAAGGCACTGGACCACAGCGGGAAGAAAGACCCGCCCGGGAACTGGATCGCTCCACCCGGTAGCAATCGGAGCGGCGGTGGAGGTAACAAAGCCGCCGAAGCCTCCGG
>Ga0224558_1003330_pt1 | contig 13537 bp, 13 predicted proteins | sample 714S32024metaG_FD_180682 | JGI IMG/M metagenome (GOLD analysis project Ga0224558, IMG submission 180682) | Peat soil microbial communities from Stordalen Mire, Sweden - 717 S3 20-24 | ecosystem: Environmental > Terrestrial > Soil > Wetlands > Peat | place: Sweden: Norrbotten County, Stordalen... | reverse complement strand
GGGCATGATCGACAATCGGCCGTTCCTAAGATGTTTAAGTGGATTCGGTTTATGTCTGTGGCGACTCGAGCGGTTCGAAGAGGCCGAATCGGTATTCGAGCGGCTGCTCTGGATGAGTCCGTCGGATAATCTCGGCATTCGGATTTTGCTACCGCGCGTGAAGGCAAGAAAGCCGTGGACGGCTGACGATCCCTAAAGATGTCGCCAATGAGCCCACGTAAACCCTCCCATTCCATCGATACCGCGGTGGGGCGCGTGAATGCGCAACGCCTTGAGGAACTGCGGGAGACGTTTGAGACGCATCGGTTGCTGGAGCTCGTCGATGCGATTGACGAATGGCGCGGCCGCATCGGTGACCCGGATGGATTGCGTGCGGATCTGCTGCGGCTACACGCGATGGCGCACTCGCTGGTGAACGGCGCGCCGCTCAGCATTGCTGCGAAGGATGAGGCGATTTGGGAGCTGGCCGATGCCTTGGAATCGGAACTGATGGAGATTGAAGAGGGCGCGAAGCGCGCGATGAAGCTCTTGCGACCGCTGACGAAATTGGCGCCGGAGGAGTAGGGGAGGGCGACTATTGTCTCATTCGTATAACGGCGCTTGTGTCAAATGGCAGAGCGGCGATGTCGATCTGGCCAACGGCCGGTTCGGAGCAGGCAATCGGACAGCAGACGGCTAATACCGGCCGTCCATAAGATCAGGCTCCCAGCCTTTTCGCGGCCGGTCGCGGGGACACCATTTCCCACAGGCACCAATCCCTATTCGGTGAGTGTCGACATCGCAGACCAGTTTGTTTGCGTTGGTAACGAAGGCTCGGCGAACGCTTCGGAATTCACTTTGAATGCCACCACCAGTGTGTTGACGGGCGTCGCCGGGTCACCGGTAGCCGAACGGGCCAAACCCGACTTTATCGAAATCCAGTAATATCGCTGTCCCGATGATATTGACTATCAAGATAACTAATACAGGGGTGTTGTCATGAGATTATTTACGTTGTTCGGAGCGGTCGTTGTGGTTGGCATGTCTGCAGCGGCTGGCGCAGCGACACCGACTGCGGAGGCCATGGTGCCGGTGCGCGCATTCATCGATAGTTTCAACAAAGGCGACATGAAGGCAGCCGCGGCGCAAACCTCGCCCGACGGCATGTCGATCATCGATGAAATTACGCCGTTTACCTGGTCCGGGCCGAAGGCCTTTGATACCTGGGGCAAGGCGCTCGACGATTCCGACAAGGCAGCGGGCAACACCGACGATCTGGTAACGGACGGCAAGCCGATCCGTGTCGTCGTCAGCGCCGATCGCGCTTACGTCGTACTGCCTGCATGGTACACGTTCAAGCAAAAGGACGTCGTCATGCGGGAGACTGCGCAAATGGCTTTCACGCTGCAGAAGGGCAAGACCGGTTGGTTGATCACCAGCTTCGCCTGGTTGGGGGCCAAGCCGAAGACGGTGGTTGCTGCCGCTGCCGCGAAGTAGCTATCTGCCATCGCCGACAATCACCGGCCGACTCACCCGATGGCCGCGATTACCAGGCCGGGTACCGTTCAGTAAACGCTATGGCAGCATAGGCACCCACGCTAACAAACCGACATCGATAGCAAATTCTTGATACCACTTTCTCACCACCGATTGCATAGGCGTTTTGCAAAGTGATGGCATCACAGGTCCGGGGTTGACTAAACCTGAAATAACAATGGGACTTCAAAAGTCCGATACCGTGATCAGGCGTCAACCAGCATATTCCATCAGGGCCCGCGACTTCGCGTCGCACTCACAGGCCGGATGTATGGCAGCAATCTATTCCTGTGAACCAACACCGAAAAGAACCGCTTGGCATAAAGGGGCGTCCATGTATATGTTATTGCATCAAAATCAAGCCGACGCCTTCTCAGGGATTTAGCCATCCTAAAAATTCTAGCACCGTCCAACACCCCCATTAACGGTGGCATTTTTGGGAATGTTTTTACTATAGAAGCGCTGCCAGTAGTTGATATGAGAGTCATCCTGGGATCCTAGGACCATTCGAGCAATTCCCAGCGATAGCTGCTTTCTTTGACTTCGTACCCTACATCTTCGCGGAAGGTCCCGACAGTTTCGCGAAGCACCCAGCGGCCTATCTCGGGCGCAAACCAAATGTGCTCTATGCGTTGGGCAGCTGTTCTCTCGGAAACATTGGTGTATCGGAAATTGATTAAATTAAAAAAACGCAGTGCGGTAAAATTCCCGGCGGGAACCGTAATTGACTCCCAACGCTGGGCGTGCATAGTCAATTGCCATGGCATAGTCTCCTCACTGCCTGGGATCTTGTAGTAAGTACCCACAGTAGTTGACCAGCCGGGTCGAAGCTCAGAAGGCCACAGGGGAATCGGCTCTTCGTATGCTTGTAGCTGAGTCCAATGCGGATCGACGAGCACCATGCCCCACGGCTCCTGTATCTCATTTGGAACAGGGCCAGCGTGTGTGTCGCGACCTAAATATTTATGCTGCCACGGTGCACCCCAGGACGGAAACTTGACCGGGCTTTCTGTTGTTGTCTCAGAACGAGTGTCGATTTCAATAGCTTGACCTACAGCCGTCACACGTTCGATCTGGGTGTCGACGAGTGCCCCAGTGAAATAATCATGCTTTGCATATCGCCAGAACTGGTTAGTTGAAGGTAGTCGAACTTTTGCGGCGGCGCCAACGGGTGCCTCCGTTGCCGCTCTTCGGGCCATACAACCTGCCGACACAGCAGCCGCGGACAACAACAAGAAATCACGTCGCGAAGTTGGCGTCATACTTATAGGTGTTGTTCTCACCAAGCCGACCTTATGGTTTCTGTATGGCTCTTTCCGGAATCTGCAATGTGTAAAAAAACCGAGGCGCCGACCTCAATGTGACTTTCGAAGGGCGGCATCGAAGGCCAGCCAAGCTGAAGCGGGTAGTCTTCTTGAAATCGCTCTGCTCAACGTCTTGCCATTGGCTGTCGAGCACTTCTGCAGCGATCTCATGGCCGCCGCCCTCCGCTATGTCCTTGCATTGTCCCCACTTCAATGAAAAGGTGTGATCTGGATTCGTGCCGCGATAGACCATGGTGACGACGAGTTGATCCTTCCGGGCCGAGTAGTAGACATTGGCGAAGGTGTCAGCGTGCGTCGCATCAGACAGCATCCCTCCCGCCAGCCCTGACAGCAAAATGCACACGGCGTGCCGCCGCCGATGCCGGCTCCAGCTACCGCGATGAGTGACCGCCGACCATCGACCCGCCTGCGTATTCATGATGTACTCTCTCCGGTCATCAGTTCGACGGCTGGCTACATTGGCGTACCACGCAATCATCCAGACCAGGGGACGCTTCGTCCAGGTCAATCCCTCTCAAGGCCACTACTTCCTAGGAAGTGTCGCTTTCTCTTTGCTCGCCTCGGTTGCTTCTTGGCTTGCAGTTTCGTGTTTCACGGACAGTACTTTGCCATCACCCGCATCCACTTGGACCTCTTGGATACCCGAGTGACCCGCCACGCGCAGGTCGAACGACCAGATTAGGCAGCGATGTTCCGCCTCGAGTTCCGCACTGGCAATCGAGACGGCGTCCGTCCCTTGGATTTTGGTGATGGCGATCTTCTCAGCATCAACCTGCGGTACTTTCGCGAGGTTACCCAGCTGCGCGTCCGACAAGCCCTTCACGAATTCACCGCGGAAGATCGCTTCCGCCCGCTTGCCCTTATCGGACAAGAAATCGACAAAGTTTGCGCCGCGCACTGCCAAGAAATAGACGGTCTCCTCGAATAAAATGCGAAGATAGTCGCCCTGGATCATCATTGCTGGGTAGCAGCGCGGGCCAGCGACCGGCTGAGGCGCGCACTTTGCCCTAGCTCCACCCCGCACTCTGCAGGAGAAGCAGATGTCTTACTATTTGGCGAAGATTGTGCCCCTTGCATTCGACGAGGCCGTCAATCGCGTGACCGCGGCGCTGAAGCAAGAAGGCTTTGGCGTGTTAACTGACATCGATGTGCAAGCCACCCTGAAAACTAAGTTAGGCGTGGATACGCCCAAGTACCGCATTTTGGGAGCCTGCAACCCCGGATTTGCCCATCAGGCCTTGCAACTGGAGAACAAACTCGGCGTGCTATTGCCCTGCAATGTGATTGTACGGGAAGAGAGCTCCAATCAGACAGAAATCGCCGCGATTGATCCCGTCTCCTCGATGGAGCGCACCGGTAACCCAAAGCTTGCCGCGATCGCCGAAGAGGTCCGCGTACGTTTGCAGCGGGCCATTGTTCAGCTCTGACCTGGATTCGGCCACCTTTGATGTGTGAGCTCTTTGCTCTGTCCAGTCGCATTGCAACGGAGGTGTCGATCTCGCTCCACCGGTTTGCGCAGCGCGGTGGCCTGAACGATCACACGCTCGACGGATGGGGTCTGGCCCTTTACGCCGGCAATGATCTACGACTGTATCGCGAGCCCGAGCCGGCCCGCGACAGCGCCTGGCTGGGTTTCATCGAGCACCAGCACCGACCGAGTCACTGCGTCATTTCACATATCCGGCACGCTACGCGCGGGGCGATATCCCTTGCCAATACCCAGCCTTTCGTTCGCGAACTCGGTGGCCACATACACGGCTTCGCGCACAATGGCCGATTAGTGAACGTGGAGGGCGTAGTAACGCCGTCCACAGCGCGTTTCTATCCGGTCGGCGAAACGGATTCTGAGATCGCCGCCTGCCTCCTGTTGGAGCGGATGGCGACACGTTGGAACGGTACGACCGTACCGTCATTGCCTGCACGCCTTGGAATTGTCAGCGAGTTTGCTGCCGAAATGCGCGAACTTGGCCCGGCAAACTTCCTGTATTCGGACAGCGATGTACTCTTTGCCCATGGCCATCGGCGCATGCAGGCGGATGGAAGCATTTCGCCGCCGGGGTTGTGGATGCTGCACCGGCGGTGTGCCGTGGACCCCGACGTGCTGGCCGCGGCCGGCGTACGCTTGACGGAGACAGAGAATTCGCAGGAACTGATACTGTTCGCCAGTGTTCCTGACAGCGGAAGATTGGCGCCCGTTGCGCGAAGGTGAAGTGGTTGCCGTCCGACGGGGTCTGGTCCTGACCTGATGGGGACCTCACCGAGTTGACCTCGTTGCGACCTTATGCCTCAGTCGACTAGCCTAGGTGGTCAGTGCGCGCATGGCCAAGAAGCGACCGATACGATGGTCTGATGAGAGGGAGCGCACGTCTTGGCGCTGGAGAGGGTCTCGGACATCAATGGTGATCCGGTACTGATTCTTATTGGAGAGCGCAGGGAGGGTCAAATTCTATCGACTAAGGTCAAGCCTTGGCGCATCAGAGGCAATGAGCGCAGCCGCTGACCGGTGGCGGCAAAAAGGGCGTTAGCCACGGCAGGCGCCACCGGGGGAACCGCCTCTTCGCCGACTCCGCCCACAGGCGCATCGGACGGCAGAATCACTACCTGAATCTTTGGGGTCTGCGCGAGGGTCAGCAAGGGATAGCTGTCGAAGTTCTTCTGCACGGCGGCGCCATCCTTGAGTGAAATCTCGCCGAACAATGCGCCGCTCAGGCCGAAGATGATCCCGCCTTCCATCTGCGCGACGACGGTGTCTGGATTCAACGCGATGCCGCAGTCCACCACGCAATAGATGGTGTGCAATACGACAGCCCGCTGCGGACTGACCTCGATCTCGACGATTTGCGCCACGACCGAGCCGTTGCAAACGTTCATGCCAAAGCCGCGATGCCGTCCCATGGCAGCCGGCTTATCCCAATCTGCCACAGAGGCAACCTTTTCGACCACCGCCAATTCGCGCGGCCGATGGCGCAGTAGATGGCGGCGATAGGCGATCGGATCGGCCTTGGCCGCCGCCGCCATTTCATCGAGAAAACATTCAAGACCAAAGACGCTGGCCACCGATCCCACCGAGCGCATCCAAGTCACCGGCACGTCAAGGTCGGTCGATGCCAAGGCAATCTTTTGTCCTGGGACCGCGTACGGCCAATCCCTGGCATTGGCGAGTCCGTAGTGGTCGACTTCTTCCTCTGTTACCCCGTGGCGCCGCTCACTGGTGTAATCCATGATTGAGGGGCAAGCCGCCGCAAAAGAAAAGGCGGTCGGCTGGCCCTGGGCGTCCAGGCCTGCCTTGAGTTGCATGACGGCCATGGGGCGAAAATAGCCGCGCGACATGTCTTCTTCGCGGGACCAGATCAACTTGACCGGTTGCTCGACATGACGCGCGATCTTGGCGGCCTGGATGGCATAATCGATCTCGACGCGGCGACCGAAACCACCCCCCACGACGGTCGTATGCACGATGACTTTTTCCTGCGGCAAGCCGAGGATTTCCGCCACCACTTCGCGGACCAACGATTGGAATTGGGTGGGCACCCATAACTCCGCCCCTTGCGGCGTAACATGCGCCGTCGCATTCATCGGCTCCATCGGCGCATGGGCCAGGAATGGCACGTCGTAGAACGCGTCGAGATGCGTGGTCGCGGCGGCCATGCCCGCGTCATGTGCGGTCAGCAATTCCGCCTCTTGCGCGCCTTCCGGCAGAAAAAGATGCTTCGGCGACTGAACCGCTTGTCGCAACAAGGCGTATTGCGCGCCAGTATCGGCGGCCTTCCGTTCTCCCGCTTGCCAAACCGGGCGCAACCGATCGAGGCCCCGCTTGGCCGGCCAATAGCCGGTGGCGATCACAGCAACTGCATCCTCCAATGCGAACACTTTTTTGACGCCAGGCATTTTTTCGACGGCGCCGGCATCGACCGACTTGAGCCTGCCGCCGAAGATCGGGCACTGCGCGATGGTCGCCACAAGGAGGTCGAGGCGTTTGACATCGACGCCGTAGACGGCGCTACCGTCGACTTTTGCGGGGATATCGAAGCGCGCCGTTGCGTGCCCTAAACGGCGCCAGTTGGCGCGCGGTTTGGGTTCGATGTCTTGCGGCACGGGCAATGTTGCAGCCATCGGCGCCAACGCAGCGTAAGACAATGTTCGGCCACCGGTATGGCGCACGATGCCATTGTGCGCACTGCATTCGGTGTCGGTCACACCCCATGTTTGCGCTGCCGCTCGCAGCAACAAGGCCCTCACGGTGGCCGCGACCTTGCGCATGCGACGATCCATGTCGCGGCTCGATTCACTGGCCCAGGTGACGTAATAGGCGGGGCCGTCCGGCGTAGTGTCCATGAATTCCTCGGCCACCGGCGCCATCTCGATCGTGACGGAGGCGGGGTCCAGCTCCAACTCCTCCGCGACGATCAAGGCGAGCGAGGTCAGAGCCCCCTGTCCCAATTCGGTCGTGCGGGAGAACACGCTGACACTCCCGTTGGGGGCAATGCGGATCCAGCCGTTCAGTAGGATCGCCGCGGGTGACGATGCCGCCACTGCCTGACTGGCGACGTTCATATAAAAAAGCACCGAACCGCCGGCAGCCAGCATCGTGCCGATAAAGCCGCGCCGCGACAGCGCCAATACCGTCCTCATCGTGGGTTGCCTGTCTGACCGCTGGCCCGGAAAATGGCGCGCTTAATGCGCGGATAGGTGCCGCAACGGCATAAATTCGTCATTGCAGAATTGATATCGGCTTCGGTGGGCTGCGGCTTGTCGCGCAACAGGGCGGCCGCAGCCATCAACATACCGGACTGACAGTAACCGCATTGCGGCACCTGCTCGGCGATCCAGGCGCGTTGCAGCGCATGCGAACGGTCGACTGACAGCCCTTCGATGGTCGTGATGCTCGCGTGCGCCACGGCACTGACCGTCACCGAACAGGAACGTACGGGTTGCCCATCGATATGGACGGTGCAAGCCCCGCACAGCCCAGCGCCGCATCCAAACTTTGTGCCCGTCAAGCCAAGATTGTCACGCAAGACCCACAGCAGCGGGGTATCCGCATCGACGGAGACGGTCCTTTTCTGGCCGTTGATGGTCAAGGAGTAGGTCATCGCGTTCAGTCTCCGAACCAATAGAAACAAAGTATAGCGACGATCGCGAGCACCCGCCCGCCCAATACCGTACGGAGACCACCTAGACCGGCGGCTCGATCGCCAACCAGACATCATGCGAGTACGTCGGCAGACGGTGGATCATCCGATGGGCATCATCAAATCCTGGATGGGCGCCACACACTTCCTCACCAGGGCCTCATTGCGACCTACGTCTTTACGGTGTGGCATCGGCGGAGGACGCCTCATTGCCCTTTGCACGCTCTTAGTGCCGGATGTTGCGCAAGAGGTCCTGATCGCTACCGGAATGAAGTCTGACGGTCCACTTCATTAGCGGGTGACCGCCGACAATGGGTCCGACTCGCGCCAGTTGGCGGACGGGGATAGCCGGCAAGCGGAGTGGACGGCCCAAAGGAGATGTGAGCAGTTACACTTTGGCCCCAATCCGCAATGGACCTCTCGACGGTCATGGCCACCGTGAAGATGACTTACTCCCTGATCGCCTCCCCCGACGTGACCGAGAGGACCGCATGAATACTACTGCCAGCAGAAGGCGCTCCATCGTCAAGGCTATTACCTATCGAATCATCATTGTTTGTCTCGACTTCCTGGTCATCTAATTGCTCACGGGTCAGCTAAAAATGGCAATCGGCTTCATGGTCGTGAGCAATGTTTACACGACACTTGGCTATTTCCTGCACGAGAGAATTTGGGCGCGCATCAGGTGGGGGACACAGATTGAACCGACAGGTTGAGCGGCTGAAGTCGACCAGCTAGATCGTCGGGATCACTCAGCGCGATCGCGTTCCCGTGATCGGCTGGGATTGCGTGCGCGGCTTCTGGCGCAGGAAGACACCAGTCGCCATCGGTGAGTTCGAGAAGGTACTCGATAAAGTGCCGGTCGATGGCGACTGGTGTCTTCCGTATGGGCGGCATCGCAAGATGCCCGGCAACGAACGGTCGCAGCTCCTCCGATTCTGTCCAGATCGGCAGATCCAACTACTCGAACCGGCTCGCGATTTACGGATCGAAGCGCATGACATGTAGGGCCTCATGTGTTCCCGCCGCAATGATCGTCATTCGAGTAGGGTTCGGAGATAGTCCAGCAGGTGACGACGGTTCACATTGGCATGCATTGGCATCGCGTAGGGTCGAGTCGGAGCCTTGAAAGCAAGGCACGAAGGCATCAGTGAAGCGGTACGGCAGCATTTTGTGAGCTTGATGCCGGCGTGGGTCTGATAGCGCCCACCACGGCGCCCGAGCAGCTTTTTTTACTGCGATTTTGTACCAATGACCGATATCCATGCACTGCTGACCCTGATGGTGAGCACAGGGGCATCCGAATTTTTCTCACCCACAACGCGCCGCCACACATCAAGATCGAGGGCATGACCCACTCGGTCAACACGCCGCCGTTCAAGCCTGGCGAGGTCAAACAGCTGGCCTACTCCATCATGACGGATCGCCAAACCGCCGACTTTCAGGGCCGCAGTTCCTCCGCAAAAATGAACCGGTTGACGGCGGATTGGAGAGGCTGGTAGATCCTGGTGCCCCCGAACCAACGAAGATCATTCCAGCTGGGGCTCACGGACCTGGTGTACTTGCTTCTCGCCCACTCTCCCCCTTCCGTGCTACCCTCAAAAAAACGCGACATCCATAGGAGTCGTGTGTCACTGACCTAAGGCGGGTGCAGCAAAGACTTGATTTGTAATTCCAATTGTTTCAGATCTGCTTCACCCTGATACCGCCCGACGACACGGCCATCCGGATCGATGAGGTAACTCAGGGGCAGTCCGAGGACACCGCCGAAGCGCTCTCCGAGCTGCGCATCGCCCATCACGACTGGGTAATTCAGGTGGTACTTCTCATACGCTCGCTTGACCGGCGCGGCGTCATCGTCCATGGATACGCCCACGATCTGCAGGCCAGCGGCTCCGTAAGTGTTCTGCCAAGCTGCGAATCTGGGCATTTCGGTCAGGCAAGGTCCGCACCAGGTGGCCCAGAAATTCAGTAGCACGAGCTTGCCCCGATAACTCCGTAAGCTCAGAGTGTTTCCCTTGAGGTCGGTGCGGGTGAAATCGGGTGCCACTCGAAGGGTGCCGTCACTGGCGAACGATGCTGTCGACGCAATCGACCAGGTAGGCGTCGCTAGACAGAGGGCCACTAGGATCACGCGCACGCCAGCCAGCATTATCTGCCCTTCACCACGGGATAGCCCCGGTTGACCCAGTTGTCACCAAAGTTATCGGCGATGTAGAGAGCTTTTACCTGAGTGAAGCCCAGCGCATGGAGCGCGTCATAGGCAGCGGCAATGTTTGGGCAGTCGCTCCAGGGACAGCAACCGCAATAGATGACGATCGCGGTGTCTTTGGTCAGCTTCGCGACCCGCTTACGCAGCAGCTGGAGGCCAGCGTCTTTACCAGCTGCGCCAATGTATTCGGACTCCGGAATATGAGCCTGCGTGTAGAGCTTGCGAAAACCAACGTGCAGGATCAACGGTTTCGGCGCGGAGGCGCTCTTGAGACTCGCCGCGAGGTCGGCAGGCTGCAGAAGATCGGCTGTTGGGATGGATGCAGCCGGTTTGTGCTCGGCCAACGCAAGTCCTGACTGGGACAGAAGAATGAACGCGAAGGCGAAGGGATGGAAGGCTTTCATTGCGGTGTGTTTCATGGCGATACTTCCGGTGTCAGGACGTGGATCATGGGCGCCAGTAAACGTCAAGAAGCGGTGGGATCATACTGGGGCATGTTTCCTCGGGGAGCCTCGGAATGGAATTCATCATTCGACTTGAAACGCGCCTCGACGGCCGAATCCTGGAAACGCACGACGTCGCAGCAATCGAGCGTGATGAATGCGGAATCGGCCCAGAGGACCTTGGACTGACCCTTAAGGATGCGAAGGACCTCCCTCAGCAGGCTTAGACTCGCATGGTGACGACTCAGGTCGACGCCCTGTCGGCGGTTGCGTTGTTCTGCGCCAACTGTGAGCGTCCGCAGCGGACCACGGACATTCGACGGCGTCAATTTCACACGTTGTTTGGTACGGTCCCGGTCCGCTGCCGCCGGTACGTTCGGTGTTCGTGTAGAGGTGGCCCGGGGCCGAACTCTGTGGCCGCTCCGACATTTTGACATGGCCGAAGGCACACCAGAATTGCGTTACGTCGTTGCCAAGTGGAGCAGCGCAATGCCGTACCGTCGCGCTGCATCACTGTTGGCGGAGCTACTGCCCCTGTCCGGAGAGGCGCCTCGCACGCGATGGCTCGCCTCGTGGGCGCCACCGACGGCACCTACATCCGAGGTAATGCCGACAGCCGGACCCGCCAGCTTCATATGGTAGCAGGTGGAATAGAGCGGGATGGGAGCTCGGTGGTCGCTTCGCGTGGTTGGCAGAGAACTCACAGGCCCGTAGGGGAGATTCGTGCGTAGACCTGCCACAGTGCTCCTGCGCTCACCGTAAGTATTTGAATTTCTGGATTCGATTATATTCGACATAGGGGCAATCGGACGCGGTGTGGTCCGCGCGGCCCCACACGACGGGCAAGGAATGATCGATTCAAGGATGGTGTTCATGTGTTTTTCGCAATAGAACGGCTTGCGGCTTCAAAGTGCGCCGATCGCGCGTTGCAGCCGATATTCTGCGACGAGGAGATCGAAGCTCGCATCGTCGCGGTTGGTGATCGCGATGACCCGCAGGGTCTCTGCGTCGAGTACTTGATTGTTCGTGCTCAATCCGTTGCCATACAACTCCTTGCCGATCCTGACGTTCTCCTCCCCCTGCGCCACCGCCGCGGCAGCGGCATGGATGCGCGCCGCGGCTTCCTCCCGATTGTAGAGCGCCGTCTCGACCTCGAGTTTCACCACTGACTGCGAATCGGCGAGTCGTTGCTCCGCTGCGTGAGCGCGGCTATGCAAGGCACTGGTTCGCGCTTGAAGTTGACCGCTATCGAACAGGCGCCACTGAAATGAGATTCCCACCGAGGCAAAATTCTCGCGGTCAAGGATCTGATTGTCGAGATGGTTATAGCCCGCATGCAGCGACACCTGGGGTAGCCCTTGGGCTCGCTCGGACCGAGCCGCCTGCTCGAGGCTTTCTCGTTGTGCGCTAATCGCCGCGAGTTCGGGTCGGCGTTCGAGGGCCTGCGCAATCAGCTGATCGAGCGATTCTCCGGCCTCCGCCGATGGCGCGGCGGACGGTTCGTCCAGGTCGGGAGTGCGATCGAGCGGCTGACCTACCCAACGATTGTAGGCGGCCGTGGCAAGACGAACCGCGTTTGCGGCCCGTAGCTGCTGCTGCGTCGCGTTGGCGAGTGCCACTTGAGCGGCTAGCACGTCCGATTGAGCGACCGCTTGTTTGTCGTACATGACCTGCACGTCATCCGCATGCCCTTTGAGACTTGCGACATTCGAATCGGCTACCTGCAGCGCTTGGCGGGCGCGAAAGACCGCGACATAGGACTCGGCGACGGCGAGTTTGAGGTCTGCCGCACTGCGCACCTCCTGAGCGTTGGCGCCGCGCGCGCCTGCTGCGGCCGCGCCGATAGAGCCCCTGATTTTGCCCGAGGTCCAGATCGGCAAGGACAGATCGGCGCCAGCCATGGCATATCCGTCGTGCCGCCATATCGGCGCCTGCAATTGTCCGGCGGGTGTTGCAATATCGAGAAGCGGCGCATGCTCGAGTTGAGTGTAAGTACCATTGACGTCGAGCGCCGGCCAGCGTTGACGGATCGCAGCCGAATGATCCGCGTCGGCCGCTTCGCGCTCGCTATGCGCCGCTGCGAGCATACTGTCCGATTGCAGCGCCATCGTCCAGGCATCGGTGAGCGACTCGGCGCGGGCTCCCGAGGGGATGCTTACCAACGCGCATATCAGCAATCTTACGCCGGCGGGTGCGCGGCTATTCGTGGGTGAATGTCGACGGTTCATTGTGGGTTCCGGTCCTCATTACGCGCGTTTCTTCAGCGAGACGATTCCGATTAGCTTGAGCACGTAGGTTTCGTAGACCGGCGTAAGTGATCCGGTACGGACCTTGCGCATGAAATACTTCTCGAACGCGATTTTCGCCAGATGCACCCATTTACCTTTCTTGGACCACGTGACGTTGCGCGGCGGGATTTGTGGCAGCGCGACGAAAGCGGCGCCTGTGTCGCCGAAGTCGGCGAGGCATATGGCATTCCAGGTGGCTTCAGCATCTGCGGGTTTCCCCGCAATCTCGGCGGCAATATTGGCTGCTGTTGCCGATACCATCGATTCGATCATGTAGCCGGTCTTGGGTGCACCCGTAGCCACCGGGGTGACCTCGACCGGTGGGATGGCCACGCAGACGCCGACGGAGTAAATGTTCTTATACTTGGGATTTCTCTGATGCTTGTCGATCAGCACGAACCCGCGCGGATTGCAAAGACCTGGCACCGCCGCGACCGCGTCGACGCCCTTAAAGGCAGGGATCACGGCGCTGTAAGCAAACGGCAATTTATGCTCCTTCTTCAGGGCCCCGTTTTCATCAAGTTCCTGCACCGTCATTTCGTTCGCGGTTACCGAGGTCATTTTGGCGTTTGTAATCCACTTGATGTGTCGTTCGCGCAGTTCCGACTCCATGAGTCCCTTG
>Ga0224558_1003328_pt1 | contig 13542 bp, 4 predicted proteins | sample 714S32024metaG_FD_180682 | JGI IMG/M metagenome (GOLD analysis project Ga0224558, IMG submission 180682) | Peat soil microbial communities from Stordalen Mire, Sweden - 717 S3 20-24 | ecosystem: Environmental > Terrestrial > Soil > Wetlands > Peat | place: Sweden: Norrbotten County, Stordalen... | reverse complement strand
CGCCTGGGGGCTCCTGCTCCTGCTGCCGCTATTGGCATTGCCCGCCGTGGCGCAAGGCCAATTCAGCTACACGACCAATTACGACAGCACGATCACCATCACGGGATACATGGGTCCTGGCGGCGCGGTGACCATCCCCGACACGATGCATGGCCTGCCGGTCACCAGCATCGGGGGCATGGCGTTTTACAACTGCATCGGCCTGACCAGTGTCACCATCCGCAATAGTGTCACCAGCATTGGGGACCAGGCGTTCTGCAACTGCACCAACCTGACCAACGTCACGATAGGCAACCGCGTCGCCGACATCGGGAGCCTGGCGTTCGGGAACTGCATCAACTTGGCCAACGTCTCCATCCCCAATAGCGTCACTAACATCGGGGGCGGGGCGTTCTACAACTGCATTGACCTGACCTCCGTCACCATTCCTAGCGGCGTCATTAGCATCGTGGTCCGGCCGGGTGAGCCCGGGCCGTTTGTTTTTTGCACTCGCCTGAGTGCGATAACGGTGGATGTGCTCAACCCCGCCTATACCAGTTTAGATGGGGTCTTGTTCAACAAGGACCAGACCATCCTCATCGAGTGTCCAGGGGCCAAAGCCGGCAGCTACACCGTGCCCGGCAGCGTCACCAACATCGCCTATGCAGCGTTCGCCGGCTGCAGCAGCCTGACCAACGTCGCAGTCCTCAGCAGCGTCACTAGCATCGGGGACTGGGCGTTCATTGGCTGCACCAGCTTGACCGGCGTCGCGATCCCCAGCAGCGTCGCCAGCATCGGGTACTGCGCGTTCGGCGGCTGCATCACCCTAAGCAGCATCACCATTCCCGACAGTGTCACCAGCCTCGGGGACGATGCATTTTCCGACTGCACCAACCTGACCAGCGTGACCATAGGCAATGGTGTTACCAGGATTTGGGAAAATGCATTCGTGGAGTGCGGCAGCCTGACCAACATCACGCTCGTCAACAACGTCACTAGCATCGGTAACGATGCGTTCCTTGACTGCATCAGCCTGACTAGCGTGACGATCCCTAACAGCGTCACCAGCATTGGGGAGTATGCATTCGCTGGTTGCTCTGGCCTGACAGGATGCTATTTCCTGGGGAACGCCCCCCAGCTTGAGAGTCAAAATGTGTTTTACAATGACGACCAGGCGACCGTCTTTTACCTGCCGGGGACCACCGGTTGGGGCACGACGTTTGGCGGTCGTCCGACGGCACCTTGGTACCTGCCCAACCCGGTGATCCTCGACTTCGGCCTCAGCTTTGGCGTGAAGACCAACCAATTCGGCTTCATCATCTCCTGGGCAACGAACGTCCCCGTCGTCATCGAAGCCTCCACCAATCTCGCCAATCCCACTTGGTCACCGGTGGCCACGAACACCCTCATCAGCGGCACGTCCTATTTCAGCGATCCCCAGTGGACGAATTACCCCGCCCGTTTCTACCGCCTCCGCTCGCCTTAATGTGCAACTGCTCAAACGTATGAAAACACAGACCCACATGAGAATCACTTGCCCAAACTCGATGGCCACGCGCTTAGGAAGCACCTGCGCCACGAGGCTGCTGCTGCTGCCGCTGCTGTTGCTGCTGACGCTGCCCGCCGTGGTGCAAGCCCAATTCATTTACACGACCAATAACGGCACGATCACGATCGCGGGTTACGGCGGTCCAGGCGGTGACGTGACCATCCCCGACACGATCATTGGCCTGCCGGTCACCAGCATCGGGGAGAGGGCGTTCTACAGCACAAGTGTGATCGTGACCAGCGTCACGATACCGAATAGCGTCACGAACATTGCGGACAGTGCGTTCTATGCTTGCCAGTATCTGACCAACGTTACACTAGGCAACGGCGTCGCCAGCATTCAGCAAAATGCGTTCGGCAACTGCACCAGCCTTACGAGTATCGCAATCCCCAACAGCGTCACCAGTATCGGAGACAGTGCCTTCTGGAATTGTTCCGCCCTGACCAGCATCACGATCCCGGACAGCGTCACCAGCGTCGGGAGTGGTGCGTTCGAGTTCTGTACGAGCCTGACGGCCATTACGGTGGATGCGCGCAACGCCTGTTATAGCAGTATGGATGGCGTCTTGTTCAACAAGAGCCAGACCACGCTTGTCGAATGCCCGGGGGCCAAAGTCGGACACTATATAGTTCCTGGCAGCGTCACAAACATCGGGGATTACGCGTTCTATGAGTGCTTTGGCCTTACCAGCATCACCATCGCCAATAGCGTCATTGGCATCGGATACTCGGGGTTTCAATACTGCTGGGGCCTGACCAACGTTACGATAGGCAACAGTGTCACCAGCATCGGGAGCCTTGCGTTCTTGGCGTGCAGCGGCCTGACCAGCGTTACAATTCCCAATACCGTTACCAACATCGGAGGTATGGCGTTCTACGGCTGTACGCGCCTGACCAGCGTGACGATTCCCAACAGCATCACCAGCATCGGATTTGAAGTGTTTTATGGGTGCTACAACCTGCCAACCGTCACCATCCCCAACAGCATCACCAGCATCGGGGACTACGCGTTCTGGGAGTGCGGCCTGACCACCGTCACGATTCCCAACAGCGTCACCAGCATCGGGGACTCGGCGTTCGACTCTTGCTATAGCCTGGCCAGCGTCGCGATCGGCACGAAGGTCACCAGCATCGGGGTCGGGGCGTTCTATCACTGCGACAGCCTGACGAGCCTCACGATTCCTGCCAGCGTGACCAATATCGAGAATAATGCGTTCATCTTTTGTGGCAACCTGACAAGGGTATTCTTCCAAGGTAACGCCCCTAGCCTTGGTCAAGATGTGTTTGTGGGCGTTCTTCCCTTCCCCCCCCACGAGTCAGTGCCAGACCCCGTGACCATCTATTACTTGCCGGGGACCACCGGCTGGGACACGACGTTTGGCGATCGTCCGACGGCACCTTGGTACCTGCCCAACCCGGTGATCCTCGACTTCGGTCCCAGCTTTGGCGTGCAAACCAATCGGTTCGGCTTCATCATCTCCTGGGCAACGAACGTCCCCGTCATCGTCGAAGCCTCCACCAATCTAGCCAATCCCACTTGGTCTCCGGTGTCCACCAACACCCTCACCAGTGGCATGTCCTATTTCAGCGATCCCCAGTGGACGAATTATCCCGCCCGCTTCTACCGTATCCGCTCGCCGTGACGCCGCCAGACCAAATCAACGCCAGAAGAAGAAAGGTCAGTATGAACAATACCCAGCATTCGAAGTTCATTCAGCAACGCACACGCTGCCACATCTGCGCCTGGGGGCTCCTGCTCCTGCTGCCGCTATTGGCATTGCCCGCCGTGGCGCAAGGCCAATTCAGCTACACGACCAATTACGACAGCACGATCACCATCACGGGATACATGGGTCCTGGCGGCGCGATGACCATCCCCGACACGATGCATGGCCTGCCGGTCACCAGCATCGGGGACTTTGCGTTCAATGGTTGCGCGACGCTGACCAGCGTCACAATCGCCGACAGCGTCATCAGCATCGGAAACTCGGCGTTCTATGGCTGCTACAGGCTAACCGGCATCACGATCCCTAACAGGGTCGTTAGCGTCGGGGCCTGGGCGTTCTACGGCTGCGGCGTGACCAACGTCATGATCGGCACGGGCGTCACCAGGCTTGGGACAAATGCGTTCCGCTACTGCACCAGCCTGACTTCGATAATCGTAGATACCCTTAACTCCGCCTATAGTAGCGCGGATGGTGTCTTGTTCGACAAGGCGCAGACCACGCTCGTCCAGTGTCCCGCAGGCATCCCCGCGACTTCTTACACGATCCCCAGCAGCGTCACCAGCATCGGGGACGAGGCGTTCGACGGCTGCACCAGCCTGACCAGCGTCACAATTCCCATCAGCGTCAGCAGCATCGGGGACTATGCGTTCGCTAGCTGCATCAGCCTGACCAGCGTCAGCATCCCCAGCAGCGTCACCAGCATCGGAAGCAATACGTTCTGGTCTTGCACCAGCTTAACCAGCGTTACGATCCCCAACAGCGTCACCCGCATCGGGGACGAGGCGTTCGGCTACTGCACCCGCCTGACCAGCGTCACGATAGGCAGCGGCGTCACCACCATCGGGGACTGGGCGTTCGAGGACTGCGCCAGCCTGACTTCGATAAGCGTAGATACGCTTAACTCCGCCTATAGCAGCGTGGATGGTGTCTTGTTCAACAAGACGGAGACCACGCTCGTCCAGTATCCCGCAGGCGCCACCGCGACCTCTTACACGATCCCCAACAGCGTCACCAATATTGGGCAAGAGGCGTTCGCTTGGTGCACCACCCTGATCAGCGTCACGATTCCTAAAGGCGTCACCAGCATCGGGAACTATGCGTTCGATTTGTGTCGCCGCCTAACCAGCGTCCCGATTCCTAACAGCGTCACCAGGATCGGGGACTCGGCCTTCAATTGCTGCGGGCTAATCAACATCACGATCCCTAACAGCGTCATTAGCGTCGGGGCCTGGGCGTTCTATGGCTGCGACCTGACCAACGTCGTGATCGGCACGAGCATCACCAGTCTTGGGACGAATGCGTTCTACGACTGCCCCAGCCTGACCAGCGTCACGATTCCCAAGAGCGTCACCAGCATTGGGGATTATGCGTTCAGTAAATGCACCAGCCTGAACGCGATAACCATTGATGCCCTGAATCCCGTCTATAGCAGTGTGGACGGGGTCTTGTTCGACAAGAGCCGGACCACGGTCATCCAATACCCGGCAGGCAAAGCCGGAACTGCCTACACGATCCCCAACAGCATTACCAGCATCGGGAACGGCGCGTTCGAGGGCTGCTCCAGCCTGGCCAGCGTTACAATCCCTGACAGCGTCACTCGCATCGGGGACTCGGCGTTCGCTTTCTGCACCAACCTGCGCGGCGTTACAATCTCCAACAGCGTCACCAGCATCGGGGACTCGGCGTTCAACTCGTGCATTAGCCTGACCAGCATCACGATCCCCGACAGCGTCACCAACATTGGGGACTTTGCGTTCTGCTACTGCTCGATCCTGGCCAGCGTCACGACTGGCCACAGCGTCACTAGCATCGGGCTCGGGACGTTCCAATATTGCTACAGCCTGGGCAGTGTCACCATTCCTGCCAGCGTCAGGAGCATCGGCGACCAGGCTTTCTATTACTGCAGCAGCCTGTTGGGAGTCTATTTCCAAGGCAACTCCCCCAGCCTGGGTGGGTCGTCTGTGTTCGTCGGTGACACCCATCCGATCGTCTATTACTTGCCTGGGACCACGGGCTGGACCTCGACCTTTGGCGGTCGTCCGACAGCGTTATGGTTCCTCCCAAACCCGGTGATCCTGACCAGCGGCCCCAGCTTTGGCGTGAAAACAAACCAATTCGGCTTCATCATCTCCTGGGCGACGAACGTCCCCGTCATCGTCGAAGCCTCCACCAATCTAGCCAATCCCGCCTGGTCACCGGTGGCCACGAACACCCTCACCAGCGGCTCGTCCTATTTCAGAGATCCCCAGTGGACGAATTATCCCGCCCGTTTCTACCGCATTCGCTCACCTTAATCTGCAACTCCCCAAACGTATGAATACACAAACCTACATTGCACCAATCACACACCCGAAGACCTTGGCCGGGCGTTTAAGAACCGCCTGCACCACGCCCCTGCTGCCGCTGCTGTTGTTGTTGGCGCTGCCCGCCGTAGTGGAAGCCCAATTCAATTGCATAATCACTAACGGCACGATCACCATCACCAAATACACCGGCCCTGGCGGCGCGGTGACCATCCCCGACACAATCAATGGCCTGCCGGTCATCAGCATTGGGTTCGAGGCCTTCTGTTTCTGCAGCAACCTGACCAGCGTGACGATCCCCAATACTGTCACCGACCTCGGGGACCGGGCGTTTATAGGCTGCCGCATGCTGACCCGGCTCACGTTAGGCAGCGGTGTCACCAGCATCGGGGACTGGACATTCCAAGCCTGCGGCAGCTTGACCAACGTCACGATCCCAAACAGCGTCAACGGCATCGGGATCTATGCGTTCAGTGGCTGCATCAGCCTAACCAACGTCACGATCGGCAACGGCGTTACCAGTATCGGGGACCTGGCGTTCTATGAGTGCACCAGCCTGACCGACGTGGCGATCCCGAACAGCGTCACCAACATGGGGAGCCGTGTGTTCCAAGACTGCACCAGCCTTACTGGGTTAACGGTGGATGCGTTCAACCCCGTTTATAGCAGTGCAGATGGGGTCTTGTTCAATAAGAGCCAGACAACGCTTGTCGAATACCCCTGCGCTGAAGGCGGAGGCTACACGATTCCCACCAGCGTGACCAGCATCGGGGACTATGCGTTCAATGGTTGCACGAGCCTGACCAGCGTCACGATTCCCGACAGCGTAACCAACGTCGCAGACGGTGCGTTCGCCTGGTGCACCAGCCTGGCCAGCGTCACGATAGGCCACAGCGTCACCTGGATCGGGGACTACGGGTTCGCTGACTGCCCCATCTTGATGGGGGTATATTTCAAGGGTAACGCCCCAAGCCTTGGGTCGGATGTGTTCTACCTTGACACCAGTGCCACCGTCTATTACCTGCCGGGAACCACCGGCTGGAGCACGACGTTTGGTGGTCGTCCGACCGTGCTGTGGCAGCGGCAGCCGCCGGGGGCTTGGACCTTATCCGCCAGCACCATCACCCCCACCGGCGCCACACTCAACGGCACCGTCAACCCGAACGGTTGGCCCACCACCGCCTGGTTCCAGTGGGGCACCACCACCAACTACGGCAACCTGACCTCGGCGACCGGCCTGGGCAGCGGGACCACCGCCCTGCCTCTCTCCGCCCCACTGGCCGGGTTGACCCTCGGTGTCACTTATCACTTCCGCATTGCGGCAACGAACGACAACGGACTGGTTTACGGCAGCGACCAGAGCTTCACCACCTCACTCTCGCCAACGGTCATGACGTTGCCGGCCGCCGGCGTCTCCACCAACAGCGCCACGCTCAACGGCACCGTCAACCCGGAAGGCTACCCCACCGGTGCCTGGTTCCAGTGGGGCACTACGACCAACTATGGCAATGCCACAACCGCGACCGACATGGGGAGCGGAACCAATGCCCTTCCTCTCTCGGCTCCACTTGCCGTCTTAACCCCCGGCACCATTTACCATTTCCGGGCAGCGGCGACCAACGGCCTCAACCCGGTTTACGGCGGTGACCAGAGCTTCACCACGGCCACGTCGCCGACTGAATTCAATTACACGATCAATAACGGCACAATCACCATCACGGGATACACGGGTCCAGGCGGAGCGGTGATCATCCCGAGTGTAATCAACGATTATCCCGTTACCGCCATCGGGGTATCTGCGTTTGGTGGGTGCACCAGCCTGACCAGCATTACCATCCCTAACAGCGTCACCAGCATCGGGGAGTATGCGTTCTGGGAGTGCTACGGCTTGACCAATGTCTCGATTGGCATCAATGTCACCAGTATCGGGGGCGGGGCGTTCCATTACTGTAGCAGCCTGACGGCAATCACGGTGGCTGCGCTCAACTCAACATATAGCAGTGTGGATGGCGTCTTGTTCAATAAGAGCCAGACCACGCTCATCCTTTGTCCGGGAGTCAAAGCCGGAAGCTACATAATCCCTAACAGCGTGATCAATATCTTGGACGATGCGTTCGATAACTGTGCGAGCCTGACCAGCATCACGATCCCCAACAGCGTCGCTAATATCGAGGGGAGGACCTTCTTTGGCTGCACCAGCCTGGCCAGCGTCTCGATCGGCAACAGCGTCACTAGCATCGGGGAAGGTGCGTTTGCAAGTTGCTTCAGCCTGACCAGCATCACCATCCCCAACAGCGTCGCCAGCATCGGGGAGCAAGCGTTCGCTAGCTGCCATAGTCTGACCAATGTCTCGATTGGCATCAATGTCACCAGCATAGGCAGCACGGCGTTCGATTACTGTGGGAGCCTGACGGCAATCACGGTGGATGCGCTCAATTCAACCTATAGCAGTGTGGATGGGGTCTTGTTCAACAAGAGCCTGACCACGCTCCTCCGATGTCCGCAAGGCAAAGCCGGAAGCTGCATAATTCCTGACAGCGTCACCAGCATCGGGTACCAGGCGTTCGTTTACTGCTCCAGCCTGACCAGCGTCTCGATCCCCAACAGCGTCACCGACATCGGAAGCTCTGCGTTCTGGTTATGCTCCAGCCTGACCGACATCACGATTCCCAACGGCGTAGCCAGCATCGGAATCGGGTCGTTCTCACAGTGCTCCGGCCTGGGCAGCGTTACGATAGGCAACAGCGTCACCAGCATCGGGAATGGAGCGTTCAGCGACTGCCCCCTACTGACTCGAGTCTATTTCCTGGGCAACGCTCCCAGCGCTGATTCGACTGCGTTCTATTTTGACAACGCGACCGTCTATTACTTGCCCGGTACCACGGGCTGGGGCTCGACCTTTTGCGGTCTTCCGACGGCGCTGTGGCAGTCGCCGCCGCCGGGGGCCTGGACCTTATCCGCTAGCAGCGTCACCACCACCAGCGCCACGCTCAACGGCACGGTCACCCCGAACGGTTGGCCCGCGATCGCCTGGTTCCAATGGGGCACCACCACCAACTATGGCAACCTCACCTCCGTGACTGCCTTGGGCAGCGGGATCGCCGCCTTGCCTGTCTCCGCCCCACTGGCCGGGTTAACCCCCAGGGTCACTTATCACTTTTGCGTTGCGGCAACGAACGACAACGGACTGGTTTACGGCAGCGACCAGAGCTTCACCACGTTGGGGCCGCCACAAGTTTCGACCTTGCCCGCCGCAGCCGTCTCCACCGAGAGCGCCACGCTCAACGGCACGGTCAACCCGAATGGCTGGCCCACCACCGCCTGGTTCCAGTGGGGCACCACCACCAACTACGGCAACCTCACCCCGGCGACCGACCTGGGCAACGCGACCACGGCCTTGCCTCTCTCCGCCTCACTGGCCGGGTTAACCCCCAGGGTCACTTATCACTTCCGCCTTGCCGCAACGAACGACTACGGACTGGTTTGCGGTCGCGACCAGAGCTTCACCACAACATCGTTGCTGCCGCCACAGATTTCGACCTTGCCCGCCACCGCCGTCACCGTCACCACCGCCACGCTCAACGGCACGGTCAACCCGAACGGCTACCTCACCACCGCCTGGTTCCAGTGGGGCGCCACCACCAACTACGGCAACTTGACCTCCGCGACCGACCTGGGCAGCGGCACCACCGCCTTGCCTTTCTCCGCCCCACTCTCCGGATTAACCCTCGGTGTCACTTATCACTTCCGCACTGCGGCAACGAACGAGAACGGACTGGTTTACGGCAGCGACCAGAGCTTCACCACAGCATCGTTGCTGCCGCCACAAGTTTCGACGTTGCCCGCCACCGGCGTCACTCCCAACAGCACCACGCTCAACGGCACCGTCAACCCGAGCGGCTACCCCACGACCGCCTGCTTCCAATCGGGCACCACCACCAGCTATGGCAACCTCACCGCCGCGACCGCCCTGGGCAGCGGGACCACCGCTTTACGTCTCTCCGCCGCACTGGCCGGGTTAAACCCCGGTGTCACTTATCATTTCCGCATTGCGGCAACGAACGACAACGGACTGGCTTACGGCAGCGACGAGAGCTTCACAACGCAAACCCAATCGGGCGGCGCGGGTTGGACCCTGAATGGCGGGGCGACCATGACCGGCAACACCATCGCGCTCACGGTTGGCGCAGGTGGCACCAGCCGTTCCGCGTTCCTCAACAACAAGCAAGACGTAACCGCGTTCCACATCATGTTCTTCTATCAGGACGTGAGCGGCGCCGGCAGCGCTGACGGAGTCACGTTCTGCATCCAGAACGATCCGCGTGGCGCCACCGCCCTCGGCGGCGGCAGCGGCGGCAGCAGCCTCGGGTATGAGAATATCACCCCGAGTGTGGCTCTCGCCATGAACATCTATGCCCCCAACGGGAGGGGCGTCGCCCTATTCCAGAATGGAGCGGTTACCTATGGGTACGCTTCCCTGTTGCCAGACGTTGATATTGGCGGCAATACCAACATCATTCAGGTCAACGTTGACTACAACGGCACGGTTATGACGATGACCTTCAAGGACACCGTCACTGGGGGGATCGCCAGCACCAACTGGACCGTGAACATCCCGTCCGTTGTCGGGGGCAGCACCGCGTACGTTGGGTTCACCGGCGCGGACGGCGGCGTCGCCTCCATCCAGACCATCTCGTGGGCCGGTTCGACGCCCACCATACTGATCCCGCCCCGAACTCAGACGGCTGAGGCGGGGTCAGCAGTTGGGTTGTCGGTGCATGCGAGCGGCTCATTGCCGCTATCCTTCCTGTGGTATCTCAACGACACGAACCTCATCAGTTGGAGCACAAATTCTGACCTTGAACTTACCAACGTGCAGATCTCCGACTCGGGGGCCTACACCGTAGTGGTTACTAATGTGGCCGGCGCCGTGACCAGCGCGCCGGTCCTGCTCAGTGTGATTGCGGCCGTCGAGCGCAGGCCGGTTCCAGGCGTCAAGCTCATCGGGGAGGCCGGAAGCTTATTGAGCGTGGATTACGCCGACTCCCTCGGCCCCGCGCCGAATTGGAGCATGCTCGGGTCCGTCAGCCTGACCACCGCGTCCCAATACTACTTCGATCTTACCCTGCCGCTCCCCCCGCAGCGCTTCTACCGGGCGTGGCAGACGGGAGCGCCCAGCGTGATGCCGTCTTTGGACCTCCACATGATCCCGGCCATCACGTTGACGGGCACTATTGGCGGCTCTGTGCGTCTGGATTACATCAACCGTTTTGGCCCGACAGACGCCTGGGTCTCGCTGGACACGGTGACGTTGACCAACACGTCGCAGCTTTACTTCGACGTCTCCGCCCCCGGCCAACTGCCGCGCCTCTACCGCCTTGTCCCGTCACCTTGAATGCGTTTCCCCAATTTGAAAGGAGCGCCCGTATTGGCCCACCCATCTATCACAGCACGAAATGAAAGAAAGCAGTCTTCTATGAAAATCAACCTGAACCTGGAAACCAGTCGCAGGCACAGTTCAACAAGATTACGCCCGCTGACAACAACCAGCACAGCCGCCACCAACTCCATGCCCAGGCGTCTCCGCCGCCGGATCGGGCGGGCGCCCCTGGCGTTGCTGGCCCTGCTGGCCTTGGGCCTCACGGTGCCCGTCCGCGAGTCCGGCGCCCAGGGGCCGCCCACTGCCACCACCCTGGATGCCACTGACGTTCACGCTAACTACGCCCTGCTCAATGGTACCGTTAACCCGAACGGCGGTCCTGATACCTACGTCGAGTTTCAATGGGGCAACTCGACCAACTATGGCCATTTTCACGGCATCCCCGGCATCCCCGGGGGTACATTCTACGACGTTCCCGTCTCCTATGAAATAACCACGTCGGACGGGTATTACGGCGGCACTTGCCACTTCCGCGTCATGGCGGGCAACATGTTGGGAACAGCGTACGGGGGTGACGTGAGCTTTAGCGGGCCAGGGCCGTCACAGCCCGTGCCCGTGACTTTGCCTGCCACCGCGGTCACCGCCACTAGCGCCACGCTCAACGCCACCGCCATCCCGAACGGCCTTCCCATCCTCGGCTTCTTCCTGTGGGGCACCAACACCGCCTACGGTAGCCAAACCTCCGATACTCCCCTCGGGACCGGAGCGTTCTCGGCCGCACTTGCCGGGTTAACCCCCAACACCACGTACCATTTCTGCGCCGCGACGAGTGGCCCTACCAACCTTTTCGACGGTGACCAGAGCTTCACCACGTTGGCGGGGCCACAGGTTTCGACGTTGCCCGCCACGGGTGTCTCCACCAACAGCGCCACGCTCAACGGCACGGTCAACCCAAACGGTTGGCCCACCACCGCCTGGTGCCAGTGGGGCGCCACCACCAACTACGGCAGCCTCACCTCGGTGACCAACCTGGGCAGCGGGACCACCGCCTTGTCTCTCTCCGCCCCACTGGCCGGGTTAACCCCCAATGTCACTTATCACTTCCGCGTTGCGGCCACGAACGACTACGGACTGGTTTACGGCAGCGACCAGAGTTTCACCACGTTGGGGCTGCCACAGGTTTCGACGTTGCCCGCCACCGCCGTCACCACGAACAGCGCCACGCTCAACGGCACAGTCAACCCGAACGGTCGGACCACCGCCGCCTGGTTCCAGTGGGGCGCCACCCCCAACTATGGCAACCTCACCTCGGTGACCGACCTGGGCAGCGGGACCACCGCCTTGTCTCTCTCCGCCCCACTGGCCGGGTTAACCCCCAATGTCACTTATGTCTTCCGCATTGTGGCAACGAACGACGACGGACTGGTTTACGGGAGTGACCAGAGCTTTACCACGGCCGGGGTGCCGCCAGGGTCCACGTTCTCCAACTGGGTCAGCCTGGGCGCGGGGATGAATTACGAAGTTATGGCGCTGGCGGTGAGCGGGACCAATCTCTACGCCGGGGGATGGTTCACTACGGCGGGCGGCGTGACCGTCAACCGCATCGCCAAATGGGACGGCAGCGCCTGGTCGGCCTTGGGCTCGGGGATGAGCCGCGTCGGCGGCTTGGGCGGCGACGTCTTTGCACTAGCCGTGAACGGGATCGATCTCTACGCCGGGGGACAGTTCACTACGGCGGGCGGAGTGCCGGCCACCAATATCGCCAAATGGGACGGCCGCGCCTGGTTGGCCTTGGGCTCGGGGATGAACAACAGCGACTACGAGGTCGACGCGCTGGCGGTGTGCGGGACCAATACCTTCGCAGGCGGCTTACCGGCCACGAACATCGCCAAATGGGACGGCCGCGCCTGGTCGGCCTTGGGCTCGGGAATGAACAACAGCGTCGTTGCGCTGGCGGTGAGCGGGACCAATCTCTACGCTGGGGGAGATTTCACCACGGCGGGCGGGGTGACGGTCAACTACATCGCGAAATGGGGCGGCAGCGCCTGGTCGGCTCTGGGCTCGGGGATGAACAACAGCGTCGTTGCGCTGGCGGTGAGCGGGAACATTCTTTACGCTGGAGGGAAGTTCACCATGGCGGGCGGATTGCCGGCCCACCATGTCGCCAAATGGGACGGCAACGCCTGGTCGGCTCTGGGCTCGGGGGTAGATGACTATGTCAATGCGCTCGCCGTGGACGGGATTAATCTCTACGCCGCGGGATGGTTCACCACGGCAGGTGGGGTGCCGGCCAACCACATCGCCAAATGGGACGGCCGCTCCTGGTCGGCCTTGGGCTCGGGCACGGACGGAGTTGTCGGAGCGCTGGCGGCTGACGGGGCGGGGCATCTGTTCGTCGGGGGAGCTTTTGGCCAGGCCGGGACCACTTTTTGCCTCCACATCGCCCAGGCTAATCTGGGCAGCGCCCCAGCGGTTTTGACAGATTTCTTTTAGGGAGTGTTAATTAGACACGGGGGGCCAGTCTTTTCCCGAATGCTTTTCCGCCTTGCCATATGTGTCTAGCAATATGTGGCAGTTGAAACCGGATATGAGCTTTTGCCAAAGC
>Ga0224558_1003325_pt1 | contig 13545 bp, 17 predicted proteins | sample 714S32024metaG_FD_180682 | JGI IMG/M metagenome (GOLD analysis project Ga0224558, IMG submission 180682) | Peat soil microbial communities from Stordalen Mire, Sweden - 717 S3 20-24 | ecosystem: Environmental > Terrestrial > Soil > Wetlands > Peat | place: Sweden: Norrbotten County, Stordalen... | reverse complement strand
TTGGAGCATCGGCCAAATCCGTGCGTGCACCTTGACTGGAAAGCAATCCGTGCATCCTAATGATGGCTGGTTCGAGAGTCTTCCTAATCTCTTTTGCCTTCGTGCTACTTCTCACCATCTCTTTACAACCATCGGCCATGAAGCCGTCCAGTTGGTCGTATGACATCGAATCGATGTCACTTTGTGCCAATGGCACGAAGTTGCTAGATTCTGGCTTTAAGATGTCAATAGTGGTGGTAGTGATTTCACTCGCACTATTCGTTGCTGTTGCGTGTCCAACGGATATTTGTTTTGTAGCTTTTGCTTTTTTCATGTCGTTTTTTCTCCCTTACTCTGCTAATACGACGTTTTCTGGATTTCGCGGTCTTGCCCGGGAAAATAGTTGGCAGATTTCCGAATTTGGGCTCGACAAGGCGAAAGCGCCCCGAGCGGGACTTGAATACAGGCGGGAGAGGATTAGGACGTTCTAAGGCGCGATGGCCGAGGGACCGACGGCCCCATCGCGGCGCGGTGCCGCTTTGGATGCGATGCGGCTTTCCGGGAGATGAAAACGCGGCCCCCGCGTCCGTGCCAAACCCAAAGAGGTCATCGCCTGCGCCACAGGCACCAGTGAAGCTCGGCGAGCCTAGCGTTTGGACGGCGTGATCCGTTGAAGGGATTGGAAACGCCAAAAAAAGATCAAATGTTACGCGGGTTTCGATCAAAATCCAGTATTAATATTTAGCATCGGGCGTCGAGCTGGTCGCCACAGCCATGTGTCGATTCCCTAGACACCGATGCGAACCAGCATGGATACCTAACGTCAGGATCGACGGGGACAATGGGGGTCCAGTTGAACAGTGTGAGGCATCATGTTTGAATTCCCTACAGTCGCAGTTGAATCGTAATGAACCCACCCCTGAGCAGATACCCTGCTCCCAATGGGTACAGGCGGAATACTTCGTGGACGCGAGCGTCGCGGCCAAGTATCTCTCCTGCTCTCGTAAGCATCTCCTTAGGCTTTCGGATCGCGGGTTGATTCCCGCCCATCCATTGCCCGGATCGGCACAGCGTCGGACATGGCGTTATTTGCTCAGCGAGCTTCGCTCGTGGATGCTGAACAGCACCCATACGAATGATGGGACAAACCATCATGATGGCCGTACAATCAGCAGCGGCGGCTCCCGCAAAGGAGGCCATTAAATGGCATACCAGCGGGGCAGTTTGAAGCAGGTCAAAAGGAAAAACGGCTTGACGTGGATACTGAGGTACAGGATCACCAAAGCAGATGGTTCTAGGACAGAGAATTCGGAAACCGTAGGCTTGGTGAACGATTTCCCCAAGGAGTCTGATGCTCTAAAGGAAGTGGACCGCCTCGGCATCCTTGTCAGGATTAACGCAGACGTTCAGACAGGGCGCATCAGATTTGTCGCCTTGGCCGAGCAATACCTAAAGAACGACTTCGGAGCGGATGCTGTCCGCTCCAAGACCGAACGCACCGTCCTTAACACTGAGCACATCGTCCGTGACTACCTCGTCGCCCGCTGGCGCAACGAGGTAGCGGAGGACATCAAACCGCTAGAAATTCAGAGGTGGCTGAAGTCGCTCAACACGGATTCTGGGCTTGCTTGGACCACGATCTCAAAAATGCGGGGCGTCATGAGCCGCATCTACAAGGTTGGCATCCTGCACGAGCATGTCACCACGAATCCCGTGCTCGCGGTCGAAACACGTAGCACGACCAGCTACAAGGCGATTCTGGTCACTCCGCAGCAGACACTGGCTATCATCCAGAGCCTGCCAAACGTCCTGCACCGCATTCTGGTGCTGACCTGCGCGGCGACCGCACTGCGCTCTTCGGAACTGCTTGCTCTTAGATGGGTTGACGTGCTCTGGGAAGAGGCAAAGATCGCAATCACCAAACGCTGGTCTCGGGGCAAAGACGGGCCAACGAAGACCCCCAAGTCAGAAGGTCACGTCCCTCTTCACCCTGCCCTTGCCTATCACCTGAAGGAATGGCACGCACAAACGCCTTACGCCAAGGAGACGGACTTCGTATTCCCGTCGCTGACGGGAGAGGGCCGTGTGCCGCTATCTCCCGCCGTCTTCGTTGCAGACCATCTCCGGCCAGCAGCTCTAAAAGCGGGTGTGCAGATTCCTGATGGCCATCGCTTTGGCCTTCACAATATGAGGCACAGCCTCAGCCACTGGTTGGTGAACAAAGCCAAAGTGGAACCGAAGACCGTGCAGAGCATCTTGCGCCACTCACGTATTCAAACGACGCTGGATATCTACACGCAGGGCGACAGCGATGAAACACGGGCAGCGCAAGGCGCATTCCTGAAGGAATTGGGGATGGCCTCGGAGATGGTCCAGTGAGAACTGGATTGTGGGTTGAGTTGTGGGTTGGGCTCTCGGGGTTGATTCCCCTGCAAGCCCAAGAAAAGAAATGGTGGGCGCTGTAGGATTTGAATCCGCGCTGAGACGTACATTCAACAACTTACAGAGCAACAGACGGCACCTAGAACGATATTAGTACATGGAAAGCAGTGCTATTGGCAGGTGAATTGGCAGGTGAACGGCGCGTGGTTGACATCCCCACGCGCTAGACCGGAGTGGCGGTCGGTGACGGTCGGTCCGGCAGAGGATGCGATGGACGCCCAGCGACCCAGCAGTGCAACACTTGGAACGAATCATGTGCTTTGCTCAAAGATCAAAAGAGCGGCCCTTGCAGGAAAGGCTTGAGGCTTTCACCGGCAACTTCGCCGAGCAAATCAAGCGCGAATTCGCCTCAGAGATTTCCCGCGACCCAAAGGCATTCAAGACCTCCATTCTTCGGCTTTTGCGTCGGGCGCTACCACTCAGAAGGGGCAGGCCCAACGATCCCCGAATCGATGCTGCTGTGCGAATGCGCGAACAAGGAAAGAGCGTACAGGAAATACTGCGACTCCAAACTCGTGGTTTCGACAAGCTGGACACTTATGGGCGCTATCTGGCCGAAAAAGGATTACGCTCGGCAATCACCCGCAGGCGCAAACGCATCCGCAATACCCCCGTACAAACTAATGCGATTTGAATTTCTGAGGCTGCAAATCTACTCACTTTTCATGGCTAGAACGGGACCACGTCCTGCAAGTACTCTCCTGTACAGAAAGGAAGGATCAAGATGCCAGTCCCAACTCGAAGTGAATTGCAAACCAGAATCAAGGAACTAGAAGCCGAGAACGAGGAACTGCAATCACGGCTTGATGAAATCTCCGACATCGTTGCACCCGTCCAGGAGGACGAGGACGACGAAGACGGGGACGAGTACGGAGGCGACGACTCGGGGGAATGACGCCGCGCCCGGTGTGTGGCGCGACATGGAGGAGGGCAGCACACCAGATCACCGACCGCGCCAAGCGTTATCGCGCCAACGCACCGGAGTGCTGCCCTCCCCTGCCGCGCAGGTGTGCCGTCTGTCGCTCCACCCGGTTTGTGGTTGTCGATCACATCGACGGTGACGAATCGAACGGTGAGCCGGAGAACCTCCGTTGGCTCTGTAAGTCGTGTAATACGAAGCTGGGGATTGCAATGGCACGCGCCGGAATCGGAAAGCGGACCCGCCAGTACAATCCCGCTGCACGCACGCTAGCGCAATACACTGAGGCCGTAATCCAGCACACCCGAGGCCAGTATGACGCCGGAGGCGAAATCATCCACGCCACGCCCAAGGAAGCCCGCCAGAGGTTTGCGGCCGAGATTTGGCGCCGCCGCCGCGCTCGGGGCAGTGACCGCCGCAGGCCGTTCTAGAAACAACTGAGAGGGGAATCTGCTTGACTCAAATCGCCCCTACAGGTTGTGGTTTCATTTCGGAGAACTAGAGTGCATATGAAAACGTTGGATGTGGTTGACAAATCGTCCTTAGAATTCAGGATCGAACGCCTTAACTGCATCGAGGCATCAGCGCTTGACAATCTCAAGGGTAAGTATCCTTGGACAGTAGGCATAAAATAATGTTGCAGCTCGACCAAAGAATAGGGGGCGATCCTCGATATATTTTGACCGAGGAGCCGGTTAGCCTGATGGCCTTCCCTGATGAAGTATGTAAATGCGTCGTATTTGTCGGCTATAGGAAAGCTGATGGAGTTCCCCGGCTTGCTGGCACCGCTTTCTGTGTAGGTCGAGAGATTGAGGGCACGGGTTCATCCTTCCAATACCTGGTGACGGCTCGCCACGTCATTGATTACATTCGGAATCTCGGGCTTGACCAAGTGTGGCTACGGCTCAATCGAAGATCCGGAAGCGCAGTGTGGGCATCCGTACCAATAAATCAGTGGCTAACTCATCCAGAGGGGCCATCGGTTGATGTTGCCGTCCTGCATACTTCGCTGGGGCCTGAAACGGATCATCTGATGATTCCGTTCAAAATGGTCGTGACCGAGAAGTTGATTGAGCAGGAAAAAATAGGAATTGGGGACGAAGTGTTCATGACGGGGCTGTTCTCGCGACACTACGGGCAACAAAATAACATCCCTGTCGTGAGGGTGGGCAACATCGCTGCAATGCCCAAGGAGAAAATTGAAACCAGCCTTGGATCCATGGATGCCTACTTAATCGAGTCGCGATCAATCGGCGGACTCAGTGGATCGCCTGTATTCGTTAATCTCGGACTAGTGAGACACGGGCAACTGAGTTCAACTGGACTACCAATTTTTTACTTGATGGGAATCGTCCACGGTCATTTCGATGTCACGGAAAATAAAATCGGCGACCTAAATCCAGTTGCAGATGACGGCCTTTCATCGACCAGCGTCAACATGGGAATTGCAATCGTAGTTCCCATCAACAAGATGCTAGAAGTCTTGAATCAGCCATCCGTCAAAGAAAAGGAGGATTCCGCAGTGGAGCAACTGCGCAGGAAGAATCTCCCCGTGCCTGATGTAGCAGAACAGCAAGACGAACTTCAAGCCGCACGCAAAATACTACCAGGCCACAACCTGTAGGGGCTGTTTGAGTGAAGCAGATACCCCTCACAACTGAAACCAGATGTCGGCAAAGTTATCAAGAATGGCGAGAAACCGGAAAAAGCCGTCATGCACCAATCGGGAAACTGGCAAGAACCAGCAAAAGGCGCTAAGAAAAATCGTGAAAAATACTGGCAAAATTCGTTCTGAGGCCGAATCTTACAGCGCAAGCGAGGCCGCCGCTGTCCTGGGTGTTTCGATACCGACACTCAAGCGCATGGTGGCCGAGGATAGGCTGGAGAGCTTCTGCACGCCCGGCGGACACCTTCGCGTTTCGGCTGATAGCGTGAAAACAATACGCGACCGTGGAGCAAAGAGGACGCTGCCCGTCATTCGTTCGGCCTCCCCGGTTTTGCAGAACCGGCGGGAACGGCTGGAAGAGCTAACACTGGAGGCACAAGAGCTGAGGGCAAGGCGCGAACTGTCAAAACTCCAGCAGGAGGACCAACACGAAGCGGATCAGCAACGGGAGGAAAAAGAGGCCCGCGAACAGGAAGATGCCGAACGCCAGGCTGAGGTTGACACAGAGCAGGAACGATTGGAGCAGCGCCTAGCTGAGGAGCGGTCGAAGCAGGAAGCCGAACGCGCAATCGCCGCTTTCCGGTGTCGATGGCTGGAGAAGGCAACGCAAGCATTGACCATGCCGCCCTGCGGTCGGCTTTCTGCAGCGCAGAAGAAGGAAATCCTCGATGCGGCAGAGGCGGAGATCAACAAGAGACAACCTATCGATGCACCCCGCATGGCGACGATCCTGGGCCATGCAATTGCGGCTCTCGTGGAACGGTATAACACAGAGCGGCAGGCCGCGGAGAACCGACAAGAGGTCATTGACAACGCCCTCAGAAGCCTGTCGGCGTTTGCCACGGACCAGGAGAAGGCCCGCGCCGCCATTGCGGTACGCGAAGCGGTTCGGAGACTGGGCGCGATCGCCAGCGAAACCGAGTTACTCATGTCCACGCGGGAAGCGCTTCGCCCCGTCAATCAGGCCATCGAGAAACGACGAAAGGAAGCACGCATACTGAATTGGGCAATTGGGCAGCTCCCATGGAATAAGACCGAATTGGACGCGGCGCGAGTACGCCGCGAATGTGCAGAGATACTGGCCGAGGTGCCCGGAGACATTGCAGACGCCGAGGCCAAGGCTGCCCTGGAGCCAACCGTCCGTGAAGCGTGCCAAGACATCGAAGAACGGCAAGCCAGCAAACAACTCCAAGCCAGCAAGGCCCAGAAAATCGAGCACGGAGTTGCGGAAGTTTCTAACCGCCTTTGGGAATTGAAATGCGCGGAAGAACTCACCGCCGACGAATATTTTGATTCGGACTTCGCGGAGCACCTGAAGACCGTCGTTCGGCGAAGACTCCGGGCGGAGCTATCCGGCGACGAGCGCCACAAGGAAGTCCGCGACCTGGTGCGAAAGATCATTGATGGTGAACTGAGCTAGGTGTCGGTTTCCGCCAGCTACAGGCGCGAAAACAGCCGTGAGAGGGAGACGCCCAGCCCTTTGGCAATGAGAGCGACGTTCAAGATAGAAATATTTCTCTTTCCTCTTTCGACATCTGCCAAGAAACTCCTATCAATTCCAACCCGTTCCGCCATTACCACCTGAGTCCAGCCGCAATTCTTCCGCAACTTCCTGATGCGGTCTCCCAGGCAAACGAGCAGGTCGTCCTCGGACATGTGCTCGCATCATCGTCTGTCGCCTGTCTCCGACAAATCTGATTTAAGCAACAAATGTGGTACGATGCTCAGTTCTCCCTGGAACCCGCTCGGGAAGCCCCCACAACTATAAGGAGGAACAAAACCCATGACTACCAGAACGCGATTATGGATTACTATCAGTGCCGCTGTGCTGTCCGTTGTCTTCATGGCATCGCAAGGCGGGAGTGCTCAATCCCAACAGGCTCTCAGCCTCACGCTGCTCAAAACGTCCATCCAAACACAGGACGATACTTTGATTTTGACTACGGACGTATTCGAGCAAGCTTTTCTGCCAGCTACAGAAACCTGCCCTACCACTGCAAAGCACGGATGTACGCTAAGGATCGAGGTGTCCTGCGTATTTGAGGATACGTGGGGCAATGGTTCCGAAACTATCAATGTGACCGTTACCGGCGTTAGTCTGCCCCCGGTTGATCCTGCTGCCGCTGTCCCGGTTGACGGAGTTGCTGTCACAAATTTGGACGCGCACACGTTTCACTGGATGCAGAGAAGCGTTCCCGCCGGTGCAAAAGTGACGGTAAACATCGGAGTTGAGGGAACCACCGCCGCATTGTACCGTTCTGAGACAATCGAACTCTTCAAGAACTGAAAACACTTTAGGCAGCTCGGGATCGACGATTCTGAGACAAGCAACGAACGAGGTACTAGGCAACGGACGAAGGCTTCTCTCAAGTGTAGATCGATTACTGGAGATTAGCTTATGATGCCACAGCAAAGGGATATAGACTTACCGCTCCTCAGAGCTTTGGTACGTTTGGGCGGCCAGGCCCCTGCACGAGACGTTTACAATGAGGTGGACAAGTTCTTCCCCCAGCTGACCGACGCAGATCGCTCTGAGTCCTTACCGAGCGGCGGGAGCAGATGGACAAACCGCATTCAGTGGGTCCGGCAGGCTCTGGTGGATCGCGGCGAGTTGACAAGCGCGGGCCGAGGCATCTGGGCGATAACAGATAGGGGTAGGGCGCGTCTGGAACGTGAGACTCAAGTCTCTACTCCTGCGTCGCATGATGCAACGGAGTCTTTACCGAGCGAGGCCCTGGTTTCGTTAGACGAAGCCGCAGCAGCCCCGTTCCCGGTTAATCTAGAGGAACTGGCCGAGAACTACGCTGCCGCATTTGAGCGGAAGGTGCTCCAGGAGCTAATGGATCGGGAGCCAAATGAATTCGAGGCATTTGCTAGCAAGCTCCTGACCGCGTACGGCTTTCGAAAGATGAAAGTCACGAATGTCCGCACGGCACCGGACGGCGGAATCGACGGGAGTGGAGAGATCAAGGTCGGTCTTGCAACGATGCGTGCGGCCTTTCAATGCAAGAAGTGGCGCGGCTCCGTTGGGCGACCAGAAATCGACAAATTTCGCGGAGCGATCCAGGGACAGTTCGAACACGGGTACTTCTTTACTACCTCAACCTTTTCGGGTGAGGCGCGACACGCCTCAATCAGAGATGGGGCAGTCCCTATCTTCTTGTTTGATGGTCATGAGATTGCCCAAATCATGATCGACAAGGGACTCGGCATAGGGCGAAGGCCGATAGAGATTTACGAAGACCGCTTGGACAGCTTATTTGAGAAGGAATGAGCGGTGTGCCCTACGCTGCGGCCCGACTAGGAGCGACATTTCGCTGCCGGAACACGACAAGGAAAGGGATAGCGCGTACCGGGGAGATTGGCGTTGACGATTCCTCAGAACAAGAACCCGTTCCTCGACATGATGCCGGAAGAGCTAGAGCCTTATCTGGAAGAGCAAGTCAAGCGGATTCAGAACAGCCCGATGTGGCAACAGTCAGTAGAGAATTCCAGCTTATTGACGCCAACTCAACAATTGGAGTGGTTTGAACTGTTAACCCGAGAGGAGACGGTCCGCCTGCTTCAAGATAGCTCGCGTACCATGTGGGGCGACAACAGGTGCGTAAGAATGCAATTGCCGCTTCGCACTGTGCCGGAAGCTTGGAGCAAGGTGTTCGCGCGACTGCCCGAGCGTCTTACGAACTACACTAAGTACCCCTACGACAAGCGCAGAGAATTCGCCTACCACCAAGGGCCGGATGGACTCGATGCTGTAGAGACTATTATCCGAAAGTTTTTGAAAGAAGCGGATGCTGAACTTTTCCCGATGCCGGGGAAATCCGCGTCAGTTCATGGAAAGCCTGCCATGTCCGAAAAGGATCAGGAGCTCTACAGGTTTCTGGGGCATGAACACATAGCTACTACTACAGACACGGAACTTTGGAGAACTAACAGATCCCAACTCGGGTTGCGGCGTGAGGACCAACCTGCCTTCAGGGCGCGGCTCTATCGAATTCGAGGAGTTGCCAATTTGCCATCATCGAGGAGTATTGCGACAAGGAAGAAAAAAAGTGTTCAGCCCTAGGATTTCTTAACGTTCAATTGCTTCGAGAACTAGTATCTCACCTGTTCGTATCTCTCCACAAACTAGCAACTTCGGATGACGCGATGTGCAACGCATTGCGCAATTATTCTTGAACACTTCGCATTGTCAACCCCTCCGAACACCGCTCCCAGTGCCGATCCCCGCCTAGTTTGAACGCTGAGCACTCTCACAGTGCCTTCTAATGCGATCCGTTACACGGCGATGCCGGAAACGCGACGCAATGTCCTCCGACGGCACGAGCGTACAGGAAAGAGTGTTTCAGATGAAAGGCGATTTTGCAGGACAACGCGACTTCCAGAGCGGGCAACGGTTCTTAGACGGCTCCGCCCCGCGACTTAGACGGCACGCGGCGTCTTGCGAAGCGGCAGACGGGGACTTGCTCTCTTCGTCTGCCGGTAAGGATCAAAAGCCGTCTTGGGGTGTGGGGCAAAGCCCCACGGTCTTGGCGAGCGCAGCGCGCCGTCTTTCTTCTTTCAACCAAATACAGACTAATCGTAACAAGCAGTTCGGACGCGGCAAGCATTGCGGCAAATACACGGTTCGAGGGCAGGCTCCCAATTCTCCTCAAACGATCTTTCACCGTGTTAATTGCAAGTGTTGGAAGTGCTCGTACTGCGGGCCGCGACGAGCGAAACGTTACAAGCACGCGATCAGCGCGACGGCAGAGGCGATGCGTCTACACCGATTTCTCACCCTGACGCTCGATCCCAAAAGGATCGAGGGCGATCCCGTTCGTTATCTGAATGACGCCTTCGCTAAGCTGCGGGTCTATCTAAAACGCGAACTCCACGTTGCTCCACAATACATTCGCGTACTCGAATTCCAGAAGAACGGAAATCCTCACTTTCACATTTTGATCGACCAGTATATCGACCTCGGATGGATACGGAAGGCGTGGGTCGCCGTCGGCGGTGGTTTCATGGTCGATATTCGCTGTGTCGATGTCCACCGGGTTTCCCGCTACCTCTCCAAGTACCTCACCAAGGAATTGCTCCTGTCCGCCCCATCGCGCTCCCGGAGGGTTACAACTTCGCGCGGAATAACGCTGCTGGCGCAGACGCCGCAAAAAACAATTTGGACGCTTGTGAAGGTACCGATTTTTCGGTTGTTTGAAGTCTATGCAAGAGATGTCGTCACGTCATCGGTTGATGAGGATCAGTTGCTCGAATCGTTCACAGCGATCTTGGGCGCAACAGCCTAGAGCGGCGGGTCCGGCATGGCCTGGCGGGCAGCAACCGCGAATCAAGGAGTTGTAGTATGAGCACTCAATCAGAATGGTTGACGGCCACAGAAGCTGCGAGCTACCTCCGAATCAAGCCGCGCACCATCTTGCTCTGGGCGCGACAAGGACACGTCAGGGGCCACAGGCTCAGCGGCACCAGGCGGGTGACCTGGCGCTTTCGGCGTTCCGATCTGGATGCTACACTCACTCCGCCGTCTGTTGTTCTCACGAAACGGAGGATTCAGTGAGACAACGGAACAGAAGTGGCAGTGTGGTACTCGATAAACGCATTAAAACGTGGAACTTTTTCTTCTGGGAGAATGGCAAGCGGCGCTCGAAGAAAATCGGCACCATGAGCCAATATCCCACGAAGGCATCCGCATGGCGGGCAGCCAAGCCAATGCGCGATGCGGTCGAAAATCAAACGCAGGTCAACCCCAGCGCAGCCCCAACCGTAAGCACGCTGGTAGAGCAGTACCGGGCGGAGAAGATGCCACAGCGATTGGACACACGCAGAACGTATAACGCATGGCTGAAAAATCACATCGTCCCGAAGTGGGGCGCTTGTGAGATTACAACCGTGCAATCGCGTCCGGCAGAAATGTGGCTGCAATCTCTGGCGCTGTCTCCTAAGAGTCGAGCACACATCCGGGGAACACTCCGCATCCTTTGGGATTTTGCAATGTGGCGCGGAGACATTCCGACACAGCGGAATCCAATGGAACTGGTGACCATCAAGGGCGCATCGAAACGGAAAAGCAAACCGCGCAGTTTGACGGTAGCTGAATTCCAAAAGTTCGTCGTGCAACTTGGGGAGCCATTCCGCACTATAGCTCTGCTCTGCGTTTGCTTCGGCCTTCGCATTAGCGAAACTATGGCGCTGCGCTGGTCGGACGTGGATTGGCTCAACGGCAAACTCTGCGTCGAGCGTGGCATCGTCGAGCATAACGTGGATGATGTGAAAACCACGGAGTCACGGAAACAGATGTCCACCGACAGCAGCCTGCTCGAAGTGCTGAAACGGTGGAAGCAGACCACTCAATTCTCGGCTCCAGAGGATTGGATATTCGCTTCCCCGGCACAGCTAGGCCGATTGCCGTGGTCCTATGATCAGGTTTGGCGCATGTACCAAAAGGCAGGCGCTAAGGCTGGAATCGGCGGACTCGGTACGCACTCACTGCGCCACACGTATCGGTCATGGCTTGATGCTGTGGGAACGCCGATTGCCGTGCAACAGAAGCTCATGCGGCACGCGGACATCCGCACAACGATGAACACATACGGTGATGTGGTGACCAATGAAATGGCCCACGCTGCCTCGAAAGTGGCAGGGTTGGCTCTCAACGGCAGGTGAACAGCAGGTGACGGCTCGTAATCTGCTGAAAAGATGGTGGGCGCTGTAGGATTTGAACCTACGACTTCCACCGTGTGAGGATGGCACTCTACCGCTGAGTTAAGCGCCCACTTTTTCGCGGCAAATTCATCATAACACGCTAGTTCCCAGTCCGTAATCATGGTGAGGCGGAGCTCCGGGTACAAGCCCCCAGGAGCGCCTGCGTGATCTTCGCGACCAGATCTAGATCTCACGCGGTGCGTTCGAGCTACCTCAACCCAACCGCTGCGTGTCACCAACTGGCTGTTTTCAGAAAATGAGGGGTGCCAGAAGCTCGGCACTCTAGCCAAGAATTGGGCACGCATAAAACCGGACGCATGGTTCGGTTTTGGCCGAAGGATCGTAGATTCATCAAGATGAAGGCGGCTTACCCATGTGGCCCGAACCGTGCTCTCTGCGATTGTGGGGAAGTGCAGGGGGAGGAGCCCCTTGCAAAATTCTGAACGGCACTCCAATTGATGAGGAGCCCCCCCTCCTCCCGTCGCTGGAGTGCCGGATCAGTGCACCAGCCTTGGAGGAAGTCATGGAAACCCTCGCCGAGTTGATGCAAAGGCTGCTTGAAATCCAAAGTGGCGGAAGACAAAGAAGCGCTGCGCTGATCGCGGAAGACGAGCGATTGATGGATGGTCTGCACAGGAAGTTAATGGCAGAAAAGCCCACACAAACGGTGCGGCTCAGCCCAGACAACCGGGAGCGAACGCGGTTCAAGACTTAACTGTTTTGCCCCCGAGATTTTGCCTCGTCGCTTTCTCCGGGCCGCTGCCGCGTTCAACGGCAACTCGGAGGCACAGCACTCGTTTGACCTGCGCCAGCGCGGAAATGTAAAGCGGCGGAGCTGTTATGCTCCGCCGCTGCTTGTTCCATACGCTGCCAAATTTCAGCAGCTACTGGCTAATGGTGTTCGCCGCCACCGTGCGATCCGCCACCGCCACCGTGCGACCCGCCACCGCTAGCATGCGATCCGCCACCGCTAGCATGGGACGCGCCACCGCTAGCATGGGACGCGCCACCGCGCGACGCTGCGGCGTGCGAGGCGCCGCGAGACCCGCCACTGCGGCGCTCGCGTGCTGCCGATGCCCCACCACCTCCACGATTAGCTGCATAAACACGTCCACCGCCGTTTCCACGGCCACCGCCACCGTAGTAGCGTCCTCCTCCCCCACCGCTGAAGCGATGATCACCCCAGCCGTGGCCATAGCCCCAATTCGCCCATGGGCCTACGCCAAAGAAGATCCCGTTATAAAAATAGCCCGGGCCATAAAAACCCATGGGTGCGCAAGCGTATGGCGCATAGTCATAGTAGCCGTATGAGCACATCGGCGGATTTATGCTGATTTCAACTCCTGCGTTGGCCGTTGGCACCAAGGCCAAGGGGACGAGCAAAGCCGTTGCGCCGGCCAGAAGCAGACCGTGCATTGCGAATTTCTGAACTACCTTCTTGACTTCCCACATTTTGTTATCCTCCGGAACTCCCGCTTTCGATTCGAAAGTTATATTTCCAGTATCAGGCCCTTGCTCGTAGATAACTGGTCAATACAGACCGTCGTCCGCTATCTCGCCTTAAGTGCCCGTCCTTCCGGCATCCGGCAGCCTCTTGACCACCTTCGCCGCTCCCGGTAGCCTCATTCCATTGCCCTTTCATGGCCGCTTCCGACATCCCCGACGCTCGACCTGTAAGTAATTCACGGGAAAGCGTTTCCGCCCGACCTCCTTCCCCGGAAGAGACGCAACTTTCTGACTCGAATGGGGTTCCTACTCATGTGAGCAGCGTGGCTATTGACCGGGGGCTGCTGAACTTAGCGGGAGCGCCGCCGTCCGCGCCCGCTACCATGGCAAG
>Ga0224558_1003324_pt1 | contig 13546 bp, 5 predicted proteins | sample 714S32024metaG_FD_180682 | JGI IMG/M metagenome (GOLD analysis project Ga0224558, IMG submission 180682) | Peat soil microbial communities from Stordalen Mire, Sweden - 717 S3 20-24 | ecosystem: Environmental > Terrestrial > Soil > Wetlands > Peat | place: Sweden: Norrbotten County, Stordalen... | reverse complement strand
GGGGATGACCAAGATCCATCGATCGCTGCTCGCACGTCTCAGCGACGTTCGCGCCGTCAACCTCGATACCGCCTACGGCTTCCAGGAGAACGTCCCTCAGATGACCACCAAGCTGGTCGACTACTTCGCCACCTCGCTCCACACGAAGCTCGAACCGATCCACTTCACCTCGTTCGAGGGGTCGACCGACCTGCAGCGGACCATCGTCAGGCAGCAGGTGCGAAACGCCACCTACGTCTTCGCGGGTCCGGGAAGCCCCAGCTACGCACTCGCCCAGTGGCTGCCGCTCGGACTCGTCGACGACCTCGGCCAGGTGCTTGCTGACGGAGGGGTGCTCTGCTTCTCGTCTGCCGCCGCCGAGACGCTCGGCGTGTTCAGCGCGCCGATCTACGAGATCTACAAGGTCGGTGCCGCTCCGTACTGGCTCGACGGACTGAACCTCATGGCCGCGGTGGGGCTCGACTGCGTCGTGATCCCCCATTTCGACAACAAGGAGGGCGGCAACTACGACACCAGCTGCTGCTACCTCGGCGAGCGCCGACTCGTGCTGCTGGAAAGCCAACTGCCTGAGGGCGTCGCCACCTTGGGCGTCGACGAGCACACGGCGCTCGTCCTCGATCTCGAGAGGGACTCGCTGCACGTCCTCGGCAAGTCCCACGGCTACTGGCGGCTCAACGGAGAAGTCAGGGTCCTCGAGAACGGGTCGACCACGCCGCTCGATGAGCTGCGCAGTGCCAACTCGAGCAAGCTCCCGTCGAAACCGCGCACCACCCAGGCCATCTCCACTGACCAGCCGCACGACCTCGCTCAGCGTGCGCTTCGCGGGGGGCCCGACGCCCTGGAGGCGCTGGCGCACCTGGTGCGCCTCAGCGCCACCGGGGGCGAAGGTTTCATCGATCCCGCGCCGCTGGTCGATGGCGTCCTCGCGGCGCGACTGAACGCGCGTGCCGCCGGCCAGTACCAACTCGCCGACGAGCTGCGAGACGCTCTCGTCAGGGCCGGCATCGACGTGCAGGACACTCCCGAGGGCGCCGCCTGGTCGTTGAGAGAGACCCGCTGACCAACACCTCGTCATCCGGTCACATGAGAAGGCCCCCTCCTACGAGGGGGCCTTCTCATGTGACTTCGTGGGGCGCTAGGCCCTCTGGAGGTACTTCACCTTGCACGACTTTCCATTGGCCAGGCGGATCGTAAAGGTGAAGACGCCGTTACGTGATCCCGCCTTGACCGAAACCCTGACGGTGAGCAGCTTCCCGCTGTCCTTCGTGACCTGGGCGGTCGTTCCCGCGTGGCTGGTCACCGTCGGGCGGCCGTAGAAGCCTGAGCCGGTGATGGTGATCGTCTTGGTTCTGCCGGCCGTGACGAAGCCGATGACCCTGATGGCCTTGGGACCCGGCACCACGAACGTCACCGTCGTGGCCGAGGAACTGGTCACGAAGTAGTTGGTGTCCGCGGCCTTCGTCGCCGTCACGGTGCACGTTCCCGCACCGGTGACCGTCAGCGAGCTTCCCGAAACCGTGCAACCTGTCGCCGTGCCACTGACCACGCTGAAAGTCACCGCACCCGTACCGGAGCCACCGCTCGTGGAAAGCGTGAGGGCTTGGCCCACGGTTCCCGACAGCGTCGCGACGCTGAGCGCGGCCTGGGCGGCCTGGGTGACAACGTAGGCGTACTTGGTGCTCGTGGACGTGATGTACGTGGCGTCACCCGAGTACACCGCTTCGACGTCCGCAGTACCCGCGGGCAGCGTCGTCGTGGTGCACGTTGCGCTGTAGGTCGTAGTCGACAGCGGTTGGGCCGTACACCCAGCCAGAGCTGTCCAGGTGATTCCGTTCGGTGAGGTCTCGAATGCCACGGTGCCCGTGGCGCCCGTGGTCACGGTCGCGGTGATGGTGGTGGAGGTGCCGTAGACCTGGGGTGACGCGGGTGTGGCACTCGTCACCGTGGTGGTGGTCGCGCTTCGAATGAGATAAGGGTAGGCGGCACTCGTGGACGAGACGTAGGTGCTGCTTCCCGAGTACACCGCGTTGAGGTCCACCGTGCCGACGGGCAGCAACGTGGTCACGCAGGTGGCAGTGGTGCCCGAGATGCTCTGACTAGCGCAAGCAGTCACGCTCGTGTAAGTGCTGCCGTTGGTCGAGTACTCGAAGTTCACGGTGCCCGTGGCGCCCGAGGTGACCACCGCCGTCATGGTGACTGAAGTGCCGTAGACCTGCGGCGACGCGGGTATCGCGCTGATTGCCGTAGTGCTCACCGTCGAACCAGTAGTGACGACGTAGGGGTCGGCGGCGCTCGTGGCCGCCGCGAAAATGCTGCTACCCGAGTACACCGAGGCGAGATCCACCGTGCCGATGGGCAGCGCCGAGGTCACACAGGTCGCCGTGTTCGGCGAGCCACCACCCGCGAGGGTCTGAGCGCCGCAGTTGGCCACGCTCGTGTAGGTGCTGCCATTGGTCGAGTACTCGAAGTTCACGGTGCCCGTGGCGAGCGGACTGACCGTCGCGGTGATGGTGACTGAGGTTCCGACGATCTGGGGCGATGCAAGCGAGGTGCTGGTGGCCATGGTGCTCGGCGTCGAACCAGGAGTGACGACGTAGGGGTCGGCGGCGCTCGTGGACGCCGCGAAAATGCTGCTACCCGAGTACACCGAGGCGAGATCCACCGTGCCGATGGGCAGCGCCGAGGTCACACAGGTCGCCGTGTTCGGCGAGCCACCACCCGCGAGGGTCTGAGCGCCGCAGCTGGCCACGCTCGTGTAGGTGCTGCCATTGGTGGAGTACTCGAAGCTCACGGTACCCGCGGCGGTGCCCGGGGTCACCGTTGCGGTAATCGTGACCGACGTGCCAACGACCTGAGGTGAGGCGGGTGTGGCGCTCGTCACCGTGGTACTCGGTGTCGAGCCGGTAGTGACAAAGTACGAATAGGCAGCGCTCGTGGAGGAGGCGTACGTGGTATCACCCGAGTAGACCGAGTTGAGGTCCACCGTGCCGATGGGCAGCGCCGAGGTCACACAGGTCGCCGTGTCAGGGGTGCCCGAGACGGACTCGGTGGCGCAGCCGGTTACGGGCGTCCAGAAACTGCCGTTTGTCGAGTAAAAGAAGCTCACGGTACCCGTGGCGGTGCCCGGGGTCACCGTCGAGGTAATCGTGACCGACGTGCCAACGACCTGAGGTGAAGCGGGTGTGGCGCTCGTCACTGTAGTACTCGGTGTCGAGCCAGCAGCCGCAGCTGGCGATACGGCGACAAAGGTCAAACCCGTCGCCAGCAGAGCCGAGGCCGCTCCCAGGGCCAAGGCAGCCTTCAGTACCGATCGAATCGACCGGCTATTTCCCTCACTACTTGTCACACTTTTCACGAAGTACCCGCCTTTGTTTCATTGAACTGCTCGCCGCATCAATAGATGCTCTGTTTGATGTTTATCACCGCGACATCAATTTTGAGGTTGAAAACCCTGTGAATCAACGGAGAAGTCACTGTTTTCATCCAACTGTCACACAACAATGTCTCGGGAGTTCGAATACACGCGATGCTAGATCAATTGTCCACTTTCACTCCAGCGAAGCACTTCATCTCCGTACAGTGTGCGGGAATGACTTGCCAATTGCCGGTACTTCGACTTAACCAGCGAAAGGGCGTTCGGCGGTAGGCACAAAGGATCGCGCACCGCAACCAAAGGCGGCCGCGCCGTCGAGCAGCAAGTGGGAACGCCCAGCCGTTGCCTCCACTAAATGCGAGGCGTGCCAGCACCGCGAAGATTCAAGGGCTGAAGGCGAATGTCGACGCTCCTTTGTCGCACCGCCGAGATGCGTAATGAGAATCTCAGTTATCGCTTCCAACCACTCTGCCGGCACCGAAGACGTAGACACCGAGCCAGGCATGGAGCGAAGCTGCAAGGCGGGCATGCTCCAGTCGATACCTCGCTACACAAAGACTCGAATTTCGAGCCCTACGAAGATACGACTCGACCCCCGCTGAGGGGAATGTGCGGAAAAACCAGAAGGCCCCCTCTTTCGAGGGGGCCTTCTGGAAAACCTCTAGGGAATTATTGGTTACTTCGTGGCGTAGTTCACCCTGCACGACTTGCCATTGGCCAAGGTGATCGTAAAGGTGTGCTCACCCTTAGCACCATGAGCCGAGACAGTCACGCGCACTGTGAGCAGCGTGCCAGTGTCGCGAGACACGGTGGCGCGGACGCCAGCACCGGTGCTGCTGATGCGCGGCTGGCCGTAGAAGCCAGTACCGGAGATCGTCAGGGTCACAGTCTTACCGACCCTGGCAACGCCGTGTACACCCGAGGCGCGAAGCGGGACAACAACCGGCGGAACTGGCGCCGTTCCACCGTTCAGGTTGAACGACACTGTGCCGCCATCTGGGTTGGTGAAGGTGATCGCGGTGAACGTACCCGAGGTAGCAGCCGAGGTGGTCGTGACCAACAAGGTTGCTGCCGTGTTCGTGGCGTTGATGTTCGCGAGGGAAACAGTGTAAGCAGCGTTGCTGCTGGCAACCGTCATCCCGCTCTCAAAGCCCGTACCAACGATGGTGACCTCAAAGTTCGTGCTCGACGTGGGCACGTAGTAGGTGCCGACCACGGTCGGTCCGGGAGCCACGCTGAGGGCGAACGTCGAGACGCCACCATCAAGGTTGCTTACGGTCAGACTCAGGCCAACCGGAACCGTACCGACGATCGCAGCTGCGGTCCAAGGAATGGAGATGCTTCCCGCAGCAACGGTGGGCGTGCCCAAGGTTACGAGGCTGTTACTGGAAGCAACAGTCGCCCCGGCAACAATGCCCGCCGAGTAGAGGACCAGAGTCCCCTTCGTACCGTTCTTCACCGAAGCGGAGGGGACGGCAGTTGTCGGGCTCGCGGAGAGAACTCCGACGCCAGCATCGACGGTCAGGTCAACACCGGTTCCCGTGCCACCATTGGTGTTCGTCACCGTGATGGCGTTGGCAGCAACGCCAGCACCAACAGCAGCCGAAGAAGCAACCTTGATGGTCGCAACGATCGTGGTCGGGGTAACCGACACGACGGTCGCGCTAAGTCCGGACGTCGTACCGAAAGTCACAGTCGCAGCCGGCAGGAAGCCGGTACCGATGATGGCAATTGGCTGCGCAGTCGCGCCGACGCCAACACCTGTGGTGTGAGCGGCGTACGAGACAGAGCTAATCGTCGGCGGGATGACAACCGGGATTGCAAAGTTCGCAAGCTGGCCGTTGTCCGTAAGGGTGATAACCGCTGGGCTGTCAAGCGCCCCGATGGTGGAGGCGGTGTCAGTGACCGTTACTTGGGTCGAGCTGACGTACGCCACCGTGACTCCGGTCTCCGAGTCGGTTCCACCCGTCACTGTTGCGCTGAGCGTGCCCGAGCTGAAGCCCGTACCGGTCAGAGTAATCGGTCCAACGAAGTCCGCGGGAATCGAGGCAGGCTTGGCCGCCGTGATGGTGGGGCCAAGGATCGTCAGCGCATTGGCCAACGGGGTGCTCTCAACCACAGCGCCGGCAGGATTGCCTTCAACTTCGACAGCGTGCGGTCCGGAAATAGCGCCGGAAGCGACAGCCAAGGTGCAGGTAAGCGAGGTGTCCGACGTCACTGTAATGGCTGAGCAGGTGACAGCGGGGTCAACGATACCGGCAGTCGAAAGGAACTTAACTGAGGCATGCGTGTTCCCAGCAGGACCGAAGCCCGTACCGGTGAGCGTCAGGTTGGCAATCGACCCAATGGTCACCGACAGGCTAGGAGCCACCGCGGTGACCGTGGCAGTCGCCACGCTCGCCGTGCCAATTCCCAGTCCGGCAACCGAAGACGCCGAACTCAAGTCAGGATTCGTCACCTTCACGGTGGCCTGTGCCGCCGTAGTGCCGGCCGCAACAGTGATCGCTGCAGTGATCGACGTCGAACTCGTGTAGGTGATGGCTCCAACCGTCGCAGTGGCTCCGGTTAGTGCAACTACGGCACCGGTCTCAAAGCCCGTACCAGTGATGGTGACCGGCGTCGTGGTCGAGCCAGTAGCAGGAATCGCCAGCGATGTAGGACTGATTGCGGTGATCGTAGGACCAGTAACCGTGAGGCCAGTGGTTGCAGTGGTCTTTCCGCCGTCGGTGTTAGCGACGGTGGCCGCGTAGAGCCCGGTCGGGAAGCCAGCCGTCGTGACCAAAGCGGTCATCTGGGTAGGCGACACGTAGGCAAGCGAACTGGGTGTAATGGTTCCACCGACGCTACCGACACCAAACAACACTGTCGTAGCCGGGGTGAAGCCCGTACCAGCAATGACCACCGGGATGTTCGAGTTACCACCAGGGATTGACGCGGGGGTGACCGACGTAAACGTAGGAGCGGCGTCGATGAAGAACGCGTTCGGGATGGTTACCGAGCCAGATGCGTCCGTGATTGTCGCGGAGTAGTAACCGGAAGCGACCGCTGCACCGACCGTGATGGTCGTGACAACCTGCGTAGCGGTGTTGACCGTCTCAGCACCAGTGGTGAAGCTGACGCCAGTCGCGTTTGAGGTGACAGTCGCGTTAACGGAGGCGTTCGCCAGATTGGCGGAATCGGTAGCGCTGAATACGAACGTGCCGGTTCCGGACCAGCCCTGGGCGAAGACTGCTGGTGAACCAGCGGCGCCCGAGTTGGCGGCCAGACCGTCGCCCGCGGTAGCTACGAGGTAGCTGCTGGCCGGAATGGTCGCGGCGCCCGCTTCGGTTGCGATTGCCAATGGCAGCGCAGCCGCAACGAGCACGGCACCGGCTGTAACAGCCTTGGCCATGTAGCGAGGTATCCGTCTAAAAGTATTCATTAAGAATCCTTCCCTAGTGGTGGTTTTCATTTTTGATGCACTCCATTTTTAAGGGCTGACCTTAATCAACCTTCTGTTTCAGATAATGCGGCACGGCGTGTCACTGCGGCAAGATAGCGCTCCATGACAAGACACGGCCGTTACCTCAGGAGTAAGTATACGTAGACCGCAAATTCATTGCGAATACCCTCGCGGTTTCTTTCGATCCATCTCCGCTTCAATTCGATTCGTATGACTGTTATGTAATCCCTGATAAATGGCTAGAAATGGTGACGCTTCAGGTTCATCTCTTCTCGAATTTGCTGCCTGGCGATAATTGTTACGCATTCGTAATCCAAGGTTTGATCGGATTCGCGCGATATCCGCTCGCCGTGACCCGCGTCTCTCAGTGACGCAAGGAGCCCACAACGAGTGATAGTCGGCGAACCGTAGATAGTCGTCAGACGAGGAAATGATCGTGCGCGGCGTCGCTGAACGGCGCCGTCCCGCGCGAAACTCCGACGTCTCGTCGCCATTACTCAGGCCCCAACAGACCGTGATCGCTTAGAAGCACCATCGAGCTACTCGGTTGGCGTGAACTGCTCGTGGTGAGGACCGGCCTAGCCTGGAAATGCGGCTCGTCGGGCAGTGACCGTCGACTCTCGCGGGCGCCCACCGCCACATTCGACCGCGACGCTTAGAGAAGTTACGAACGCAGACATCATTGCGTCGCCCGCCCCGTCTTCGCCAAGAAATCTAGGCGATGGCGCAGCGGTTGGGGCCCAGTTCCATTTCGGCCGCTTCAGCGTCGACGCGTTCGCGTCCAGCGTTGATGAGCACCATGCGCCGATAGTTAGGGGGGCGATCCTTGACGTTGGCTATCGCCCACGCGACGAAATCGCCCTCATCGAGCGTCAAGGCCTTCAGGGAGGTCCGAAGTGACCCCAACGGCCTGGCTACGAACTGGCCGCTGTGCACCGGAACTCCCGGTCCGTAGTGGGCGGGGAAGACGATGATCTCATCACGAAGTGGCAAGATCCGTTCGTGCAGGCTGCGGTAGAGATTGTGCGCGAATGGCTCGGCCTGATCCGCCAGATCGGGGCGCCCAACGCTCTCCAGAAACAAGGTGTCACCCGTAAAGATGGCGGAGTCGCCCAATTGGTACATGGTGGAGCCCTCGGTGTGGCCCGGAACGCTCACCGCCGAGACGCTGAGCTGCACTCCGGGGGCCAGTTCAATGACTCGACCGTCCGAAAGGGGCTCGAAGTCGAAGTCGAAGGGGTCAGAGGGGTTCAGCCACAGCGCTGCGCCGGTCTGGCCGACGAGTTCCCGGGCGCCACTGATGTGGTCGGCGTGCAAATGGGTGTCGAGGACATGGGTGATGGTCCACCCGTGCTCGGCAGCGATCTCCCTGTAACGCTCGACCTCGAGCGAGGGATCGATTACGACAGCCGCCGTCCCCGAGCCAACGACGTACGACAGGCATCCCTTGCCCCGGCGGCGCACTTGCACCACCGTCGAGCCGCCGAAGTCACCCGTGACCACGTCATACGTTGAAGCCCAGGCTCTCATGCCCCCCGCGAGGACCGAACTAGGGAGACCGTGCGAAGCCAGTAGCTGCGCGCCCTGCTCGGCGCGGGTTCCCGCAGCGCAGATCACCACGAGGTGGCAATCGCGAGGAAGCTCGTCGATTCTCGATTCAAGAGAAGTCAGGGGAACATTGTGAACTCCGGGAATCTGCCAGTCCGCAACCTCATCGGGTTCGCGCACGTCGATCATGTACAGATTCTCGTCACTGTCCAGGAGCGGCACCAGATCGGTCGTGCTTATCGTTGAGATCAGTTCGGCTGAGGACATGCGAAAAGTCTAGGAGTAGATTCGGTTCGCTCGCCGATTGTCAGATTCCCTCGAAAGGTCCCTAGATGGCAACAATTAAGAACATCACCGTTGATCAGGCGCTGGAGCTTCTAGAGAACGGGGCGCTGCTGCTCGACGTGCGAGAGGACTCCGAGTGGGACCTCGGCCACGCTCCCCAGGCGCTGCACATCGCGCTCGCCGAGGTGCCCGACCACCTGGACGAACTCGAGAGGAGCCGCCGAATCGTCTGCGTATGCCGCTCCGGAGGACGATCGATGCGCGCCGGAGAGTTACTCGCCGACCACGGCTTTGACGTGGTGAACCTGGAGGGTGGGATGACCGCCTGGGCCCAGCAGGAAAAGCCGCTGGTGAGCGACCACGGTGACCCCGTCATTGGCTGATTGACATGCCCGCGCAACCCGGCCCGCTCACGCGCCTCAGTGCAGCAGTGCGCGCAGGACAGCTGAGCGCGACCGCGCTCGTAGGCGAATCGCTGCGTCGCCTCGAGGCGACAACGTCGTCGCTCAACGTCGTGACCGATCTCTCCGCCGATGAGGCGCTCGAAAACGCCGGCCGTATCGACAAGGGCGAATCGAAGGCCGGTGCTCTGCTCGGCGCGCCCACACTCATCAAGGACCTCGAGGACTGGAAGGGCCACCCGACCCGCAAGGGGTCCGTCGCCCTGCGCGACGCTCCACCCGCCGCATCCAACGGTGTCGTAGCCGGTCGGCTGCTGAACGCGGGCGTCGTCGTCGTCGGAAAGTCCACCCTCCCCGAGTTCGCGATTGAAGGCTTCACCGCGAGCCTGCTCACGGGCGTCACGAGGAACCCTTGGAACCCCGAGTACTCGCCGGGAGGATCGAGCGGCGGGTCCGCGGCCGCTATCGCCGCCGGTCTCGTCTTGATCGGAACCGCCACCGACGGCGGCGGGTCCGTGCGCATCCCCGCGTCGCTGTGCGGACTCGTCGGGCTGAAGCCCACCAACGGGATGATCGGACGTTGGCCGGCGCCCGACTGGATTGACTATTCCACCGACGGCCCCTTCGCGACGTCGACCGATGACCTTCGACTTCTCTACGACGTCATGATCGGGCCCGTCGCGGGCGACCCCGGGACGCCGACCGCCTCAATGACCAAGCAGATGGTTCGCCAGGACGGTCTGCCACTCATCGTCTTCGCTGCCGAGCGGACGTCGCCGCTCGGGCCGCTGCCCCCTTCAGTGTCGGCAGCTTTCCACCAAGCAGTCGACGCGTTCGGCGAGCTGTTCAAGATGAGAGTGCTCTGGAAGGAGCCGGAGGGCTTCTTCGCCGACGGGGATCCCGACCTCGACTGGTTCACCGTATGCGCCGCCGAGCACGTGTCGGCGCTCGGAAGGGAGTGGGTCATCGAACACATGGGGCAGTTCCACGTGGCGACCCAGGAGTTCCTCGGCTCCGGGCTCGACGTGTCAATCGACGAATACCTCGCCGCACGGCGACGCCGGTATCTCTACATCCGCACCATGGACGAACTGCTCGGACAGAACGGCCTCCTGCTCACTCCGAGCGTGGCGAGTGAGGGCTGGCTCGCCGACGGTCGCCTCTCACCGGGCGCCGGAGTCCACGGCCTGCCACCCCATGTCTATTCGACGGCGATGCAAAACATCACCGCCAACCCGGCCCTGAGCATCCCGATGGGAACGCTTCCCACCGGACTCCCCTTCGGGCTGCAGATCACCGCGCCACATTTTCGTGACTACCGATTACTCGACATCGCGAGCGATATCGAATCGGCCTACCCCTGGGCACGCACGGCGCCGGGCTACGAGCCGCTGGACTCGGTCCTCGACAGCTGACTCGCCTGGTGTCGCCGGTGGGCGACGTTGGCGCCGCAACCGTCACCACGGAATTGCGTGGTGACTCAGTGCCACAACTGGCAGCCCCGTCGCGGCACTATACGAATACGCTGACGCTGGTCGAAGATGCACCAATCGTCCTCGCCCGTCCAAATACCGTTCCTCGCACCGGCTATGGACGGTTAGGTTCGTCAGAGCCGCCCCACGACCAACCGAAAGGGCGGGGTCTCCACAAGACTCGTCGCAAGCCGCTGGGTCGCGTGACTGCAGCCGCCAGGACTCGCTCTGGCCGCCCTTTCCCCCGGTGGCGCGATACCGATGCGCCGGGGCAGCTTCGACTCGCCCGACTCACCCCGGGTCCGGCGGCCCGGTGTCCGGACCGCCACCGTTCACGATGGCGAACGTGTTTGCAGTCCGGGCCGACACGAAAGGACTAAAAGCCCTGCCGAGGCCGATGCGCCAAACGCTATGCATGGCGTTACGGGAGTGATACTCGCAGGGGCTCAAGATCACGTACAGCCGCCGGGGCGGCGTGAGGAGGAGGGGTCTGTTGAGCGCATCCACCGGTGCCTCCAAACCTGCAAGGGATTCATCGCGCACCCTTTCGCGCACCCGACTGTCGGCAGCGGGGCGGTTCGGCCTCGCCGGGCTGTGCCTGTTGGCGACCATGGTTATCGTCGTCGCCACTCGCCCCGCCGACGTGGCGTCCACCGCCACCGCCACCCCCACCATCACCGCGGTCGGCACCCTGGCCAATAGGAACGGGACCGCCCTCACCACCCTGGCGGTGTCCCCGCAGCACGTGGGGGACCTGCTCACCCTGGCGGTGAAGATCGCCTCGACCAGCATCACCGCGGCGTCGGTCGCCGGCGGTGGGGTGAGCACCTGGACACGCGCCGAAGGCCCCTACTTCGGCTACAGCGGGCACGACCTGGAGATCTGGACCGGCACCGTGAGCACCGTCGGGTCCTCCACCATCACCGTGACCTATTCGGGTGCCGTGACCTCGATCACTGTCGGGCTGCTCGCCCAGGAGTTCACGTCGACCTCGGGCTCGGGGACGGTGTGGGCGCTCGACACCGGCGGCGCCATATCCAACACCTCGTCGACCACGGCCACCTTCCCCCAGCTCGCGCCAACCGGGACCGGCGAGCTCTACTTCGGCTACGAGCCCGTGGCCAACGCGGCATCGGCCGGGGCCACGGCGGGCTTCACCTACGCCATCACCTCCGACGCCGACGTGGCGGCCTACGACACGAGCGTCTCCTCCGCGGTGCAGCCCACGGCCCCACAGAGCCCCGCTGGCCTCTCGGGTGGGGTGGCGGTCCTCATCACGGCCTCGGGTTCTCCGCCTCCTCCCCCCACCGTCACCGCGGTGAGCCCCAACTCCGGCCCCAGCACCGGGGGGACCTCGGTCACCGTCACCGGCACCAACCTCAGCGGAGCCACGGCGGTGAAGTTCGGCACGGTGGCCGCCACGAACCTGGTGGTCAACAGCGCCACGTCCATCACCGTCACGGCGCCAGCGGGCTCGAGCACCGTCGACGTGACGGTCACCACCCCTGGCGGCACCAGCGCGACCTCCAGCGCAGACCAGTTCACCTACGCCGTTCCCGCCACCCCCACCGTCACCGCGGTGAGCCCCAACTCCGGCCCCAGCACCGGGGGGACCTCGGTCACCGTCACCGGCACCAACCTGACGGGCGCGACCGGGGTTGACTTTGGCCCCACCGCCGCCACGAACCTGGTGGTCAACAGCGCCACGTCCATCACCGTCACGTCCCCCGCGGAACCCGCGTGGCAGACCAACATCACCGTCACCAGCGCGGCCGGCACATCGCCGGTCACGTCGGTTGACAACTACACCTACACCGCCGCCACCCCCACCGCGGCCGGCACGCCGCATGTGATGACCATCATGATGGAAAACGAAGGCTATAGCGATATCATCGGCAATTCTGAGGCCCCCAACCTCAATGAGCTCACGCAGGCCTACGGTCTCGATACCTCTTCATACGGTATCGGGCACCCCTCGCTGCCGGACTACCTAGAGTTGATCAGTGGCTCGAACTACGGTGTCACCGACGACGGGACGCCCCAATCGGAGAGCCTCTCGAGCAGTGACCAGACCCTGGTAAATCAGCTCGAGGCCGCCGGCATCACCTGGCGCGCCTACTTCGAAAACATGCCCTCGGCCGGCTACACCGGCGGTGACACCGGTGGCCTCGACCCCTACGGAGGTGAGTACTACCTTCAGCACCACAACCCCTTCGTGTACTTCCCAGCCACCACCGCTCTCGCGGACTTCACCCAAAACGTCGTCCCTCTGAGCAGCGTGAGCAGTCTCAGGAGCGACCTCAACGCCCCCAGCGCCCCGGACTACGTCTGGGTCAGCCCGAACGCGGTTGACGACATGCACGACGGCCCGGTCTTGGCTGACGGCAGCACGGTGCCCACGGTGGGTGATGCGTGGCTCGCCAACATCATCGCCAACGTCCAATCGACGTCGTGGTATGGCGCGGGTGGCCAGATCATCGTGGAATGGGATGAGGGCCTCGATTCGGATCTATCTGGCGTCGGCACGGCGGGAGAGGGTGGTGGTGGCCACATTGTCACTGTTGTGATTTCCGCGGCGTTGGCCGCCAGCCCCTCCCAGTACGCCACTCCGTTTAACCAAGCGGGAATCCTGCGCAGCCTCGAGGCGGACTACGGCCTGCCCTACCTTAGCGACGCCGCGAACGCGAACAACGGCAACATCAACAGTCTGCTGGGTATCTCCACCACCCCCACCGTCACCGCGGTGAGCCCCAACTCCGGCCCCAGCACCGGGGGGACCTCGGTCACCGTCACCGGCACCAACCTGACGGGCGCGACCGCGGTTGACTTTGGCCCCACCGCCGCCACGAACCTGGTGGTCAACAGCGCCACGTCCATCACCGTCACGTCCCCCGCGGGGTCGAGCACCGTCGACGTGACGGTCACCACCCCTGGCGGCACCAGCGCGACCTCCAGCGCAGACCAGTTCACCTACACCGTTCCCGCCACCCCCACCGTCACCGCGGTGAGCCCCAACTCCGGCCCC
>Ga0224558_1003323_pt1 | contig 13549 bp, 16 predicted proteins | sample 714S32024metaG_FD_180682 | JGI IMG/M metagenome (GOLD analysis project Ga0224558, IMG submission 180682) | Peat soil microbial communities from Stordalen Mire, Sweden - 717 S3 20-24 | ecosystem: Environmental > Terrestrial > Soil > Wetlands > Peat | place: Sweden: Norrbotten County, Stordalen... | reverse complement strand
TGTGTGAACTCTGCTTTGGCATTTAACTAACCAGATAGTTAAATTACAATATTGCCCTGCGGGTGTCAAGCGGGCTCATGCGGTAGTGCTGGTGTCATTTGGAATGGGGATCCCCTCGAGCCTCCGGTCATTCCCGCGAAAGCGGGAATCCAGTCCGACGACAGTATATTTCCGAAGGTTTGCGGCGTGGATTCCCGCTTTCGCGGGAATGACTAGGTCTCGCAAATGGCACCAATACCCACGTCGTAGGTGGTAGGTAGCATGTGGGGATGGATATTTGTCTCCTCCACTATCTACCACCTACCGGCCACGGGCTACGGACAAGCCGCACCCTGCTTCTGCGGCGTGTACTCGTAACGCGTGCGTGCTTTGTCGCGGTGGCGTTCGAGGGCCAAATCGATGAGGCGGTCAAGCAGCTCTGAATAGGAGACGCCACTGGCTTCCCAAAGTTTCGGGTACATACTGATAGGAGTGAATCCGGGGATGGTATTGATTTCCAGCACGAGGATTTTTCCGCTCTTCCGGTCCAGCAGGAAGTCCACGCGGCCCATGCCTGCGCAGTCGATGGCTTTGAAGGCCCGGACGGCCAACTCCTGGACTCGTTTGCTCTGGCGGGCGCTGAGGCGGGCGGGGATCACGATTTCCGAGCCTTCCTTAATATACTTCGCCTCGTAGTCGTAGAACTCGTTGACGGGGATAATTTCTCCAGGGATGGAAGCTTCCGGGCTATCGTTTCCCAACACCGCGCACTCGAGCTCCCGCGCGTCGACGGCCTTCTCCACAAGAATCTTGCGGTCGTATTGCGCGGCCAGATCCATGGCGGCTTGAAGTCCCAGCGGCTTACGCACCTTGCTGATGCCCACGGATGACCCCAAGTTGGCAGGCTTGACGAAAAGCGGGTAGCGCAGCCGTTTCTCGATCCTCTTCCGAACCCCCGCGGGGTCCTGCTCCCAGTCCCTCCGCAGCACCAGTTCCCAGGGAACGACGGGCAGACCGGCATCACGGAAGAGCCGCTTCATTACGTCTTTATCCATGCCTGCGGAAGAAGCCAGGACTCCCGCGCCCACGTAAGGAACGTCCGCGAGCTCGAGTAATCCCTGGATGGTTCCGTCCTCCCCAAATGTGCCGTGGAGCACGGGGAATATGACGTCCACTTCCGGGCGAGTATGTAGCGCCCGGGATGACTTGGCCAGGGGAAGAAGTTTCGGGCTGGTCGGATCAACCGACGGCGTGACGGCCCTGCCTTCCTCGAGCACGATCTGTAAGGGCGCGGTCCACTGCGCCGCATCATCCCTCGCCGCCTCGGGCAAGAGTGCGAACGCTCCGGACCCAACCCGCCATCGGCCTTGGCGCGTGATGCCCACCGGCACCACTTCATACTTCGCCGGGTCAAGCGCCCTTATCACCGAAGCGGCGGAAGTCAGTGAGACTTCGTGCTCACCCGAGCGTCCGCCAAAAAGAACTCCCAACCGGATTTTCTTTGTCACAAGATCTTCTTTCCCAGCGCGGAGCTGACCAGTCCGACGCCCAGTATCGCCGTTTTATTCATGACATCAAGGATAGGATTAATCTCCACCAGTTCGAAAGCGACCATTTTCCTGCTGTCTGAGACCATTTCCATGGCCAGATGAGCTTCGCGGTAGGTGATGCCGCCACGCACGGGCGTGCCGACGCCCGGCGCCTCATCCGGGTCTACCACGTCCACGTCGAAGGAGACGACGAAACCTGCGGTCCCATCACCGGCGAGTGCAATGCTCTTCTCCATGACCGAACGCATCCCCAGTTCGTCGATGGCTCGCATCGTGAACACGTTGATGCCCGACTTTTTCACATAGCGCCGCTCGCGGCTGTCCAGAGCGCGCGCCCCAATGAGGACGCACCGTTGGGGCGGGATTTTAGGAGAGTAGCCGAAGATCTTAGTAAGCGACTCCGGACCATGACCCAAGCTTGCAGCGAGCGGCATGCCGTGAACATTGCCGCTGGGGCTGCTTTCCGGCGTGTTCATGTCGGCGTGCGCGTCAATCCAAAGGCAACCGATGGACTGCTTTCGGCGCTGGTAAAAGTTGGAAACCCCCGCCTGCGTGCCGACGGCTACGGAATGGTCGCCGCCCAGTGAGAGAGGGAAATAACCTGCCTCCAGGGTCTGGTAAACACGCTGCGCCACTTCCTGCGATGTCTCGGCAATTTCCTTCAAGTACTTTGCTCGCCGGTCACCGAAGTGCTGCTCCTCCGGCAACCTGACGTGGACGTTTCCGGCGTCCTCCACCTGATGGCCCAGGTTTTTCAGCGCCTGGTTAAGTCCCGCGGCGCGCACCGCCGAGGGGCCCATATCCACTCCCCGGCGTTCCTGCCCCAGGTCGAGCGGAACGCCCAAAATGCGAATCTTCACAGTCCTGTCCCCCGGAACCGAATGTGCAACAAAAACCTCCCAATCCATATCATAACTGCAGATACATGCCGGCGGGCATGTTGGCCTTCCAGAAGTCCATCGGCTTTCCGAGGATTAAGTAATCGATGCCCAGGTGCCTGGCATACGCGGCCATCGCCAGACCAAACGGGCCCGCCCCGATAATAAGCAGTTTGACTCTTCTCTCCGTGCCTGCAGAACGTCGATCCACTTCCATCGCCTTTCCTGACACCTGAATATGGCTGACCATGGATAAGGCATAATTTGGACGAGGTGAGTTCGTTATAGACGAACTTTCTGCTTCAAATCCAGCGCGGCTTGCGTCACATGCTCCGGCCTGCCGAGATCACGCCAATCATACTCATCGGCCCGAAAGGCGAGGATTCTTTCTCTCTGGGCCGCGAGACGCAAATAGCAGGTGATGATGGAGAAAGCGCCTTCTTCAGTCATCGTCGCCAAGAGACGAGGAGAAATAACGTGGATGCCGGAAAAAGCCAGCGCCTGCGCCTGCGATGAAGGCCGGACACATTCATCTTTTGCATGGCGTCCGAATCGCCGGCCGCAAAGCTGGAGCTGCTCGTCGAAGAGCAGGTAACGGACGGTCTCCCGGTCCTGCACCGCCAGAGTGGCGAGAGCCTTATTTTCAGTATGAAATTGCGCCATGCGGCGGAGATCAATGGTGCTGATGACGTCGACATTGTGCAAAATGAACGGCTCTTCAAGACGCCTGGAATCCTCGAGAAAGAAATAGCCGGCCTTTTTCAGGCCGCCGCCGGTGTCGAGGAAAACCTCCTCGCGAGAGACTTCGATACGCATGCCGAAGTTGTCGTGTGTCTTCAGATAGTCGAGAATCATGTCGGCAAAGTGATGCACATTGATGATCACCTCGCGAATCCCAAAGGAGCGCAGGCGAGAAAGTACGATCTCGAGCAGCGTGCGGCCGGCGATTTCCACCAGCGCCTTGGGACGATCGTCGGTGAGTGGCCGCAAGCGCGTACCAGGGCCGGCGGCCAAAATCATCGCTTTCATTTGCCCGGGTTCTCCAACACGAGATGCCGCACCACCGCCTTTACCCCGTTCCTACGCAAATGGTTCGCCAATTGCTCCGCCAGATATACCGAGCGATGCTGGCCGCCGGTGCACCCGAACGACACCATCAAGTTCTTGAAACCGCGACGCTGATAATTGCTCACGCTGGCATCCACCAGCGACGTGGCGCTGGCGAGATACTGTTGCACGCTCTCTTGCTGATTGAGGTAATCGATCACCGGAGCGTCCTCGCCCGTTAAAGCGCTGAAGCGCGCTTCGCGTCCAGGATTTGGGAGGCTGCGGGCATCAAAAATAAATCCGCCTCCATGCCCGGTCTCGTCTTTCGGCAGGCCCCGATGAAATGAAAAACTGAAAATCCGCACGGTCAGAATTTCTACCTCGGAACTAAGGCCCTGTAGTTTCTCCGAGCCCAGCATGCTTTTGACCGCCTCCAGCAGCGTCGGCAACGGGATAGGCAGTTCGACGTGGTGAAGCAGCCAGCGCAGGTTTTTCAGGGCGTAGGGCACGCTATCGAGAAAGTGAGTTTTGCGCTCATAGAAGCCGCGAAAGCCGTAAGTGCCCAACGCCTGCATGATGCGGACGTAAACGTAGGCATAGTAGTGCTGCATGAACACTTCGCGATCGAACTCGAGGAAACCGGCGAGCCGGTCGAGATAATGATCGAGTAATTGCCGGCGCAGCTCCGGCGGTAGATCGGCCTTGCCATCGTACAAAAGAGAGGCGATGTCATATTGCAGCGCCCCTCGGCGGCCGCCTTGATAATCCAAAAAGAACGGAAAGCCCTCGCGCCACATGACGTTGCGGGATTGGAAATCCCGATAGAGAAAGTAATCGCGAGCGGCGCTCAACAGGAACTTGGTCAAGCGTCCGAAATCGTCTTCCAGCGCTTGCTCGTTGAAGAAGATGCCGGCGAGCCGGAGAAAGTAATACTTGAAGTAATTCAAATCCCAAGCGATGGACTGGCGATCGAAGCTGGCACGCGGATAGCACAGTTTGTAATTCAAATCGCGCCCGGCTTCAATCTGAAAACGGGGCAACACGTCCACAACTTTGCGATAGGCTTCAACCACTTCGGGAGCAAGGTTCTCGCCAATACGATTGGCCGAGAGAAACTCGAACAGAGTCGTGTTCCCCAGGTCTTCTTCGAGGTAAGCGCCCTGGCTCAAATCTTCGGCATAAATCTCCGGCACCGGCAGACCATGCCGGCGAAAGTGCCGGGAAAACTCCAGGAAAGCGACGTTCTCTTCCCGCACGTTATGCAGAATGCCAATCGCGCTGAGGTTAGCGCCGGCCAGCCGGATGATACTGCGCCCCGAACCGCCGAGCTGACCCTGAAGCGCCTGCACCCGCTCGACCGGCGCGTGGAAATGTTGCTCAAAAAGCCTTTTGAGAACGTCCATTTGAAAAGCTCATGTTTGACGCTGGCCTTTCCGCCGCCAGCTATCACAAAGATAACATCGAACGCACGAACCTCCAACGGTTCTGGCCCGGATTTCTCACCATGTTTGGAAGCTCTTAGGGGGCCGCCGGAAGGGCGGGGCTTTAGCCCCGCCGAGAGACGGGCTTTTTTGGAGTGCCCTGGCTCGCCGCCCTCGCAGGTTGCGGTCGCAAGCTGCGAGGGCGGCGAGCCAGAAGGATACTTGGGAACGTCCTGAAACGGCGGGGCTAAAGCCCCGCCCTTCCCTGACGCAGTGAGAAATCCAGGCTAGCTGGTACCGGCCACTGGCCGGACCCTATCTACGCTTTGCCGAATGTAGTGTCAAGTGGGTTCCACGGTCGGGAAAGCCAGAGAGTTACGATACCCGATGCCGTGCGGGCCGTTTGGAGAGAGGCGGAAGGGAGTCGTGGCGCTTCAATTGGACGGGAACAAGATCGGACGTACGTGCTCGCGTAAACGGTCAAGCTCACTGGCATTGTGTCGGAGGAGATCGTGCCCCCAAATCGTGTCGGTTCCTTCGCGGCAATCCTCGGCCAAAGCCCGACCGATTTCTTCGTAAGAGCGCAAATTCGCCTGCTTGAGGGCTTCCGGCTCGCTTAAGGCGCCCAGGATGAACACTCTGTCAGCCAGATGCGCGGGAATCTTGGCCTTGGCCTCGGTCAACCTTTCTTGCTTACCATCGAAGTCGATCAGCAGAACCATAAATCGATACTGACAACGCTCCATTTTCATCGCGTGTACTGACTCGAAACAGTTAAATACCTCATTCCAACCACCGGCCACCCGAAGGACTTACATCTGCCGCTGTCGATGCCAGGGAACTTCTAGGTGAAACCCGTTTGCTAGTTGGAGGTTGGCACGATCCTCGGGGAGGATCAAGACGTGTGGCTGATGCTCGTTGACGCTCATGGCTCTACGTCGCCACGCACCAGCGCGTCGATGAGATCCCCGCTTACTTGGAGCTGGTCGAGTGGACGTACGATCGTAGGCTCAAGATGGCTTTTCCTGAAAAGAACAAGTGTATTCTCGTCGGAAAAGCGGCGGATCGCCTCGGGGTTGTGGGAGGTCGCGATGAATTGACCGCCGGATTGGAAAGCTGTCCGAAGAGCCAACACAAAGTGCCCAACTTCGGACAGCGCCAGATAGTTGTCGGGTTCGTCCCAGAAGCAAAGCAACGGGCCGTAAGCATCGTTCGCGGCAAGCACCAGCGCGCATATCATGAAACACTTTTCGCCGTCAGACAGATCCTTGAAAGGAAGGCTTACGCTTCCCTGGTCGTTAGAAAACTGGACGACCAGGCGGCGCGAGTCTGTGCCAACCACAGGATTCTTGATGTCCTTCAGGTCGGGCATCACCAGCTTGAGATACTCGTCGATCTTGCTATAAGCAGATGGCGCGGAGGCCAGGAGACCTGAAAACCACGCGGCGAAGTCGGTCACCTGAGGATTCGGCTGTAGCGTCGGTTGTTCGGAGTCCCCTCGAATCAAGCTGGGCATCGGCCGAAGGATGAGCATGCGACCGAGCCACTGCTTGAAAGCGGATAAAGGATCTTTCGCCGACTCTTGTTGAACTATCGGCAGAGCCACCAGGTGCCAGTCGATAGGGAATTTCGCTTCCTTCGCCGGGCCGCTTTTTGCAAGATGCACTTGCGCCAATTCTCGGGTGTACACAGGCTTGCCGTCGACGGTGAGCTTCTCTTCGAGTACGCGAAGTTCCCTGAACCCCGCCGGAAACTCGAAAGCGATAGCGTAGCCGTAAGTCGTGGCTTCCAACTCGACCTCGATCTCAAATCGTATAGGCGCGTCTGTGCGTCCGAGAAAGAAATCCTTCGGCTCCACCAAGTCGCGTACCCGGTTCGTGCCTCGCACGATCCTCTGTAGAATCTCCAGCGCAAGCCCAACCGTTGTCTTGCCCGCGCCGTTTTTTCCAATTAGCAGGGTGGACGACCGGCCCGCGATTGGCAGCTCGAAGTTCTCCAGGCACCGGAAATTATGGACATAAAGCCGACTTATCATAGAAGGATGATACGCGAATTTGGGGCGCGCCGAGCGGGGATGTTGCCTTCACACGCCACAGAGCGGAAAGCCGAATAACTCTAGCAGACCGACATAGGTTCTTACCAGGAACGTGCCGATCCCGGGGTCCATGCCGCGCTGTTCAACTAGCCCGCCTTTTCGACCTTGATCGGATCGCCGTCTTTCACTTGGCGCAATGGGGTGACCGGCCCCAGCGTCTTGCCCCAGATGTTGGTCCGTGCCGCCAGGCGGATTTCCTTGCCGCGGGAAATGGGTGTGGGGCCAAAGCCGATGGCGATGGAGTCGCCCTCAACCCAAAAGGCCAACTCGCCCGCCTCCACCACGTCCTTGGCATCCGCCTCTTTGCGCACTCGGGCCGGCGTGGAGAAGTAGACCTCATTTCCCCAGGTGGAAGCCGTGGAAGTGAACGGCAGCTTTGCGTAGATGGCATCGGCGGTGGGGGTGTCAAACAACTCAGCCTCCAGTTTCACCGATCCGAGTGTCATTTTAAGTTTTCGTGTTTCAGCCATGTGGGAATAATAAACCGGGCAGCAACTGGGAAGCAAACGCAACGCGACAGAGGGGCGCCTAACGTAGAATTTCAGGGTGGGTCCGATGTCACTCCGAGCGCACCGAGGAATGACACTTGCCAAGGCCGAAACCTTGAAATTTATGTCGCGCGCTCCGGATCGTCCGAACACGGCCACGGCGCCAGAGAATTATGCTAACCTACCACGGAACACGGGCCAGGATGCTGAGGCGGCCGGATTGAGGATCATCATGCAGAAATTGCTTTCATGGTTAGCCGTAACCGTACTTGCGGTTGCGAATGCGGGTGCGAAGGACTTGCGACCGCCGGCAGTGCCGCTGGTGACGTGCGACCCTTACTTCAGTATTTGGTCGATGGCTGACCGGCTGACCGACGACGGCACCCGCCACTGGACCGGCACACCTCATCCACTCGGCGGGCTGGTACGAATCGATGGAAAGGTTTTTCGGATTATCGGCAGCGAGCCGCCGCAGCTCCCGGCGATGCAGCAACGGAGCCTGAAGGTGCTGCCCACGCGGACGATTTACGACTTTGAGGCGGGGGGCGTCGGGATCAGGTTGACTTTCATGACGCCGGCATTGGCGCACGATTTGGACTTGCTTGCACGCCCGGTCACCTATATCACCTGGACGGTGCAATCGAAAGACGGGCAGCCGCACTCAGTGTCGCTTTACTTCGATGCTTCGGCCCAAATCACGGTGAACACGCCTGACCAGGAGGTCGTCGCTTCACGATACCAACTGGGCAAGCTCAGGGTGTTGCGCGTCGGCAGCCAGGAGCAGCCAATTCTGAAGAAATCGGGCGATAACCTGAGAATCGATTGGGGATTCCTGTACGTGGCCACCCCTCCCGCTCCTGACGTGCAAGAGGTCATTGGGAACCGGCGCATGAGCATGAGCGCCTTTGCCGAGGATCGGCCGATGGCGGACTCTGACGACTTATCAACGCCGAGGCCCGCCGGGCAGTACGGGGGTCCCGTCCTTGCCTATCGGATCGACCTCGGCAAGATCGACTCGACACCTGTATCGCGTTATCTGGTCCTGGCGTACGACGACCTTTTCTCAATCGAGTATCTGTACCGCAGGCTCCAGCCGTATTGGCGCCGGAATGGGGCCACAGCCCGCGAGCTGCTCGAGGACTCCCTGCGCGATTACGATTCGCTGAATACGCAATGCGCGAAATTTGATGAAGAGTTGATGGCCGACATGCAGCGCGTCGGCGGTGAAGAATACGCGGCCCTGGGCGCGCTGGCCTACCGTCAGGCCCTCGCCGCTCAGAAGCTGGCGGCGAATTATGACGGCAGCCCCCTCTATTTCGAGAAGGAAAACTTCAGCGGCGCCGCTGTAAGCACGGTGGACGTAATCTATCCGGCAGCGCCCATTCTTCTGCTCTTCAATACCCAACTCCTCCGAGCCTCGCTGGTGCCGGTGTTGGAGTTCGCGAACTCGGGGAGGTGGCCATTCCCTTATGCACCGCACGACGTTGGCACCTACCCCCTGGCCAATGGACAGCGTTACTGGGGCGGCGACATACACAGCCATATTCCGCAGGCGGAACTCGATCGGATCACAGTTAACCAGATGCCGGTGGAAGAGTCCGCCAACATGCTCATCATGTTCGCGGCGCTTTCTAAAGCGGAGGGTAACGCCGAGTTTGCGGCGAAGTATTGGCCCCTGCTTGCTAAATGGGCTGAATATCTCAAAGCCAAGGGGCTGGATCCCGAGAATCAACTCTGCACAGACGACTTCACAGGACACTTGGCTCACAATGCCAACCTCGCGCTTAAGGCCATCGAAGGACTGGGTTGCTACGCCCGGCTGTGCGACTTGACGGGCAGGAAGGATGAAGCAGCACGCTACCGAAAAACTGCCGAGGAGTATGCCCGCCAGTGGGCCAAGATGGCCGATGATGGTGACCACTTCCGGCTGGCTTTCGACAAGTCCGGCACCTGGAGTCAGAAATACAATCTGGTCTGGGACCGCCTGCTGGGATTGAACCTGTTCCCGGAAGAAATCAAGCGCAAGGAAATGGCCTACTACAAGCAGCGCCAGAACCGGTTCGGCGTGCCCCTCGACAATCGGTCGGCTTATACGAAGTTGGACTGGATGCTCTGGACGGCGACGATGGCAGACTCTGACGCTGAGTTTCATAGCCTGATCGCCCCTGTTTACGACTGGCTGAACCAGACCCCCACCCGCGTTCCACTAACCGACTGGTATTGGACCACGGATGGCAAACAAGCAGGGTTCCAGGCGCGGTCCGTCGTCGGCGGCATCTTTATCAAAATGTTGAACGACGAACCCACTTGGAAGAAGTGGGTTAGCAGGGGCAAGTAGAACGAGGCGCGGGAATGAACCGCGACTTCCAACGTCCATGTATCGCAAACGGAACTATTCACTTGACGTACCACTAAGGGTCATTGTCTTGTCTATCAAATTCTTTCTCAATGGATTCGGATGGTTGCTTATCCCAAGCGAGACCACCTTGGGGTAATGGTCTGGCTACGAACCTAAAGAATCGCCGCAACCTGAGAAATGTAAATGGCCAAGGACGGTAGGATGCAACGATTGCTAGATCTGCGCCGACAAATCTTGGCTGTGGAGAAATAGCATGTTCGAGGCACGTAATGCTGTAACCTTCGTCAGGATTCAATCTACTCCCGGGTGGCGACCCAATATTGTATGCGGGGCCAAACGTAACATCCTCTTCGGTTGTTGCCTTCCATATAAAGCAAGTAAGCACCACATTGGTTACTTTCAGATACCCCTCATTAGTAACCGTGAACCCTGGAATGGAAGACGAGGAGTCTACAGATGCCGATAGACGTGGGTACAACTCAATCAAAGTTACTAGCCCTAGCAATGTTATTAATAGTCCTACTATCGGCAACACCTTTACTAATTTTCCCAAGCAGCCGATGCGCTTGGGCACAGGGATGGTTGGGAGGACTGATAGGGGTGGTGGCGAAGGTCGTCTGGGGTTTAATGGCGGTTTATTGTTTTTGCGTCTCTTTTTTAGTTTTTTGGCCTCAATGAAACCTATGAGAGACATTCAATTTACCACAAGCTGTTGGGGAACCTGAAAAATCTGTGGAACACGTACTTTTTTACTTGACACACTATGGTACGTAATGTATACTATTCACCATGGACACAAAAAATCTCACGCTCGCAGATATTAGTTCATTCAACGAAGAACAGGCCCGCGCCTACTTCGAAGCGATCCGTTGGCCGAAAGGCCCGGACTGCGCTCACTGTGGTAGTCCCCGCGTCACGAGGCTACATGGTAAGTCTACACGTCCAGGCGTGTTCAAGTGCAACGATTGCCGCAAGCCGTTCACGGTTACGGTCGGCACCATTCTTGAGGACTCACATGTTCCGCTTCGCAAGTGGGCTATCGGGTTCCACATGATGTGTTCCAGCAAGAAAGGATACAGTGCGAAGCAACTACAGCGCAACCTTGGGCTAGGTTCCTATAAGTCCGCATGGCACATGGCTCACCGCATCCGCCATGCAATGAGCGCCGGACCACTTGCGGAATTGCTGGCGGGAACGGTCGAAGTCGATGAAACATTCGTCGGCGGAAAACCACGTAAGGGAGATCGCAAGGTTCACAAGCGTGGACGTGGAACTTCCAAGACGCCCGTGGTTGCGCTTGTTGAACGGCACGGGGATGTTAGAACTCGTGTTGTTAACTCAGTTGATTCTAAGACTCTTAAAGCTGCTCTTCAAGATAATGTCTCTAAAGATTCCTGCATTATGACGGACGAGTTACACGCCTACCAACGCGCCGTAAAGGGATTCAAAGGCGGGCACTTGACAGTCAATCACGGTTTGGGGGAATATTCTCGGGACGGCGTGAACACGAACACCGCCGAATCGTTCTTTGCTTTGTTGAAGCGGGGTGTTTATGGCACCTTCCACAGCGTCAGCAAGCAGCACCTTCACCGCTATTGCAACGAATTTTCTTTCCGGTGGAATAACCGGGACGTAACAGACGGGGAGCGGACACAAGCTGCTATCCAGAACGCGGAAGGCAAAAGGCTAAGTTACGTTTGACCTGAAACAGAAAGAAAGTTGTTGACAACCTAGCATCCGATAGGCTTTATGTATTAAACTGAACAGGGGAAATACAACCCTCTGCTAGAGACGGAGAGAGTGGTGCCGATTACCAGGATACCAGATCGGTATAGGCCGGGGGTCGTCAAGATAATAGAACTCGACGACCATAAGGCTTCCGAACTGGAAGAGACGCTTGCAGCCTGCCTTCCTACACCGGGATTCAAACAATTTTTGTCTGCCGTTCAATCTCGCCTCAAGAATTGGAAGCCGGAGGATTTACATGCCATCTTACGATCTCTTTATTCGCTCTCTCTCGCTGTGGCGGATGAAGAGATTTCAGTAGACGAATTTGTCATTCAGTTGACGAGTGTCATGCGATGCAGCGACCAGACGGACTTGAGAATCTCAGAGGAAACTGAGGTCGCCTTTTCTAGTCACCTCAAGAAGCTACTTAGCGTCGAATCACTCACTCTAGCTGCAAAGGCTTTGGGATTGAGAGGAGACTATCAGAGGTCTTACTGCGACAGCAGGATTCTGACAGACATTCGGCCTATTTTTGGAAGCCCCACAGAGAAACCAGTTGGGGCCTTTGTAGAACACACGCTCAAAATCGAATATCACGAAAATGGCGAGCATAAAGAGTTCTACGTCGTACTGGACAATGGCGACCTTGGGAAAATCAGAAAGGTGTTGGACCGGGCTGAATCGAAGGCAGCGGCGTTGAAGTCCATCATCCGCGAAAGCGGAATTCCTGATTTTGATAGGTCATAAGGAGTTCCACATTGGGAGCGTACTGCGGCGATCGGTTGATCGGATACCGGGAGTGGAGAGAACCTGACAAAGAGCGCATTGGCTGTAGTGTGTCTGAGAAACGCAAATCAGACATTTTTGAATTCTTGGTCGTTTCAGAAGCTGCGCGAGAAGAGGGGGCCGAAGAAATCAGGAGTCGATTTACCCTTTGGGCAAATGTGTGGAGAAATGAAACGCGCAACATTTCCAATGTAAGGGAAGTGATCGGTCACTACGCTTATCGGCGAATTATTGAGATGGGTCCAGCGGTCGTCCCGTATGTACTCAGGGAGCTTGAAAGGTTTCCAGACCTCTGGTTCTATGCTCTAAGGAAGCTCACGAACGCCAATCCGGTCAGACAGGAATACGCCGGCAATGTGAGAAAGATGCGCGAAGCGTGGCTGACTTGGGCCAAGAAAAACAAGAAAATCTGATCCGTGTTTTGTTTCATACATGGCTGATGACTTTGGATTGCGTGCTCCTTTCCCGAACCTGCGCGACAACTATAAGAAAAGAAGTCGAGCATCAACGCGCTACAACTGTATCGCTTGGGCTGCTGGTGAAAGCCATAGGCACTGGTGGCCAGATATCGGGACAGACGTATACTGGCCGCTCGACTTGACTCTTGAAGAGTCTCTTGATTGCACCTTAGACAACTTCATTCAAGCCTTTGAATTGCTAGGGTACGAGTGCTGTGAGAAATCGACTTCGCGTGAGAAGGGATATCAGAAGATTGCAATCTACGTCAAAGATGGAAAACCGTCCCATGCAGCAAGGCAATTATGGCGTGGTACTTGGGTAAGCAAGATAGGTAAAGGAAATGTCGATATTGAGCACACTCCGGCTGGCTTGGAAAGAGGACTCTATGGCATGGTTGCCCAGGTTATGAAACGGCCATGGACCGTAAGAAACTTTCTCGGTCTCTTTCTGCTCGCCCTCAAGGTAAAATTGCTCGGACTACTCAAAATGGACTAACAAAGTCTTTCTGGAGGGATGAAAGAGCGATGAGTTCAAATAACGAGAACATGCGTAACAGCAAGCCGATTTCACTTTATCCGCTCAAGCCCGAAGACGCTATTCGGGGGGCGTTATTGACCCCTCCCCCGCCCTCGGAGAAGAAACGGAAGAGCAGGAAAGCTAAAAAGGCTCGCTAAAAGACCCTCCACGAAGAATCAATAACTTACAGGCCTTGATACGTCAAATGAATAGTTCCGTAAAAGTTAGGAGCGCGGAAGGTCA
>Ga0224558_1003322_pt1 | contig 13549 bp, 12 predicted proteins | sample 714S32024metaG_FD_180682 | JGI IMG/M metagenome (GOLD analysis project Ga0224558, IMG submission 180682) | Peat soil microbial communities from Stordalen Mire, Sweden - 717 S3 20-24 | ecosystem: Environmental > Terrestrial > Soil > Wetlands > Peat | place: Sweden: Norrbotten County, Stordalen... | reverse complement strand
GCAGGTTTCCAAACCTGCTGTATCGCCGACTTCCAAGTCGGCAGACCGTGCAATTGTTCAGCAATCACGCGGCGCAGGTTTGGAAACCTGCGATACAGCAGACTTGGAAGTCTGCGCTACCCGCTTGTGCAACACGCCCGTAACGAGGCTCTGATATCTTGCTACGAATACGCGGGTTCTTGAACGGGCTGTTAGGGGTCGCCAACCTCCCCGAACTTGAAGTAAAGCCAGTTGCCTATGGGGATCACCACGGCGGCGGTGACCAGTCCGGCAAGGACATCCACCACATAGTGGTAGCGACAATAAACCGTCGCAAAGCAGAGCAGGACCGCGACGGCCAGGTGGAGGTAGCGGATGGGGCGCAGGTAACGGAATGAAAAGTACACTGTGCACAAAGCCACCGCCACGTGGCTGCTGGGAAATGCCGCGCCCGGGGCTTCAAAGACGCGATACACCCACTTCATAATGTGAAAGAAGACACCTGCCTGAACGGCATTCGGATAGGCGTCCGTTATGGCCAATTGTTGAGTTGCCTCGGGCAACGCATAGCCGTCAACCTGTCGAAAGAACGCCCGCGAGCCGATCACAGGCAAAACGATGTAAAGCACGTAGCAGACATAGAACAGGAAAGAGACGACAGAAATGTAATGGAAGAACTGCCGGCGGCTGCGCAGAAAAAGGGCGAAGCCCACCCCGGCTATCATGATGTAGTAAGAGAAGTAAGAGATATAGAACAATTCGCTGAGGGCTAGCCAGGGAAGCTTTTCCATGAACAAAACGCTGGGCTGGCAGCCAAAGATTTGCTGCTCCCACAAGGCAACCATGGGATCAAGGTAATCGTTGAAGAACATGCGGTTCACCGAGCCGGTCTCGACGAAGAACGCCGTGTAGAGGAGCACGGGATAGAAGTGGCGCAGGAAAACCAACAACTTGACCGACTTGTGGCGTGCATGTGCCTGAATAATAAGGTGGATCAACACCAGCCCGGCCGCATGAGCCGCCAGCAATCGCGGCCAGGCCGGGACATTGTTGTTGTGAAAGAACAGGATCAGCAGCCCTACCAGCGCCATGTAGGCCTGCGTGGCGTAATCAACAAAGGTATAGTTCTTCACAGCCAGTTGTGCTCCCGATACCACGTCAATGTCTCCGCGATGCCCCGGTTGAGCGTGGTGGCGCAAGTGTAACCAGTCTCGCGCTCCAACCGCGTCGGGTCGCACACCCAGCCCGGCGCGCGCAACTCCGCGAACTTCTGGAGGCTCAGGACGTTAGGCTTGCCGGTCAGGCGGGACCCCAGTTCCTGGGCCAGACAGACTAGCCACAACAGCGCCGTGGGCAGCGGCAACGACAGGGTCCAAGTGTTGAGTTGGGCAGCAATTTCTTCCGCCATTGACCGCGCCGTCACGACTTCGCGGGCAGCGACAAAATAGGTCTTCCCGGCCGCCGCAGAGTGGGTGAGGCAGGTCACGACTGCTTCCGCCAGGTCCCTTACAAAAACCATGCTCAAAGCCTGCGCTCCGGCCGGCTTTGGCAACACGTGACGTTTCACCGCCCGGAACAGCCGCAAGAACTCCGCGTCGCGCGGGCCATAGACCGCGGGCGGCCGCAAAATGACGAATTCCGCACGGCAGTGGTTTCTCACTTCCAGTTCGCCGGCCAGCTTGCTCTTGCCGTATTCGGATACCGGCTGGGGCGTATCCTCCTCGCGCGCGGGCCTTTCACGCAGAGCAGGTCCCGCCGCAGCGAGGCTCGAAATGTGCACCAACCGCTGCACCCGGCCAGCTTGCCCGTTGACCGCGGCGACGACGTTTCGCGTCCCGGCCTGGTTAACCTCGCAAAACCCTGCGACCCGAGCGGCTTTGGTCGCTCCGGCGCAATGGATGACGTGTGTGATATCCGCCATCGCCTGGCCGAGACTCTCCGGGTCGCCGATGGAGCCGGGGCGGACTTCGACATTGGGGAAATGGGAGGCAATAAACCTCGTATTGCTCGTGGGCCGCAGCAGGATGGCGATGTCTAGACCCCGCTGGCGGAGGCTATCGAGGATGTGGCTGCCGACAAACCCGCTCGCTCCTGTGAGCAAGATCTTCAATCAGATCAGGCCGAGCTCTTTACCTACTTTGCCAAGCTTGTCCAGGGCGAAATCAACTTGCTGGTCAGTGTGCGTCGCCATCAGGCTGATGCGGATCAGTTCCTGTCCGGGTGCCACTGCGGGTGAGACGACGGGGTTGACGAACACGCCTTCCTCATGCAATCGCTTGCACACCTTGAAAGCCAACACTAAATCCCAGCAATACACCGGCAGAATAGGCGTTTCCGAGTCCCCGAGATTAAAGCCCAGGTCGCCGAGGCCCTTCTTCATCCGGTGAGTATTGCGCCAGAGCCGGGCGATGCGTTCAGGTTCCTCTTGCATGATCTGCAGGGCGGCCAGCACGGCGGCAGCGTTGGCCGGGCTCATGCTGGCGCTGAAAATCAGCGGCCGGGAATGGTGCTTAAGGTAATCAACAGTCTTCGCATCCGAACCAATAAAGCCGCCCAGGCTGGCCAGGGACTTACTAAAGGTGCCCATGATCAGGTGGACCTGGTCAGTCAGCCCAAAATGACTGGCCGTGCCAGCGCCGTTCTTGCCCAAAACGCCGATGGCGTGGGCGTCATCCACCATAATGGCTGCGCCGTAGTCGCGGGCGATGCGGCAAAGTTCCGGCAACTGGATTATGTCGCCTTCCATGCTGAAGACGCCGTCCACGACGATGAGCTTCCCGGCTTCGGGCTCAATCTTCTGGATGCGGCTTTCCAGGGCGGCCATGTCCCGGTGTGCGAAGCGCAGGAACTTGCCTTGAGAGAGCAGGCAGCCCTCGACAATGCTGGCGTGGTTGCTCTTATCGCCAAGCACGTATTCCCCTTTGCCGACGAGCGCGCTGATAACGCCCAGGTTCACCTGGAACCCGGTGCTGTATAGCAGGACGGCCTCCTTGTTAACCAGTTTGGCCAGAGCCTGTTCCAGCTCCAGATGGATGTCCAGCGTGCCATTCAGGAACCGCGAGCCGGCACAGCCGGTGCCGTATTTCGCCACGGCGGCCTGCGCCGCCGCTTTGATCTTGGGGTGGTTGGTTAGTCCTAAGTAGCTGTTGGAGCCCAACATCAGGACCTTCTTCCCCTCAATGATGACCTCGGTGTCCTGTGCCGACGAGATGGTGCGAAAATACGGATACAGCCCCATTTCCCTCAGTTGAGCGGCGGTTTTGAAGTTTCTAGCCTTCTCTAGCAAGGCAGGAATCTGGGGGGTAGCCGGGGCCTTTCGGCGCGCCGGCCGGTTGTTGATCTCCCGGGCGGCGGATGGCAGGGGCAAGGGGTATGGTTCAGGCTGATCAGACCGGCGTTCTTCCAAGGCCGGGGTCTTTTCGTGGTAAATCATAAACAGGCAAGGCGTTGTGAAGCGAAGTCAACTCAGGCGTTGACCCGCCGCTTCTTTTTCATAATCCATAGCCAGCAGCTTGTTACAAACTCACCGTCTCTTCTCATATCTTCGAAACCGCACAACCGCACAGCAGACCTTTTCGACCTTTCTCCGGTCTCCCTTTTACGCTTTCTGACCCGTCTGGCAAGCATTAAATGCAGGTGTTTTGGGCTTGCCAAACCGAGGTGCCTCGCCAAAGCACGGGCGGACAAAGTAAAGGGCCATCGCCGCCTCAAGGGACAGACCATCAACGAGGCTATCTGGACTCCGCAACCACTGGTCCCCCCAGCAAGAAGGATGGCGTGACTTGCCGCTACGGCTTTGGGCCTCGGCTGCCGCCACGAAATGTAATATTGTCCGAGTCCTGCGCCGGGAGGCATAACCTAAAGGTATGCTCAGCCCAACAACTCAGCATTGGAGAAAATCGTTTACTGCAGCGATGGTGTGGACATGAAAACGACAGTAACTGAACTGAAGATTCGACGAGCCAACGAACGCGGCCATACCGACCACGGCTGGCTCAACAGCTATCACACCTTTTCCTTTGCGGACTATTATGACCCGGCGCACATGGGCTTCCGCTCGCTGCGCGTCATCAATGATGACCGGGTTGCGCCGGGGCAGGGCTTCGGGACGCATCCCCACCGCGACATGGAAATCTTCAGCTACGTGCTGGAAGGCACGCTGGAGCACAAAGACAGCATGGGCAATGGGCGGCAACTCAAGCCTGGCCAGATTCAATTGATAAGCGCAGGCTGGGGCATCACGCACAGCGAGTTTAATCCCTCCCCCACCGAACCGCTCCATTTCCTGCAAATCTGGCTTCAGCCCCGCCAACGCGGCCTCACTCCCGGTTACACGGAGTGGCATCCGAAACCCGAACACGCCGACGCCGCCAAGGTGCTGGTCATTTCGCCTGATGGGCGGGACGGTTCGGCGACCATCCATCAGGACGCGGACATCTATCGCATCCGGCTCCAGCCGGGGCAGACCGTGACGCACGACCTCAAGGCGGGTCAAGGCGCTTGGCTGCACGTCGCTGAGGGTTCCTTGACCCTTAATGGCGTCGAACTGACGACCGGGGACGGGGCCAGCACCGAGGAACCGGGCAAGCTGACCGTCACGGCTTCGGAGCCGACGCAAGCCATCCTGTTCGACTTGAAGTAACTCGAGCGTGTAGCCACCATTGCCGCCAAGCGGCGCGGCTGAGGAAAACTCAATGGCGACTGACTCCATCATCCGCACCCTCGCGGCGGCTCCTGATACCGAAGCCACGATGCCCGCCCTGTTCATCGGACACGGTAATCCGATGAACGCCATCGAGGACAACGAGTTCAGCCGGGCGTGGGCTGCGGTCGCCCGGTCGCTGCCCAAGCCCAAAGCCGTGCTCTGCGTGTCGGCCCACTGGGAAACGGAGGGGACGCGGGTAACGGCGATGGAGAAGCCCAAGACGATTCACGATTTCTACGGATTCCCGCCCGCGCTTTTCGAGAAGCTTTACCCTGCTCCCGGCTCCCCGGAGTTGGCCCGCATGACGCAGGAGATGCTGAAGGATTCCCATGTGAAGCCGGACTCGGAATGGGGGCTGGACCACGGCGCCTGGTCGGTACTATGCCAGATGTACCCCAAGGCCGATGTGCCCGTAGTTTAACTGAGCCTCGACCAGCGAAAGCCTCCAGCCTTCCACTACGAACTGGGGCGTCAACTGCGAGGGTTGCGTAAAAAGGGCGTGCTCATCATCGGCAGCGGTAACATCGTACACAATCTGCGCGAGATGGCTTGGGAGGACACGGCCTACGACTGGGCGCTGGAGTTTGACGCGAAGATGAAAGAATTGATTCTGTCAGGCGACCACAAGGCCATCATTGACTATTCCAAGCTGGGCCGCTCCGCCCGTCTGGCGGTGCCCACCGCCGAGCACTATCTTCCCCTGCTTTACCTGTTGGGAGCTCAGGACAAGGCTGACAACGTGGGCTTCTTCGCCGACATGGTAACGCTCGGTTCGATGTCGATGCGGTCGGTGAAGCTGGGCTGATTCAAAACGTGGAACCGCTTGCTTCCGTCGGCCCGCGAATTAATCGACGTTTGAATCCCACCGCTCTGAAGTCTTGTACGGCTTGAACCCACGAACCAGTCGTTGAGCTTCCGCAACTTGTTCCGGCGTCAACATCTTCGAGCAAATACCTCTCAGAGAGTTACTTATGACAAAGGAAGGAATTCCAGGCGCAGAAATTGCACCGAACCGCTCTCAGAAGTTGCTGTTGCTCAGCGATCTATAGCTGGACACCAGTGCCCGGAGCTTGTCCCTCCGAGCTGTCGGTATGGGCAACTCGCCCTTGTCACCGTCGCCACCAGCTCGTCTTGCTCTTGGCCCCTTTGCCCTGCTCCGCCGCCTGGGAATAGCGCTGGACCAATAACTGGCTGCGCGCCGCTTCGAAGGCCATCCGGAACTCGTCGTAGCTTAGAAACCGGTCAGCCGGGTTCTTGGCCAGCACCTTCACCAGGGCGTCGCTGGTGGGCTGTGTGATTTCAGGCAACACCAGATTCGGCGACGTCAGCGCCGTGTGCACGTGCGCCGCCACCAGCTCTTCCACGCTCGGCGCCTCGAACGGCACATGGCCGGTCAAGGCGTGATAGAGGGTGCAACCCAGGCTATACATGTCCGATAAAAAAGTCTCGCGCTCCCGCTTGATCTTCTCCGGCGCGACATAGTACGGCGTTCCCTCCGTCACGGCCAGTGATTCGGGTTCGGCCTCAGCGCTGCGCGCCAGGCCAAAATCCACCAGCTTGGGTTCGCCGTCAGCGTTGAAGAGGATATTGCCCGGCTTGATGTCGCGGTGGAGCAGGTTGTGCTTGAGCGCCATGTCCAGGGCCGAAGCGATCTTGTAGCCGATGTCCAGGACCTCCAGTTCGCTCAGATGGCCTTGCTTCTCGATGCGCGAATCCAGGCTGCCTCGGTCCGCCAACTCCATTACCAGGTAACGCTGCCCTTCGAACTCGTCGAACGCGTAGATGTGGATGATGTTGGTGTGGTTGAGGGAGGCGCAGGCGCGCGCTTCACGGTAGAAACTCTCCAGCGCGACAGGGTCGCTCTCCAGCTCTTTGCGCATCAGCTTCACCGCCGCCATCCGTTCGAGCACCGTGTCGAAAGCGCGGTAAACTTTCCCTTGCCCGCCCGACGCGATCTTGTTGCGCAGTTCAAACTGGCGCAACTGCATCGGCATCATAATCGGGTAGCCGCACCGCTTGCACGGTTCGCTGGACAGCGGCGGGAGGTCCCCCGGGATGAACACTTTGGCGTCACACCCGCCGCAGGTGACCATTTTCAGCGGCTTATCGCTCGTACTCATGACACTTCAATAGTAGCATCACCCACTCCACCGACAAGATCTTGTTGACAACACCCCCGAAATGGTGTTGGCTGTGCGCGTTAGAACATGACGAAGACAGTTACAATTAGCCTGTGTGACCAGCGCGTCAGTGGACACATGTCCACCTGGCAGCGCTGCACTGGCATCGCGGGAGGGTCTTGCTGACCCTGGGATTGATTTTTCGATAACCCGCGATTGCCAGTCAATCGCGGGTTTTTTGTTGAAACAAAACGCCGGGACCGGCGTCAGTATAGAAAGGCATGAACATGAATGAAAACTACAGACGGGTGTCGACGAAATTCGGCCCCGAAACGAGGTTCGAGGTGAAGCCGAGCCCGCCCGCGCCGTTTCGCGCGAGGCAGGAGGCCGATTTCGAACCGCTTAAAGCGCGGTTACTCGCGGAGCGGTTGGAGGAGCGCGGGGAGCCGCAGCTCGACAACCACCTGCGGCGGGCGGCCAGCGAAGCGGCAGCCCTCGCTTGGGCGACGCAGTATCCATTGCTGGTCTTTCCGGCTCTGTTCGAGGAAAAGGCCGACATGGCCTTGCTTCGCGCAGCGCGCCAGGAACAGATCCGCCAGCGCAGCCGTGAGCTGCTGGCCGCATGAAACCCGTCGCGATTAACCGGGAAAGTCGCGTCGCGGGGAACCGTTTCCAAGGGCGAAAGCTATCTTGTTTCGCTCCTGCAAACAGTTCCTCGCCGCGGCTTCGTATCGCGCCTGCGGTCGCCATCCAAACTCCTGGGCGAGAGAGTAACTTTGCAGCGCAGTGCCTTCTTAACCGGGGCAGCGCTATAGTCTTCCCTCGCCCGGAATACGCCGCCAGGGCCAGCCAAGCCGCCTTGACTGGCCTCAGGGCGTCGAATTCAAAGACACCGCGAGAAATAAAGGACCACTAGAGGACCACGAAAGGGTGCCTCCCGCCCTCCTGGCTCGCTCCGCGCCAACCTATCGGTCGCAATGCCCGACATTGTGTTTGACCGCATTTGCGGGGCGCCCGTAGGGTTAGCGAGATGGGCCACCAATTAGTAGAACCAAATCCGTGGATGATTCTGCCCTTTGGGCTGTTGCTGGGGACCATTGCCCTGGCGCCTGTGTGGGCCCGGGACTGGTGGCTCAAGCATTATCCGAAAGTCGCCTATTCCCTCGGCGTGATCACGCTTGCCTATTACCTGTTCGGCCTGCACGCCTACACGCGGGTGCTGGACATCGGGCACGAGTATGCGAGCTTCATCGCGCTCATCGGGTCCCTTTACGTGGTCTCGGGCGGCATTCACATCAACGTGAAGGGAGAGGCGACTCCGTACAGCAACACGCTGTTCCTGCTCGTCGGTGAGCTGCTAGCGAACCTCTTGGGCACCACTGGCGCCTCGATGCTGCTCATCCGACCCTGGATCCGGATGAACCGCCGGCGCGTCACTGCCTATCACATTGTATTCTTCATCTTCCTCGTCTCCAACGTGGGCGGCTGCCTCACGCCGGTGGGCGATCCGCCGCTGTTCTTGGGTTATCTGAAAGGCATTCCCTTCTGGTGGGTGGCCGAGCATTGCTGGCCCATGTGGGCAGCGGGGGTCGGTTTCCTGCTGGCCCTATTCTATATACTCGACTCGGCCAATTACCGGCGAACTCCCCGGGAGGGCCGGGTCCAGTCGGCGGAAACCCAAGAGCCATGGCGCTTCGACGGTATGTGGAATATCGCTTGGCTCGCCGTCATACTGGGTGCGGTATTCTTGAGCCGCCCTCTGTTTGCGCGCGAGGCCTTGATGGCGGGCGCAGCCGTGGGTTCGTGGTTCACCACGCGGAGGGAGGTCCACGAGGCCAACCGGTTTGACTTCCACCCGATCCAGGAGGTGGCAATTTTGTTCATCGGGATCTTCGCCACCATGATGCCGGCGCTGGATTGGCTGCAAGGCAACGCCGGCCGAATGGGCCAGCCGACCCCGGCCCTGTTCTATTGGGGCAGCGGCCTGCTTTCGAGCCTGCTGGATAACGCGCCCACCTACTTGAGCTTCCTGAGCGCCGCCTTCGGTTTATTCGTTGATCCGGAAATCGTCGCTAAGGTGCAACACCTGGTTCAGGACCACGGCGCGAGCCTCTCGGGCCTGACCGGGCCCAACGCCGAACTGATCCGTCAAACATTTGAGGCGCTGCAAAAGTACCACGCCGCCGCCTTGACAAGCGGCCAAGTGGGCACGGAAGAAATCGAGGTGGCATTCCTGCTCGGCAACGCGAGCTACAATCAATACATCCTCGCCATCAGCATCGGCGCGGTCTTCTTCGGCGCCTGCACCTACATCGGCAACGGGCCGAACTTCATGGTGAAGATCATCGCCGACCAGCAGAAAATCCCTACACCGGGCTTCGGGGGACTGGTGTTCAAGTACACGTTGCCGTGCCTGGTGCCGATGCTGGTCCTCATCTGGCTGCTGTTCTTCCGGCGCTGAATTGGAGGTGGACGGCAGAATTGCCTTGCGCCCGTGGCGGCGATCTTCCAGACTCAACAGGTAATCTGATGGTGGAGAGCTGAGTGCGCACCCTTTACAACATCCTATTCACAATCGGCTTTATCCTGTCGTCGCCCTACTACTTCGTAAGGATGCGGCGGCGGGGTAACTGGCAGAAGGGTTTTGCCGAACGATTTGGGAAGTACAGCACCAAGCTCAAGCAGGCGATCACCAACCGTGACGTGCTCTGGATCCACGCGGTCAGTGTGGGCGAGGTGAACGTTTGCACCCAGCTAATCCGGGCGCTGGAACCCCGCATGCCGAACCTTAAGTTCGTCGTCTCCACGACCACAACGACGGGGATGGCCGAGTTGGATCGGAAGCTGCCCACCCGCATCAGTAAGATCTACTACCCCATTGACTACCACCGGTTTGTGACACGGGCGCTGGCTACGATCCGGCCCGAGGCCATTGTGCTCGTGGAGGGGGAAATCTGGCCGAATTTTCTCTGGGGCGCGCGCAACCGTGGCAAGCCGGTATTCCTGGTCAATGCGCGTTTGTCCGATCGGTCCTATCGCGGCTACAAGCGGTTCGGTCTTCTTTTCCGGCGCCTGTTCGCCGGGTTGGCTGGGGTCGGTGCGCAGAACGAAGCGGACGCCGCCAGGCTGCGCCAACTGGGCTGCCGACCAGAAGCGATTCGGATTGTCGGCAGCTTGAAATTCGACGCCGCCCGGCTCGACGAACGCCGGTTGTTGGATGTTCCGGCGCTTTTGCGCCAGGCTGGGGTGAAGCCCGGCGCGCCGCTGATCGTCGGCGGCAGCACGCATGCGGGGGAGGAAGCGATTCTGGCGGAACAATTCCTCCGATTGCGGGCGCGGTTCCCGAACCTGTTCCTGGTATTGGTGCCGCGCCACTTCGAGCGCAGCCGTGAGGTGGGACGAGAGCTGGCGGCGCGCGGAGTGAAGTTTGCTTTTCGCAGCGAACTCATGTCCTACGAAGAATTGGAGCCGGGCGAAATTGATTGCTTGATCGTCAATACGACCGGCGAGCTGAAATACTTCTACGAACACGCGACGATTATCTTTGTCGGCAAGAGCCTGACCGCGGAAGGGGGCCAGAATCCGATCGAGCCAGGCGCGCTGGGCAAGGCGATGGTCTTCGGTCCCAACATGCAGAATTTTGCGGAGGTGGCTCGCAGTTTCCTGCAACAGGACGGCGCGGTGCAGGTGCGGGACGCGGCGGAACTGGAGAAAGCCCTGGGCGACCTGTTGCTGAATGAAGCCCGCCGCGCGGAGTTAGGCCGCAATGCCCTGAAGGTGGTTCACGAGAATCTCGGCGCCATCGAGCGCACGGTGGACATGATCGTGGAGCGACTCGCGAACAGAGAAACCCACAACTAGCCGAAACGGCTCAACCAAACCTGAACCATCGGCGCCTCGCGGCTAGCTCAGGATCCGGCGGCCTTCGTCGAGGAAGATGCCCTTGAAATTCATCTCGAGGGCCTGCGGGTTAGAGGCCTTGCTCAGTGCCTCCTGCTCGCTCACTTTCCCCTCTTTCACGAGGTTGAAGAGGGCCTGGTTGAAGTTGATCATGCCATCATCTCCGCCGGTTTCAATTGCCGCCGCGAGCTTGTCGAGGCGGTTTTCCTCGATCAGCTTCTTGACGGTCGGGGTGTTGATCATGATCTCCAGGGCTGGCGTCATGGACCCGCCCAGCGTGGTCACCATGCGCTGGCAAACCACGGCTTGCATCGTGCCCGCAAGCTGGCGGCGAATCTGCTCGCGCTCGTCCGCCTTGAAGAAGTCCAGAATGCGGCTGATGGATTGCGAGGCGTTGGTGGTGTGGAGCGTGGATAGGACCAGGTGACCGGTGTCAGCCGCGCTCATGGCGGAGGTAAAGCTGACCGAGTCGCGCATTTCGCCGATCATTATGATGTCGGGGTCCTGGCGGAGGATGTGCTTGAGGGCGTGATGGAACGACAGGGTGTCCAGCCCGACCTCGCGCTGCTCGATGACGCATTGATTGTCTTCGAAGACGTATTCGATCGGGTCCTCGAGGGTGACAATGTGCTTTTTGAAGTTGGCGTTGATGTGCTCGATCATGGCCGCGAGCGTCGTGGACTTGCCGCAGCCGGTTGAACCGGCGAGCAGGACGATCCCGCGCGGGGATTCGGCGATCTTCTTGATCTGCTCGAGCAGGCCCAGTTCTTCGAAGCTGGGGACGTGCGTCTTGACGTAGCGCATGGCCAGGCACCACTGGCCACGCTGCTGGAACAGGTTGGTGCGGAACCGGCCGATGCCAGGCACGAAATAGGAAAAGTCCGCCTCGCGCTCCTGCTCGATGCGTTTGCGCAAATGGGCGGGCGTCATCTGCTCGACGATGCTGTTCATCCACTCAAGGGTCGGGAATGGGCATTCGATAGCGATCAACTGCCGGTTGATACGGAAGATGATCGGGGTGGCGATCTTCACGTGAACATCCGAAGCCCCACCATCAACAGCCGTCTTTAGGATACGATGAAATATTTCCATGCCGCGCAGGCTAACCGTTTGCGATAGAGAGCTAAAGTTGAAAATCGGAGCCTCACGGCGTCTTTAGAAGGCAAGCGCGGCGAAGTTGCCCGCTTCGGGTCGGATAACACATGCGCCGATGCTGGACACCAGGATTATTTCCCCGATCCCTTCACCAAATCACTTGCTCACTCCGATCTCCCGCCTGGCTCTGCGTGGAAGAGTTCCCCGGAGCCCCAGGGCTCGAGGCTACCCGAGTGGCGCGTGGGCAAGCATGTCGAGGCGTGCCTGGGCCTGCTTGGAAAGGCCGGTGAATACCATCGAGACGTGATAGCCGGTATGCCGGCTCCCTGTGCACGAGATGACGACTCCCGTGCAATGCACCCTGCCGCCGTCCCCGGGAGACTGCAGGGTCAGCGTCATCTCCGCCCACTCGGAGAAGGGTGCGGCGCTGCGGAACTCGATGCCATTCTTGTGGATAATCACCGAGTCAGGTGAGAGGGACAAGCGGGTCTGCCGCGCTTCAACCGTCACTTCATGGAATGAACCAGTGGCTTCAACTTTTCTAGCGCTCATACAGCAGGATCAAAATACCACACGCCTCAAATTCGTCAAATTAAAAAAGGCCCAATGGCAGAATAAGGCTTACCACTCAATGACCGCCGCGCCCCAGGTCAACCCGGCCCCGAAAACCACCATCAAAATCAAGTCGCCCCGCTGAATTCGCCCCGAGGAAACGGCTTCATCCAGCGCAATAGCCACCGAAGCCGCCGAGGTGTTGCCATATTTGTGCAGATTGACAAAAAGCTGCTCGGGTTTGGCACCGAGCCGTTCGATGACAGCATCAATGATGCGGCGGTTGGCCTGGTGGGGGATGATGCATTTGATCCGCGAAATATCCAGTTCACACCGGCGCAAGGCCTCCGTCGCAGCGGTCTGCATGGCTTGGACAGCGTTCTTGAAGGTCTGCTTGCCTTCCATGCGCAGGTAATGCATGCCCGCCGTAACGGACTCGGCGGTGGCTGGGCAACGGCTCCCGCCGCCGGCCATGAACAGCAGGTTCGCTTTCCGGCCGTCGGCACCCATAACTGCGGTCAGCAAGCCGTGCGCGTTGGGGCGATTCCGCAGGATGGCGGCCCCAGCGCCATCGCCGAAGAGCACGCAGGTGTTGCGGTCCTTCCAGTCCACAATGGAAGAAAGCTTCTCCGCGCCGATGACCAGGACGGTGTCATAGGTGCGGGACATGATGAACTGCTGCGCGATTTCGAGTCCGTAGATGAAGCCCGAGCACGCGGCCTCCAGGTCGAAGGCGGCGGCGCGGTGGGCGCCGATCTTGCGCTGCACCAGGCAGGCGGTCGAGGGGAAGGGCATGTCCGGCGTGATCGTCGCCACGATGATCAGGTCAATCTGCTCGGCGGTGACGCCGGCGCTATGCATCGCGCGGAGGGCGGCCTGCGCGCCCAGGTCGGAAGTGAATTCGTTCTTGGCCGCAATTCGGCGCTCTTTGATGCCGGTGCGGGAAGTGATCCACTCATCCGAGGTGTCCACCAACTTCTCCAGGTCAGCATTGGTAAGCACTTTGGCCGGCACATAAGAGCCGACGCCGCTGATCGAGCAGGTTCGGCCCTCGAAGTTATACCTGGCTCGCGGGTTTTTGAACTTCTGGGCGGGGGATGGGCTCATTCCTTCAAGAAAAGGTTAGTTCTGAGCCAGCTCCGTATCGGCCACCACTTCCCCGGCCGAGAGCCGCTCGTTCGCGCGCGCAATTTCCCGG
>Ga0224558_1003319_pt1 | contig 13557 bp, 8 predicted proteins | sample 714S32024metaG_FD_180682 | JGI IMG/M metagenome (GOLD analysis project Ga0224558, IMG submission 180682) | Peat soil microbial communities from Stordalen Mire, Sweden - 717 S3 20-24 | ecosystem: Environmental > Terrestrial > Soil > Wetlands > Peat | place: Sweden: Norrbotten County, Stordalen... | reverse complement strand
CCCTTTTTGATGGTGCGCTGCTGGAGGGAAATGATCTGCAACCACCTATTGATCCGGCAAGAAAACAGTGACATCGTATTCCCACCCATTTCCGCAAAAGACGCGGAAATGGATGGGGCACCCTGACAGTATTTAGTTGCCGGATCAATAGGGTCTTTGACGGAATAACAAAAGCAGCAGGGGCTGAAGCCCCGTTGATTTTGCGTCACTTTCGGCACGACTGAAGTCGTGCCTTGACACAATGCCTGGTGTCATGACTGCATGAATTGGTGATTGGCCATGGATAAGCGCGAGCGAGGACGCCCAGACTACAGCCGGCCTGGAGGCGCTACATTATCCTGTTGGACCGTGCGCTTCAAGCCCGCGTGCGATTGCCCTGAATGCAGCTTCATGACGGGTGTTCTCATCGGATACACAGCGGTGCATTAAACTAAAAGAGACTCGCAAAGGTACATCGGCACGGAGAACTGACGCGGATGCGCCTTGCCATAGTGGGGCTTTTCATCCATGGAATTAGATCTGAACTTCGCGAACGCTGCTCTTCCTCTGCAGAAAAAGGCGCAGTGCGTCCCTGCGCAGCAGAAGCGGCCGGTCGAAGTCTCCGCACAGCATCGCAAAACAAGCCATTATCACCGTCCCGTGGAGCGACCCTTCACGGCCGAGGAGCGGGACAAGGTGACGATTCTCTTTGGCGGCTTCACCTGGAAGCATGAACGCCTGATCGAGGCGATTCTGCGCGCCAGCGGGTATCGCTGCCAGAGGCTGCCGACGCCCGATCTGGAGGCCTTCACCTTTGGCCGAGAGTACGGCAATAACGGCCAGTGCAATCCGACGTATTTCACGGTCGGCAATCTGATCAAGTTCCTGCGTTCTCAGGAAGCTCTGGGCTATTCGCGCCGAGAGATCGAGGAAAAATACATTTTCTTCTCCGCTGGCTCCTGCGGACCCTGCCGCTTCGGCATGTATGAATCGGAGTACCGGCTGGCACTGAGTAATGCCGGTTATCAGCGATTCCGTATCGTGCTCTATCAGGCCGATCAAGCGATCAAGGCTGCGACCGGCAATCCGGGCCTGAAGTTTACGGTGGACTTCGGCATGGGCGCGCTCAACATGCTCAACCTGGGCGATGTCATCAACGATCTCAGTTATCGTATCCGCCCCTTCGAGGTCGTCCCGGGAAGTACCGATCGGGCCATCGAAGAGGTGGTCGACCGCTTGAGCCATTTTCTCGAAACCCGGCGGCGCTTCGAGATTCTGGAACGGACGCCACGATGGGTCGCCACGCGGTTGCGGCATACGCCGAAGCTCCAGAGATTTCTCAACACCACGGGCAAGATCCTCGATCATCTCTTCAACGCGGAGTTTGTGGGCCAGATGCGGGAGGCGCGTCAGCGCCTGGATGAGGTCGAGGTCGATCACACCCGCGTCAAGCCGGTCGTGAAAATTGTCGGCGAGTTCTGGGCGCAACTGACCGAGGGCGACGGCAACTTCAATATGTTCAGCTTTCTCGAAAGCGAAGGCGCGCAGGTGCATGTGGATTCAATCGGCGGATGGATCAGCTACCTGCTGCATCAAGCCCGAATCCGCATGGAAGCAAAGAAAGGCCTCGACGATCCTTTCCCAGATGCCCGCTGGTGGCAATTGGGCAAGCGTCTGACCAACGAGTGGGAGTTCCGCCGCAAGTGGGCACTGCTGCCCCTGGGCGAAGTTCTGTGGAGTTATCTGTACGCACGCACCATCCGCCACATGGGAGGGATTACGCCACGCCTGCTCTCTCAGCGCGAACTGGCGCGGCTGGCGCATCCCTTCTACGACACCCAGGCGCGCGGCGGCGAGGGCCATCTCGAAGTGGGCAAGAACGTCTATTACACAACGCGAGGGCTGTGCCACATGGTGCTGGCGCTCAAGCCCTTTGGCTGTATGCCTTCTTCGCAATCGGACGGCGTGCAGTCGGCCGTGGTCAATCGCTTCCCGGAGATGATTTTCCTGCCGGTTGAAACCGCGGGCGAGGGAGAGATCAGCGCCCAGAGCCGCGTGCAGATGGCGCTTGGCGAGGCCCGCGAAAAAGCGCGCGCGGAGTTCGACGCGGCTCTGGCTTCCAGCGGAAAATCGCTCGACGAAATTAAGGACTATGTCGCCAAGAAGCGGTCGTTGCGCAGTCCGTTTTATCCGATTCCGCGTCGCCATGGAATCGCTGGCAGGGCCGCCAACTTCGTCTTGCATGTTGGCGATCTGATCGATGGCCGCGCCACACTGGCACGAATGCCGGAGAGGTATTGAGAAACGATGCACGATAAAGCCCAGCCCGACCGGCACCCGTCCGGCAAAATTCGTTTTTTCGTCGGCGTAGACGTGGGTTCCACCACGGTCAAGGCGGTTGTGGTCGCGGCCGACAGCGGCGAAATTCTCTGGCGCGACTACCGCCGCCACGACACGCGCCAGGGTGAGATGCTGCGCGAGTTTCTGCTGCGCATGGAAAGCGAAATCGGCATCGCGCCCGGCAACTGCCGCATCTTCATCACCGGCTCTGGAGGCCCTGGACTCGCAGCGCCGATTGGCGCGCGGTTTGTGCAGGAGGTCAACGCCGTCGCGCTGGCCGTGGAAAAGATGCATCCCGAAGCGCAATCGGTTATCGAACTCGGCGGCCAGGACGCCAAGATCATTCTCTTCAAAAAAGAGAACGGCAGCGGACGGCGGCGCAAAATCGCTTCCATGAATGACAAGTGCGCGGGCGGCACCGGCGCGGTCATTGACAAGATACAAGCCAAGCTAAAGATACCAGCCGATGAGTTGCCACGACTTGCCTATCGGGGCGTGCGTATTCATCCCGTCGCGGGTAAGTGCGGCGTCTTTGCCGAGACCGACATTAACGGCTTGCAGAAGCAGGGCGTTCCGCCCGCCGAGTTAATGGCCTCGCTGTTTGACGCCCTTGTGCTGCAAAATCTCACGGTGCTGTCCCGAGGGCATACGCTTCTACCGCATGTGCTGCTGCTGGGCGGGCCGAATGCTTTTCTACGTGGACTGCGCGAGGCTTGGCAACATAATATTCCTCTGCTCTGGAAGGAGCGCGGGATTGAGCTGCCCGCTGGCCAGACAGCGGAAGATTTGATTCAGGTTCCGCCAGACGCGCAGTATTTTGCGGCGCTCGGCGCGGTCGAATTCGGCAAGGGAGAGACGGAGGAAAAAGGCCTCTACCTGGGCTGCGCGGCGCTGGAACGCTTTCTCGACGCCAAGCGCCAGCAGCGGAAAATCGCCAACGGAAAGCCTGGACTCTGCGCTTCCATCGAGGAATTGCAAGCCTTCAAGGACCGCTACACGCCCGCGCAATTCATTCCCGCAAGGTTCGAGCGCGGCGAACAGGTCGAGGCTTTTATCGGCCTCGACGGCGGCTCCACGTCTACCAAGGCTGTGCTTCTGTCGACAGGCGGCGAGGTGCTGGCCAAGGCCTATCGGCTCTCCGAGGGCAACCCGATCACCGACACCATCAAGGTGCTGGGCGATCTGCGCCGCCAAGTAGAAGCGGACTCCGGCGCAAGCCTGAAGACGCTCGGCGTGGGAACAACCGGCTACGCCAAAGATATTTTGCAACAGGTGCTCCGCGCCGACGCAGCCCTGGTTGAAACCGTGGCGCACACCGAATCAGCCTTGCGCTATGTGGACGATCCGCATGTAGTGGTCGATGTCGGCGGGCAGGACATCAAGCTGATTCTCTTGCGCCACGGCCGCGTTCGGGATTTCAAGCTCAATGCGCAATGCTCGGCGGGCAATGGTTATTTTCTGCAATCCACCGCCGAGGGCTTCGGTATTCCGGTTGAGCGCTACGCGGAAACGGCCTTTGCCGCCCAGTCGATGCCGACCTTCGGTTATGGCTGCGCGGTCTTTCTGCAAACGGATATCGTCAACTTCCAGCGTCAGGGCTGGCAGGCCGGAGAGATTCTGGCCGGGCTGGCCACGGTGCTGCCGCGCAACGTTTTTCTGCATGTTGCGAAGGCTCCCGACCTGACCACGCTAGGTTCGCGCTTTGTTTTGCAGGGAGGCACGCAGAACAACCTGGCCGCGGTGAAGGCGGAGGTTGACTTTCTGCGCGCCGGTTTTCGCTCGACCGGCATCGAGCCGGAGATTGTGGTTCACCCGCACTGCGGCGAAGCTGGAGCCATCGGCGCGGGCCTGGAAGCGCTGCGTTTGTGGCGCAAGGGACGCGCCACCACCTTCATTGGCATGGATGCCGTCAGCCACATTCGCACCACGACCACCTGCAATGAAGAAACGCGCTGCCACTTTTGCAAGAACGCCTGCCTGCGCACCTTTCTTGACGTCGAGATTACTGACGCCACAGGCCGCAAAGCCGATTCGGCTAACGCCGGAAGCCGGCGCATCATTCTTGCCGGCTGCGAAAAGGGCGCGGTCAACGATCTCGAAACCATGCGCGGCATTCAGGCCCAGGAGAAAGCCACGAAAGCCGCTTCTCCAAACTTGGTGGAAAGAGCCGCCCGTGAAGTGTGGCGCTCGCGCCATCCGGAGAGTGTCGCCGATCCGCTTCCTGCGCATACTTGGACCGCTGCGGAGCGCCGCCGGGTTGCGCTTGCGCGCCAACGTCCGCTGATGCGCATCGGCATTCCCCGCGTTCTGAATATGTATGCCTATGCGCCGCTGTTCAGCGCGTATCTGGAAAGCCTCGGCGTACGCGCGGAAAACATTGTTTACTCGGACGTCACGAATGGCGAGATGTACCGCGCCGGTTCCAGCCGGGGATCGATCGACCCTTGCTTCCCTTCAAAGCTTGCCATCGCACACTTTCATAACCTGCTCTTCAAGCAGCATGAACGCACTCCGCTGAATGCAATTTTCTTTCCGATGTTCGACGTGCTGGCCACGCCACTGGTCAACACGAGGGCCAACAACGGTTGTCCCACGGCCTCGGTGACGCCGGAAACCGTCGAGGCGGCCTTCACCAAAGAGACAGATCTGATTGCCGAGCGCGGCATCCGGTATATCCATCCGTTGCTGAACCTGTCGCATCGCAAGCTTTTTGCACGCCAGATGGGGCAAGCATGGGGACCGGTGCTGGGCCTCAGTCATGAGGAAAACGACCGCGCTGTCGATGTTGCGTTTCGCGAACTGGAGCACTATGAATCCGGCATCCGCCGCGAGGCCCGCAAGGTTCTCGACCAACTGGAGGCCGACAATCGCTTGGGAATCGTGATGCTGGGGCGCCCCTATCATCACGATCCCGGCATCAACCACGGCATCATGGCGCAATTCCAGATGCTGGGCTACCCTGTCTTTTCACAGAGCACCTTGCCGATGGACGATGACCTGCTGGAACGGCTCTTCGGCGAGGAGATTCGCGCTGGCGTCATCGAGCACGCGCTGGATATTTCCGACGTATGGAAGACCACGTTTTCGGCGAGTTCCAACCATAAGCTCTGGGCCGCCAAATTCACGGCCCGCCATCCCAATCTGGTGGCGGTGGAGTTTTCCAGCTTCAAGTGCGGCCATGACGCGCCCATCTACCACGCCATCGAGCAAATCATCGAGCGCTCCGGAACACCTTTCTTTTCTTTCAAGGATATGGATGAGAATTGTCCAGCCAATTCCATTCGACTGCGCGTCGAGACCATCGACTATTTTTTGAAGCGCTATCAGGAAGACCGCGTGCATGGCAGCCAGCACGATCTTCCAACCGGACAAAATCGCATTTCAGAAAATGCCACGCACCGGGGCTGACGCTTTAGCAAATGGCAGGATGGAAAAGTCTAGAGCGAAACCGGAGTCGGTGTAACCTAATAAGTTCCACGAAGGTCGCCGCTCCCCGTTGGTCGCGTCGGCTGAATATCTCCGGTTCCGGGATACAGCAACTCTGGTTTCGCTCTATTGATTCGGCAAGAAAACAGTGACACTGTCTCCCACCCATTTCCGCAAAAGACGAGGAAATGGATGGGGCACCCTGACAGTATTTAATCGCCGGATCAATAGGCCTAGCATAATTATGTTTCATCGGTCAGAGAAGCGCGGGCGGGGACGCCCACACTACAGCCGGCCGGGAGGCCAGCGCTACATTTCTGATAGGCACATTCTCATATTGTCAGAGACATAGACAGCATTATAACTTCACGGAATTAAGCAAAAAATGTGCAGCAAGACTTTGGCAGATCGTGCCTTGCTGCACAGGAGAATACCATTAGCAAACTTGAGCGATCATCGCTGAAGAATAAACACATGTGCCAGCCGCCGAGGGCTTTACATGCCACGAAGTTATCCGACTATAGCATTTTCGGAATTGGTATAGACCGAAGCCAGGCTGCTAAGTGGCTTTTTCCTCAAGAAAAAGCCACCTCCAGATGCTATTGAAAAGTCTACATGTATTCCGAAAATGCTCTAGGTTGAAATTCTTTGGAAGATATCTCCTTGCAGATCAAAACAAAATCCAAGCACCTGGGCACGCATGACAAGTGAATGAAGATTGCGGGAAGAATTGTCATTGCGCTGCAAACATCCCTTGATAATCAACTCCTGCGCGTAATCGTGAGATACGCGGTATACCCGAACGCACGCAGTATCAACACTTAAAAGAGACTCAAAGAGTAACTCCCGGACATTGATTGCATCTCTGAGCGTCTGGAGCAATACGTGCCGCTGCCGAACGCCGGGTTTGAGATCCGAATCCCAGTAATCAGCCGGCCGAGCGACCCAGTCGCATTCCACGGCATCGGCCAGTATCTGCAAGCGAAGAAGCCGTAACGGCGCTCTGCTAAGTTCTCCAAAACGCATTTGGAAGCTTAGGCCACGAATAAACTGCCCTGCATTGAAAAGTTGTTTTGCTAGCCTTGAACGGTCTTTCGTAGACCAGTCATCTGGGTCAGGGCCAAGAGGGGGGAAATCGAAGTTGTATGACATGGATTTCTCCTGTACCTGAAACCGAAGGAATTACTCCAGTGATTTCCGATGGCAGCATCATGCGGTCACGGTGCTAGAGCGGAACCGCAGTAGGTGTAGCCTAACAAGATTCACGAGGGTTGCCGCTCTCTGTTGGTCGCGTCAACTTGAGATCTTTGGCTCCGGGATACAGTAACTTTGGTTCCGCTGTAGTGTCATAACTGCATGAATTGGTAATTGCCATGGACAAGTGCGGGCTGAGACGCCCGCACTACAGCCGGCCGGAAGGTCGGCGCTACATTCATGCAATTACCAAGTCACGCGGTCATGGTGCTAGATCGCCGACGTACCGCGTTCGCGGCTGCGAATCCGCATAACGTCCTCGACTTTGTAGGTGAAGATTTTGCCGTCTCCGATCTTTCCCGTGGTCGCGGCAGAGGCGATGGCATCGATTACCTTCTCCACGTTCTCGTCTGCTATGACCACTTCGACTTTGACCTTGGGCAGGAGATCAACGGAATATTCCCTTCCCCTGAACACTTCGGCGTGGCCCTTTTGACGGCCATGACCACGAACCTCTGAAACGGTTATGCCTTCCACTCCTAGCGCGATCAGAGCCTCTTTTACAGACTCGAACTTCCCAGGCTGAACGATTGCTTCAATCTTTGTCATAAGCTCCTCACTTTGTAACGTTATTACTTCCTGTGAAGGTTTGTGAAGTCTCACGCCTCAATCAATTAAAAACGAGGGCCAGTAAGATCTTTGGGCATACCAGAAGGCGCCGACACAGAAGAAATCACGTATTCCGGATAAGCAGGAATGCCGTGCTCTTGAAGATCGATGCCGTAGAGCTCGTCCTCTTCCTTGAGGCGCAGCAGCCCAGCCTTATTGATGGCATAGTAGACGATGATGGCGAGGACCGCGGTGGCGACGATGGTAATGCCGCTGCCGATAGCTTGCGCTTCCAGCACCTTGAAACCGCCTCCGTAGAACAAGCCCGTGAGCGGAGCGGAGTTATCAGGGCCGGTAGGGCCGGTGGCACCGAACTGACCGGTGGCAAACAGACCAAGCGAAAGCGTGCCCCAGATGCCGCAGGCACCGTGCACTGGGAAGGCGCCGACCGGATCGTCAATGCGGAACCATTCCAGAGCGTCGACAGCCCAGCAAACCAGAACGCCAGCAACCGCGCCAATGAAGATCGAACCCGTCGGGCTCACCCAGTAGCAGGGGCAGGTGATGGCGACCAAGCCAGCAAGCAGGCCGTTGACCGTAAAGGCAATATCCCACTTTTTGCTGTAGTGGTAGGCGTAGAATAGGGCCGACATGCCGGCGGCGCAAGCAGCCAGTGTGGTGTTGGTGGCGACGCGGCCGATGCCGACAAAGTCCATCGCCGAGAGCGTGGAACCGGGGTTAAAGCCATACCAGCCGAACCACAGGATCAGGCCGCCGCAGGTGGCGATGGTCAGATCGTGCGGCAGCATGGGTCCGCCGCCGTCGCGCTTGAACTTGCGGCCCAAACGAGGTCCGAGAATGACCGCGCCAACAAGGGCAATCACGCCGCCAATGGTATGCACAACTGTCGAACCGGCAAAGTCATGGAAGCCGATGCCGAGGCTGGGAAAGAAGTTGCCCGCTGTGCCCATATTAGCCAGGAAACCATCCGGGCCCCAAGTCCAATGGCCAACGATCGGATAAATGATGCCGGTGACAGCCACCGAATACAGTAGATCGCCAATAAAGCTGGTCCGGCCGACCGTAGAGCCATCGCAAATTGTCGAGCATGTATCGGCAAAAGCAAATTGAAAGATCCAGACAGCCAGGAAAGCAACGCCGGTGGACTCATAGGTAGCAGGAGCATTCTGTAAGAAGAACCAGTGATAGCCGATGAAGCCGTTGCCGTGGCTGAACATGAAAGCAAAGCCGACCGCATAGAAGAGAAGGCCACAGAGGCAAGTGTCAACCGTACATTCGACCAGCACGTTAACGGTTTCACGCGAACGGGCAAAACCAGCTTCGAGCATCGTGAAGCCGACCTGCATGGCGAAGACCAGGAAGGCGGCGACCAAAGTCCATGCGGTATTGACCGGATTTATGATGTCAGCAGCCTTGACCGTGGTATCGGCAGCCATGACCTTGGTGAAGAACAGCCCCGTGGCGGCAGCCATAATCAACAGGGTTGCCCCCACTCCCAGCATTTTGCCAGCGAGCAAGGTGGCGCCATAGCGCCTCCATTCCCGATCATGCATGCGCTCTACAAATCGAGAGAGTTTCTGTGCGAAAGTGGGTGACACTCCTTGTTGCTTGATGTACCTCATCGTATTGTTCCTCCATTCAAGGCTAGGTTTAAAAAAACTTCCAAAGCAGATGCAAGAACTTACAAAGTAACTGCATACAAAATGCGTGGTGAAATACATTTTAGAGTTGCGTTACTCTGGCGTTTGAGTAACTGATTTCCGTATAGATCACAGCTTCTTCATCTGTCTGCAGATACAAAAGTGCGCAAGCCCGCTGTTTGACAGCAGTGAGCAAGAGCGCGGACGCCGACGCCAAGCACAAATGCAGATAGCCGCCACAAATATGGCCATGCTATAGGTGCACGTACTTGCGATCCGTTCGCCCTAATTTGAATTGCGTCTTATTGCCAACCGGTATGAGTGAAGAGTAGAACTTGTTTAGCGGAAAAACAATCTATACCTTGGTATAGTTATTGATGTATTAACCTATATTCCTGCTAGAATCATTGCGCGGATTTTTGTGTTTCACTATTGCATCTTTATACGCTCACTGAGTTTTACGAGATCCGCCAGAGAGTCTGCCTGCATCTTATCCATCACGTGACGGCGATGAAGCTTAACCATGATCTCGCTCAGGTTCATCTCGGCGGCAATCTGCTTGTTTAACATACCCGCTGTCACCATCTTCATGACTGTGCGCTCGCGTTCAGTCAGCGACGCGACGCGCGTGCGTATCGAATCAAGGATGGCCTCTTGCTGGCGGTGCGCCCGGTCGATTGCAAAGGACTGCTTCACGGCCAAAAGCAGTTCCTGCTTCTGGAACGGCTTGGTGAGAAATTCTACAGCTCCGGCCTTCATCACCTTGCGCACCATGGGAATGTCTCCGTGTCCCGTCATGAAAATGATGGGAAGGACGATGCCCGATTGCCGCATCTTCTCTTGACATTCAACGCCTGTCATTCCCGGCAGACGGGCATCGAGCACCAGACACCCGGCTTTGGCGGCGCTCCAGTGCGCAAGAAAGTCTTCCGCGGACGAGTAGGATTCGGCATTCACTCCGACCGCGTCCAGCAGGTCGCAAAGCCCCTCGCGGATCGATTCATCGTCGTCCACGATAAAGACTGTTTCGCGCGCTTCCGATGGAACCACATCCTGATCCGCCATTATTCGGCCCTCAGTGTGAATTGAAAGATAGCGCCACCGCTGGCGGAATTCACTACGCCAAGCCGCCCATTGTGTGCCTCGACAATGCTGCGGCAGATGGCCAGCCCGATACCCGTTCCTTGCGGCTTGGTGCTGAAAAACGGTTCGAAGATTCTGCCCACGATCTCCGGAGCAACGCCAGCGCCGTGATCTTCCACTTCTACCAGTATTCCATCTTCGCCATGCTTCTTTGATCGGATCACCAATTCGCGCGGCGGGGGAACATGCATCATGGCGTCCATGCCATTCGTGGCGAGGTTCAGAAGCACCTGCTGAATCTGCACCTGGTCAATGGCCATGCGCGGGAGATCGTCCGCCAGAACAAGCCGGATCGATACATCCCGTCTGATGGCCTCATCGCGCAGCAAACGCGCCAACTCCTGGATGAGCAGGTTGAGATTGCTTTCCTGCCGGATCTGCGCTTCGTTGCGAAACAAGGCGCGCACGCGACCGACAACGGCGCTTGCCCGCGTGCTCTCCCGCACAATCTTTTCCGCCGTTGCTGAAGCCTTCGCAAAATTGGGAGGATCGGCGCGCAGCCACTCCCGGCAGGCGTATGCGTGCGTGACCGCAGCCGTCAAGGGCTGATTGAGTTCATGCGCAATCGAAGCCGCCATCTCCGCCATGCTTGAGATACGCGACAGGCGCGACAGATCGCTCTGCGCCAGCACCAGACCTTGTTGAGCGCGGTACCGCTCTTCAATGTCGATGTGAATGCCATACCAACAAGCAATCTGTCCATCCGCGGAATGGTGCGGAATGCTACGGACCAGAAACCAGCGATAAACGCCACCCACTCCGCGCACCCGCGCTTCCATCTCGAACCGGCTGCCGGATGCCAGGGCTACCTGCCAGCCCTGACGAAACAGCAGTTCATCCTCGGGGTTGAGAAAGCTGAAGTACGCCTCGCCCCGTATGGCCTCCACGGACTCACCGACGTAATCGCACAGGTGATGGTTGCAGTACTCGATGTGGCCGGCGGCGTCCGCGCGCCATATCTGTTGCGGAATCGCTTCTGTAAGCAGGCGCAACTGCCGCTCGCTTTCCTTGATCTCAAGATTTGAGCGTTGCAGTTCGGCGGTGCGTTCCTGAACCTTGGTCTCCAACTGGTCTCGGGCATTGCGAACCGCGGTTTCGCTTCGCTTTCTCACCGAACTGACGATGGTAATGGCGATGGAGCAAAGGATGAATGCCACCAGAAAGCTCTGCGATTCCGGCGCCACGGCCGTTGAATACAACGGAGGAATGAAGAAAAAGTCAATCAGGATGGACGACAAGACAACGGCGACAAGGCCAGCAGTGATTCCGCCAAACCACGCGCTGCCCATGATCGCGCCAAAGAAAAGAAAGACAAATGGATAAGCGATTTCGTGCTGCAGCAACAGCGTCCATAAATACGCCACATACACGAAGAAAACAGCAATTGCGAAAGGCTTGACGCAACGCTCTATCGCCCAATGGGAGAACCGGTTTGATTCCACAACCACCATGCTGGCATCATAAACCGTGCTCCGAATGGGGAGCACGGCCAATGTCGGAAGACGATATTGCTGTCGAAACATAGAGAAACGAGCTATATCCCAACGTACGCTATTCTGTCGCGAAGTCGATAAAGCCGCGCTGCGGATCGGTCGAGATCAGCTTCACCGTCACGCGATCACCGACATCCAGTCCCTTGCCGCCTTCCACCAGCATTCCGTCCACGTGCGGGTCGAAGGTGCGGACAAAGGTGCCGTAGTTATTGACGCCGGTGACGATGGCACGGAAGCTCTGGCCGATGCGCGGGTGCAGCACGACGGCGGCGATGCGCTTCTGCATCTCGCGTTCCACCTTGCGCGCGCCGTCTTCCATCAGCGTGCAGCGGGTGGCGATGGCATTCAGGTCGCCTTCGGAGTAGGGCTGCGGCACATGAGCCAGCAACGCCTTCATCAGACGCTGCGTCACCACGTCCGGAAAACGGCGGTTGGGTGCGGTCGAGTGGGTATAGTCCTGCACGGCCAGGCCGAAGTGGCCGGGCGAAACCTCGTTGGGCTTCACCAGCACGTACTCGCCGGGGCCCATCAGCTTGACCACGCCCAGCGAGAGGTCCGGGAAGCGATCGGGGTCCTTCTGCTTCTGGGCCAGCAGAAAATCGTTGAGCGCCTTCGAGTCCGGCTCCACAGGCAGCGTCGCGCCCAGTCCCGCTGCCAACTGGACGATGCGCTCCCAGCGCTTGGGCGTGCGCACAATGCGCCGGATGGAGGCCACACCGGCATCCTCGAAGGTCCTGGCAATGACGCCGTTGGCAGCCACCATGAACTCTTCAATCAGCGAGGTGGAGCGACTCTTTTTGAGGCGCACAATCTCGACCGCTTCTTCGGCCAGCATCACCGGCCGGGTCTCGATGGTTTCCAGATCCAACGCTCCGTGTTGAAAACGGCTGCCGACCATGTTTTGAGCGGCCGTATCCTGCAGCTTCAACTGCGCGGCCAGAGCGGCATTGGCGGCCACCTTGGGCGGCGCATCTGCCGTGCCTTCCAGCCACGCTCCGACCGCGTTATAGGCCAGTTGCGCATGATTGCGGACCAGCGCGCGATAAGCCTTGCCGTCCGCGGCTGCGCCCGTCGGGTCCACGGCAAACTCGATAACCAGCGCAACCCGATCTTCGTTCTCGTTGAGCGATGTAATGCCCTCGGAAAGCTCCGTGGGCAGCATGGGAAAGACCTTGACGCCGGTGTAAACCGAGGTCGTCTCGCTGCGTGCGTGGCCATCGATGACAGAACCCTTGACCACGCGCGCGTCTACATCAGCGACACCAATCAGCACGCGGATGCGCCCGTCGGCGAGCTTTTCAGCCCACTCGATCTGGTCCAGATCCTTGGAAGTATCATTGTCGATCGAGGACCATAGCAGGCTGCGCAGATCCAGAATGCCAGCCACGGCAGGCGGCTCTGGATGGGCCGTGAGGTCGCTCAGTTCGGTGTCGATTCCTTTGGGAAAATCCGGCTCGAAACCGTGCTCTATCATGGCGGCATGAGCCGCAACAACCAGATTGAAGTGGATTGGATGAGAGGTGGAAACTTTGGCGGAAGGATGATTCTCATGGTTGGAAGGCATCGGAATCCGGCTCCTTGAAATCACCAGCCAGCCTATCACGCCGGGGGGTGAAACGCGCGGACAAAAGAACGGGCGGCCAGTCCTCGGACCGCCCGTCGTCTTCCTGCAGCTCTGCTATTGAATGCCTAGATCGGAGAGGACTTTGGGC
>Ga0224558_1003318_pt1 | contig 13558 bp, 11 predicted proteins | sample 714S32024metaG_FD_180682 | JGI IMG/M metagenome (GOLD analysis project Ga0224558, IMG submission 180682) | Peat soil microbial communities from Stordalen Mire, Sweden - 717 S3 20-24 | ecosystem: Environmental > Terrestrial > Soil > Wetlands > Peat | place: Sweden: Norrbotten County, Stordalen... | reverse complement strand
CCGCACTACTCCGGTTCTTGCCCTTTCCGGCACCTATCGCTCCGGAAAACCACAATATCGCCTGATCCGGAATTCGGTTACTTTAACCACGGGCTGCTAGGAAACCTCGTTCTTGATTAAAATTGTAGCTGGAGCGAGAACGCGATGCGCCAGATAACATTTGCCTGTCAGCCGAGTTTTGAAAAGTTTGCCCGCGCCAGTCGCCGGGAGCAGTTTCTCAACACCATGGAAGCGGTCGTTCCGTGGGCAGAGTTAGAGGCATTGATCGAGCCTTACTATCCCAAGGCGGGCAAGGGGCGGCAGCCGGTTGGCTTGCGCACCATGCTGCGCGTCTACTTTTTGCAGCACTGGTTCAACCTGTCGGACCCTGGGGCCGAGGATGCGTTGTATGAGTCACCGGTGCTGCGCGGCTTCGCTGGAGTCGATCTGGGGCGCGCCGCTGCGCCCGACGAGACCACGATTGTCAACTTCCGTCATCTGCTCGAAGCCCATGATTTATGCGGCAAGATCTTCGACGCGGTGAACCTATATCTGGACAGGAAAGGCATTCGCATTTCCACCGGCACGATTGTGGATGCGACGATCATCGCCGCGTTGTCATCGACCAAGAACAGCAAGAAGGAGCGCGATCTCCAGATGCACCAGATCAAGAAAGGCAACCAGTATTACTTCGGCGCCAAGGCTCATATCGGAGTCGACAGCAAGGAAGGCATCGTGCACTCGGTCTGCACGCCAGCGGCCTCGGTGCACGACAATCATATGTTGCCCGACTTACTGCATGGCGAGGAAAAGAAGGTCTGGGGAGACAGCGGCTATCAAGGGTGTACGCGCCGGAGCAAAAATAGACCACATCACGCCGCGTTAGCGGCGTGATGTGGCGGAGTAAAAGTAGACCACCCCGCCAGATTGAAGTTTCACAGACAAGCAGGTTCTCATTGGGGGTGCCGAACAAGGTTCGGCATCGGCAGGGAGTTGTGTTTTCTGTGAGATACCGGAGGCATGAAAACGGTGGAGCTCTACGCGAGAGTGCGGCGGGCGGTGTTGGTCGATGGGATGAGTCGGCGGGCAGCAGCACGGGAGTTTGGACTGGCCCGGAAGACGGTTCACAAGATGCTGGAGTTTTCAGTGCCGCCTGGCTATCAGCGCCAGAAGCCGGTGCGGCGGCCGAAGTTGGGCCCGTGGCAAGGCGTGATCGACGCCATTCTCGAAGACGACAAGCAGCGGCCGCGCAAGCAATCGGGGTCCCCGGCAAGCGATCTTTGCTTGCTGGGGTGGAACGGCACACGGCCAAGCGGATCTTCGAGCGGCTTCGCGCCGCTCAGCCATGCGCCGGGCGAGGCGCAGGCCGATTTCGGCGAAGCGCTGGTGGTGATTGCCGGCGTCGAGCAGAAGGCGCACTTCATGGCCTTCGATCTGCCGCACTCCGACGATTGTTTCGTGCAGGCCTTTCCGGCTGAAACCACGGAAGCTTTCCTCCCACCCCAGCGACGAAGACCTGTCGCTGGGGACCCCGTTCGAAGCCCACGTCCGCGCCATCGAGTATTTTGGCGGCGTTCCGACGCGGATTCTCTACGACAACACCAAACTGGCGGTAGCGCGGATCCTGGGCGACGGCCAACGGCAGAAGACACGAGCCTTTTCCGAGTTACAAAGTCACTATCTTTTTGCCGATAAGTTCGGCCGTCCGGCGAAGGGCAACGACAAGCCGGGCCCCCACGGACAGGTCTTCGTCTGTGGGGTGGCAAGGGCAAGGTGGAGAACCTGGTTGGTTACACGCGGCGTAACTTCATGGTGCCGATTCCGCACGCGGCAAGCTGGGAGGCGCTCAACGAGCAGTTTGTGCGCGACGCCATGGCTCGCCGTGCGCAGAGGCTGCGCGGCCACACGGAGACCATCGGCGAAAGCTTCGAGCGTGACCGCGCTGTGCTGCTGCCTCTGCCCGCGGCTCGCTTCGAGGCCTGCGATAAGACGACCGTGCGCGTCAGTTCGATCGCGCTGGTTCTCTATTGCACCAACGACTACTCGGTTCCAATGCAGTACGGTCATCGTCAGGTGCTGGTCAAGGCCTATGTCCACCGCATCGTGATCGTCTGTGGAAGCGAAGTTATCGCCGAGCACAAGCGCAGTTACGAACGCGAAGCTACGGTCTACGATCCGCTGCATTACTTGGCATTGCTCGAACACAAGAGCAGAGCACTGGACCAAGCTGCGCCGCTAACTAACTGGAAGTTACCAGATTGCTTCACCCATCTGCGCCGTCTGCTTGAGGCGCGGCTCAACAAGCATGCTTCTCGCGAGTACCGGGCCCCCGGCGACAGGTCTTCGTCGCCGGGGTGGGAGTACACCCAGGTGCTGCGGCTGCTGGAGACCTTCGCTCTGGAAGAAGTAACTCCTGCCATCGAAGATGCCTTGCGCCTGAGCACGATCAGCTTCGATGCCGTGCGGCATCTCGTGTTGTGACGCATCGAGCGCAGGCCGCCGCGGTTGGATATGGCCAACTGGCCGCATCTGCCGTTGCCTTCGGTGCGCACCACGCACGCCGCCGATTACATGAGTTTGCTCTGCGCGCCTGCGGTTGAGCCGCCGATACTGGAGACGACGCTATGAGCACAACGACTGCTGATACGCCACAGGTTCTGCTCGAACATCACCTGAAGGCTCTGCGACTGCCCACCATGCTGCGCGAGACCGGGGCCCCCACGGACAGGTCTTCGCCCGTGGGGTGGGAGTATGACAAGCAGGCACGCACCTGCGCGGTCGAAAAGGCCAACTTCCCGAACTACCTGCTGCGACTCACTGAACTGGAGTTACTCGACCGCAACCGCCGCTCGACTGAGCGCCGCATCCGCCAAGCGAAGTTCCCAGTCGCAAGAGTCTCGACAGCTTCGACTTCCTTGCCATCCCTGCGCTGAACAAAACGTTGGTCCTCGAACTAACTCGATGCGAGTATCTGGCCCGCAAGGAAAACATCCTGCTGCTCGGCAACAGTGGCACGGGTAAGTCGCACATTGCCCTTGCCCTGGGCCTGGCGGCCTGCCAGCGCGGACATCGCGTTCGCTTCATCACCGCCGCTGCGCTGGTCGGCGAACTGATCGAGGCTCACGACGAGAAGCGTCTGCTCCGCTTTCAGCTGGGTTCCCGGCAAGCGGTCTTTGCTTGCTGGGGTGGGAAAAGCAGATTGCCTCTTACGAACTACTGATCGTCGATGAGTTGGGCTACGTGCCGCTGTCGAAGACCGGCGCTGAGTTGCTCTTCGAGACCATTAGCCAGCGCTACGAACGCAACTCGACACTTATCACCAGCAATTTACCCTTGGATGAATGGACCGAGATCTTCGGCTCCGAGCGACTCACCGGCGCCCTGCTGGACCGGCTCACCCATCACGTCCACATCCTGGAGATGAACGGCGATAGCTACCGCCTCAAGCAAAGCCACCGCAAACAAGTCTGATTCGACATCCGGCACACCCCCGCCAAACGCGCCTCGGGGGAGGAGGGCCGCTTCCGCTACGCTCCAGTGCCCCTCCTCCCCCGAAATCCCTGCCTCAACCCTCTACTGGCTCCCTTTTACTCCGCCTCAGTGGTCCCATTTTACTCCGCCCCTGACACTGATAGTAACGATATGCTGTCAGAGATTGGCGTAGTGCGAATAAATGCGTCGCGGGCACTAATTCTTACTGACTCCGTCGCAAATAGAACAAACAAATTTCCAATGTGTAGAACATTGTTGAGGACAGATTACTGCCATTGCCTCACACTTGTTCTGCTTTAAAGAAACTAAATTATTTTGATTTTTAAGCGGTAGTGCGCTTCCTTTTGGATTTTTTCTGACCTATTGATCCGGCCCAATAAGATGAAACTTTTTTTGGCTGTTCCAGCCTCGCCGCACCTTTGTTATTGCGGCAAGAGCTTGGAATATAAGTCTCACCTCAAGGGGCCGGATCAGTAAGATGCCGACAGCTAGGCTAATCCAGAGGGAGTTCCCCGGCTCTGCCGGTGGTGTTGACTCCTGCAGCAAAAACTGGGTTGGGTAGGGCTATTGCAATAACTTATGCATGGGTAAAATGCCAGAAATTTGGAGGAAAAAACATGCTGGAGATGGCGTTGGGCGGATTTGACAAATTGTCAAATTTAAAAGATGATCTCGAAAAACTTGAAAAAATGCATATTGGCGCCGAAAGCGTCGAGTTGGTACAAACTCGCACTTCCATGTTAAAAATTATGGACACATACGGACGCAACCGATTTTCCCTAGGCAAGTTACTACATCAATACAAACAGTTTTACAAGATTGAACATGGTTGGGTAGCAGAAGCCAGATCAATTGCTGATGCACTGAATCTGGACCAGCGTACGATCTACAGGATGATCGAAAGTTATGAACGTGCAGCCAATCTGCCATTGATCATTATTGATGAGATGCAAAAAGAGCATATCGACCCAGCGGCCAACAAAAACAGGCAAATTATAGATAATCTGCGGCGGATGCCGGAACCAAAAACGCACGAGGAGGCAGATGCAGCTGTTAGAGTAGTTTTTGGTAATCATGTAGCTGCAAAACAAGAGACACGACATACAACGACGCCATCAGAGCAACGAAGCCTCGAGAAATTCACCTCGCACATTGTGAAGTAGTTCGAAGATCGCTACAGGCCTGCCACATTGTTCAAGCGTGATGCCGAAATCCGCTACATATTTGAGATTGTTATTAGCACACTTAGTGTGCTTTATCGTGTATGTGCCTTTGCCGTGACCGCAATCGATACCCGCACGAAACGCAACCTTTTTGCATGTCTCCAGCATGTGACTGTCAATTCCACCGCCATATGATTTGCGCGTGGGATGTGGGGCTGAGGGGAACACAAGCAAACTCTGGCTGCTTTCCTGAAGTATCTTGAGCTTGTCGAGCAGCGACCGGGGTACATCCACAGAGCGCACCTCGTGTGATTTTGGTTCGTAATTGTACTCGGGCTTTGCAGTTACATTGATTTGTGAGAGTCGGTAGTCAACATCAGACCAGATACGATGTGAAACCTCCCTATCGCGGAAACCAGTACAAAGGAATACCTCAAACAGCAAACGCTCATCATCGGTACAGGCAGCGAAGAACCGCTCTATCTCTTCATCGGTATAGACCTCGATTTTTTTCTGTCGTCCTTGGCCAGTCGCCCCGTTTCAATTTAATGTCCTGGTCGTGATGACGTACCATGTTGAGCACGACGGTAACGCGTTTGTTGATTGTCTTCTGATTCAACCCCCCTTTGCGGTCCACAGCGAACAAGCCAAGGAGATCATTGCGGCCAAGGCGATAGACAAGATGCTTGGTGATGTGCTGCTCAGCCCATCTCAAGCACGTTGCGTATGAGGAATGTGTTCCGGCGCTCTTCGTAGCCTCTACTGCCTCAAGGTACTGCTGAATGCCTTCCTGGATTGTAATGCCCGTCATGTCTGTGGTTCCGTCCGTCGTCTTGCTCGAATCGTCGGGAATCGAGCCATTCGCCACCCCAGTGGCTTTTCGCCATGCGTCTAACGCCTCACGCGGTGCCTTGCCAACCTGTTTGCGTTTGCGTTTGCCGCCCTCTCACCAGTCGAGAAAGAACGCTCCTCCCCCCTTCCATGAAGCTGGTTCCTCGTCTATGATGAGGAGGCGGGGGGCAGGCTTGGTTCCATCCCATTGAACCGGGTAGAATTGCCACAGACCGTTTTTCGTTTTGCGCTTCTGGGTGAGGTTGATTCGATGAATTTTGGTGTCCATGTCGTGGTGCCGTCGCTTTCCGGGGGGGGCTTTCGTCACCTCAAACTCGACCACGTCTTATCACTTTGGACACCAAAACGGACACCACGAAGGCTCGTACAGCGTAAGTTGTTGAATATAAAGTGCGGGAGTAGTTCAGTGGCAGAACGTCAGCTTCCCAAGCTGAATGTCGCCGGTTCGATCCCGGTCTCCCGCTCCAATCAATCAACAACAATCGATCAGCGACAACAACGACAGCATAGAACATCCTTTGATCCTCCAAGCAATGCTCCTTTTGTGCGCTACTGAGGCAGTGACCGAGTAGAGTGGCGTCCGATTTCGCAATCGCAAGCCTGCACATCGGGCCCGAATGAGTTCGGAGCGTTGCCAGAAAATAGATCAAGCCCTCAGCATCTGGAATCGTGACAACGGCATAGTGAAATGGATCGGCCCGATACCAGCGGCTGCTGTTTTCAGCGATGCGCACGCAGAATACCTAGATGTATCCGACACAAAACAAACGCAATCCGACTTTAGTCGGATTCGAGTTGCCTATAGAACAGCGTAAGATGCGACTCATTGGATCAGGAAACGCGCATCGGCTTTCTGCCGCGTGGCAGACAGATGTGCTGGCATGGAACAGGCAATAAGGCCGGTCCGGAAAGCCTGATAAGGAGTGCCAGAGGAAGGGTTTTCATATGGAATCAGTTACCCGCAGGATTGTAATCGGAGTGGCGTTCGCCCTCGTGCTGCTGTTCGGAAGGACAGCGACGTGGGCGCAAAGCAATGCAGCGACGCTGACGGGGACCGTGGTGGACAAAACCGGCGCCGTCGTTCCAAACGCGAAGATTGTCGTTACAGAAGAAGCTTCCGGCGTAGTCCGCTCGATTACGAGCGATGAGCGGGGATTTTTCTCTCTGGTCGGTGTTCCCGTGAGCGTCTATGACGTGCAGGTGTCCGCGCCGGGTTTCAACAGCCTGTTGCGCAAGGGCGTGGCCGTTCACATCAACGATCAGATCGAGCTGAAGGGCATTGTGTTGAGCGTGGCCGCAACCAGTATTTCGGTGGTGGTTACAGCCGAGGCCGACGAACTGACGCCAACGACCTCGGGCGAGGTCAGCTACACCATCAGCGACACGCAACTGCATAACCTGAATATTGAAGGCCGTAGCGCCATAGAGCTGCTGGGCTTGATTCCGGGCGCGGCCAATACGGGCAGCTTCAATGGTGCCTACAACAGCAGTTCAGCGGGATTCACGCAGAACGCCAGCTCCTATACCGTCAACGGCAACCGTTTCGATCAGGTGGCGCTGGTCAGCGATGGCGCCGCGGTTTCCGATCTGAACACGGCTGGTTCCGCGGCTGTTACGCCCAACGTCGATATGATCTCCGAATTGAAAGTTGAGTCGGCGGCTTACTCTTCCTCGCAACCCAACGGTCCCATCGTCGTCTCCACACAAACCAAGTCGGGTGGCCGTGATTACCATGGCTTGATCGAACTGACGGCGCGCAATCACGCTCTCAATGCCGTCGACTGGCAGCAGAAGTACAACAGCCTTCCGGCTCCGCAGACCTCGCTGTTCTATCCGCAGATCCAGTTCGGTGGTCCGGTGGTGCCGAAGACATCCAAACTGTTCTTCTTTGTTGCTAGTGAAATATCGCAGCAGCACGTCGATCTGTCGCCACGCAAATCGCAGGTGCCGGCCAAGGCCGGTTCGCCGGGCTATACCGGCACTGGCATGGCCAACGGCGACTTCACAGATTCCGCCTATCTGAGCAACCTGTCGGTCGCCGCCTCTGACTGGGATGGCTATGTGGTGGGCAGCCAGCCTTGCAGTGGCAAGTATTGGAACACCAACTGCCTGAATGCGGTTGGCTATGGAAGCAACTGGGGCCAGATCAGCTCGATCGACAAGGGCGGACAGATTTTGCTTAACGCTATTCCTGCAGCCAATGTCGATCCCAGCTTGCACGGCGGATATAACCTGATCACCGATTACACGGTCTCGCAGCCGCGCAATCAGGAAATCGCCAAGATCGACTACGCAATCAGCGACGGAGAGCATTTGTCGGTTCGCTACAATCACGAAAACGAGAGCGTGCCTTCGCCGTACGGCCCCTGGAATCAGTGGAACAATGTTCCGTATCCGGCAGCGCAGACGCAGAAGAATGCCTCCAATTCTGTTAACTTAAACATGACCAGCGTGCTGACCCCGGCGCTGACCAACGAGGCCTCGCTCGGCTATACGCGCTTCACGCTGAAGACCGCGATTGGCAATACAAGCTCTCTTTCCAGAACGGCGTTGGACTACCCTTACAGCAACCTCTTCAGTACAAAAAACGATCTGATTCCCAATGTGAGCTTTGAAAAGATCGCGGGTGGATTGTATATCGCCGGAGGTGAAGCGCCGTCGTATTTGGGTGTGCAGAATAACATCACTTTCAACGATGGACTAACGCTGCTGAAGGGCACGCATCTGTTTCGCGCTGGTTTCTATGCGCAGGTGGGCCGCTACAATCTGCTGACTGACGGCACGGACAACGGCTCGGTGGACACGGAAATCTACGACTCCGTAACGGGCAACGACTGGGCCGACCTGCTGATTGGCAACACTTCGTACTTTTCCCAGTCCAGCAGTAACCTGAAAGCCAACATGGCGATCAACCGTTACGACCTCTATGTGCAGGATACCTGGAAGGCTTCGTCGAAGCTGACGCTGAACTACGGCGTTCGCGTGGATCATATCGGATGGTGGTACGACAAGAACGGACACATTGCGGTCTTTGTCCCGGCCGACGATACCTCGAAAGCGACTGCGGATTACAGCAACTTCGCCGGCATGGAATCGCACTCGACGAACTCCAAGATTCCTCTGGCTGGCTCCAAGGCCCCCGGCTTCCAGTGGGCTCCTTCCGCGGGTTTTGCCTATGATCTGACCGGCGCGGGCAAGACCGTGTTGCGCGGCGGCTTCGGCACTAGCTACTATGCGGACCCAGGCAACAACGCCTATTCGGCGATCATGGCGCCGCCCAACTTCCAAGTTGTAAGTTCGTGGGCTGGCACAACGCCTTATACCCTTAGTGGCATCTCCTCGATGAGCTCGACCAGCGTGCCTCCGACGGTGTGGGGATCGGCCGATCCGAAAGAGCACCGTGTGCCGGTGACCTACTCGTGGAATCTGGCGCTCTCGCACGTATTTTGGGGAGCCAACAACGTCGAAGTCAACTATGTGGGTAACTCCAGTCACAACCTGGTGGGCTACGGCATTCAGAACGCAATTCCCGAGGGCACTGAGACTGGTCCCTGGTACAGTACCTACTATGACGAGCAGGCCCGCCCCTATAAGAACTTCGGTGACATCTCCACGCACTTTCACAACCTGAACTCGAATTACAACGCGCTGCAGTTGACCGTGACGCGAGAGAGGGGCTGGTTAAATTACTGGGGAAGTTATACCTTCGGCAAGGCGCTGGCCTATAACGCCGAAGATGCCTTTGACATGAAGCGCTGCTACGGGCCGGCGCCCTTCGATCGCTCGCAGGTAGTCAGCTTCTCGTACTATCTGAATCTGCCAAACTTTGGCAGCAAGTATCTTGGCAATCACAAGGCACTCAACGGCATTACCGATGGCTGGAAAATCTCAGGCGTTTTCCAGGCAATGACGGGGGGACCGATTCAGAACTCAACTTACAATAGCAATGAATATGCCATGAGCCAGAACTCAATCAGCATCTGGGGCACGGTCTCCAACACCGTCAACGGTTCGACCAACAACAATATTTCGTTAGCGACCAACGGCGGCGCCTTCACGGACGGTACGCCAGACGAAATTGCCGTGCCGAAGATGATCTGCGATCCGCGTAAGGGACTGGCAAAGAATCAGTATTTCAACCCCGCCTGCTTTGTTGCGCCGTCGTATCTTGCCAATGGCACTTACCGCTTGCCTTACATTCACGGGCCGGCATACATCAACGACTCGATAGGCCTCTTCAAGGCCTTTGCCATGGGTGGTAGCCGCAAGTTGGAAGTACGCGGCGAGGCATTCAATCTCTTCAACCATCCGTGGAACGAGTTCCTTCGCTATGACGACGACAGCAGAATGGATATGGGCTTCAGCGAGCCCGGTGGTGCGACCAGTTCGACTTCGGCTGGCACAACCGACAACAAGACCGGTCACCGCGAAATATCGCTGGCTGCCAAGTTCTACTTCTAACTAACTAATCTCCCGGCAGCGAGCCGGGAAAAAAATTGGGCAACGAAAGTCACCGTGTATTTTCGTTGCCCAAGCAGTAAATCAATGGGGAATCAATTTGCGCACTTATCTCAAGATGGTCTTTGTGCTTTGCCTGGTCTTATGCACGACAGGCCATGCGCCAGCTCAGAGTTATGCTGTTGGAGCGGACGTCTCTTATCTTGGAAAGTGCGAACAGGATGGCATGGTCTTCAAGGAGCATGGACAACCCAAGGACGTGCTGGCCATGCTCCGCGAGCACCAATACAACTGGGTGAGGCTGCGCATCTTTCATGATCCGTCCGCAAGTCCAGACAAACTTCCCAACGATCTGAATTACACACTGGCTCTGGCCAAGCGGGCAAAAGCGCAGGGCTTTCATCTGCTGCTCGATCTGCATTACTCCGACAGTTGGGCCGACCCGGATAAGCAGACCACACCCGTGGCATGGAAGAACCTCAAACATAAGCAGCTTGTTGAGCAGGTCTTCAGTTATACGCGCGACACGATTGCCGCTTTTGCCCGCGAAGGCGTAATGCCGGATATGGTTCAAGTCGGCAACGAAATTACCCATGGAATGCTATGGCCCGACGGCAAACTCCCTGATAACTGGGATAACTTCGCCGATCTGCTCAAGGCGGGCAGTCGCGGCGTGGAGGCAGGGCGCGGCACGCAACCCATGCCGCGCATCATGATTCATATTGAGCGCAGTGGAGACTACGATGCGGCCGTCTGGTTCTTCGACAATCTTATAGCCCATCATGTCCCCTTTGATGTGATCGGCCTTTCCTACTATCCGCGCTGGCACGGAGGCCTTGCCAAACTGCGAGGCAATCTGCATGATCTCGCGCTTCGCTACCAGCACCCAATCATCCTTGTCGAAACCAGCTACAACTGGACGCCAGGCGATTTTATCGGCAAGAAATCAGAATTTCCAGAAAGCCCAGCGGGGCAGGCGGATTTCTTGCATGCGGTCAATGCTGCTGTCCGTTCCGTTCCGCGCGGGTTGGGCCAAGGGGTCTTCTGGTGGGAACCCGCTGCCGAAGGGGTACTGCAGGGGAAAGGCTTCTTCGATAGCGACGGAAACGTTTTGCCGGTGATTAATGCGTCACAGGAGAATCGTTAGTTGGAAAGAAGCTTGCGTGGATGCCCGGTAAGCTTTCAGTTTCTTCTGATCGGATATGTGTGCTTTGAAAGGTATAGGAGTTATGCGTCGTTTTGCAGTATCTTCACTCTTTGTAGCCGTTGCGAGCTTGTTATGCGCACAGCCGCCAGCCAATCACTTGGTTTTCGATGCAACGGCAGTAAGTCCGGCGCCCAGACCCGTTCCCACACAGCTTGGCAGTAAGCGTGCCCCCGATGGAAGCACGCTGACCGTAAATAACCAGTACCTGATGCGCGATGGGAAACCATGGCTTCCGGTTATGGGCGAGTTCCATTACTCGCGCTATCCAGCGGCGTACTGGGAAGAAGAGATTCTCAAGATGAAAGCCAGCGGCGTACAGGTTATTGCGACCTATGTAATCTGGATTCATCACGAAGAGATAGAAGGCCGGTTTGATTGGAGCGGCCAGCGGGATTTGCGGAAGTTTGCCAAGCTCTGCGCGAAACACGGAATGCTTCTCTATCCGCGTATCGGTCCCTGGGCACACGGAGAGGCGCGCAATGGAGGGCTGCCGGACTGGGTGCTAAAAAACAGCGCCGTGCGCTCAAACGACCCTGTCTATCTTGCCGAAGTAAAGCAATTATACACGCAGATTGGCCAGCAGCTTCATGGCTTGTTATGGAAGGATGGCGGTCCTGTGATCGGCATTCAGATAGAAAACGAATATGCGCTTCATGGTCCTGGGCAAGGGGGAGAGCACCTGGCGGTTCTCAAAAAGATGGCGATTGATAGCGGCTTGGACGTTCCCATGTATACAGTGACGGGCTGGGATAATGCCGTGGTCCCAGAAGATTTATTTTTGCCTGTTTATGGCGGCGGTTATCCCGATGCACCTTGGGATGAAAGCATAGAGGTTCTTCCTCCGGCCGAAATTTACAACTTTCGCGTATCCAGCCGCGTGGCTGCCAACATGGGAGCTATCGGCAGTAACTCCGCAACTGTCATCCGGCACGACGCCGAACTGCGCGAGAAAACCCCCTATCTAACTGCTGAGGTAGGCGGTGGCATTGAGAATACCTATCATCGCAGACCGGTCTTGGCAGAGAGTGATGTGCCGGCGACCATTCCCGTCATGATTGGTTCCGGTGCGAATTTGCTGGGCTATTACATGTATCACGGCGGAGAGAATCCTGACGGACGGAAGACTACTCTTCAAGAGTCGCAGCGCACGAGTTATCCGACCGATGTTCCCGTCAAGAGCTATGACTTCCAAGCGCCACTCGGCGAGTTCGGCGAAATGCACACTGAACTGCGAGAATTGAAGCTCGATAACTACTTTCTGGAAGATTATGGAGCGGAGCTTGCCCCCGCGCGCGCAATTCAGCCGACGCCGCAGCCAAGTGGGCCGGGTGATTTGTCAATTCTTCGCGCCTCCGTCCGGATGAAGGGACAAAGTGGCTTTCTATTTGTAAACAATTACATCCGTGAGTACGAGCTTCCGTCTTGGCCCAGTGCGCAGTTCGAAGTCCGAGTTCCAGGCCGTACGCTGCTGATTCCAACCAAGCCGATTACCATTCCTGCCAAGAGCTATTTTTATTGGCCTGTGAACCTCGATCTCGATGGCGTTGCGTTGCGCTACGCAACGGCCCAGCCGATTCTGAAGATACGGTCCAACGGCGCGACGTATGTCTTCTTCAAGGCCATTCCGGGGATCGCTGCGGAATTTGCGTTTCCGGTATCATGCCGTTCGGCGATTCACACGGAGATCGGAACGCTTTCAGGGGAAGATGGTCTGCTGACAGTGCAGGACACCGCGCCGGGATTGAGTACGGCCATAACGATTCATGGGAAAAGCGGCGTTACGCACCTCGTTCTGCTCAGTGCGGAACAGGCAGCAAATCTTTGGAGAGTGGACTTCAAGGGGCGCGAGCAACTGGTGCTGACCGAGGCGCAGGTCTATAGCGATGGAGAACATCTTGTCCTGCGCCAGATCGGTAAGTCGTCCTTTGATGCCGCGTTTTTTCCTGCAGGCAAGTTCACTGCCGGGAAAGGTGCATCCGTAACCGGAGTAAGCAAGCAGACAGGGATTTTTCAGAATTTGAATTGGCGCGAGCCGGAGCAGACGGTCGCGCTGCAACTGGAGCAAACAAGGGCTGTGGGCAAGGCTCCTATGCCGGTGATGGGTCCGAAGGCCGCGTGGCGGCATGGTCCAGTGGTGATGGCGCCAGACGAGACGAGTTTCCGCAAGGTGGGCGAATGGCAGATCGTGGTTCCGCAGCACGCGCTCGATGGACTTAGTGACTTTTATCTAGGTGTGCATTATGAGGGCGATGAGGCGCGCTTGCTCAAAGGTAACCGTCTGCTTACGGATAACTTCTTCAATGGAGTTGAGTGGCGGATCGGGCTAAAGCGCTTTCTTCCTGATTCGGCAGCAGCAACATTGTCTCTTCAGGTTCTGCCGCTGAGCCAGAAGGCCCCCATCTTCTTT
>Ga0224558_1003314_pt1 | contig 13578 bp, 11 predicted proteins | sample 714S32024metaG_FD_180682 | JGI IMG/M metagenome (GOLD analysis project Ga0224558, IMG submission 180682) | Peat soil microbial communities from Stordalen Mire, Sweden - 717 S3 20-24 | ecosystem: Environmental > Terrestrial > Soil > Wetlands > Peat | place: Sweden: Norrbotten County, Stordalen... | reverse complement strand
TAACCTGTATTTGTGTTGGACGAAGCGCTCATTGAACAACTCAACCGTGGCTACGTCTGTCCGCCCGATGCCGGCCCGGCGTGGCGGGCAGCGTGCGACTATGGGTTTGACATGTCATTGGTGGAAGATGCCCTGCTGATGACCCCGGAGCAGAGAATCGCGGAGCACCAACACGCTCTGAACCTATTGCTTGAGATCGAAGCCGCGCGGGAATCGAATGATGAAGACGAAGAGAACCTCACGCGCAAAGCGGCTCAACCAAAGCCAACAGACTGACGACTGTATTCCCCAGCACTCCATTACTCCAACACTTCTTTTCCCATGTCCATTCTCGTCACCCCTCAAACCCGCGTCCTGGTGCAAGGCATCACCGGCAGCTTCGGCGCGCGGCACAGCGAGCTCAGCCTCGCCTATGGCACCCAGATCGTCGCCGGGGTCACGCCAGGCAAGGGCGGCCAATTGTTTGAAAACAAAGTGCCCGTTTTCGATACCGTCGCCGAGGCGATGGAGCAAACAGGGGCAACGGCCTCCGCCATCTTTGTGCCGCCGGCTTTTGCGGCCGATGCGATCCTTGAAGGCGTGGATGCCGGGCTGGACCTTGTTGTCTGCATTACCGAAGGCATCCCGGTCAACGACATGGTCAAGGTCAAGCGCGCGATGGAAGACAGGACGACCCGGCTGATCGGTCCTAATTGCCCCGGCATCGTGACACCCGGCCCCGGCAAGGATTCGCTCGGCGGCTGCCGCATCGGCATCGCGCCCGGTTACATTCATAAGCAAGGCCATATCGGCGTGGTTTCGCGCAGCGGCACCCTGACCTACGAAGCCGTTTGGCAGCTCACCTGCCGCGGCGTCGGCCAATCCACTTGTGTCGGTATCGGCGGTGATCCGGTCAACGGCACCTCGCACTTGGACGTCATTAAACTGTTCGAGGCCGACCCGGAAACGCATGGCATGATCATGATCGGCGAAATCGGCGGTTCGGCTGAAGAGGAAGCCGCCGCCTGGATCCGGGACAACTGCCGGAAGCCGGTCGCCGGTTTCATCGCGGGGGCCACCGCCCCGCCCGGCCGGCGCATGGGCCATGCCGGGGCCATCGTGAGCGGCGGCAAAGGCACCGCGGCGGCCAAAATCACCGCTTTCAAAGAGGCGGGCATCGGTGTCGCGGCGACGCCTTCGGAAATGGCGGAGACTCTATTGAAGATGATGTGACTGGTTTCTGGGTCCTAGCTGAGTCCGAAGAACTGCCTGATGCGAACGGCCAGCGCTGACCGTGTCTCCGGCACAGATTCTCGGGTGACGGAAGCGGTCATGGCCGTTCGCCGCCCCTCATTTCTCTTCTCCAGCACCGCAGCCAGTTTTCCGGCCAGCTCGGCGTTCGCCTGCAGCAGACTGGCAAAATCCTGTTTCGTCACCCGCAGCACCTGGACGTCGGTCTCGGCCGCCACTGTTCCCGAGCGCGGCTCGCCAGTAAGCAGCGACATTTCTCCGAAGAACGCACCGCTGGCAAGGTGAGCAACGGTCACGGTTCGGCCGTCAGGACCTTTCATAGATACGGCCACCTGGCCCTCGCGGATAATGTAGAAGGTGTCACCCGGTTCGCTCTGCCGGCATAAATTCTCACCACAAGCATATAGCTGCACTTTCACCGCGCTCGCTAGCCGCTCCATTTCCTCAGGGGAGAGAGACTGAAACAGTTCCACCCCCGACAACGACTGCCGAATGGCATTTTGCCCGGCGGCCTGGTGCGCCTGCTCGTCGGCCAGCGCATCCCGGTGCCGCAAATCCCGGATCGGGTACGGAATGGAGATGCCCTCACGCTGGAAGGCATACCACAGGCGGTCCATTACCCCGCTTTGGATCGGGTCGAGCCGGGCGTATTCCTCGATAAAGAACTTGAGGGTGAAGTTCACGGCGAAATCGCCATAGCTGACTAGATACACCAACGGAGCAGGTTCTTTGCTCACGTCTGGCGCCTCGCTAAGCACCCCCAAAATCACACTGCGCACCTTGTTCGGAGGCGTGTCGTAACTGACGCCGATCTGGAGATAGGTGGCGTGACTGCGGGTCGGGCGCGAGTAGTTGACGATGGATTCCTTGGCGATGGAGGAATTGGGAATGACGATGTAGTCATTTGCCTTGGTCTGGAGCCGCGTGGCCCGCCAGGTGGTGTCAACCAAAACTCCGGTGTGACCGCCGACAGTGACCCAATCGCCGATCTGGAACGGCCGTTCCGCATTGAGCGCCAGGCCGGCGAAGAGGTTCCCCAGGGTGTCCTGCGTGGCATTGCCGACGATATACCCGATCACCAGCGAGGAGACGGCAAACACGTTCAAGTTCACCTCTGGAAAGAAGCCGCGCACGATCAGCACCAGGGCAATGAGGGCCAAGCCCAGGCGGCCGATGTCGCGCAAGACCAACGGCACCGGCGGCTTCTGGCGCCATCGCGACAGCCGGTCAAATACCAACCGGTCGAATAGTTTAAGACCAATGGTAATTCCGAGGAAAACAGCCGCGGCTCTGAACGCATCCCTCACATAGTTGTGCACCTGGTCGAGGACGGGCCCCAAAAAAAGCACCGCCAGCGAAACGAGCACCAGCAGGTTTAACTGCAACTCGATCTCCCGGAACAGTTGCTTGCGGGACAGAAAGCGCTGCGCCACGGTGAAGCAGAGGTAAATCACAAGCAGTGCGCCCAGCCTGGTTGCGGCATCGGCGAGGTTAAGCGTCGAGGCATCCGGCAGCGGGGTCGAGGCAGCAAGCAATGTCATGGGCCTTTATTAGCAGTAACGATGGCAAGGGGCAACCATCTCGGCCCGTCAGTTTTCCGCATATTTTAGTTGAACTGGAGGGCACTTCCCAAATAGTCTCAGCGCCTCTCGGCAGTGCCACACAGTGCCTGGAGCGACAACTGTATGCGGATAGTGATGAAACGAAGAAGCAAACGCTGGTTAAGTCTGGGCTTGATCGTTCTGGCCTCCGCCACTCTCGCCAGCGAGCCGGTCCCAATGAACGTGCAGGTGAAAAGTGGGCAGGTGCTGGACACTCCCTCTTTTCTCGGGAAAGTGATCGCGCGGGTCGATTACGGGGATCGCATACCGGTCCTCGAGCAGCAAGGCGATTGGTCCAAGGTCACCACCCCGGACGGAAAGAGCGGCTGGATTCATACCTCCGCGCTCACTAAGAAGAAGATCGCAATGAAGGCGGGTGGCCAGGACGCGCAGACCGCCGCATCAGGCGATGAGCTGGCGCTGGCCGGCAAGGGTTTCAACTCCGACGTCGAGGCCGATTTCAAGGCCAAGAACCGCACCGTTGATTTCACCTGGGTGGACAAGATGGAGAAGATCAAGGTGCCGACGACGTCTATGCAGCAGTTTCTCAAGGACGGCGGCATCCAGCCTGCCGAAGGAGGCAAACGATGAGCCGCCCGATTCCATCGTTCGCGCCGACCTTGAGGGCGATCGCCGCGGGCGCCCTGCTGGTCCTCGCCGGTGGTTGTTCGACGGTGACCCAGATGGGCGGGATTGTAGGGCAGGCGACTGGTGTGATGAACGCTGATCAAGCCGAGGCAATGACCAAGAGCGCTCAGGCGATAGAGAAGACTTTCCAGGACATCACCCCGCAACAGGAATACTACATCGGACGCGCAGTGGCCGCGACCGTCCTCGTCACCTACCAGCCGTTCGACCGCGAGGCGGCCAACGCCTATTTGAACCTCCTCGGACAGACCGCGGCACAGTTCTCTATCAAGCCCGAGACCTTCGGCGGGTATCATTTCCTGCTGCTGGAGACGGATGAGGTCAACGCGTTTGCGGCGCCCGGCGGATTGATCCTCGTCTCTCGCGGCATGGTGCGGTGCTGCAAAAACGAAGACGAGCTGGTCGCGGTCCTGGCGCACGAGATCACTCACGTGGACCACCAGCACGGCCTCAAAGCCATCCGCAAAGGCCGTCTCACGTCGGCGTTGACCACGTTGGGAGCGGCGGCGGGCAGTTCATTGGCTGGCGGTCAACTTGCCGAAGTAACCAAGGCGTTCGAGGGCAGCATCACCGACATCACTTCCACTATGATGAACAGCGGCTATTCCCGGACCACGGAATTCGAAGCGGACAAAGGGGCGGTGGCGATCATGAAGAAAATGGGCTACAACCCCGCCGCGCTCATCACCATGCTGCAACAAATGCAGGGCCAACTTAAGTCGGACAGCCATGGTTTCGGGAAAACGCACCCCGCACCGGAGGTGCGCATTGCCGAACTGAAGAAAGTCATTGGCAATGAGGCCCCGCCGGAATCCTCACCGGTGCGCCAACAACGTTTCCAGAAAGCCATGGGAGGCGTCTAAGGCGGCGTGACGCCTCGTTCACCTCTGCTCGTCGCGCGGGAAGTTGAACGACGATGAACGCCCCCAACGCCCGAGGCGGGAAGCTGAAGCGAATGATTCAGGGCGGCGCCCTCGGGTTGCTCGCGGCCAGTGTCGTCCTCGTGCTCTGGCGTGCGGGTGTGCTCGATACCTTGGAATTTCCCACCTGGGGCTGGCGCGTGAGGACGTTCGCGCCCCGCAGCTCCCCCTCTGCCCAAGTCAAAGTCATCCTGTTGGACCAAGCCAGCCTCGACTGGGGCCAGAAGGAAAACGGCTGGGTCTGGCCGTGGCCGCGCACGGTCTATACGGCAGTGCTGGATTTCTGCAAGCGAGGCGGGGCAAAGGCGGTCGTATTCGATATGCTTTACACCGAACCATCCTCCTATGGGGTGGACGACGACAAAGCCCTGGGCGATGCCATCCGCCGAACTCCAGGCTTCGTCGGGGCTCTCTTCCTGAGCTCACAGTCTGGTGAGGTGACGAACTGGCCGGCGGGTGATCTCCCCATCGCTACTTCCTTTCTTGGACTGGATGCGTGGCTGGGCGGGCTTCCCTCTAAACAGGTGGTTATGCCCAGAACCACTTGGCCCATTCCAGAGGTGGCGACCAATGCAACGCTGCTCGCCAACGTCAGTGAGCAACCAGACTCGGACGGCGTGTTCCGGCGTGCGTCGCAATTCCGTGTCTTCGACGGGAAGACTGTGCCGTCTCTGGGCTTGGCGGCGTACCTGGCGGCGGAAAAGACCGCGGGCCGCACGCCACCCCTGCGGTTGGTGCCTGGCTGGCTGAACATCGGAGATCATGAAGTGCCAATTGATGGCCGCGGTTGTGCCGTGCTGCATTTCAACGGAAAGAACGGCACCCACGACAGCTACGGCGCGGCAGCCATAATCCAGTCTGAGCTGCGGATGCGGGCCGGCGAGAAGCCCGTCCTGGAACCGGGGGTCTTCACCAACACTTACGTATTCTTTGGGCTGAGCGCACCCGGGTTGCACGACGCCCACCCCACGCCAGTGAATCGCGCCTGCCCAGGCGTCGAGATTCACGCAACCTCTCTGGACAATCTGCTGCGCCGTTTCTTCTTGCGGGAATTCCCAGCGGCAGGCGTCGTCTTGACCACGTTGCTGCTGGGCTTGTTAAGTGGCGTCCTGATCGCGCTGAGCCGCAAGGCCACGCAGAGCGTCCTGACCTTCGCCTTCCTGCTACCTCTCCCCGTCCTGGCAGCGTTCGCCGCCTATCCCTTGGGCTGGTGGTGGCCGATGGTGGTCACCGAAGGCGCTGTCGCCGCCGCGCTGGTTGGCGGCGTCGTGCTCAACTACGCCACCGAGGGCCGCCAAAAGGCGTTCCTTAAACGGGCATTCAAGCACTATCTGGGGGCCGAGGTCATTGACCAGATCATCGACGATCCGGCACGACTTCAGCTAGGCGGCGAAAAACGGCAGCTCACGCTCTTGTTCTCCGATATCGAGAAGTTCTCCTCTTTCTCTGAAAAGCTGGACCCCGAGACCTTGACCGGCTTGTTAAACGAGTATCTGTCCGATATGACGGACATCATCCTGGAGGAAGGGGGATACCTCGACAAATACATCGGCGACGCGATCGTGGCGTTTTGGAACGCTCCGGCAGACCAAGCCGACCACGCCGTCCGCGCCGCGCGCACGGTGTTGCGTTGTCAACGCATGCTGGTTGAGCGGCGCGCGCATTACCAGCGGAAGACCGGCGTGGTGCTCAAGGCTCGCATCGGGATGAACACAGGTGAAGTCACGGTCGGCAATATGGGCTCGCGCGACCGCTTCAATTACACCGTCCTCGGCGACGCAGCCAATCTGGCCTCGAGGCTCGAGGGGGCCAACAAGGTGTTCGGCACCTACAATATGATCTCCGAGACGACCTGGTTGCAGACCCAAGGCCAGTTCCTTGGACGGGAGCTCGGGCGGATTCGGGTCGTCGGCCGCGAACAACCCGTGCGGGTTTATGAGATTCTTGGTTTCGCGGGCGAGCCGGTGCCGGGATTCTTGCCCGACTTCGAAGCAGGTCTCCGATTCTGCCTGGCGGGCCAGTGGCAGGAGGCGCTGGAGCGGTTCGAGCGTCATCCGGAAGACCCGCCGAGCCTCACCTATGCTGCCCAGTGCAAGAAACATCTACCGTCCCAAACCTGGGATGGTATCTGGAGTTTAACCGAAAAATAGAGCGGTGCGGTGCTCCGCCTGCTTGGGTATCGGGAAGGCCTATTTTCCAGGAACGGCGGGAGTTCTTTGACCGAACGGAATCTGCAGCCATACATCTACCCGCGGAGCCTCCCAGTTATACGGCTTATCCAGGATGTCTGGCAGGCCGTCGCCATTGAGATCAGCAACCTGGGCCTCGTGAAATCCCACCCCGGTAGCGAAGACCGTCTCGCGGAAGTTCCCCTTGCCGTCGCCAAACAGAATCCACGCGGTGGCATTTGGGTTGTCCGGGTCCTTGCGCGACTCGGTCCATTTCGCCATCTCTGCCGCAAAAATGTCCAGGTGCCCATCTCCGTCGATGTCCGCCACTTGCAAACTGTGGCCGTGGATCATGTCCCGTTTCAGCAAATCGCGACCTACCCAGTCGTGGCTATTCTCCGGATTGCCGATGCATTCATAAAAACGGAGCGGCCCGCTGCCATCGCCAGGCGCGATGACCACCTGTGGGTATTTGCCGGACTTGAATTTTCCAGCCGCAATCCGGCCGCCGATGGGGCCGATCTGGATGGCGTCGAACTTCTTCCCGCCGCGATGCTTAAACCACAAGTTGCCCGCCACGAGATCAACCTTTCCATCCCCGTCAATGTCGCAAACGGTCATGCCTTCGGCGTAGTGCGCGGCATTCTTCTGCCCTTCCCCGGCTTCTCCGGAGAAGATCTTCGTCAGCGGCCAGGAATCGGCGTGGCGCGGGTCGGCAGGAATCTCCGCCAGAAAGATTGACTTGTCCCCTTGATTCCAAAATGCGAGCTGCGGCTTGCCCGTGCCCAGGAAGTCGCCGACTGCCTGGTCATGATGTTGCGTGGCCCCGCCCTTCTTGATCAAATGCCGCTTCCAAGAAACCTTGGGGTCAAAGTTCGGATACGGGTTTTCCCACCACCACACTTCATCGCTCTGCCAATCGCCGCCGAATATAATATCGGGATGGCCATCGCCATCCACATCGCAGACCACTCCGCCCGCCTCGACACTGAGATAGTTGGATTCGATGACGTAGCGATCCCAACCAGTGGCGGTGCGGCGATACCAGACCAAAGCGGGTGCCGTCTGCCGAAAGCTCAACACAAAACCATTTGTTCCATCCTTGCCCAGATCGGCAACAATGGCCCCGGTTTGCTGTGTGGAAGGTCCGGGCACAGGCAAGTCCCCCGTGGAACTGGAAAGATGCTGCCAGTGCAAGTCTGTCGCCGGGATGGAGAGTCGGGCGAGCATCAGCACCGCGCAGATCGCGAACAGAGGGAAGGAGGTCAGTCGTGCGAGTCCGCGCGATACGGTCCTGGCCTGCTCCGCCATCGGCATCAGCCGTTCAGTCAAGTTCATATCTATCGGGGCAGGTTAGGCGGATTGACCTGGATTTCAAGCCTGCTGGATGGTTGTATGAGATATTCGTCGAGATGAAACTGGCAGCGTACAACCGTGATCTCGCGAATGCTTCAACTACCTTTTCGACGACCGGAATCGCCGATCTTCCCTTCGTCGGCTGTTTCGCCAAGCCCATCGAGCCCTGCAGCCGGGCGGACTCTTGATTTTCGACGTCGCTGAACCGGGGCGAGCCGGCGCTTGGGATCGCCGGTTCTGGCAGGGTCGTGGCTGGACGTGCCTAACCGAGTTCGTTCACGACCGGCGACGCAACCAATTGACTCGTCGGATGACGACCTTCCGAAAGGTGGGCCGGCATTACCGTCGAGCCGAAGAGACGCACGTGCAGCAGCGTTATCGAGGGTCTCGACTGGCAGGCGACCTGCGCGAGACTGGCTTTCGAGTCCGGACCATCAGAGGCTACGGGGATCTCCGGTTTCTGAAGGCTCCCGTAGGATTGATTGCACGAAGACCGTAATGAATGCCGAATCAGCCGCTGAATGGCCGCCCCGCGATGCAGGTCAGCGACGGTCGCCCTAACGGGCTTACCCTTTCCGACGGCGACCAAAGGCACAAAGTTACAGATCCCTGCAGTCGGAGCGAGTAGCAGGGAACCGCAGAGACTTGGAGCAGCGGAGCCGCAACCAAAATGCGAGCGCCCCTTGAACCGCAGAGACGCGATGGTCGCAGAGAAGACAGCAGGAGAGAAAATCCTGCTCGAAATGAGCGATTCTGCCCTTTTGCACTGCGATGAACGCAGAGAAAAGAGCAAGGGAGACGGGGCTCAAAGCAATCACGTTTCAGTGACCTGCCTTTAAGTGGCCGGGACTGGTTTGTCTCTGCGCCCATCGCGTCTCTGCGGTTTAATGGGCCTTCGTTCAATCGCACAGTTACGGCTGAGCTTTCGCCGTCCAACTCCCCCCGTCACCAATCGCCGTCGGTTTTCTTTGAGTACTGTGCTCCAACGTTGATGCTGGTTGCCAGGTTCTGGTCGCCTATCGTTCCTCCCAGCGGACCAGTCGCGTTGAAGCGCACCCGCCAGCGCGCGCCAATGTCCACGCCCGCCGGCGCCGCAAACGTCAACTCCGCCGGGGCGAGATTTGTTTCCCCTGTGATTTCGAACACGTGAAGAAAGAGCGTCCGCGTCCCGTTGCCTGGATCACCCACCTCGATCCGCCACGGGCAAATCGGCGGCTTGCTCCGGCCGTCGGCCACATGATTGTATTGCGCCGTCTTTTCGAGCGGATGACCCCAAGCCTCCTGGCCAGGACCACCTCGCACCCCAATTTCAGCCTGTGCCGGGAGCAACGTCCGCATAAACATCCGCGAGCGCCCGCGCGACAAGACCGTGCTATCGCCGTCCGCCTCCGGCAGGCTCACCCAGCTCAGTAGATTCCCATTCACGTCCGGTTTGGTCGGCACATGCAGGAAGAAGTGCCGCCGGAAGTCGGGCCGCGTCGCTTCCACTCGGTCGAAGACCACAAAGAACTCCCGCTGGCCGCGCAGGTAGAGGAACTGGCGCGTTACCTCGCGCGCTTTCCCATTGTTGTAGCCGCGCGTGATATCGGCAGCGGCGTAAGTGTAGTTCGCGTTGTGCTCGAAGGCGACGATGCGCCCGCGTTCGCGCGGGAGGCCATCGCTTTCATACACGTGCCGAAGCAGGCCGCCGTCATTCTCGTTGCCCTGGTCGCGCCGGAACTTCTCTGCGGGATCAAAGATGGTGACAACATTGAAGATCAGCGAGCCGCCACAGTAGTTATCCGTGTCGTTGTGCCCCTCGCCACCCTGGCGCGACACCAGCGCGCCCTGCTTGCAGATCAGGAAATGGCCTTCGTCATCGCGGGCGTGGCCCGCGAATTGGCGGCCACAGCCGAAGAACGCCCAGGTGGCGTTTGGATCATTCCAGGCGCTGCGCATGTACACATGCCCGGCGCCGGGAAGAAGATAGCCTAGCGGCAGCGAGTCCGGCGGCGTGGCGGGAATTCCGGGATCATAGCAGGCCACGCGCTGCCACCGTTCCCGGAGCCATTCGCGGCCACGGTCGGAGAACCACTGTGACAAACCGTCGTGCAGCATCGGTGCCGCGCGGGCAAAGGCAGCGGGCTTGGAACCATCGCCATCATCAATCCAGGCCGTCCGTTCGTTGTGGGGCATCATCGTATAGGCGACCCAGCGCGGCTCCTCGACCGGGTAGCCCCAGGGCTCCAACTGCTTGAAATAATCAATGCCTGTCCCGGTGCGCCACGCGTGGAAGGCATAGGGAATGACCGTCACCGGGCCGTAGGCGCCGTGACCGTAGGATTCCGACCAGACGCCGCCCATGCGGTTGAAGGCCGGCAGGCATTCCGCGGGCACACGGTTGTTCCAGGAATCCAGAAAGGACCTGGCGTCGGCTTCATATTTGGTGCCGGCTGCCTGGATGGCCAGGGCAATGAACAGTTTCTGCGTCAGAGCATCGCGGCAGTTCATCACGTTCAAATGAATCGGGCCCCAGGTCTGGTTGTACTCCCAATGCCCCCACTTGAGCAGGATTTCCGGCTTCTCCGTGAAGAAGCGTAGCCATGAGCCTAGCGCTTCGCCGTAGCGGACCCGTTGCTCGGGAGTCAGCGCGTCATAGATCCAATCATAGGCCAGCGCATGATAGCCGAAATGACTCCCTTCGGGGTTGGCGATCAGGCTGCCATCGCCCCATTCCCTGGTGATGGCGTCGGCGTACTTCTGGTGCTCCCGGCCACGCTCCCGCTCGATGAGGTAAGCCAGGGCGCAGTTCATTAGGTCTTCGGGGATGGACCACTTGTTCGAGATGAACTCAAGGTGGCCCCGGCGCATCGCCGCATCGGCCCGGTCTTTGACCACCCGGTAATCGTCGGCCAGTGGCCCCCCGCAGCGCCGCGCGACTTCCGGCACGTCCGTTATCAGCACACGTGGATGGTTCGGCTTGACCTGGTAGCCCGTTTGGGCGAGGCCGCTACAAGCGAGGGCGCCAAACAGGCTGAAAAAAGCAATGGCTCGAGCAATGTTCATTCGACTCTCACCCTGTATGGGGCGAGAAATTTTCTCGCTTGGGTGCATGAAGCCCTTTTGGCCGGCTGATGTTCCAAACCACGCCTGGGGGCGGCTCGCCAGCTTAATGGACTGGGCGCGCAACACCGCCGCCAGCTTCGGGAAATAGAGTGCATCAGGGAGGCCGGCATCAGGCAGTGCCACGCCTTGCCGCGCGAGCACGGGCGCGAGCCGCTCAAGTACCACGGCCAGCGCGTCCCGGCCGATGCGGCTCAGAAATTCGGCGTCCTGCAACCAGTCTAGCTCGACCAGGAGCATAGTTGCACTCTGCGGTTTCCGATTGCCATATCGCGCGGGGCAATCTGCGCCGCCGACTAGCCTTGTCAAGACCCAAGCCATTCCCACTAAAGCAGATAGCGTGGGGACCGCATCCGGGCAGTTGGGCTTGCGTCTCAATCCTGTTGAACGAGAGCCCACGAGCACGCGGTTGAATTTGTGTCAAAAGTGAGGACTGACGCTTGCATGGAGCGGCTGAGAAGTCGAGTGGAGCTTGCTTTTGGCCTGATGGTCGGTGAGGTTATCCACAGGTATGCCAGTCATTTCAATGTTTTACGGTCTAATCGTGTCGCTGTTCTTCCTGGACAACAGGCGCCATAAGCGGCCACACATCCACGTTCGCTACCAGGAGCACGAAATCGTGCTCAGGATACCGGATGGAGAAGTGCTGGAGGGAAGCATTCCCGGCAATAAACTGAAACTCGTACTGGCGTGGATGGAAATTCACCGTGATGAACTGCTAGCCGATTGGGATCTCGCCGTCTCCGGCCAACAGCCGTACAAAATCGAACCCCTTAAGTAAACGCCTATGAATCCGCGCGTCCAATCAGTGCAAGTCGAGGCGAATTACCGGCTTCGCCTCGCCTTTACCGACGGGCAATGCGGCGTGTTTGACTGTTCGAATCTTCTCGATTTCGGTGTATTTCGCGAACTGCGCGAGCCGGAGTATTTTCGCAAGGTCAAGGTAATCCGCGGCACGGTGTCCTGGCCAAACGAGCAAGATATCTGCCCCGACACACTTTTCGAGGAAGCTGTGCGGAAGAAAGAGAACACTCAACCGACAAAATAGAAGGGTCCCGGAAAATAGTAAGCAGGGTTGACAGGTGGTTAGATTGGGTTCACCACTACCGCCGAGGGCACGCAAGATACGCATCAAGCATGCCGAGGCCGCTTACCATGCTATGGCCCGCTGCATAAAGATAACATGGGGCGGTCAGACTGGGATGAATTCCGCAGACTGCCGCATGAATGCGGCGTTCCGGGGGGCAGTGCCCGCATGCGCCCGCCCCACTTCCGCAGCGCGAATGGGCTTGGTTTCCAAGGCGGTTTGGAGCCGGGCTTCTGCTTGGCACCGGCCTCCGCGTGCCCGTCGCACCGCTCTTGGCCGCCGACACCGCCAAAGTCCTGGCGGCATCGACGGGCCATGAAACCAGTGTCAAAGGTGAGGACTGACGCCGGTTCGGGGATGGACCATTTATTCGAGATAAACTCAAGGTGGCCCCGGCGCACCGCCGCATCGGCCCGGTCTTTGACCACCCGGTAATCGTCGGCCAGTGGCCCCCCGCAGCGCCGCGCGACTTCCGGCACGTCCGTTATCAGCAGACGTGGATGGTTCGGTTTGACCTGGTAGCCCGTTTGGGCGAGGCCGCTGCAACAGAGGGCGCCAAACAGGCTGACAAATGCAATGCGTCGAGCAAAGTTCATTCAATTCTCATCCTGTATGGGGCGAGAAATTTTCTCGCCTGGGTGAATGAAGCCCTTTCGGCCGTCTGATGCACCAGACCACCCCCAGGGGCGGCTCATAGAGCAGGCAGCCGGTCAACTCACCTCTGGCCTTTCGGGCCTTCGGGCCGGCATAGCGCCCGCTGGGAATGACGAGGTGGCGCTGAAGATGCGTGGCAAACTCCCGCTGGACCGACCCCGGACTGGACGCCGAACCGCTGCCCGCGACGAGGTTGCGGAGGAGTTTATGGATCGCGCTCCGCACGGCGTCGCCGGCGGCCTTGGTCGCATCCCGAAGCGGTCGGTTGTCTTTGGCGAGGTAGGCCGTAATCTCCTCCAGCTCTGCCCTAGCATCCTCCCTGGCCGCCTTCGTTTTCCTGGGGTCCCGAATCATCTCCGTGAGCTGCCGTCCTCTTGTCTGGCAGGCCCGCCGGGCCTCGAGGTTATCGGCGGCCAGGGACAATTGATGCACGGCTTCGCTGTTGGACGGAAGGTCGAGCTGGCCGCTGGCGGGGTCGAAAACTTCGACGCCGCCGCTCCCCGCGGACCTGGACGCCGAATACTTCACAGCCAGGTTCAGCTTCTTGATCGGCTGGCCCGGATGGCTGAGCATTTCCGCCACATAGCAGAGCCCTTTTTCGTGTTTGAGAACGGCAGGCCGGCCCTGGAAGGCAAGGTGCCAGAGTGGGCCGTCACGATGAAGGGAGTAAGCAACCGGGCCTGAGGCCGCGTTCGGCGTGGCGTCGGGAAAGGCGGCAGGTTGGCTCGGTGCCGCGGAACCGGCGGTCGGAGCCAGGTAGATCGCCAGCTTAATGGACTGGGCGCGCAACACCGCCGCCAGCTTCGGGAAAT
>Ga0224558_1003313_pt1 | contig 13579 bp, 13 predicted proteins | sample 714S32024metaG_FD_180682 | JGI IMG/M metagenome (GOLD analysis project Ga0224558, IMG submission 180682) | Peat soil microbial communities from Stordalen Mire, Sweden - 717 S3 20-24 | ecosystem: Environmental > Terrestrial > Soil > Wetlands > Peat | place: Sweden: Norrbotten County, Stordalen... | reverse complement strand
ACGTGTTCTCCCGCATGGGGTACGAGGCCGAGGCGCGCAAGGTCCAGGAGCTCTACCTCGAGGGGCGGAAGGACGAGGCGGCCGCCGCCGTGCCCACCTCACTGATCGAGGACACCGCGTTGATCGGGCCCAAGGAGAAGATCCGCGACGACCTCGAGGGGTGGAAGGAGTCGATCGCCACCACGCTGCTGGTGGCCGGCACCCCCGACACCCTCCAGACCATGGCCGAGCTGGTGCTGTAGGGACCGGTCAGTTCGACGGCCGGTCCGACCAGGAGCGCCCGGCGCCGCTAGTTCGATGCCACCGATGACGCCTTCGGCCGTCTCGCCGGGGCTCGTCCCCGGGTCAACGATCGGTAGAGCTCCATGGTGCTCGGATGGACCGAGTCGAACGGTTCGACCTCGTCGGCCACCAGCTTGATCAGCTCGGCCATGACCGCTTCGACGCCGGCCGGATTGCCGGCCAGGTCGGCGGCGCGCATGAGCATCCGGTACAGGCGCTCGTCGTAGGGACTCACCAGCAGGCCTCGTCGGGCCGCCCACTCCGCCGCCCGAGGATCCCCCGCTGCCAGCTCGGCACCGGCCAGCCGCCCGCTGAGGTCCACCACTGCCGACTCGATGGCCGGACCGATGCCCTCGAGGATGGGCCAGTCCGAGGAGCGGAGCCCGTCGAACGGCCGACCCCGGACCAAGGCCAGCGCCGACCGCCAGCTCTCGACGTCGCCCGAGTCAGCGAGCTCCACGAACTGGTCCCAATCGGTCCCGACAGTTGCCGACAGGCTCAGTCGGCCGTGCGAACGGGGCAGATGGTCGCGGCCGTCGGGTGCCTGGCCGAGTGAGCGCCGGGCCACGGAGGCGGTGGAGTGGAGACTCGACGGCGCCATCAGCCGGTCGGGCCAGAGCGCCGTCGCCCATGCCTCGTTGGACGCCCCGTTGGGATGCATGGCCAGATAGACCACCAGCTCCTCCGCCCAGGCCCGGGTGAACGCCCGGGCTGCCCCGCGGACCTCGACCGGCCCGAGGACAGCCACTTCCACCGTCCACTGCCCAGGACCGTCGCCATCCCCCGATACGACACCTCGGGATGCCGGGGCGCCGGCCGTCACCCTGGGCCCGACCCGGTCCTGTGGCCGCCCGGCGCCGACGGCAAGTCCCTCCTCCGACGGCACGGGAAGACGGACCGGCAGGCGCACGTAGGGCTCCTCGGAAGAGAGGACCGACTGGCGGGCCGACGCCGTGTGCAGGAGAACGTCGATCTCGGCGAGCTCCTCCACCTCGATCCGCTGGGGGGCCACGACTGACTGCAGCAGCTCGAGCGAGGCCGCCGGCTCCGTTCCGGAGAGCCTCACCTCATGGGTAGCATCCTGTCGCTCGCCGGTGACGACGACGGCGCTCCCGAGGCGGGCGTCCGCCGCCACATCGACGAGCCCGTCCACTTCCGACTCCGGCGTCGACGGCCCACACACCACGACCACGGGGTCCCATCGCTCCGAGGCGTCGCGCGCTCGGGCCTGGGCGAACGACGGTTGGGCCGCGGCCCGCAGCTGCTCGTCGCCCCTGATGCGCCGCAGCCACAGACGGTGGACGAGAGACGTGAGGTCTGACACCGCGGTGACCCGGTCGAAGCGCTCCAGTTCGGCACCGAACCCGACCAGCACCAGGTCGAACTGGCCCGCCCAGTAGGAGGTGGCCAGCTCGAGGGCCAGGGCACGGACCACGGCCTCCGCCGCCGTGGGCTCTCCCCGCACCACCAACGACCCCAGTGACTCGGCGTTGACCATGACCAGGCCCTCGACCCCCGGGCCGGCGGTCACGAGCAGGGGCGCCGGGGTGCGGCTCCCCGGTACCGATCGTCCGCGTGCCGTCGGCCCGGAGAGCGAGGCCCGGTCGACCAGCACCGATCGCCCGTCCGGACCGATCGTGCACCCGTCAGGCAGCTGGGGCCCGGTAGCGGTCCCGTCCATCATCACGTCGATCACGTCGGGCCTGACGGTCACCCCCTGCACCACCGGGGCGCTCCCGTGCTCCCTCCACGCGTGGCCGAGGAGTCGGAGGGACCGGTCGACGTCGCTGCACGCGACCCATCCCTCGCCGGCCCGGAGTCGCCCCTCGATGGCTCCGTGCACACCGCCCGGCATCCGGATGAGGGTGCCGCTCCGTCGATGGCGCTGCTGGACCCGCCTCATCCGGTCGAGGATGCTGACGACTCCGGCCCCGACGATCCCACCGCCCAGTGGGGTGACGGGGACGTGGGATCGCCAGTGCGTGACGCCAGCCGAGTCCGTGGCACCGGCAGGGCCGGTGACGCCGACCGAGTCCATGGCACCGTCAGGGCCCGTGGCGGCCTCGGGGTCCCTACCACCGGACACCGTGGGGGCGGGATCGGGGTCGGCCGGCGGCAGTTCGAGGGACCAGCCCGGCCTGATCCAGTGCTCGTGGGTGAGCGCATCGCCATCCGGCTGGGCCACTCCGTAGTTGAGCCGGGCGAGCTCCCTCCAGCGCAGGGACGACCCGAGCCGGTCGGTGGCGATCGACCACAGCGTCTCTCGTGGGGTCACGACGTGCGATCGAGCTGATCGCGTCGTCACCATCCTGTCCTCCGCATCACCATCCCGGGCATCGTCGGCGGACCCGTCCCCCTCCGATCCGGCGCGGGCCCCGCCGTCACCGTAGGGCGCCGATCGCGGTCCGGATGCGTCGCCCGGAACGGGTGGGCCGCCGGGTCGGGTCGCTGACGGCAGCGGCGACCACAGCCGGTCGGCTCCCGGCACAGGGTCGAGACCGGGAATCTCCTCGATGACACGGACCGCCGTGGCAGTTCGACCGGCGGTGCTGGCCGCATGGGCGACCGGGGCCGGGGGTACCGACGCACCCCGGCTGGCTGCGGACATGGCCAGCGCGGTGCCGACGAGGCACGCCACCACCGACTGCATGGTCCGGCTGGCCGGCAGTCTCGTCGGGGCGCCTCCTGTCGCCCAGGCTCGGCACTCGAGTGCCACGCAGACCGTCATCCACGCCCACGAGCACCACACCAGCAGCAGTGCCCCTCGGGCCAGCCAGTGGGCTGCGAGTCGCGGGTCATCGGAGCGGTGGGACGAGATCACCCGCGAGAACTGGCCGAGACCCACGTGCGACAAGGGCCAGCCCCCGACCACGACCAGCGCGACCGGGACCGCCACCACGAGGGCGACGAGGGCGGCGAGAGCGAGAGCCGGCAGCGCGGCCCGGGGGACACCTCCCCCGGACACCGGCTGGGCCACGATCCCCCGGCTCACGGCGTTCCCACGGTCACACCCCGGACGTCGACGGCGATTGCCGAAGCTGAGACCGGGAGCGACGAGATCCCGACGATCCCGAGGACGGCGGTGGGGATCCGATACCGGATCTGCACGTGTACCGCGCCTCCGGACACCGAGGCCGTGCCGGGGTGGCCGGCGGCAACGGTGAACGCCTCGGCCGCTTGCACCGCAGCCACCGGGTCGATGGTGACCGATCCGGAGCGGAGGGCGTCGACCGAGAGCGCCCCCGCCCCGGCCCGTGCCGCCTGTTCGGCCTCGTCGGATGCGGCCTGGTGAGCGGTCATGGCCGAACCGCCGTCGACGACCAGCCCCATGAGGGCGATCAGGGCCACCAGAAGGAGCACGACGAAGGCGCTGATCGAGCCACCGTCGGATCGGAGGATCACCCCGCTGCTCATCCGACCGAACGGTAGGGGTCGATCGGAGCGGTGGCCGACGCCTGGACGGAGGCGGAACCGGGCATTCCCGGGAACGAGATGTCCGACAGCGGCACCTGACACATCACCGTCACGGTCACGGAGCCTCCCGGGTAGAAGCGGCTCAGATCGGTCCGAACCTGCTGGTGGGAGCATGTTCGCGCCGGGTCGGCCACGCCCACCGCGGCGTCGACCGCCGCACCCCATCCGGCGATGCCCGGCGTGGGGAGCACCGCGGCGGTCTCGGCCCCGGCCCGCGCCGCCTCGACCACCTGCTGGCGTGCCTCGGCCACCCGACCGAACACCACCATCCCCAACCCCACCAGGAGGAGGACCGGGGTGATGACCACCAGCTCCACCGTCAGGCTGCCGTTCTCGCCACGTCCGCGCGCCCTCATTCCGACCCCCGGAACTCCTGCACGGGGCCGATCTCGGTGGCCGAGACGGGCAGGGACAACCCCGGGAGGATGGTGAGCGACGTGCCGGTCACCGTGATCTGGACCTGATCGGCAGGAAGCGTGGCGTACACGGCACTGGAGGATTCGACGTCGGACCCCGGTCCTTGGAGCACCGCCTGGGCCTGGAGCACGCCGACAGCCGGGCCGCCTCCTGCCGACCGGGCCGCCCGGTCACCCTCGGATGCTGCCAACTGTGCGACCTGTGCGGCATGCGCCCAAAGTGCGAACTGCACGACGACGAGCAGGACGAGCATGATCACCGGCACGACGAGGACGGCCTCGACGACAGACGATCCGTCGTCCCCGCCCCGGGAGGCCCTTCGGAGCCGATCCGGCCGCACCGGAGGGGCTAGCCGAGATTGATCGAGTTCGCCTTGGTTGTCACCTTGGCCACGATGACGGCGCCCACGGCGATGGCCAGGGCGGCGAAGATGGCCGTGAGGATGACCTTCTCCACGACGGTGCCGGCTTCGTCCCACCCGCCCGACGCCGCGACTCGGGCTCGGAGGTACGTCCAGAGCATCACTACCTGATTGGGCATCTTGACTGTTCCTTTCCATTGTTGTTGCGGTCTGGGTGACCGGAGTCGTGCCGTTCCCCGATGCGGTGGCGGCACCACCGGTGACCTCGCGGTGTCCCGAGCAGTCGGTCGTGGATGTCACCGTCAGAAGCCCCCGAGGATGCGGCTGAATGCCGGGTATCCGACGAATAGGAGGAACCCGACGAGCAACAGCGCACCGGGAAGGAAGAGCCGCTCGGTCATGGCGTTGGCCGCCGACTCGGCATCTGCCTGTTCGTGGCGACGGAGCGACACCGCCCGGGCGCTGAGCGACTGGCGGATGCGGGCGCCTTCCGTGCCTGCCAGTTGCAGCGTGGTCGACAGCTCGACCAACTCCGGGACACCAATCTCCTCGCCGAGGCGTCCGAGGGCCACCCAGGGGGACTGACCGGAGTCGCGTGCCTTGGCCAGCGCTCTCGCCATTCGCCTGGCCGCCCAGTCCGGGCTGACCTCTGAAGCGGCGAACAGGGCCCCTTCCACGCCCACCCCGCCGGCAAGGCCGAGGACGACGAGGTCGACGAAGGACCCGAGGACGATCCGGACGTGACGTCGGCGCTCCCGTGCACCGCTCACCACGGAGGCCACCGGGATGAGGACACCGGTCGGCACAGCCACCACTGCGAGGAGGATCGGGACCACGAGGGGCGTCGACAGCCCCACCGCCAGGGCCACCGTCCAGAGCACGGGCGGCACCAGCAGGCCGGCGCCCCCGAGGACGAACGTCTTCGAGGCCAGCTGCTCGGAGGACACCCCGGTGACGGCCAGGCACGAGGTCAGCGCATCCCATCGCCGGCTCCCGCCCAGGAGCCCCTCCAGTTGGCCGACCACCGCAGCCCCGATCCGCTCCCGCGCCGAGGTCGCTCGCTCGGAGGCACCACCAGAGGCCGGCCCGGGCTCGATGGGGCGGTCGACGGTCGCAGCGATGGTCTCCAGCGAGAGTGGGCGGACCCGCGCTCCCAGGACGATCCCGAGGCATCCGATGCCGACCAGCGCCCCGATGACGACGGCGAGGCTCACTGCCCGACCACCTGGCGACCGAGAAGCCGAACCGGCGCCGGTGGCCGGGCCAGGGACACCATCAGCGTCAGTCCGACCACATAGAGGACTCCGACGACGGCGAGCACCACCTGTCCACGCATCGTGCCGAACGGCGCCAGATACGGGTGGGCCAGCACCGTCAGTCCGGCAGCGAATGCGACGGAGAACACCATCACCGTCCTCACCCCGCTCCGGACCGACGCACGACTCGTCTCGATCCGGAGTCGGAGTGCCACCTCGTCCCTGGTCGAATCGGCCAGGGCGACCAGCAGGTCCCCGAGGCGCTGGGCTCGGGAGGAGACGGCCAGCAGCAGTGCGCAGACCACGCGGTCGGCGCACGGGTCGTCCAGCTCCTCGGCGAACAGCAAAAGCGCATCACGGGGGTGCATGCCGGCAGTGAGGCGGGCCGAGAGCCTGGTGGCCGCGCCCCGGACGGGAAGCGGGGCGAGTGGTGCGGTGGCGACCATCGCCTGGCTCAGACCGGCCGAGGCGGCCAACGTCCCCTGGAGCATCTCGGTCCATGTCGCGATGGCTTCGATCCGACTGATGGAGACGGAGCCCGATGTCTGGCCGAAGAGCTTCGGGAGGCCGTAGGCGGCCACGAGCACCAGCGGGACCGCTACCGGCCACCCTGTGGCCAGACCGGCCACCACACCGAGGGAGACCGGCAGTACGAGCCGAGGGGCCTCGCTCCGCAAGTCGGCGACGAACCGGGGCGCCCGCCCGGCACCCGCGGTGGACGGCGCTTCGGAGCGCCAGGACGCGGCGAGCCCGACGACGCCGAGCCCGAAGGTCGTTCCGCAGGCCACGGCCGCAACGGCGATCATGCCAGCACGTCGAACAGGCCGGAGCCCGAAGGCTCGTATCCGAACTCGACCAGCTCGCGCAGCGTCTCTGCCCGGAGTGGTGACGCGGGCACGGCACGCCGTCCCCGCCCTGGTCGGAAAACCTCGTTGGAGACGACCTGAGTCCCCTCGGCGTCCACCACCTCCCGAATGGACGACACGAACCGCTGTCGGGACGAGGACGGCGGGAAGTCGCCCGGCGGCCCGAGAGGCCGGGTGACCGGCTGGCTCCACCCGCCGTCGTCCGACGCCTCCGGTCCCCACCCGGCACCGGCGCCAAGGCCACGTGCGGCGATCTGGCCGTCGTGCAGCTCGCTGTCGAGATGCACCACGAAGTGGACCGCTCCCGCCACCAGCAGGTTGCTGGCCTCGATCGGGATGCGCTCGGGCGACTGAACGGCATACGACGCGATCCGCCGGAAGACGCTGGAAGACGAGTCCGCGTGGATGGTGCACATCGAACCGGACCGGCCCTGGCTCATGGCGTTGAGCATCGGGAGCACCTCGTCACCCAGGACCTCGCCGACGATGACCCGGTCGGCGTTCATCCGGAGGGCGCGTCGCACCAGGTCGGCGACCGAAACCAGGCCCTCGCCCTCGACATTCGCCGGGCGGGCCTCGAGCGCGACCATGTCGGGATGGCGGGTCACCGCCGTGTCGAGCCCGAGTTCGAAGGCCTGCTCGATGGTCACGATCCGCTCACGGGCGGGGATCTCGGCCGCCAGAGCCCGCAGCAGGGTGGTCTTGCCCGAGTTCATCGCCCCCGACACGACGATGTTCTTCCGGGAGCGCACCGCCGCCGCGAGCAGCGAGGCCAGCTCCCCGTCGACGGTGCCCAGCTCGACCAGGTCGTCGAGTGAGAGGTCCGTGAACCGGTGCCTGCGGATGGAGACAGCGGGACGCTCGGTGACGGCCATCACCGCGGACAGCCGGCTCCCGTCCGGGAGGCGCAGATCGAGTTCGGGTCGAGCCAGGTCGAACCGCCGTTCGGACAGTCCGAACCGGCTGGCGGCCGAGCGGACCATGTCGATGAGTTCGTCGTCGGAGGCTGCCACGGCAGGCATCATGCGCTTCGAGCCGTCGGCGAAGGTCGCCCAGACCCGGTCGCACCCGTTGATGTCGATGTTCTCGATGCCCGAATCATCGATCAACGCCTGGAGCCGACCCATCCCGAACAGGGCATCGAGGACCGTCTTCGCCAGTCGCTCCTCTTCGTCGGGGGTGCCGGACGGGAGCGGACCGTCCCCCAACCCACCGGCCAGGTAGTCGAGGTGCACGTAGATCTGCTGACGGGCGAACTCGCGCCGGTCGTCACCGAGCAGCCGGGCGGCCTCTGGAGCAGCCAGGTCCTCCGCCACCAACTCGCGGATCGCCGCGGCCAGGTCGCCACTCACCGGAGCACTCCCCCACCGGAGACTGTCGATGAGGGATGGGGGCCGGAGATGGCATCGCCGGCGCCGAATGAGGGCACGTGGCCCGGGGTGGCTGTCGGAGCTTCCGGGGCCGGCGGGGCTGGCGGGGCCGGCGGGTCACCTCGGGGAACATCCCCGGCTACCCCCTTCGTCCGGGCCGCCAGCATGGCGCGGATCCGACGGGAGCGGGCCCGGCCTGCCACACCGGTCACTGCAGGTTCCGACAGGCCGGAGCCATTGCTCAGTGATGCGGCGAGGCTTCGCGCCGAGGCGGCGAGGGCGGATCGTGAGAGGCGCCGGGCGCTCCCCTGGCACCCGGACGCCACCGAAGCCGCCGCCGGATCGAACGGCACGGTGCCGGCCACGGGTAGCCCGGTGAACGCTTCGATCTCCCTCGGTCCGTGCAGACCACCCTCGACCACCACGAGCACAGCGCGGGCGCCGCACCGGGACCGGAGACGGTCGGCGAGTCCCCGGACGTGGAATACGGAAGATGCATCGCCCCGCACCAGGACCGCCACGACGTCGGACCGCTCCAGCCATCGATCCCCACCGGCATGGCCGGGGACCATCCGCCCGAGGTCGGCGAGCACGTCCCAGCCACCTTCCGACGGGGAGGGGATGCCGTCCAGCAGCTGGTCGACCGGTGAGGTCGGCCCGGAGCCGTCGACTTCGGCAGATCCGACGAGCACGTCGAGCCCGCCAGGCAGCTGCTGGAGGTGCGCCTCGATCGGAGCGGCCGAGCCCGCCCGCCGGGATGCCGTGGCGAACGTCGACCATCCCCGCCTCCCCGAGAGGCAGAAGCGAGCGGCGAGGTCCCCGCCGCTCGGATCACATTCCGCCACCATCACCCGTCGGCCCTCCGGCCAGCTGGCGCCCACCAGACAGGTGAGTGTGGTCACACCGGGCGCCCCTTTGACCGAGGCGAAGGAGACGACGGTCATGGCTCGGTACCCCCCGCTGGCACACTTCCCCCTTTGGCGGCAGTTGACTGAGTACGGGTTGGCTGCGCTCCCGTTCCGTCCGTCCCGGATCCGTCCGGCAGGAGCACGAGCGTCGCCTGATCGGCTGCGGCTGCCGTCGAGACGGCTGCCGCCAGCGTGGACGAGACCTCCACCGAGACCAGTTGAGCGACGTCGGAGGATGAATCAGAGGGGGGCTGCTCGACGTCAAACACACTGGCCTGTGGGACGAGGACTCCCGTCGACGCAGCGGCGTCACCGCCGGCCCCACCGGCTCCTTCGCCCGAGGGAGCGGCCAATGCTGCGCCGGGACCTGCTGTCTGGACGATCATGACCTGGTCCCCTGTCGCCAGACCACCCGCGGGGAGCTGTCCCACCTTCAGCGAGATCCCCACCACGGCATACCCCGGAGCGACCTGGGCTGCTGCCGTGACGTCTGCGCTGGTGAGCAGGGAGCCCGCCGGTACGGTCACTGCCGCCCGCTTGCCCGCGAGCACGGCAGCCTCCGACACCGGGATCGGCGTCAGTCCCCCCGACACAGCCACGCTCGCCTGACCGAGCATGCTCCCGCTGAAACGCTGCCCCTTCTGGATGGTCTGGGCGGCGATCAGCACCGCTGTCTGACGGTCCGCCGACGAGTAGAGCGTGGCGAACACGGCGATGCTGGCGAACACGACGAGTGCGGAGACCACCGCCAACAGGGGCCTCCTCCGTGTCGGTGAGACAGGGAGGCGAGACGTGCTCTGGGCCCGTTCTCTCGCTGACGCCTTCGACGCGCCGCGCTCGAGTGTGGACGTCATTCCGCCGAACCCCGATCTCCGTGGCCCTCCGCCATGGCCACCAGCTCGTTGATGCTCTCCACCTGGACGACACGCTCGGCGGTGGAGGTCGATGTCGTCAGGGAAGGAAGCTCCCCTCCTCCGGCTGCCCCCTGCGCCGACCACGACACCGACCAGTTCACCGTGGCCCTCACCTCGAAGATGGCATCGTCAGGACTGCCGTCGGGAGACGGTTGTCCGGCCGAGGACCGTGCATAGGTGTACGAGCAGCCGGTGCTCTGCTCCGAGGAGGCGATGTAGGGATCGAAGGGCGTACCGGGTCCGTCACAGACGACTGCGCCGCCGTCTCCCATCGACCATTCGACCGAGTGAGGGGTCGCCACCGCCGTTGCCGACACCGATCCGACCGATGCCGACACCGAGTACGAATGCCAGATGCCGGCGTCCACCCAGAGCCATGTCGGGAGGTTCACCACCGAAGCGGATGCCGGATTGAGATGGCTCACGGGTGCTGGTAGCCGGAGCGAGTTCTCGGCCTCGAGGGCGACGGACCGGGGATCGACCGGAGGCGAGGTCGTCGTGGACTGGTCGGGGATCCATTCGGTCTCGGTGGTGCTCGCACCGGTTTGGGTGTCGACGCACGTCACCGAGTACCAGCTCCCCGGGGTCGGACCACCCACCGATCCCCCGTCGTCGTTGAGAACCAGCTTCTCGTACGTGCACTGCCACGGGATAGCACCCGGACCCGATGCCCCGTCGCCCCCAGCCGATGACCCCTGGTCACCACCCGACGATCCACCGTCTCCCGCACCCACCGTGATGGTGCCGCCCCCTTCGCCCCCCGAGGCCGCGCCGAAGGCCGAGACGGGGACCAGCACAGAGGCCAAGACAGCAGCTGTGGCCCCTGCGGCGAGTAGGGCGCGTGCGGCGCGTGCGGCGCGTGCGGCGACCCTTACCTCCTTCAGGCTTCGGCGCACGGATCGGCCTCCACTGTCTGCTCCGCCAATTTCCAACCGCTGACGGTGCGTTCCATGGTCGACGTGATCCTCTCGACCTCCACCTGACCGAGGATCCCCGGAACCGGCTCGCTGGTGGCAGCGAGGACCACGATCTCCGCATCCCAGGCGCAGGAGGTCACGGTGGCCGCTTCGGCGCCGACGGTCACGATCTTGGGCGCACCCAGGTGGACGGGACCGGTGGCTATCTCGCCGTCGGACTGCATCTGGGCGAGCATCTGACGGATCTCGCCCAAAAGGGGCTCAACGGTGGTTGCCTGCAGATCGGGTTGGAACGGGTCGGCCGATCTCACGGCTGCCTCGAAGGCATACTCCGCTGCCTGCCACGCCGATGCGATCTCGTCGTCGAGAAGTGCCTCTCCACCCGAGTCTGCTCCGGGCGTCGGAGGAGCACTTGTCGGGACCTGGCTCGCTCGATGCACGCCCGGATGGATGGCGGTCTTCGCCGTCGGCTGTACGCGCGGCGTTCCCACCGCGACGGGACCAGGCTGCCCACCACGTCCGCATGCCGCGAGGAGCAGGGTCGACCCGACGACAGCCAGAGCGGCTCGCGGCGACCTCTTGCTCGATCCCATCAGCCCCTGACTCGTCGGCGCGTTCATCGGAGCCGGACGATATGAGCGCGCCCTCAACGCTGCAACGGAAGCTTCACCTTGTGTGCAACTACTTGGACCCGAATGGTGCGGGCGGACGCTGGCGCCGTCCTCGGGCACGGCGGTCGATCTGGTGGTGGCGGGCACGTTCCGAGTTTGGCCCGAGCACCTTGCAGGGGGCCTTGGCCGGCACCTTGCACGTCAGGCTGAAGCCGTGGAGGACCGACTCGGCACCCCCACGTCGGTATCGGTTTTCGCTGCATTACGAACAGTTCTCTTGCAACTCGGGTCGTTTGATCCCATCGAACGGCCTTCCGTGCGGGACCATGGGATCACATGATCTGGGCCGGTGTCGGGTTCAGTGTGGGAGTGGCCGCCCCTGGTGGTTCGCCGTGTATCAGGAGCGGTTTCCAGCGACACCTTCGCGTGGGCTGTCCGTGCCGTTCCCACCGCTCTCCGCGGTCGGCAATAGTGCGCCGATCTGCCGACGACGTAGGGGTCCCGGCATCGAATCGTCGCCTGGCAACACGCCCCGCTCCGATCGATCAGCGGGTCGTCCCGGCGAGGGACGGTCGCGTACGAGGTTCCTCGAACTCCCGGCTAGCTCTGCCGTCGGACCGCGGGCGGTGCCCAGGTGCCTGCCAACACGTTGGACTTCGGCGCATACAGTCTCATCGTCACGCCGATCGGCCCTCTCGGGGTCGGGAGCCAATTCGACTCCTTCTCCGCACTTGGTCGCTCGTGCTGGATGTAGACGTCGAGCGACCCATTGCGGTTGTACCGGAGCTCGTCGCGATCGCCGATCGCAAAACGATTCAAGGGGTTGGCCGCCTGGAATCCCTGCTCGTCGTATATGGTGGCGGACCAGAAAGCATGGACCGGTGGAAGCTCCCCCTCGTTGAAATGCAGGACATAGTCGGAATCGCCGGTCACCCGGTTCCCGTCGCTGTCCGTCACGAGCACCGGATAGACCGCGTCCTCGGCGGCATTGGCCCCCAGCCCGACCATGGCGACGATTGCCCGCTTCACGTAGAAGTTGCCGTACACGCCCATGGCGTCGAGGTTCATCTGCCAGCCGTTGACCACGTTGGCCAGGCGCGGAAGTGCCCTTGAAAGCGCCGCCCGGGCCTGAGCCGGAGCGCCCGGCATCGCGTCCTGGATGCCGGCATCCAGGTCCCGAAGCCGACTCCCTGCCACGAGTCCGATGCGGGACATCCGAGCGATCAAGGACCAGTCGGTGAGATGGGGTGGGTGCGTCGCCAACAGTCCGAGCCCGTAGTCGAAGAACTCCTCGGCCGACATGCGGTTGACCCTGGCCAACGGTGATCCCTCCCCGCCGCCCTCTCCACCCCGGGGATCGGTCGGCCGGTCGGATGCGTCGTCGGTCGGCTCATCTGTCGACTGGATTCCCGGCCGAGCGATGCCGTCTGCGGCCGGACGGGGAGCGAGGTCCGATCGTGTCCTGCCTGCGCCGTTCGCTCGACCGTGAACCTGCCAATAGGCCAGAGGCGTCACCTCGAGCTCATCCTGGAATCGGTGGACCGTGGCGTAGTCGGAAGGTCCGTTGGTCTGGGTCCGCCCGATGATCCAGACACAGGCAGTCGGTGCATCGATGCGGTCGACACTGTCCGGAACGACGCCCGACCAGCCCGGTGGGACGACCGCCCAGCTTCCGGGCTCCGTACCGGTGGTCCGCTGGCCGGGCGAGGCGAACGCATCCGTCCACATGTCGTACATCGGCAATTGATAGAACCGGCCGTCCGGGACTGCGCCCGCGGACACCACCACCGGACCTGACATGAGATCCAACCATGCCGTCGAGTACAAGGTGTCGAAATTGGGTCGGACCACCGTCCTGAAGTCGGCGGCCGGGAACTCACGGAGATGGACGAACCTGTTCATCGGAACTGCCCCGGATCCCGCCGTCGGCTGCGAACCCCTCATCTCCCGCCTGGTCAGATCCATCATCACCAGCGGGTAGAGGAAGATGTAGGCGCTCTCCCCGATGTCGCGGACCTCGTCGATGTCTACCGATGCGCTCACTGGGGCCTCCTCGGCACCGACGTCACTGGCCCGGCGAGTATGGCATGGCCTCTTGCGAACAGCCGTCCCCGCCGTCCGCCTCACCGGAGGGTCGGTGTCCCGCCCCCCGGCCCGACGTGTCCCTCCCCACTGTTCCCCGTGTCCCCCCATGTCCTATGAG
>Ga0224558_1003311_pt1 | contig 13587 bp, 11 predicted proteins | sample 714S32024metaG_FD_180682 | JGI IMG/M metagenome (GOLD analysis project Ga0224558, IMG submission 180682) | Peat soil microbial communities from Stordalen Mire, Sweden - 717 S3 20-24 | ecosystem: Environmental > Terrestrial > Soil > Wetlands > Peat | place: Sweden: Norrbotten County, Stordalen... | reverse complement strand
GCCGACAAACCCATAACAATCATTGGTCAGGTAATTTTGAAAAGATACCACTGATGCCGGGAGACGCGATCATCGTTCCGCCCAAGCTCAAGACTCCCGGTGGGTTCCTGGAAAGCTTGCCAGCAATTACGCAGATTCTTTCTCAAACCGCCCTGACAGGCGCCATGGTCAGCCTGGTCATGTAGTGAAGGTAAATATGATGACTGAACAGGGTTCTTACGCTAGCCATTCTGAAGAAATATTGGAGACTGTATCCGCATCAGGAGTCGGCGGCACGACGGTGAGTGTAAGAGTAATCGATATTCTTACGTATCTTGCTGCTCACAAGTGGCTAATTGTAAGCGTTACAGCTCTGGCCATGCTCTTCGGCCTTCTCTACGGCCTGTCGCTGCCAAACCGCTATGCGGCAATTACCAAGATCATGCCGCCGCGACAGGCCCAGTCAACGACTTCCATATTGAATAGTATGCCTGGGGAAGGATCATCGTTGGGTAACGTGGCAACGGGCGGACTGAGCCTGAGAGACCCAAACGCAATCTATATCGGACTGTTGAAATCGAGACCTATCGTGGATGCTATCATCGAAAAATTCAACTTGATGAAGGTTTATCGCGCCAACGATATGACGGCCGCCCGCAAGCAGCTAAAAGAAAATACGCAGATTGTATCGGAAACGAGCACTCTGCTTTCTATATCCGTTACAGACGAGAACAAGAAGCGCGCGGCCGACATGGCAAATGTTTACGTCGAACAACTACGCGTCCTCTCCAAGACTATCTCGTTCACGGAAGCCTCCAGGCGGCGCCTCTTCTTTGAAGAGCGGTTGAAAGCCCAGAAGGAAGTGTTGATTGCGGCAGAAGTAGCCTTCCAGCAGGTTCAGCAGAACAAGGGTCTGGTTCACCTCGACGCGCAGACCAATGTGATTATCAGCAGCCTTGCTGCACTTCACGGACAGATTGCGGCCAAGGAAGTGGATTTGCAGGTGCTACGGTCGTATTCGACCGAACACAATCCAGAAGTGCAATTGGCGGAAAGGCAGCTCTCGACAATGCGAGGAGAGGCCGCTCAGATGGAGCAGCACAGCCAACCTACAGGTTACTCGAGCATGGGGTTGAAGGATGTTCCAAAGGCTGGGATGGACTATATTCGCGCCTCGCGAGAACTGCAATACCAGCAGTCCCTTTTCGATACGCTTCTTAGACAATACGAAGCTGCCAAGTTGGATGAAGCCAAAGATGCGGCCGTCATTCAGGTGGTGGAACCAGCTATCGAACCAGAAAGAAAATCGTCTCCGAGGCGCCTGCTAATCCTGCAAGTTTTCACGATTGGAGGTTTTTTTGCTTCATGGTTTTTTGCGAGAATATTGTGGTGGTGGAATGAGGCGCAATCGAATCCGGACCTCACCAGTGCGCTTCAGAATCTGAAAGACGCTCTTATTTCTCGAAGGTGGACGCTTCAACATCATCGACAAGAAAGTCGACCCACTCCTGGTGTCGGAGAGGGGCATAAGACTGATGAGACCGCGTAATGCCGTTGGGGAAAATGGCCCATCTCTGTGATGTGTTTTCGAAGAGGAAAGGTAACACAAAAATGATTCAGACAACGCTAAGTGCTGAGGCGCCTCGACTACCTCAAGTCGTGCCTCTTTTAGCTCGGGTTGCCTTTGCGTTTGCCAGAACGCTTCCGCGGGGTTATGGCAGGTTGATGCGACTTGGCGCAGACCACTGGCCGTGTATGCAAAACGTCGTCGTCGACTTTAACCTGTGCGGGCCGATGTGTCTGGACCTGAGAGAAACGGTCTGCCACGCTCTTTTGAAATATGGATGTTATCCGCATCAGTCGGCTTTGGATCGGATCGTTTCGGCTGTTGTAAAACCGGGTATGGTTGTATTCGACATCGGCGCGAATATTGGCTGGTATACATGCTTGATGCATCGATTGACTCAAGGACGCGGATTGTGCGTCGCAGTTGAACCCATGCCGCGCGCGCTTCGACTCCTCCGTAAGTGTGCGGAATCGCGACCGATTGTACAGGTCGTACCCTGCGCGATCGGGGAGGCAAGCGGATACGCACAATTGTGCGAGGCGAAGTCGCTTGACGTGTCTCAAGTGCGTTTTTCCGGTACGGGAGAAGTCGAAGTCGTTACGATTGACGGTCTTGCTGCCCGGTTTGGCCATCCAGATATTATCAAGATTGACGTGGAAGGAGCGGAGTTGATGGCCTTTCGTGGCGCAGCGCAAACCGTGTCTCATACGTGTCCGCCGCTCATATTGTTCGAGTACATAGCAACCAACGCGGCCGCATTTGGCTCCTATGTGCTCATGGACTTGGTCGAAAACCTAAGGCCAGGAAATTACTCCATCTTCAGGCTCGGTTATGATGCTCAGATGCATCCAATAGACGAGTTGAATGAAGACGGCCATCTAACCAATGATTGCGTTGCTGTTCCACCAAGCCGTTTGTCTGAGGTCAGCGCTTTTCGCGCGGTTGAAGTGAATTGACTGAGTGCTCTGTGGCATCTGCCGAGTCGACTGTGGAGGTGGCGCCGAGGCCGCCATCCCATGTTTGGCAGCGCCTGTACAAGAACACAGCGGCTCTTGGATTTACTCAGATCGTAAATACCGCAAGCAGCCTTCTTCTGGTGCCACTGTTCCTTTCTTACTGGCCGAAGGAGGTCTATGGCGAGTGGATGGCCCTGTCGGCTGTCGTTGCGTACTACGCAACCGGCGATATGGGAATGAATGCAGCCTCCGGAAACGCTCTTATAAAGGCCTACCAGCGCGGTGAGCCGGAGCAATACCAGGAGACTCAAGCCTCGGCTCTCTTCTTTTACATAGGTATGGCAGGCGTGTTGACCACCCTTGCGGCAGCAACCTGCCTCTTCCTTCCTGTTACAAGATGGCTCGGAGTGGTCCAGATTCCCCCCGCGACTGCGGCGCTTGTCGCGTTCCTTCTGGCCGGTCGAATCGTGTGGACAATGCCGGCGGCGCAGATATGGAACATCTTTCGCACGACGGGAGATCTGGCAACTTCCCAGTGGATCGCCAACTTGCTAATGTTGGGTGGCATAGGGGCCACTGCGGCAGTGCTTTGCATGGGGGGTGGCGTAGTATCGCTGGCGGTGTGGACCTGGTGCCCTCTCTTGCTGTGTGCCCTGCTGGCGTGGCTGCTGGTCCGGCGTTCTCATCGGGATCTGCTGCCACGGCTGAGAGCATCAAGTTTACGAGGCATAATAGCTCTAATCAAACCAAGTATGTTGTTTGGCTTAATGATGGTTGCGACCATCATTAGAGTGAACGGCCCGGTGATCTTTGTCGCCCACATGCTCGGTGGCACGGCTGTCGCCGTGCTGGTAACAACACGAACTCTCGCGAATGTTGCGAGCCAGATGCCGGCAATCCTGTGCTGGGCACTATGGCCGGAATTGACCAGGCTCGACGCAATTGGAGACAAGGCGGGCTTCCGAACCGCCCACAGTCTCTTGGTCTCAGCCTACATGGCCATCTCAATAGCATTTGTGGGTGCCTTGTGGTTCGAGGGGCAAGGGCTGATCGAGGTTTGGACTCGCGGCCACTTAAGCGTACAGCCTTGGTTGGTGAGGTCGTTTCTTCTTTATGTATTGTGCCAAGCGCCATGGATAGCGAGTTCCATGCTCGCTGGGGCTACGAATCGGCACCAAAAGCTTGCATGGTGTCAGTTGCTTGCCGGGGTAAGTGGAGTCGTGTTCGTTGTCGTACTCCTGCCAAGCCTCAAACTGGTTGCTGTGCCCCTGGGCTTGCTAGCAGGCGAGACCCTCGCCTGCTACCACTTTGTGATTGCGGACGCCTGCACATTGACCAATACGCCGTACCGTAAGTTTGCCACCCGCGTATGGTTAACCCTTGCCTTCGTGACCATACTTACTTTGGCTATAAGTGCGATAGTACATCGCCTGCCAATCACGTTTGTGCCACTCCGCGCGGCGGTGGCCTGGATAGCTTCAGCGATCACTGCCACGGTTGGCGTGTGGATGCTTTTGCTTGACAAATCTGAGCGTCAGCTACTTGCGAGACGCTTCACACGCTATGCACCCCGGTCGCTTGCAAACGTCATTGGGCAATAAGCTGCGAAGCAGCAGCTATTGAGCATTTACCGCAGGGCGCACACCCGGCAATGGGAAGCACCCAAGGACAGTATCGGATCGCGGTGCCTAATTGGTGCTCAAGGAGGAAAGAAATAGTATGCCAGAGCGCAACTACCGAACTGTCCTGTATGAGAACTATGTCTCGATACAGGCACCGGAGTGGGCGGAAGACAATGCACGGGCATCTGCCGTCCGGTGCGCAGGGGGATTGTGTCGCTTGAGGAATTGGCTGCCGTCTGCCAAGAACGCCAAATGCCTTGACCTGGGATGCGGCTCCGGTCGCCTTTTGCGCGCGCTCCGCGGCACTGGGTATTCTGACGTTCACGGTGTCGACTTTGGGCCGCAGGCCACGGACCTCGCTCGCAAGGCTGGTTTTCAGGTTACGCAGGCCGACCTTCGAAAATACCTCATGGAGTCGCGAGAGCACTTCGACCTCATCACGGCCTTTGACGTGATCGAGCACTTTGGCAAGGACGAAGCAATTGATGTCCTTCAGCTTATTTGGAAACGCTTGAAGCCTGGAGGAATTTTTATCCTGCAGACACCGAACGCGCTCTCGCCCTGGTCGAACTCCTTAAAGTATGGCGATCTAACGCATGAAGTCATATACAGCCCTAAGTGCCTTGCATCCTTGCTGCGGATGACAGGCTTCGCGAAGATTGAGACGCGCAATGTTCAGCCTTGCATCCACAGTCTAAAGGGCTTCATCCTGTGGCCTCTAAGGACGGCGGTCTGGTTCGGATACGCAGGATGGAGTTTGGCGGAGACCGGCTCGCTCTTAGGTGGTGTCTACTCCCGCAATATGCTGATGCGAGCAATGAAGGATTCGGTGTAGCCATGTCGATCGTTTTCTGCGGAGATTTTTGGCGGGGCTCTCTGTGGTAGACAAGCTGACCTTCATCTCCGTGTCGATTGACAAGGTATCCGCTATAGGAACCCGCATCTCAGTGTAGTCTTCGCGCGGCCGACCGTAAGCGGGTTTTGTGTGAAAAAGCTTGGATAGAATGACCACTTTTCCTGTCGACCAGCGTTCAATGTCTGTGGAGGCGTAAATTGGCATCAAATCTAAGAATCATCGTGACAGGACCTCAATTCAATGATTCCTTCGCTAAAAACATCAGTATCACGTTGGAGCAAATGGGCCACTGCGTTACAAATATAGCCACGACGCGGGCGTACCACCATCAGAACCGGATATTACAAGCATTCTGGATTTACGCACCACGAGTCTTTAGCCCCTTGGAACGAGCCGCTTACAAGAAGTTGATTAAGACCGTAGCAGAGAATCAACCGGATCTCGTTTTACTTACACAAGCCCTGCCACCCGAAGTTCTAAGTGAGTTGCGAAACATTTGCGCATCAAAAATTGCATGTTGGTTCACGGACGCAATCTCAAATTTCTACCGCGGATACATAATCGCTGGTTCATATGACGCCCTATTCGTTAAGGAGCCTCATATCCTCCCTACCCTTCGAGACAAACTGGGACTTAATGCGCATTATCTTCCAGAAGCTTGTAATCCACTCTGGCACAACTCTATAACACTCTCCGAGCCAGACTGCCGTGAATTTGGGTGCGATTTGGCTGCTGCCGGCAGCTTGCACTACTACCGTGCGCGAATGTTGGAGCAGTTTGTTTCCTATGATCTCAAAATATGGGGCAATAGCTGTGTGCCATGGATTTGCTCGCCTACCTGTACTAAATATCAGCACAGATGGGTTGGGGAACAGACGAAGGCAAAGGCATATCGCGCCGCAAAGATTTTCATAAATACGATGCATTACGCAGAAATTGACGGCGTAAACTGCACGCTATTCGAAGTGGCAGGATGCGGAGGTTTTCAGATTGCAGACTGGAAACCCGCGCTCCCGGAACTCTTTGAACCAGAGCGGGAAATTGTAACATTCGAATCCAGTGCTGAACTGAAAGAAAAGGTTGACTTCTACCTAGCCCACCCACATGAACGCCTCAGCATTGCAGAACGCGCATACAAGCGCGCGCAGAGGGATCACACTTATGAGCAGCGCCTCAAAAAAATCTTCTCCGTGGTAGGACTGGCACCTGCTATGAGCGCAGACTGAGTGTGTAATAAACTGCACACGATGCTTTGTATGATAGCGTGCATTTAATTGAAGTATAGCCCGGCAGAAGCAAACAGCTACTATGAATCAAGCCGCATCGGCACAAATCGTTCGGAAAGGTGGCCGCCCCTTGGCAGGCCCAGACGAAGCGCGCCTGGTCGATCTGATCGTTATTTCAGTGAGCGTGTGCGTTGCCGGATCGCTGGTCGGCGGCGCTCCTGGTTTGGCGTTGACTAGCACGGCGACTCTTCTCGCTACGTGGTTCGTCCTGCGCATTGGAGGCAGAATACTGCCGGCATCGTTTTGCTTTAGAATTCTGGTATATATCTATGGAAGTCAGATCCTAATTCAGCTATTGCTCGCACTAACCGGCAAGACCATATGCCCCTCTGGCGGTTGGGGAATGGATCTCACCGATCATTCTGGCACGATCGCACTCAGCGAAATATTGTTACTCGCCGGCACGCTACTCGCTGCGGTGGTATGGGGATGGGGTGTGCGTGGGAAGCATTCGCAATTTGTCGACCTAAGACAGTACCCACCATCAAAAGCGCGATTTGCCATCGTGATAGCGCTTCTCTTGCACATCTCGCAACCGATCATCGGAATGTTTTTGCCTGACTCGTTGAGCTGGATGCTTAGTGTACTGATGGAGGACTTTGAAGCTGCGGCCTTTTTTGTGGGCTGGTTTGCAGAAGATATCGGTCCAGTGGCAAACAGGGTGGTCCTCGCCGCGCTGTTAGTGAATTGCGCTATCGGCGGACTGCGCGGCACGCGGTATCCCATTTTGCTTTTTGCCTTATATCTCATCGGACGCCTAGTTTCTCCGCGCGAGCGCCATCGTCGTAGGATCGTCTGTGCCTCTCTCGCGGCGGCGGTTCCGATGGTTTTTGCTTTCTCGATGGTTGGACAGGTTCGAGTCCTCACCGGACATGAGTCTCAAGAATTCAGGCGTGAGTCTCTTAGGCTGCTTGCTCCTTCACGATGGGGCGGATTTATTCAAACAGCCGTAGCCCTTCATGAATACCAAGCAACTGACACAAGTACCACGGGGAGCGTATTGTCGCGTCTGTACGCATGGCCTAACGCGGCGAGCGTCATTCTGACACCAGACCCGGTGCCATATCGCGGCTTTGCGCGATGGGTATCGGAATGCGGCTCCTACCTGCAGATTGGAACATGGTCGAGCGAGGCTCGCGAGCAGTTCGCTCAGGAGGGACACGGCACGAGCCATGCTTCTGACTATGGCTTCCTGAACATCCCCGGCGCAACATCCGAGTTTGGCGTGTTGGCGGACGGTTGGTCGACAGCAGGACCAGTAGGGGTGTTTACCTTGGGATTTCTCCTAACGTTAGTATTGTGCATGAGTGAGCACCTCGTGCTATATAGCATCGATCTGAGCTATATGAGTAAGCTATTGTTTCTCTGTATTCTAATCAAGGCATGCATCCAGTGTTACGTCTATCCGGCGCCAATGGTTATCCGATATGTCGTTCTATATTCTTGCTTTTGGATAGTGGTTCTCAAGATAGTCGATGCTTTATGTGGCTATCGCCACAGAGCGTCGAGGCATCGAAACGCAATTTCATCTGGGCCCAGAACGGAGCCATGTTCACCGCCCGTATGTTAGTCTTGCTCTCCGATCGAACCTCACTGCTATGAGAGAGATGCTACTGCTTTCTTTCGACTATCCCCCCAACAGCGGCGGCATCGCGCGGTTGTGTTCGGAGGTCGCCGTAGGTTGCACACGAGTCGGCATAGACGTTCAGGTGATCACTTCAGCCCCAGGCAAAGACATCGCGACGCCTCCGTCACGGACGCGTGAGCTTCGGGTGAGGCATTCTCGGCCGTGGCGAGAGTGGGACATTTACCGGACGCTGCGTAATCGGATAGGCCGGTGGCCGGTCATCTGCGGACTGTGGTATCCAGACGGTTTGTTGGCGCATGCTGCCGGCGCAAGGCCACGGGTGATTCTTGCACACGGCTCGGAACTGATGCCCTGCAATGCTCGGTGGCGCCGCGCGATCTGGATGCGGATGCTGCGGCACGTCTGCGAGAGCGCTGACTTGGTCATTGCCAACAGCGAGTACACGCGAAGACTGGTCCTAGAGAAGGCGCCGCGAGCGACCGTTGTGGCGATTCCGCTGGCGGTGGATCATGAGTACTTTTATCCCGGCGACAAAGAAGAGGCAAAGCGCCGGCTTGGCGTGACAAACAGGGTTGTATTATCGACGGTGTCCCGCCTGCACGCCTATAAAGGACACGACGTTGTTCTCCGCGCGATAGCGGCTTGCAGCGAACGTATCCGCAGGAACCTGGTCTATCTGATTGCGGGAAAAGGACCTCACCTGGGTGAGTTGGAACGGCAGGTTGCAGATCTTGGCTTGGCGGATCAGGTGCGGTTTCTTGGGTTCGTTTCAGAGGACGATCTTCCGAACCTGTATCGTGCCTCCGACCTGTTCTTGCTTTGCACTCGCGAGGCGGCTGAACGCCAGGAGGTTGAAGGTTTCGGCCTGGCCTTCCTTGAAGCCCAGGCCTGCGGAACCCCGGTGATCGGAACCCGCACGGGTGGAATACCCGATGCCGTCAAAGAGGGCGAAGGAGGGTGGCTCATTGAACAAGACGATGCAGCGGCACTGTCCAGGTTTCTCTCCCAGTTGGTTGACGATCCACACACATTCATAGCAGAGGGAAAACGCGCTCGCATGCGAATGGAGCAGCAGTGCACCTGGGAGCGCTACGTGCGCCGATTTGTCGACACACTGGAATCGCTGGATATGCCGGGATGGAGAGAAAAGTGAAACCAGTAGTCTCGGTAATGATGGTGTGCTACAACGCGGCGCCAACACTCCCTTGGGCCTTCGGCTCTTTGCTGGCACAGACATCGGGCGACTGGGAGTGTATCTTCGTAGACGATGGCTCAATCGATGGCTCGATGGATGTTGCCGTGGGTTTGGATGACCCTCGAATTCGAATATTTCAGTTCGACAAGAATCGAGGGCGCGGAGCAGCACGGCAATTCGCGTTGGAACAGGCAAAAGGCAACTTCATCTGCTTCCTTGATTCGGACGATTGGATGTATCCGTGGCGGCTCCAAGCCGAAATGGATTTCCTTGAGGCCGAGCCAAAGGCGGCCGTTGTAAGCGCAGGAATGGTGATTCTGGACAAGGTGGGGGATTTGACTGGCTCCCGAGGAAGCATCGATGGCGATAAGTCGCAGGTGTTTCCAACAATCACGCGACTTCGTATGCCACCGTTCTCCTTCTCAGCATCCATGGTCCGAATGAAAGCAGCCAAACTGTGTAACTTCGATCCGCGGCTTCCGACGGTGGAAGATATTGACTTCTTGATGCAAATCATCCTCAGTCACGGATACGGCATTCTGAATCGCAACGTCTACGTATACACTGAGCACTCTACTGTCACACTGCAGAAGCTCATGGAGGCTTGCCACTTCTCTCGCCAGGTGTTTGATAAGTACCGCGCGAGGTTCCCGCTGCAGAGCAGAATGAACAACCTCAAAGTATTTGCGAAGTCCACGGTCTACCGCGGAGCGTTCGCTGTCAACCGCTCAGACTGGCTGGTAAGGCGCCGCTCGCAAACTCCAACGCTAAATGAAGCGGAAGAATTTCAGTTGGCCCGCAGAACGGTTGCCCTTCAAGTTGAGAAGATCTTCGGAACCTCACGATCATGAAAAACACTCCGATGAACTCATTGGTGTCGGTCTTGATGCCTTGTTATAACGCGGCCTCAACCTTAGGGATGGCTTTGGCATCGCTGCAAGCCCAGACATACTCAAACTGGGAATGCATAATAGTCGATGACGGTTCTGTCGATAGACCCGAGGAGGTAGTGGAGCGATTCAGCGACAGCCGAATACGCTATTTGCGACTGGATGCCAACAAGGGAAGATCGTTTGCGCGCAACTTGTCGGTTTCTATGGCGAAGGGCGATTTGCTGACGATGGTGGACGCCGATGATTGGATTTATCCCGACAAATTCGAAAGACAAGTAGAAATCCTGATGGCGGACCAATCACTGGCAGTCGTAAGCACCGGCATAGGAATCGTCGATTCCGACCAGCACCTTACCGGTGTACGTGGCCAGGGGCATTCCACTCAGGTGCAAGTATTCTACGGAAAGATGACAAGACTTGAGGCTCCTCCCATAGCATTTGCACCTTCTATGTACCGCGTTCGAGACATTGAAGGACGGGCATTCAATGTAAATTACTCGGTAGGCGGGGATTTCGACTATCTCCTCAAGCTCATGCTCGGAAGGTGCTATGCGGTTATTCAAGACGTCAAGTACATCTATACCGAATGGGACTCCATCAGTCTCCTCAAGGTTTTGGCAGCTTTAGGCACTGTTAGCCGGGTTTTCACAGAGTACAACGACAATTATCCCGCGCGAAGTCGCTATCTCTCCCTGAAGACCTTGCTCAAGGTCCCAGTCTATTGGGGAGCGTACCGCGTAGGGCTCTGGAGAACACTTGTGGCTAAGCGATCTCGGCTGCCAAAGACCGAAGATATGGAAAAGTTCAGTGTTGCCCTCGATACAGTGAGAGCGAAGATGTCGCAGCGAATCGCCAGGAATACGATGTCCCCCCCCGCGGTTGTGCCAGCCGTCAAACTTCAAAAGAAGTTGGAAAACCTCTTACGAATCCCGTAGTATCGAAATCTAGCGGTCGCGACGAAGTATGTCGACAGGTTGTCGCGATACGTCGGTAGCGGCTCTTTTGCACGCGTGCGAGACTTCATTCAAGCGTGGAAAGAGCGTTATAGAAGGCATCCATGAGAGTTCTCCACGTCGTGAAGACATCGGATGGCGCCGGCTGGGCCGCGCGACAGGCCATGGTCCTGGTGAAGCAGGGGATCGAAGTCCACGTGGCAGTTCCCCGGCCTGACGGGACCGCGATTCCGCTTTGGAAGGAGGCCGGTGCGCACATTCATATCGCGAACCTGAGCTTTCCGGCCAGAAGACCCTGGATGTTACCAGAGATGTGCGCGACCGCAAGACGACTTGTGGCAGAAGTTAATCCGGACCTGATCCATAGTCATTTCGTGGGGACAACACTTCTATTGCGGGTTGCGCTTGGGAGAAACAGCGAAATACCGCGTGTGTTTCAGGTACCAGGACCGCTGCATTTGGAATATGCCATCCCGAGGGGCGCTGATGTTGCTACTGCCGGCGCTAACGACTATTGGATAGGGTCGAGCCGATGCATCCTGCGGCACTATCGAAATGCGGGAGTGGGCAAGGGACGCTTATTTCTTAGTTACTACGGAGGGCCGATGCGCGCAACCGAGCGCTCAGGCTACCTAAGGCAAAAGCTGGGTATCAAAGAAGGCGCGAAAATAGTCGGCAACATCAACCTCATTTATCCGCCCAAGAGATTTCTCGGACATAGCATCGGACTGAAATGCCACGAGGACGTAATTGATGCGATAGGGATTGTCCAACGATCGCGCAGTGATGTTGTCGGAGTGCTCATCGGAGGCACGTTTGGATCGGTCAATATGCGGTATGAAGACGGACTGAAAGCGAGAGCGAGAGAGATCGGGCATGGCCGGATTCTAATGCCCGGATATTTCGGCCCAGAAGAAGTGAGGCAGAGCTGGCCGGACTTCGATTGCGCTGTACATGTCCCGCTGTCAGAAAACTGTGGCGGTGTGGTCGAGCCGCTTTTGGCAGGGGTGCCGACAATTGCCGGTATCACGGGTGGGCTGCCGGAAGTCGTTATCGACGGGATAACGGGTTTATCGATACCGATTCGAAACCCAAAAGCACTGGCATCAAGCATTCTGACGGTACTGGAGAATCCAGATCTCTACCAACGTATGGCGCTGCAGGGCCGAAGGCTAGTCACGAAGATGTTTGACATTGAGAGAACAGGCATCGAGGTGGAACGGATATACCGCCATATTGTGGAAGGGGCAGCAACTCCAACTGCATTTTCTGCGGAAATGGTCCTCGATGAGATGAATGCCGGCAAGCAATAGGCAGTTATGCCTCCGGACCTGATAAAGAATGAATTTGGTTTATCAAGGTATTTTCTCATTGCATAGCCTGTTTGAAAATTCGCGGATGCAATTTCGGCAAAGCGGTTGCCGGTATTGGATCAAGAGAGCATTTGACTATGGCGCCACGCTCTGCGGACTCATCGTTCTCTCTCCAGTATTGATAGCCATAAGCGTGCTGGTCTGGCTATCAATGGGACGCCCAATTGTGTACCGGCAGCAGCGGCCTGGGCGGTTCGCAAGGCCGTTCATGTTGCTCAAATTTCGCACCATGTCGGACGGACGCGACGCGGGTGGAAGACTGTTGCCAGATGCGAAGCGACTGACCTGTATCGGTCGTTTTCTGCGCGCGACAAGTCTCGATGAGTTGCCGCAGTTGTGGAACGTGCTTTGCGGTGACATCAGTCTGGTGGGGCCGCGCCCCTTGCTTATGCAATATCTGCCTCGCTATTCGACTGAGCAGGCGCGTAGACATGATGTAATACCTGGCATTACCGGTTGGGCCCAGATTAACGGCCGCAATGCTCTTACGTGGGAAGAAAAGTTTGCGCGGGATATTTGGTATGTGGACAACTGGAGCATGATGCTGGATTTGCGCATTGTGATGTTGACAATCATGCGCGTGCTGAGATGCGAGGGAATCTCTCGATCCGGGCATGTGACTATGCCTGAATTCATTGGAGATAAGGTTGCAGCGCCGTTAAAATCCGGTGACTGCGATGCTAGGATGATCGCAAATAGGCTGGAAAATCACGGACTGGATCGTTATTGACCAAGTTGATACCACCTGTCCGATGCGATCGCCTGGCACTATCGGTTATAGCTTAAGCAAGCCTTGCCTGAAGTAGGAGTCAAGATGAATCTCTGTATCTACTGTTCTGGAGGGTTCGGCAAAGAGGTTCTGGACATTGCGCACCGGCTCAATCAGGCGCATTCATTCTGGGACCGAATTGTTTTCCTGGACGATACGCGGGAAGAGTCGTCGTTTTACGGCACCGACGTCTTTCGGTTTGAGTCTGCGCGCGAGCGGTTTGGCGCAAAGGGAATGCAGGTTGTCATCGCCAACGGTGAGCCCTTTGTTCGCAAAACACTGTTAGAGAAGCTTGACTCGGCTGGCATTAGCTTGGCATCGCTTGCAGATGGTAGTGCAGTAATATCAGAAACCGCATCGGTTGGCGCGGGCGCGATCATATTCCCAGGGTGTTTTGTGTCCAGTATGGCGATTATTGGCAGAAATATTGCAATCATTGCCGGTTCCACGGTCGGCCACGACACGGTATTTGGAGATAACTGCGTGGTCTCTGGGCAGGTCAATATAGGTGGCGGGTGCTCTATTGGCAGTGAGAGCTATCTCGGAATGG
>Ga0224558_1003310_pt1 | contig 13587 bp, 9 predicted proteins | sample 714S32024metaG_FD_180682 | JGI IMG/M metagenome (GOLD analysis project Ga0224558, IMG submission 180682) | Peat soil microbial communities from Stordalen Mire, Sweden - 717 S3 20-24 | ecosystem: Environmental > Terrestrial > Soil > Wetlands > Peat | place: Sweden: Norrbotten County, Stordalen... | reverse complement strand
CATTGGCGAACTCGTTTGCGATAATTTCGAATAGTTTCCGTTTCGTTGTCAAGATCGAAATGCAACATCTCAGTGGCTTTCTTCGATGTCCGAACGGTCTTGGCTTCAACTGTCGGCATACCGCCTAGATAGTCAATCTGCTTGGCGATGATCAGGGCATGGCTTAGCTCTTGCGCGGCGTGTATTTCGAGTTCTCCTGCAATGTTCATGAACTCCGCGCCCTTCAGAACCTGTGAATAGACGACGTAGCCGATAATCGCCTGATACTCGCGGGACAAATCCTCATTCAGCAACTCGATCAGCTCAGAACGAGTCACTTTCTTAGTGCCATTTGCGGTCGTTGTATCTTTCAAGGCGTTCCCTCCAAGATATTGTGTTGGGATGGATGCCATGCTCGGACGAACCTTGCCTTTTTGTTCGTACAGTCACAGCAATGCCTTCACCGTAGCAAGCGTATCCGGGAAAAACTGTGTAAAAGAGAACAGTCCTTTGCCGCCCGTTGAAGCATCGAGATCGCTGAGAACGATAGTCTCGATACTCGCGTTGAGCGCTGGCTGCGCACTGTATTCGTGATTTACTGCTCTACTTCTCTACCAAACCGCCATGGCTTCGCGCCTGGCGAATGGACGCATCGGTCTTTACCCCTCTGGCAAGCCTGATCCCATGCTTTCCACGCCATAAGATTGCAGCACATCCTTCAACATCACCACGCCTTCCAGCCTGTGAATCTCCGCCCGGTTGACCACCGGCAAAACATCAAGATGGTAGGCGCTCATGCGTTCCAGCGCCAGATGCAGTGCATGATCCATGTGGACATGGGGGACATGCAGCGTCTCGATGATGTCCTTCAGCGGCTGATCCTTTTTCCCATCGACAAGAGCGCATTCCAGCGTCTCCCTGCTCAGCATGCCCAGGAAACGCTCCTTGTCCGCCACGGGCCAGATGCGGGTTTGCCCGGCGCGAGTCTCTTTCGCCGCATCCTCCGCGCGCATCCCGGCGGAGAGAATCTGCCGCGGCGCCCGCATCACCTGAGCTACGGTACGCCGGCTGGTTTGGTGAAGCGTGTCGGGAGTGGGCAGATGAATGCCGTCCTGCTGCGCCAATGCCTCGTAGATAGGCTGTTTCTGAAAGCGCCTTGAGATAAATAAGCTGGTCAGGTTGGCGATCATCAAAGGCACAATGACGGCGTAATCCCGCGTCATTTCAAAGATCATCAGCACCGAGGTCATGGGAGCGCGCACAATGCCGGCAAAGAGCGCTCCCATGCCCACCAGCGCATACGCTCCCGGCGAGGCCGTGTACCCCGGCAACAGGTGATGAGCCACCGTGCCGATGGCGCCTCCCAGCATGGCGCCAAGGAACAGCGCCGGCCCGAAGATTCCGCCCGCGTTGCCGGATGCATAGCTGACCGTGACGCCAACCAGTTTGAGCACAACCAGCAGCAGCAGCAACCTGAGCGCCATCGTTCCGTTCAGCGCGTTGCCCACATAGGTGTACCCCACGCCCAGAACCTGAGGCACAAACCAGCCCATCAGGCCCACCGTCACGCCGCCCACTACGGGATGCAGCCACTGCGTCTTCCTGGGCAAATGCAGAAAATACTTGCGCATTCCCAACAACATCTTGGTGAAGGCCACGGACAGAAAACCGCCCGCAATGCCCAGTAAGGCGTATATACCCAATTCCAGCGGGTGAACCAATTCATACTGCGGCACTTGAAAGAGCGGGTTGTTGCCCAGCAGCAATCGCAACATCGCCCAGGAGGTTGCCGAGGCCAGCACCACCGACCCCAGAATCGGCGCGTTCAGGTCGCCCATCACCTCTTCGAGAGCAAAGAGCACCGCCGCCATGGGTGTGTTGAAGGCCGCGGCAATGGCGGCCGCCGCTCCTACGGGAATCAGCGCCTTCACCTTTTCCGGACTCAATCCGAGCGCGCGGCCGAGCACCGAGCCGATTCCCGCGCCGACCTGCACCGACGGCCCCTCGCGGCCCAACGGAATCCCGCTGGCCAGCGTCGTCGCCGTGCAGAAAAACTTGCCCAGAACGGTGCGCAGCGAGATGAATCCATCCCGCGCAAACAGGGCGGCTTTCGTCTGCGGCACGCCGCTGCCGCGCGCATTGGGAAAATAGCGGAAGAGCAAGAAGCCCATAGCCAGCGAGCCTGCCACCGGTATCAGCACCCGCCTCCACGCGGCGCTGCCTACTGGGTAGAGGCGCATTCCCAGCCGCTCTGTGAGCACGATGAAGGCCACCACAGCCAGCCCGGTAAGCGCTCCAATCAGCAGTGACAAAAGAAGAAAAACCTGCTCTTCGCGCTCATGAAGCTGCGCGCTCCAGCGCGCTCTGAGAGCTATGCGGCCATTCTTTTCCACCTGATTTGCCGTATCGCCAGACGCCATGAAAACAGTTTACGCGAAAGGGATTTCATGCACAGACGAACAAATATGTGCCACTGGAAAGACGTTTTCTATTTTGAGAAGCGAGCGCTGGCTCGCCAATCTACCGCTGCGGCTCCATGTTATAGAGGAACCATGCTCGCAATTCGAGGTACGGCCCGTGGAAATCTCTGGGCAGGGGCGGATAGTTCGAGCCGGTGAGCGCGCCCCATGCCGCGCGGTCCAGGGCTACGTCGCCGGAACTACCCTCCAATACCATACTGCCTTCCATCAACCGGCCATTGGGAAGAACTCTGAAGCGGATCATGAGCTGCCCGGATTTGCGGATCGGCGGATTGACCTCGTCGGGAATCAGAGGATCCCAGGTGCGCTCCGTCTCCCGGTGCCAGCGCGTCAGCCAATTGGTGAAGTCCACGCCCTGGGTGTCGGAGAGAACCTGCACGCCGCCTGTGCCCGCACCCGGATGCATCGACAACCCGCCGCCTGAGGGTATATTGCCCTCGCCAATGCCGGGATTCTGCGATGCGCCCTTCATGGCTTCGCGCAACTGGTCGGCAGGATTTTGCGAGCCCATGGCAAAGTTGGGCCGCGCGGGCACCGCTGCCGGATGAGGCGCCTCAACCTGCGACTGCTGGCTGGGTGGTGGCGGAGGCGGGGCCGGCGCAGCGGGTGCTGGCGCGGGCGCCGGCGGAGCCGCTTTTTTCATCTCCTCCATCGTCTGTTTGTCGATCAGGGGCTGCTGCGTAGGAAGCTGTTTGATGATCGGCTTGGGGGGCAATGTGAACGGCGTATCCAGGTAAGTAAAATCCTTGTGCTGGTTGATCTTGTTTCGGTCGACTACCATCGGCACTTTGAAGACGTACTTCGGAATCCATGTAACCGCCGAAATCAGCGCCAAATGAAAGAGTATGGCCAGCCAGAAGCCCTCGCGCAGCCTCGCCCAGCGCCGCTCGTCCTCGAGCTCGCCAATCATCTCCAGCAATTCGTGGGTGTCGTAGTCCACCCAGCGCGAACCGCGAACCACCGGAGACGCGGGCGCAGACTTGCTCTGCTCCTCGCCCGCAGCCGGGGTCCCCACGGACAGGTCCTCGTCCGTGGGGTGGAGGGCCGGGGTCCCCACGGACAGGTCCTCGTCCGTGGGGTGGAGGGCCGGGGTCCCCACGGACAGGTCCTCGTCCGTGGGGTGGAGAGCCGGGGTTTCCGGCGCGAGGCTGGCTCCTGTGGGGTTGGTTTCCGCAGGCTCGCTGGGCTCGTTCACATCGGTTGATGCTCTATCGGTGGGCATTCGTTCTTGAGGAGCACCTTGGGCACACGCCCACATCGCTCCGTTTCGAGTCCTTCCTATCTATTCTCTCATCTCGGCGAAACCCGTGCCCATCGCCCCGCCTCGTACAATGGTTCTTGATAGTAAGACGGATAATTGGGCGGAAGGGGACCCTGTTTGAAGCAGTTTTTTCTTCGATTGATGGCCAGATGGAAGTTTGTCGCCCTGTTTCTGGCTAATTTTTTGGCTAAGTTCGGCATCTGGGGCGTCGGCGCGGCCGCGCTGCTGGATTCGTCCACCATCCCCATTCCCATGGACCTGATCCTGGCCGGTTACGTCTGGAACGACAAGAGCCACTTCTGGCTCTACTGCCTGCTGGCCGCGGCGGGCTCGGCAGTGGGCGGGTTACTGCCCTACGGCCTGGGCCGGGCCGGCGGCGAACTCTTCCTGCTCAAGCGCGTCAATCGCAAACACTACGAGCGGATACGCGCCCGCTTTGAGCGCCAGGAATTCCTGGCCATGATGATTCCCTCCATGCTGCCCCCGCCCACACCCTGGAAGGCCTGCGTCTTTGCTGCCGGCGTCTTCGAGATGCGCGTCGTCCCCTTCATGCTGTCTGTTTTTTGCGGAAGGCTTGTCCGCTGGCTGGTGCTCTCCATGCTGGTGCTCAAGCTGGGCCCCGGCGCAGTCGATGTTGTCGAGCACCACAGACTCGCCCTGCTCGCCATCGTCGGCGGCTTGGCTGTGGCGGGATTTGCCTGGTGGTGGATCCAGAAAAAACGCGCCGGCAAGCTGGAAGACTAGGTAGTGTTTGGTGAATCCCAAATCGACAGGCTTTGTGTCAGGGCACGATTTCAGTCGTGCCGAAAAGGCCAGCATAATGAATAGGGCTTCAGCCCCTGAGGGATATTTTTCGCCAATCTCGCCTGAAATCCCAAGTTTTTCCGCAGCCTCTATAGCTGGTGCTGGACTATGGAAGGTGCCCCTGGCCTCAACTCAGGGCAGCGGTACAGTCTCCGAATCGCCGACGACACGGCAGAAATTCGCTAGACCGGACCGAGTCGAGGCTGGAAACGTGACTCGGCCTGTTGGCAGCAGCTGATACTCTTTTTAGGCGGATTCCTGACCCTGGCCGACATAGCAGTACCAATCTGCCGTCAACGGCTGAATTGATGATTACCGCGCTTTGTTGCAAGGTCATGCAGTAAAGTTCGGAGCTCGGTCTCATTATTAGGCAGGGTTTGCCCAGGGCGCGCCGATCAATGGTCCTGCACAACGCACAGCTAGTCCGGTCTGAATTTCGTGCGGTTGGTGGAGAATCCGAAGGCCACGCCGATCAACGCTGTCATCACCGCAGCTGCGTAAAATATCCATTTGCAGCTGGTGAATGCTGATGCCACCGATGCCAGCACGGGAACATGCATCGGGTAATTGAGCAGCAGGATGGTGACGCTGATGTTCTCCGCGTAGTCGAGGCCGGCAGCAGCCAGAGCAAGCCACCTCCATTTGCGGAGAGAGGTCATGCGTATTCCAAGCCAGAGGGTGAAGCCAAACAGTGCCGGCATCACCAAGTCAAGCGTCCAGTAGTAGCGTAGGCAGATTGCGCGTCCCACGGGGCCCAGGACATCGAAAAGTTGAAAAATGTCTCTCTCGTTATAGTGAAAGCGCATATCAAGCAGTGGCAGGCCTCCAGAAAGCCTCATGAGCTGCGCTGCGCTGGCCGGAAAGTCAACAGCGTTGACTGAAACCATCGCAACCAGGCAGAGCACTACCAGGGATAAGAGCAGGATGGGGCTGTCGATCCGGCTCGATGAGCCGGAAGGCGGGTGCGCCCCTGACCGGTAGCCGAGTTGGTCGAGGGTGGGCGGGAGACCTTCGCTGAAGGTCCTGTAGTTGAACTCGAACCGCGTCTCATTCAGCGTTAGTGTCTCTGCGGTGATGTTCCTGGTGAGCGTTTCGCAGAGGATTCTGCCTGCGAACAGCCGCGCCAGCCATAAAGGCGTTGCCGGTGGAGGCGGAACACCCATAAGCGTAGCGGCCTTCTCAAAGAACTGCTTCATCGTCGCTGCGCTTCTGTCGGCAATCGGAATGGATCGCCCCGCCAGTTGCGCCTTCGGCAGCCCGGCCAGATGGACCAGTGCCCGGGCCGCATCCTCAACATGCACGATAGGCATGCGGTTGCTTCCAGTTCCAGGCATGCGGAACCGTCCTGCCGCCATCTTCGGAAACACGCTTCCGGCAAATGCCTTCCCTGGGCCATACACCGTTGCCAGATAGAGGAACGCGCAAGCGCTTCCGCTTGCTTCGATCAACCTCCGCACAGGGATTCCAATATATGAGAAGCCGCGAGGCACTTCCCTCAGCCGGGACAACTCCGAAACCTGGCCTTTGGAATCTGGGACCAGGTCGTCAAGCCCACTGACCGAGAACAGCATGGGGCGCAAATGTTCAGGAATCTTCTCTAGTGCTTCCAGGATTCGCTCCGTGATGGCGAGTCGCTCGGCAGCGGCTCTCTCAATTTGCACTACTCCGATTCGCTCCGGGAGCTTCGGCTGAATCAGATCGATCAGCACATCGGCTCCCTCCGCTTCCTGAATCCATTCGGCCGGTCGAGCCGCGTCTCCCTGGATGGTGCAAACCCCTTGGGCGGCGAGCCGCTTGATCTTCTCCGGATCGCGAGCAACTGCGACGACTTGCCATCCCTGCCGCAGCGCTTCCTGGGCGGTGCAGCTTCCGATGAATCCACCGGCGCCCAGAAGGAACAACGTTCTGTTCTCTTGTGCCATTTCATCCTCACTTCTCAATTTGAACCACCGGAATCCGCGCTATTGCGCCGTGAGTCCGCACAGAATTTTCACGATCTCCGGCGCATAGCCGATCGCTGGTTTCTTGAACTCTCCGAAGTACGCCAGGCGTGCAAACTGCGCCAGCGTGCCGATGACCGCGGCTCCAAGAAGATCGAGATCGGAACCCGCCCCGACTGCGCCTTCCACTCTGCCGGCCTCTAACGTCTGCCGGATCAGCCCGACAATTGAGTGGGCACGGACTTTCCGCGACACACGCGGCCACAACTCGCGTAGATGCTCCTGCACAAACAGAACGGATGCCGGGTCATCGTCGAGTTGGTTCAGAAACACCTCAGCGATCCCTCGCAGTCGCTCGGCAAACCGCAGCGTTGGCGGTGAGCTCGCTTCCAGCTTCCGACATAGATCGACGTAGCAGTGTTCGAACAGAAACAAGACAAGCGAATCCTTGCTGTCAAAGAACTTGAAGAGCGCCGGGTTGGTGTACCCGGCGTCTTTGGCAATATCGCGCACGGTCACCGCGTGAATGCCTCGCTCTGCAAACAGGCGCAGCGCAGTCTGAAGGAGCATGCGCTTTGACAGCGGGTCGTCTTCGTTCAGGTAAACCAGCGATTCGTGACGTCTGGCGGATACAGTCGGCATGGTGAGCACCTGCTAACTACACGTTAGCAGGTGCTCACTGGGCTGTCAATCCAGTGGACCCGCGGCCGCATCGAGATTGAGAGCATGTGGATACATGGTCCGCATTATGCGTCCACGCTGGCGATCCCGTCAAAGAGTGGCCGAGTGGCGCACTGCGAAAGTTCGCCCCTTTTGAAGCAGCCTTTTCTCCAGAGCTTGTGCTCCCGCCAGATCAGTCCCCGAAAACGCCGTCACTGGAAGGGATTCTTGATTCGCGCAAAATCGCCAACCCACGCGTTGACCGCAGTTGTGACTGACGGAGGATCTCCGAATACGCAGGTACTGCCCGATTGACCGGCAATCCGGAGACTGCACCTCTGCCCATTTCTGAGACCTGGGAGATCGCGAAACTCAGGCGCGAAGCGCGCCCGCCTGGATAGCTTGCCCAAAGCGAAGCCGAAGGGGCCAGTCCCCCCATCGCAAGGGTTTGCAAATGATTTCCCTTCCGGCGCGCACAATGGAAACATGAAGAACGATATCCCGCTCCTGCCAGCCCAATCTGTCAGTTATGCGCCCGGTTTATACCACCAAGGCGTACCCCCTCCCCCTATACCCACCGGGGGTATAAATTCCCCCTGAAACCTTGCAGATTATTTTTAACTTGTTTGAAATCAATATCGCTCGAAAAACTCCCAGCCCAAAATCTCCCACATCGTGAGATTGAACCCCTGAAAATCGCTAGGAAAATTCGTTTTCGCCCAAACAAAAGGCCCCAAAGCGATGCTTTGGGGCCTTTTCGCTGACTTGCTGACTCGCTAACTTGCTTACTTCCCGGCCAGTGCCTCTTGCGTCCGCGCCGCGCTCATCCGGCGCACCAGCACAGGAACCCCGAAGGCCAGCCCGGCCACGATAGCCGTCGAAGCCAAATCGTTGCGGTAAAACGGCACTCCGGCGGCAAAGCAGGCTGCCAGCCCGCTCAACGTATGCGGATAAGGAAAGGCCCAGCCGCTCAACCATGTCGCATAGTTCGAGACCAGGAAAAACGATGTCGGCCCCAGCAGCGCGCCAGCCGCCACGCGCACAAAGGTCGTCTTCGCGTGCAACAGAATCAGTCCCAACGCCATGGCCATCAGATACCACGCCCATGTGCCCGCGTAGCCCTGCCAAACAAAGTTGTAGTGGTAGCTATACGTGGTGAGGAAGTAGTCGGTAGCCATGAGCGCGGCCAGCGGAACCAGCATCTCCCTCCACGGCCGCCGCGCGCCAAAGTAAAGCAGTGCGCCGCCCACCGCAGTAAAGTTCACCCACCCCGGATGGGGCAGAAGACGGCTCAACACGGCAACCAGCAACAACAGATAAGCAGGCATGAACACCTCAGAATTCAGGATTCCGGCATCTTCCAAGGGGAAGAAGACTCTCCGGCAGCGCTACTGGGGTCCTCGGCGGCAGTTTTCGTGGTTGGCGTAGGAACACAACGGCGCTCATCTCATTCTGCGGGTCGCGCGCCGCCGGGTCAACCCTGGCGCATTGACGCGATGAACAATTTTTTTATTTCAGCCGATGTGCCTACCGCTGCTCCCGTCCGTTCATCGCCTCGCCCGCGTCGTCATGGCCGTCCACGATATAAACCCAGCCGCTCAATGGCGTCCGGTTTGGTGTTCTCTCCGCGCCCCGCCCCAGGAACGGGTAGGCGAAGCGCAGGTCGGTAAACTCCACCGTAGTCCAAGTCCGGTTGGGCGGCAATTGTGGCGGAGCGATTCCCGGAGCAGGCACCTGGCCCACATCGCGCACCACCGCCCACGCGCCCCAATCCAGATAAACCTGCCCCAGCAGCGTGCGCTTGGCTGCCTCCGTGGCTGCGTTCGCGGGCGGCTTGTAGATCACGTCCGCCTGCGGGTCGCTCACAATCTCCCCCGTGCGCGTGTCGATCTCGGCGGTCTGGTAATACGCATCGGTCTCCAGAATCGCGTGCCAGCGGAAAGGATTGATGGGATAAGGCTCAAAAGCCATGCGCTTCACAGGAGCCGATGTAATCTGCGCATTTTCTGCGAGCGCCCGCGCCCGCCCATGCTCCGACCAGCGCCAGCCCCACAGCAGCACTATTCCGGTAAGCGCGAAGATTGCCCAGCCCCGCCCGCGAAAGGCCGTGCGGCGAACGCCAATCTCCCCGCCAACCAGCCCCAGCAGCGCCGGAATCACCAGCGCCGCCGCCAGCAGCGCCCAAATCATAGGCTCGGCAATAAAAACAAAGCTGCCCGCATACCAGCGCGGGTTGAAGGGAAAAAATGGCCGCAGGCCGTAGTTGTTCGTCCAGTCCAGCAGCAGATGGGCCAGCGCGGAGATCAGCGCCGTCAAATAAAGCCAGCCCCAACGGATCTGCTGTCGCGCCTTGGGGCCCGGCGCGCCTGGGGCAACCGGTGGACTAGCCGCCAACTTGCGCTTCCTCCGCGCCTGCACCCATCGGTCAAATAGCCACACCAACCCCACCGCCGCGGCGGCCACCACCGGCACAGCAATAAACGTATGAGTAATGCCGCGATGATGCTTCAGCTCCTCGACCGGCCCGGCCAGCCCCCAGAACACGTCAATGTCGGCAGCCTCGGAGGCCAGCACAGCCGCCAGCGTGGCGTAGGCTGTCTTGCGGTTCAACCCCGCCCTGCCGATGCAGGCTCCGGTCAGAAAATGAGTTATAGGTTCCATAGCGTTCTGCAAATCATACTACCCTGCTTCCCGGCCCAATATAATTCTCCCCATGGACGAACGAACCACCCCAGACTCATCCGCGGCGCAGCGCGCCTCCGAATTGCGCGCCGAACTGCGCCGTCACGAGCATTTGTATTACGTTTTGGACGCTCCTGAAATCACCGACGCCGCCTACGACGCGCTGATGAACGAACTCAAGCGCATCGAGGCCGCGCACCCCGCGCTCGTCACCCCCGACTCGCCCACCCAGCGCGTGGGCGGCAAGCCGGCCGAGGGCTTTCGCAAGGTTGCGCACTCCCGCCCCATGCTCTCGCTGGACAACGCCTACTCGACCGAGGAACTGGCCGCATGGGAGGCACGCTGCCGCGAACTGGCCGGCCCGTTGCCGGTCAAATATGTAGCCGAGTTCAAGATGGACGGACTGAGCGTGGCCCTGCGCTACGAGTCTGCGGAAGCGGGCAGCGCGCATTTCACCACCGGAATTACCCGCGGCGACGGCCAGACCGGCGAGGATGTCACCACGAACATTCGCACCATTCGCAGCGTCCCGCTGACGGTCCCGGTGGAGAAACTGAAGGAACTCGGCCTTCCGCCTGCCTTTGAAGTTCGCGGCGAAGCGGTAATGCCCGAGGCCGCCTTTCTGCGATTGAATGAGGAGCGCGAGCAGCAGGGCCTGGCGCCAGCCGTCAATCCCCGCAACGCCGCCGCCGGAACTCTGCGCACTCTCGAGCCTTCCATCGTGGCCAATCGCCGCCTCGATTTTTACGCTTACTTTCTGCTGGTGAAGGGCGATTACTGGCCACAAGGCCAGCGCGCAACCCTCGATGCGCTGACCGCTCTTGGCTTCCGCGTCAATCCTCAACGAAAGCTGGTCACCTCGGTCGAAGAGATGACCGCGTTCATCGACAACGCCGAATCCGGCCGCGCCGCTCTGCCTTACGAGATTGACGGCGTGGTGCTTAAAGTTGATTCTCACGCCACGCAGCAGCGGCTCGGCTCAACCGCCCGTGCGCCGCGCTGGGCCATCGCCTACAAATTCACCGCCCACTCCGGCATTACACAGGTCAGCGCCATCACCGTTCAGGTGGGCCGCACCGGCAAGCTCACCCCGGTCGCCGAGCTGGCTCCAGTCTTCATTGGCGGCACCACGGTCAGCCGCGCCACGCTGCACAACGCCGATTTCATTGAGCGCCTGGGCCTCAAACTCGGCGACTGGGTGCGCGTCGAACGCGGCGGTGACGTCATCCCCAAAGTCGTCGAGGTTCTCGAAGATGCCGACCACCCTCGCGGAAAACTTGATTTTGTCTTTCCGTCAATCTGCCCCGAGTGCAACAGCGCCGTCGTCCGCCCCGAAGGCGAAGTGGATTTTCGCTGCGTCAACGCCGATTGCCCGGCCAAACTGCGCGAGAGCCTCCTCCACTTCGCATCCCGTCCAGTGATGAACATCGAGGGCTTGGGCGAGGCCGTGGTGCAGCAGTTGGCCGATCGCGGCCTGGTGAAGAGCGTCGCCGATCTCTACACGCTGACCGAGGAGCAGTTGACCAATCTCGATCGCTTTGCGGAAAAATCCGCGCGCGCGCTGCTGGCTGAAATTGAAAACTCGAAACGCGCCGGACTGGCCCGCGTGCTCATGGGCCTGGGTATTCGATTTGTGGGCGAACGCACCGCGGAACTGCTGGCAGAGGAGTTCGGTTCTATTCAAGCCCTGGAGGCGGCATCCGCCGAAGAATTGGAACGCGTAGAAGAAGTGGGTCCGCGCATCTCGCAGGCAATTCTGGAGTTTTTCGCACAGAAGGCAAACCTGGCCCTCATCGAGAGCCTGCTGAAGGCCGGGGTGAACATGACAGCGGAGAAAAAGCAGCGCTCGGCCCAATTGGCCGGGTTGACCTTTGTGCTCACCGGCAGTCTTCCGACACTCACCCGCGACGAAGCCAAGGCTAGAATCGAAGCCGCAGGCGGCAAGACCGCTGGCTCCGTCAGCAAGAAGACCAGCTACGTTGTGGCTGGCGAAGAAGCCGGCTCCAAGCTCGACAAAGCCCGCGAGCTCAAAATTCCCGTGCTGGATGAGGCCGGACTGCTGGCGCTACTCAGCGCGGGAGGGGCAACGCCGTAAGCTGCGCCTCACGCCCCCGGTAAGCAGTGCTTCCGGAGTTCTGCCACTGGAGGCGGTTCAAAGGCGTCAACGGCGAGATGGCCAGAAAGATCAACAACAAGTCCAACCACATGGCATCCCCACATTCTCATTGGCTATGAAGCATTGCGACGTCGTGCCGCCACGCCCGGATGGCGCTCGCCCGAGCGCATTTCGCGCTCTCGTTCCCGCTCCCAAGCCGCTGCGCGCCAGTTGCGCGAGGCGTAGCGGGGCGGTTCGTTAACGGCGACCGCATTCTCCTCGCCGCACACCTTCGCCGGGGCCACTGCAACCAGTTCCAGCGGCATCCGGAGCGGGGTTCGTGCGGGCGCGGCGGCCGCGGACGAATTTTGCCTTTGCTCTGCTGCCAGCCGCGCAGCCTTGACAGGCTCAGGCGTGGGAATCAGCCGCGCGGAAGACTCAAATTCCTGATAGGCCGCGTCCGAGGTCAGGCTGGTATCGGCGATTGCGGCTCGCTCCATCACTCTTTCCTCGACAACGTTTTCAGCTGCCCGTGGCGTGCGCGCCGTCAGCGCTCTGGCCATGAAGTCGTCCACAAGCTTGTGCAGGCAGGTTTGACCGCAGAGATGCTTTGACCCAGGACGCAGACGGTTGCGCGTCTGCCACCCGCTCACCCGCAGTTCCCCTCCCTGCTCATAAGCCACAAACCAGTGGTTCGTCTGCTTCTTCTCCGATGCGCAGATGTCGCACGATATCGCCTGCCGGATCACCCTGTTTCCTCCTGTCCGCACAGCCCATTTGCGGCCTGGCCGATTCCTGTCTTTCTCGCAGTCCTGTGCGTCTGACAGCCTCGAAGGACCGCAATCCCCAGGCGCCTGCACCCCCGAACATCCGCAAGCCCTCGGCAAACCCCATGGAAAACTCCTGGGGGCGCACCTCCATTTCATCGCGCATCCGGCGAAATCGGAGAGAGAAGAACGGAAAGAATCGGGGGGTGGGGCAAATGGGGACAACCAGACCCAGAAATTTCCTGAAACGGAACGCGCGGGGAATGTCGATTGAAATAACGGGAGAAAAGGGAGAAAAATAGGATATAAACCGATTCCCGCGATGAGGCAGAGCGAAACAGGCGGCGGCAAAGCCGCCGCTTTCCACTCCAGCTATAAACGCTAGTCTCTGGGCTCTCAGAACTTGAAAGGTCGCGGCTCTAGCTAAAGCCGCGCCCTTTCAAAGTGGCAGTCTGCCGCTACAGTCATTGCGGCCGCGGCGCAAAGTAGCCCTTGCGTGTTCGCACCTGATAGCGCCGGTCGTTGCAGTAAAGATAGATGGGACGAAACGCGCCATTCTCTTTGAAATCCGAAGGGGTGTAGGTCAGCGCGTACTGGCTGCGCAACTCTTCTTCGATACCGTGAAAGCTGGCCGACATCTCCTCGACCGAAGGCGGAAAGAACGCCTGCCCGCCGGTATCCTCGGCCATCTGCTTCAGCACCTGGTCGCCCTTGCCGCGGCTGGGCGTCCAGTTGGTGCTGATGGAGTAAATGATGGTCTCGGCGCGCTGACATTCCTTGATCGCCTCGTCCTGGTATACGCGGCTCTGGTTGTCGTCGCCGTCGGAGATCAGCACCATCGCCTTGCGCACCGGCTCGTGGCCGCGCGACTCGTCAAGCAGCTTGTCGCGGCATGCAGTGTAGACGGCATCGAAGAGCG
>Ga0224558_1003307_pt1 | contig 13589 bp, 17 predicted proteins | sample 714S32024metaG_FD_180682 | JGI IMG/M metagenome (GOLD analysis project Ga0224558, IMG submission 180682) | Peat soil microbial communities from Stordalen Mire, Sweden - 717 S3 20-24 | ecosystem: Environmental > Terrestrial > Soil > Wetlands > Peat | place: Sweden: Norrbotten County, Stordalen... | reverse complement strand
CACCGCGGCAAGTTGTTCCACCGACTGATGCAGCAGGCCATCACGGCACGACCTCCTACGGTCAAAGCGCTGTACACGGCAAAACCACAACCTGTGGGGGCTACTTGAGTCAATCAGCCAGGCAGGTTTCTTTTTGCATCCCCTGCGCTTTGCGCTGCCTTCGCTTTCGGGTTCGGTGCTCGCCGCCCTGCCGTCCGGGTTCGAGCGAGACTGCCGCGGGAGTTGGCGGCGGGATCGCGAATGCTAGTTTGCGCCAGGACTTTGGACTCTAGACTTTAGACTTCCTTAAAGGCAATCCAACGGGCTTTCTCTCCCGCTTCCGCCCTGCCGCAGCATAGGAGTGCAGATCTTGGTCGTTCAGATGGATCATCGACGAGCGGATGAGCCGACGGCTAATTGTGAGAAGATACGCCGAGGCTGGATGCTCACTGAGTAACTGCAAACGCATCCACGCGCTCAGGGACCTATTTCGACCCAGGGTGGTCCCTTTTGATCCGACCGGTGACATCAGGAGGTGTTGCTGCTGGGTCAATAGCGAGGAATGACACTTGCAAGTGACTACTCCAGCGCGAACACGGATTCAGGACGATCGGCTGGGCTTGACCCTGGGTGCCAGCGAGAAACGGGAACCAGCCAAGTCTGAGAATCGAGCCCATGCAGTTGTAAAATGGAGCCCAACCGTTAATCTGGGCAGCCAACAACGAACCATAAGCCGGCAACAAAAGCGCCTGTAAAGCCGACGGAGAGCGGAATTCAAGGCTTATGGATGAGGAGTTGATGGGGCCTGTGCAGGTGAATCATGCTTGTACACATAGGCAAGAAGGTTCACAAGCGGATGCGTTATGAACGAGGATGCCACCCTTTAAAGGTAATTCCTCAGCATGAATATAGGTTCCATGTGAAAATACGTTGTAGCTTTCTCAACCACAGCCGTGAAATACCTAGTATCGTCCTTCGGATGGTCCTTGAATCTCTTCTCACTGTTACGAAAGAGTCGAATGCCTTCTTCGGAGGATTTGAATGGGACCTTCGTTTCGTACTCGTGGAGCATCTCATGCACCAGTTCACCTTTCCAGGAGGGCCAGCGTTCAGCGTCAAATACGCCTGGTTCTCCTGGTGTTCCAGTTTGTATCGCAATTTCGATGCCATCCAGCTCTCTATGGTAAACGGACGATCCGTCCCCCAAAGAAACCATTAACACTGCGTTGCTAAGCTGGTCCGTGTTTTGGAACCAAGCCGGCCAGATGGCGCTGTAAGTGCCGGAAATGAGTTTCCTTAACGTATTGAGTTGTTCATCCGCGGCTTCCCATCCACAAAGGGCTTTCTTCGTGGCGGTCAATCCCTGCTGGAAAAGCTCCTCTGCTCTCTCGCGGTCAGTGTCGGAAGTCCATGACCGAGAACGGATCGTCCGAATATCGTTACCCCCACAACTCGAGCATTTGCGAAAAGCCTCTACCTCGAACCAGCGCTTCTCTCGCAATTCGCTGCCCAGCCTGATGGCGGCGCGTTTCAAGACTGGTTGGGACAGGGCCACATTCCATGCGTGCATCAAGGCCTTGCATTTCATGTAAGTGTGTTCGTGCTACTTCTTTCTCTTTTTAGCAACTGCTCGTGCACTGTCAATTCAGTTCCTAAAACGCGCGACGCTGCCTTGTCATTACGAGACCGCCCCTCAGTCGTAGCACGAAATCACTGACCTGCGACGACACACGAAATCCGTACCAACGGCCTTTCGCCGTGCTATTTGTGAAGCCAACCAATCACCTCGACTCCCTGGTAGAAGAGCATGGCAACAATGAAAATCTCATGGCCACCTTCTTGCGACCGGCCATATTTGAAGCGAAAGATGTCCGGGTTCGCCACTTGAGCCTCCGTCATGAAATTAGGATCGTTAAGATATTCATTCAGCAGTTTCTGCAACTCGACGTAATCAAGGCCGGGCATCATGAAATCCTTTGAAAAGCTGAGAGCCTGCCCTCCGGCTGGTCTGCCGACGACGTGGAAATAGAGGCCCCGGATAATCTTCTCGAAATAAAGGTTCTGTTCCCGAGGATCAATTCGGAGTGCATAGGTGAAGGCTGAACCCAAGTTTATCCGAACGGAACCCTTGGCTAGCCCTTTGGCCAACCCTTGCGCCTTCGGATTGGTGAGTCCCCGATAGGTTGTGGTCTTCAACTCCTGAAGGGCATCTGGATTCGTCCCACGGGCTTGCAGATAAAACCGAAACTTCTCGTCAAATGTCGCCAATTGCTGATTGTGCGCATCACACGCCGGCACCGTGATCAGGTTAGTGCGTTTCGTCTTTGGAAATATGCTCTTAGACGGCACGTGGTCCACCGATGACGCCTTTCCACCACACCAATAACAGGGTTTTGTCGAGGCCATGAATGAACCTTAGCGAATTGGCGGTGGCGGCTCAAGTGCCGATTATCGAATAAACCGGAGGCTGAGGCAGAGCGTTTCGTCTGATGATTCCCGGATGCGGTTTTGGGCTTTGGTGATCAGCCCACCGCCCGGCTTGTGGCGGCGAGGAATGCCCTGGCGCTGGCCTCCACGCTCCAAGGGGCCAACATTCTCATCCTTCCGGCTGATTACGAGGGTGACATATGTCCGCCAGGGGTCAAACGTAGAGTGGCCCCAGTGGACAGCGAGGCGGTCTGGGGTTGTTTCCGATGGTTTTCTTCGCTTGAGCTGGGGCGGTTATCCCGACACGCTGGCACCATGCCGCGCGCCATGCGAGTGGAGCATCCTGGCCCGATTTACCACGTGATGGTTGCCCATGTTGCGCAAGCTGCGCATTGAATATCCTGGGGCCATGTATCACGTCATGAATCGTTGGGACCAGCGCGAGGATATATGAAATCGAACTGGATTGCTGGGCGCTTGCAGATGGGCACTTGGACGTACGTTTCCAACTTGCTGAATGAGCCCCCAGAAACGCAGCCTCAAGCTCAGGAGGTGTTGCCGTTGTGTCAATAGTGACACTTGTATGGGCTTAATGTTTCTGAAACGAATAGAAACCGCCCAAGGAAGACCACACATCGTTGGCTGAGCTGCTTCCGAGCACCCATATCTGGCCGTTGAACGCCAACGCTCCAAAACTAACGCGTGGGCTCCAGCCGGCAGCACTGGTCACTTGACTCCAGGCCGCTCCGTCGCTTGATGCCCACACGTCATTGGGAGCGGGTTGGGGTGGAATGATAAAATACGACTTGCCTCCGCCCAACACCCACATCTGGCCGTTGAACACTACAGCCCCAAACGCACATCGCGAACTCCAGGGGCCTAACGAGGTTACGCATGTCCAGGTCATTCCGTCGCGCGAAGCCCATACATCGCCTAGATTGTTAGGACCGAAAATTGGATACCCACTCAACACCCACATTTGTCCGTTGAACACCAGCGCGCCGAATTCGCACCTTGGCGCCCACTGGGCTGAGTTAGTCACACAGGTCCAGGTGACTCCGTCGCTCGACGCCCACACGTCGTTGGCAGAGCCGTTGGTGGTAAATCCGCCTAACACCCACATCTCCCCATTGAACGCAAGGGCACGAAAGCCAAGTCGTGGGCTCCAGGGGGCTGAGTTAGTCACGCAAGTCCACTTGGCTCCGTCACTTGATGCCCACACATCATTAGTTGGAGTTGCACCAGACGTTAGATTCCCACCCAAAACCCACATTTGTTCGTTGAACACCAGAGCACCATAGCCTGCCCGCCGGCTCCAGGGGGCCGAGTTAGTCACGCAGGTCCAATTAACTCCGTCACTTGATGCCCACACATCATTAGTTGCAAGTCCACCCAACACCCACATTTGCCCGTTGAATACCAAAGCACCAACTGTGTACCGTTGCCCCCCCCAAGCAGCAGCTTGCGCCACCTGGCTCCAGCCCGCGCTAAAGATGGGAGCTGGCAGTGCGCTAAACCCGGCACCAGTCAGAGCGGCATTGGTGAGCGTTGGCGACAGGACAATGGTCCCCGAAGGAACAACCCCAATGCCGGAAGCAAGGTTCGTGGCTGTGACCGCGCCCGCCGCTAGTTGGGTCGAACCAATTGTTCCAGCTTGGATGGAACTGCCGTTAATGCCCGCCAGACCCGCTCCATAGCCACTGAAGGTGCCGCCGAAGTTTCCTATCAGCGTCAGGCCGGAGGCACCGTTGGTCACAACCGCACCGGGCAATTGCCCCAGGGGAACCGTTCCGCTCAACTGGCCGGCGGACAGCGTGCCGAGCAGGTTGCTGGCAGTGTTGGCCATGATGGCGTAGGGCACGGGCAGCATCGGCTGGCGCGGGAGCAATGTTGTAAAAGAGGCGGCGTCGTTGGTTCGCACGTCCACCTCCAGCCAACGCCCTGGCCCGCTAAAAACTCCCGCGCCGAAGTCCAGCGTCGCAGAAAACAGCCCGTTGCTGACGCCGGTGGCGGCATTGGTGACCGGCCCGGCGATGATGTTGCCGGGAGTGTTGGTCGAATCGTAAACCGTGAAGCGCAAGTCGTAAATCCCGTTGGCGGAATTGCCGCCGTCATTCAGCCGCCCTTGATAGTTGAACGCCGTGCCTTGGGCGTGAGCGGTTGATAGTTGAGGGATGAGGTTGGAGAGTGCCAAAAGCGCCAGCAATGGGGCGATTCGATGGTTTCCTTTCAAAACATTTTCCTTCCTGTCGTTCTTTCAGGCAAAGGCCAGAACGCCACTGATTGACGCCTTATTCATAGTAGGCGGAATTATCAGCGGTTTCGCGGGAATCGCAAGACATATCCCTACCGGAAAGGGATCGGTCCAAGAGAATGTCATGTTCGCACCGAAGGACCTTCGCCGCAGTGATGTCATGGCCCTGAGGACGTTGATCGGAGGCCGCACGGGAAACATGCCGCAAACTTTGGAGGGCATCATCGAAAGCGCTCGTCTTTGGGCATGCCCGAGCTCCAGAAATCGCGTCTCAGTGGCACGAGGAAGTCAGGAAGGGGTCCATGAGAATGTCATGTGTGCAAAGGCATATTAGCCCCGCCGCCCTTGCTGAATACCAAATCAGGCGTGTTTCTCCATCCAGAGCAAGAAACCTACCGGCTTCAATATAGAAATGCCGAAAGGCTTTTCCAAGACCAACAACCCTGATGAGTCTATAACGACGGCGATCACCCCCTGCACCCAGCCTGGACCGCAGCCTCCACGCGTTGGATGTCATCCTCCGTCTCCGCGCGGTCGTGGCCACCCGCGAACGCGCGATCGAATTGTCTGAGGTCGTCGGCCAGTTCGGCCGCTTCCATCCGTCGAAGGGCCTCGCGCACAACTTCGCTGGCGTCCTGGTAGCGCCCGCCCATGACCATCCGCTGGACGTAGCCGCTCAACTCGCCCGGCAACAGCACCTCTATCGTCTTGCTTGCCATATCGGCCAAGTTAATACCCCAGCGCCGGGTGTCAATTGCTGAGCGCTGCGCGGTGCCAACCTGCCGCGCGGATCCATGAAGAGGCCGGTCCAAGAATAGCATGTGACAAACCTCTCCTGCGCGCTTAGCCGGCGCTTGGGGCAAGGCGAGCGGCAATCCGCTGGTGGACTTTGGCATGGTCGCCAAGGTGCGTCCGGCCTCGCTACTCACAGGGGACCCTAGTGTGCAGGCGAGCGGAACGCCGCAATCTCGCGCAGCAAGAAAGCTCGCCTCTGCTCAATAAAGGACTTCACTCCCGCGATGGCCGGAAAGGCGCCAAACCGTAGATTGGTCCCAGCAAGTCCGCGTCAGTGAGGCGGTCTGGGATTATTTTTCGATGGTCTCCAGTGCTTGACCTGGGGCGGTTAACCCGACAAGCATCGTACCATGCCGCGAGCCATGCGAGTGGAGTTTCCTGGCGCGATCTATCAACCTACTTCGCCATAGCTACGGCGGGACAAGCGTGATGGATCGTGTGGGCCGCCGGGAGGACATTTTCATAGTTGGCATGACCAAAGGGGCTGAATCCGCGCTCCATCGCTCGGGCCATGGATAACACCAACACAAACCCGCGCGGGCCGACGAACCATGCGCACAACTGGAATTCCAATCTACGGTTTGATAGACTTTTCCGGAGACGCCTTGCTGCCGCGTTGGCGGGGCCGGCGAGACGGTCCACCGGGACCATTGGTTAAACTCCGATTGGCAAGCGGGATTGATTGCCGGTGGAAATGGCGGCCGCCGCCGTCCGGGGAAGATGGATCAAGTGAGGAGGCGTTTGATGATTTGAGCGGGCGTAGCCGGGCGGCAACGGCCTTCCTTGAATTCGCGCCGGGCTGATTTCACCGCGGCGACGAGTTCGGCGCGCCTATGTTCCGCCAGCCGGTGCTGGAGAACTTCCACTAGCGACTCCTGTTCTTCTACGGCCAGGTCGGCGGCGGAATCCAATACCTGCGCAAACTTCGTCATTGCTGGAAGCTACCATCCGGCCGAAACGGGGTCAAACCGCAGATTGGTCCAAGCAGATACGCCTCAGTGAGGCGGCCTGGGGTTGTCTTTCAATGGTGTTCTGCGCTTGCCTGGGGCGGATATCCCGACACGCATGGGACCATGCTGCGGGCTATGCGAGTGGAATATCGTGGCGCGCTCTATCATCCTCCTTCGCCAAAGCTACGGCGGGACAAGCGTGATGGATCGTGGGGACCGCCGGGAGCGAAGCGCCCAGCTCCGGAGGAGCGGCATGTTTATAGCACCAGCGTCCAAACAGATCCGTCTTAAGCCCCATCGGGGCGGCATGGTGAGGGCCGGCGAGGGCCATGCCGCTCCGACGGAGCTTGAGCGAATCATCGGAGGCACGGTCACTATAGACATGTCGCTCCTACGGAGCTGGGCGTGTACAAGTGTCTGTTGGACCAATGCCGGATTTGCTTCCGTTGGGAAGGCCAGGATGCGTTTGATGTGGAAACCGTGGACTACCACTGACAAAAGATGAGAACAAATACACTGCCGCCGATTCACCCCGGCGAGATTCTGCGCGAGGAATTTATAAAGCCGCGCGGCCTGTCGCAAAATGCACTCGCGCGCGCGCTGAATGTTCCTCCCCGCCGCGTCAACGAGATCGTGCTCGAAAAGCGCGGCATCTCCGCCGACACCGCCTTGCGCCTGGCGCGTTACTTTGGCACCAGCGCGGAAATGTGGGCCGGCTTGCAGGCCGAATACGACCTGCGCCTGGCGCGCTACCAAGCGCAAGAGGAAATCGAGCGCGACGCGGCACCGCTGGCCGCTTGAGAAAGGTTCATATTCTCTTTGGTAAGCCAGGACGAGTTTGTCGGTTCTCCAGACACGCCTCGGAAGCTGCGGCTCCAGTATCATCCCAAGCTGCGATGATGTTCGACCGCATGGAGGAGGAAGATGCCCGGCGTCAGCAAGGGTGAAATCTGGCTGGTGGGCTTTGGCATGGTCGCCAAGGTGCGTCCGGCCTTGCTACTCACAGGGGACCTCAGTGTGCTGGCGAGCGGAACGCCGCAATCTCGCGGAGCAAGAAAGCTCGCCTCTGCTCAATAAAGGACTTCACTCCCGCGATGGCCGTGTGCAGATCCCCTCCTTGACTCGGCCAGCGCATCCGGTCCACCGCTGCGGCTGGGCCGATATCCTGCTCCAGTTGGTCCAGCACCGGGAACCACTTGGCCGTTGTGAATTCTTTGGTCAGCAGCTCCGACATCCGCTCCAGGAATTTCTGCCGCAGTTTGGGTTCGCTCAGGAATCGGTCCTCCAACCGGTTCCAGTCCCCGCTCCAGGGATAGTGCCGGGTTCCAAGCAAAAGCGGCAGGCGCGCTTCATTGAACCTGAATTCCCAGTGATCTCCGAAGGTCCGGTCCAGGTCCCAGGGGATGACACACCATTTAGCCGACGATCCACCATTGTAGGCCAGATAATGGTTCTTGCACGTCGTGTCCCAGTTTTGCGTCAGGGCCGTGGCGGCGAGATAGTTGATGTACTCATCAACCTCAAGAGAGCGGCTGAAAAAGGCGGCTGGATTCGTAGCGCGCGCGAGTTCGTGGCAAAAGCGGATCAGTTCGCCGAAGCCGTCGTTCTTCTTCGTCTCCTTCGTATAGACACCCTCGAACGACGCTCCATCGCGCAGATCGCTCTCGTCCGCGTACCGGGAACGCGCCACCGCTTTGTAAAGCTCTGCGCCGCCGAGATGGTGACGTCTTAGGAACTCTTTGTCCGGCTGCTCTACCTCCACGTACAGCCCGTAAAACCGCCCATTGACGTTCAAGCGCACCATCTGAGCGTGGGAGGCCGGAACGCCGCAGGCTTCGTACACTCGATAGGCCACCACTTCCCTCACAAACGCCGGGTCATGCCAGCCGGAGTTGAGGTTGAGGGCATGGTGGCCCTGAAAGGGCTGCTCCGGATCGAACAGTATCTTGTAGGATTTCTTGGGCCAGCTCCGCGACCAGGCGCCCCGGGCGCGGATTTTCACGTGTTCGTAGGTCTTGCCGTCGGCAACGAATGAAGCAGGGTAGGTAGTGTTCTCCCCCGAGGCACGATTAACCGAGTCAAGGTCGGCCTGCGCAATCTTGAGTTCGTAGGTCGGCAGTCTGCACGCGGCGAGCCTCTGCTCGGTTCCGGGAGGCAGATCCTTGCCCGCCGGAGGCTGCCGAGGAATCCTGACAACCTGCGTCCTTTTGACAGGCTGGGCTGCCGTGGCTGCGTCCTGGTCACCCTTGACGGGCCCACAGGCGGCAAGGCTGAGCAAGAGCACGGCGCAGCCGGCCCATATCGTCAAAAGCGCCTTCTGCCGCATGCTGACTGCGATCATGGGACCCGAGCATATACGTGTGGCAATCCTGCTCAAGCGCCATGTCGCGAGATCGGGAGGGCCGGGTGACGTCTGAACGTTATTTGCAGAGGTTTTTGGTGGAGGCGAAGATGCGCATGTGGTATGGGCGCGTGGGAAAACTGGCAAACGCGACGGACTTAGGAATTTGGAAATAGGCCTTTTTCGCGGTTTGTTCACACTGCTTTGGAAGTGACTCTAAGCCGCGCTGTCATTGCTCGAACCGTATATTGGTCCCAGCAGGTATGCCCCAGCGTGGCGGTCTGGGGTTGTCTTTCGATGGTTTACTGCCTGACCTGGGGCGGTTGTCCCGACACGCTGGCACCATGCCGCGCGCCATGCGAGTGATTTGTGGCCTGGGGTAGCATGTGACAAACCTCTCCCGCACGCATCACTGGCGCTTGGGGCAAGGCGGGCGGCAATCCGCCGGAGCCGCTTTCGATAGTTGGGGACGGCTTGGCGGCGTGCCCCCTGAGGCGATGCTGGAGGACAAGCTGCGAAGCGAGCCCGTAAAGGCGGAGGTGCGGCGGAAGCTGAAGGAGATTCCTCCGACATAGGAGTAACCTGCTGCAAATAGGGAGGAAGCGGTTCAAGTGACAGAATCTGTCCACCTATAAAGGGTGAAAGAGAGAGCGTGCTCGAAAAGCGCGGCATCTCCGCCGACACCGCCTTGCGCCTGGCGCGTTACTTTGGCAACAGCGCGGAAATGCGGGCCGGCTTGCAAGCCGATTACGACCCGCTCCTGGCGCGCTACCACAAGCAAAATGAAATCGAGCGCGACGTGGCGCTGCCGGTCGTTGCGAGCCGGGACGGCTCGCGGTCAGAACCGGAGCTCGAAGCAGCCCTGCCCCACAGACATTTACGAGAAGTTGGGCTTGGCCGACCGGCACGGCGGGCGTAGTGTATGGGTGTGAGCGCAACCGAGATTATTCAGGAACTGCCCAAGCTCAGTCCGGCCGAGCGGCAGACCGTGCGCCGTGTGCTTTCGGACCTTGCCGCCAAGGAAGAGGACGTTCAACTCTGCAACCAAGTGGCGACGGAAGCTGCAATGATGTTCGACCGCATGGAGGAGGAAGATGCCCGGCGTCAGCAAGGGTGAAATCTGGCTGGTGGACTTTGGCATGGTCGCCAAGGTGCGTCCGGCCTTGCTACTCACAGGGGAGCCGGCTGACGATGAGTTGGACCTTGTGACGGTTCTCCTCCACACGACTGCGCTGCGCGGCAACCGCTGGGAATTGAATCTGCCCAAGCCCTTCTTGCGGCCCGGTGCCTTCCATTTGCAGCAGATTCAAAGCATCTCCGCGGCCAAGCTGGAACGGAAGCTCGGCGGCCTGACGCAAACCGAGATACAACAAGTCGAGGAGGCACTGCTTAGGCGACTGGCACTTTGAGGGTGCCAGTTCCGCCAGAGCGGCGGAGAAAACCGTAGATTGGTCCGGCCTCAACGAGGCGGGCTGAGGTTGCTTTTCGATGGTTTTCCTTGCTTGACCTGGGGCGGTTATTCCGACACGCATGGGACCATGCCGCGCGCCATGCAAGTGGAATATGCTGACGAGTCTTCATGAACTTATGGCTTGGATTTTGCGGTAGGAGAGCTCGGAACGGCATGGTCGCCGTTTGGGCTGTCGTTGTCTTCCTGGAAGCGTTGAACACGGTCGGCCAGGATTCGCCGAACCTGTCTCCATCCAATGCTCCGCCCGGGGCGGTCTATAATGTCACGCTGGTGACTGACAGCGCGCCCGATCTCACGGACATTGATAGCTACCTGCGCTCAATCACGTCTCAGTACGCCACTCCCCAGGAGCAGGCCATCGCCATCTGGCGATGGTCGCAGCGGCTCCGCAAGCAGACCACCAACCCGGTCGAGGGGGGCCATTTTGTGCTCGACCCCATTGTGATGTTCAACAACTACGGCTACTGCAACTGTGGGATCATCTCGGGCATCAACGACGCCCTGTGGCTCCGCATGGGTTGGAAGGCCCGCTATGTGCAACTCGGGGATCACACCGTGTCCGAGTGCTCCTGGGATGGCGGGAAGACCTGGCACATGTTCGACAGCTCGATGAGCATTTATTGCTTCAATGACCGCGGCGAGGTGGCCTCCGTCCGGGAGATCGAGCAGAACCCCCGGTTTTACCTGGAGAATTTCGCCCCCGAATGCGGCACCAACCCCGTCCGCAGCCCCGACGACCACCGCGGCTGGCGGTGTGCTTCGGACCACCCGGTCGAGTACCAGCGGACGCTGGCCAACGGCTACGATTCCTTCAAGCCGCCGAACGATCTCCAGGAAGGCAATCTGTACGCACAGTGGGGACATCTTTATGTCCTCAACCTCCGCCCTCACGAATACTACACGCGCTATTTTCATCCGCTCGAAGGCGGCGGACCCCGCACCTTCCGGCCGGTGCGTGGCAACCAGGATGTGGACCCTAATGGATGCATCCGTGCCAACGGCGTATGGCGCTACACTCCCAACCTGCGTGAGCCGGCGACGCGCGCGCTCATCTACTCCGAAACCGGTGTAAAATGGACCAAAGACGGGGTCCAGCCGCTCCAGGAAACCGGCTCGGTGGTGTTCAAGGTCAACGCCGCCAACGTCGTCACATCGGCGAAGATCAAGCTGAGCCCAGCCGGTGCGTCGGTTTCCGTTTCGCGCGACGCCGGGATCAACTGGCAGAGGCTGGCGACCGGCTCCGGTGAATGGGAGTGCCTCGAACAGGTCGCCGGGGTTACGGAGTATCTCGTGAAGGTCGTGCTGAGCGGAACCAATGCCCTTCTCTCGTCTATTGCGATCGAGACCGTCACGCAGCTCAACCGGCCCGCGTTGCCCAGGCTGACTCGAGGCCGTAACCGCATCCAGATCCGTCTCGGCCCCCAGGTCGAGACCGTCCAATTCCAGCCTTCCATCATCGGCGGCAATCACCAAAAGACCGCCTATTCGGAACACGGCCTGGACGTCGATCCCGAGCCGGACTTCTACAAGCCCACGCTCAGGCCCGCGGAAAAGGCAACGCCCTGTTACGCCACTTGGAGAATCGAGACCCCCACCCCCATCACCGACCTTGTCTTCGGGGGAACGGTCTGCGTCAAGTCGGCCAAAGATCGCGTGACCCTGCTCCATTCCTGGGACGGGCAGACCTACATCCGCGACTACCAGAAATCAGACGATGCGATGCCATACGATCTCATGGTAAATTGCCCCGTGGCTTCGGTCCCTCCGGCGACTCGGACCGCGTATTTGCGTTATGAGTTTGAAACCGGACAATCCGCCCGGCATTACTTCGGTCCCGGCATCCAGATGGCCACGATGACGGTTCACCACCAACCCCGCACCACGAATTTCATGCCCATCACCGTGACCTTCTGCTGGACCGAACACCGCGAATCAGGCGACCTCGAACGCCGGCACACCGAGTTGGTGACCTCGCCCACGCGCGCGTACAACATCAATGTGGACGGCTTCCGCGATCCAACCATGAACTTGGTGCGGATGAATCTCGAGGGCTACGGACCGAATGGGGACAAGGCTGGGTACTCCGACGGACAGGACGTGGGGTCCAGCGCTCATCCGCCCTGGGTCCGCTATCGCTGGGGGAAGAACCTGGCCCTCGGCCGGCCCTACAAGCTCGTCGGGGCGCAGGACGCGCGCAACCCCGATGGCGGCGGTGACCTCACCGATGGGATCATCGCCCCGCCCGACACTTACGTCTCGGCCAAATACATGCCCACCTATGTCATGTTCGCCCGGGATGTCTCGCCCGTCATCACGCTCGACCTGGGGAGTGAACAAAGCGTCTCCGCGGTTCGGGTTCACGCCGGACAGGAGGGCGGCTTTCACCTTTCATATCCGGATACCATCCAAGTGGAGACCTCTTTCGACGGCGACTCCTTCGCCTTGGCGGGTTCGGTGGGTTTCAACCAGGTCTTCGACCCGCCGGCCGATTACGTCCCGTGGGAATTGGACCAAGCGGCCATTTTCGAGAATCTGCCTGCGGGGGGCCGTTTGGCCTACGCGTATCGGGTTCTTTTCGACCATCCCGTCACCGCTCGCTATGTTCGTATCACCTGCAGCGGCCGCAGAGGTTGGGGGATGCTTCTCTCGGAAGTGCAGGTCTTTGATCGAGTGGCAGTGGATAGCACGGTCCCGCCGCTCGTGGTCCTGCCGCCCGCCAGAGATATAGCCCGCCATTGATGAATATGCATACCTTCGAGATTCCTTCCCGGCAGGTGCAGGCTTTGCGGGAGTTCGTGGACCGGTATCACGTTAACGCGCTGCAGACTCCACACCCGGAGAGCGCCGTCAAAGATCCGGAGAGCCAGCGCGACACATTGCGCGCCTGGCTTGCCGCCTTCGACCGGGCGGCGAAGGAACTCGCCCGGCCCCACGTGCAATTTTACACCTATCTGAAGGACTAACCAAACACGTTGGAAGATTACCGTTACGTGCAGAAGTGGGGTCGGGCGGTTCGTGAGGCGAGGTCAGTCGTCAAAGTGCTTGTGGTCGAGCAACCCTGGACCGAACCGGGCTACGGCGGCGCCGACAGCGGTTGGGGCGATCTCTATGGCGCTGTGGACATCTGCTGTCCGCTATTCTCGCTGCATCGCCAGAAGAGCGCCGCTAAGCGGCAAGCTCTGGGCGAAACCATCTGGACCTACACCGCGCTTTGTCAGGGGCCGCCCACCCCGTGGTGGCACATTGATTTCCCGCTCCTCAACTATCGCGTGCCGGCCTGGATGGCGTGGCGCGATGGCATGAAGGGACTGCTCTACTGGGGCGGCATGTCCTATTGGCGTCAGAGTTCGGATCCCTGGACGCAAGCGCCCT
>Ga0224558_1003306_pt1 | contig 13591 bp, 11 predicted proteins | sample 714S32024metaG_FD_180682 | JGI IMG/M metagenome (GOLD analysis project Ga0224558, IMG submission 180682) | Peat soil microbial communities from Stordalen Mire, Sweden - 717 S3 20-24 | ecosystem: Environmental > Terrestrial > Soil > Wetlands > Peat | place: Sweden: Norrbotten County, Stordalen... | reverse complement strand
CTTCATCTAGGGTCGCCGGTGTTATTTTTTAGTTGAGTCAGGGGCCTTGGGTTTTGGCGATCTAGAGGCATCGGAATCCTTTCCCTTCTTGTCGGAGGGTTTCGGTCCAGTCGCGACAAGCACAATACCCACCAAGAATAGTATAGCGATAATGGTTTCAATCATAAGAGTCCTCGGCGATGCATCTCTGAGGATATATAGAGAGCATCAGTAGTGTCCCAACGTTAATCGAATAAATTCATCTCGTTATGCGCTTCGGAGACATTTTGATTGATATCGATTTGCGCAAGTAGCTCATCCAAAGGCATTTGCTCGCAGAGGGTGAGGCTAAGTATCTGTAGATTTTCATAGAGCGACCGGGGCAGGTTCAACCGTTTCTTGACGATGGCGACAAGGACATAGATCGAGATGGCTATCCAGATTTGTGTCTTCACCGCGTTCTCGGAAGTCCCGAAGAATGCCTTAATGCGAAGGTGCTGCTTGATCCACTTGAAGAAGAGTTCGACCTGCCAGCGGCAGCGATACAAGTCGGCAATGTTCAAAGCGGACAAAGCGAATTGGTTGGTCAAGAATACGAGCCGCTTGTGGGTCTTCGGATCGATGTACTTGATGCGACGTAGCGGGACGGGAAATCCTTTGTGAGAGTAGTAGCCACTCAAAATCACCGTTTGGTCGCAGATCAGCCCGCTCGATCGATCCACCGGATGCGAATAGCGACGCTCGGCTTTCAGGTTCGATTTGGCACGCGTAACGAAGAAGCTGCCAGTCTCGTGCAGGTGGTACAGCCGCTCGAAGTCGAGGTACCCACGGTCCATCACGTAGTAGGCGCCAGGTTCGGGCAGCAGCAAGTCGAGCACGAATATTGCCGCGCAAATCGAGCAACGTGTGCAGCTTGACGGCCGCTTTGGCCGATCGAAACGGCGCCCACCGGAAGACGGACAAACACAAATCGGTGGTCGTGGCGGCGAGGGTACTCAAGACACCAATGCGCGCTGTGGCGCCCCCGCAATCCCGAGCGATCTCGCATCAGCGGCAGAATATTTTCTGGTATCGGAGGTGCGCACTGTCAGGCATCTCCAAGAGGAACCGGAAAGACCCCACGAATGGACTTCAGCTCAGCCCGATGCAGCGCGGCGAGTTTGACGAGCAGGCGCTCGCCTGGTTTGAGCAGGTGCACTTCCACTTCTCGACCATCCCGCTCGCTCGTGCGCCGTTGAACCAGCCCGCGCTCCTCGCAGCGCGTGATGAGCGCCACCACGCCGTGGGGTTGGGCCTGCAGACGCTCGGCGAGCTCGCCGACATTGGCGTATTCGCGTCCGGGAAATCCCTTGATGTGAAGAAGCATCAAATATTGCAGTGGCGTAACGCCGTGTGATCGAGCGGCTCGTTCGGAAAATCGTTCGAACCGGCGCATTTGGTAGCGAAATTCCGACAGCTGCTCGAAGGCCGCCTTGGTTAATACTGCATCGCACAATCGAGCCATTGAGGGTCTCATCATTCAAGAGAGCATAATATATCATGTTATGATATAATCGCGATTGCTAAAACGGGAGGCTGATCGAGGAAATGTTCCTACCCCCGAACCTACGATGCGGGGTCGCGACCGCGCTTACGCCCGTTTCAACGGAAGCCGTTTTTCCCGTTACCAATAAACGCGGGGAAATTGGTCATTGCGGGGAATCTTTGTGGGCTCGGAGCGTCGAATCGAGTGTGTTCGAGTTAACTCTGATTTTCAGGAGAAATGCGTCATGTTAACGTTGACACGTGACTATGCCGCTCAGGCGCGCACCGCGAGCGGCATTAATATCCTGCTCGGAATTTGGCTGCTGGTTTCCCCATGGGTGTTCGGTTACCACTCGATGGGAACACCAGCGCTGCTCAACAGCGTGTTTGTCGGGGCCCTGATCGCCATACTCGCCGCTAGCCGCCTTGCCTCGCTGCGTACTAGCGCGGGTCTCAGTGCGGTCAACCTCATTCTGGCGCTGTGGACCATCGCCTCGCCGTGGGTATGCGGGTACGCTGCGAACCGCGGCGGCGTTTGGGACAACGTGATCCTTGGTGTCGTGATAGCCACGCTCGCAATCCGGAGCGGGGGCGCCACAATTGCCGAGCAGAGGCACCAGTCCGGCGCGCCTGCGCATTAGAGAGGCAGCGTATGGGCGATTTTATGCTTGATGAATCAGTAAGACAGTCGCGATCGTTGGAATCCGCACCGTTAACATCGCAGCATCCATATCGAGTAGGAATCCCTCTTTTGGAGGGGCAGCCGAGGTACGGCGCACCGCAAAAACCCCTCCACTTCAATCCATTACGGTTCTGTCTGCCGGGACCCGCGGCGCAAGAGCGGCAATCCTTGATTGCGGAGAAGGCTTATTTTCGGGCGCTGCAGCGGGGCTTCCGATCCGGTCATGAACTGGAAGATTGGCTGGCCGCTGAAGCCGAAGTGGACCAGGCGGACGTGCGCAGGCGGAACGGCTACACAGCGTGGTGACTAAACGGTCGTTGGTAAGCTTGAAGATACGAGGAGCCGCAATGCGTATCGAGGTGGGAGGAAAGCGGTTGCTGTAGACCTGCACGGCCTCCCCGTGCAATTGATGTCGAGAGTGCCGAATTGGCGATTTAGCAGGTCCTATCATCTTGATTTTATTGGCGTGCGTTTTCGGACAGATCCAACAGTGTTGGCCTTCAAAAATTCTTGAGAAATCAATGCTCAAATTTCGAAAATGGCACTTTTGACATCGAAGTGCACGCCTAGGCCAAGAGCTTGCGCGTGATTGCACCACTCGACGGAGAAAAGAAGCATGAGTGATCAAGTATCGCGGGATGCGAGCGGGGGGGGGAATCCGTCGCAAGGACGTAGTACCGATCTCGTCGATAAGGACTTGGTGCGGGCTTGGCTATGGTGGGCCATCGTTTGGTTGACGATTTTTCCACTTGTTGGTCTGCTCGTCTCCATCAAGTTTGATTTTCCGGATTTTCTCGGCCAAACCTCGTGGCTAACCTTTGGCCGTCTGCGTCCAGTCCACGTCAACGGCGTCATCTTCGGCGCCTTTTCTACTCCGGTTCTTGGTCTGCTGTATTACCTCGTGCCACGCTTGTGCGGTCGTCGCATGGCCAAGGAACATTGGGGACGGTGGTTGCTCTGGGGTTGGAATATCTTTTTGATCACCGGTTCGATTTCGTTCTTGATGGGTTACAACTCGGGCTTTGAGGCCGGCGAGTTTGAGTGGCCTTTCAACATACTGCGCTGGGTAATCCTTACGGTTATTGCGGGCCAGGTCCTGACAACGATATTCCGGCGCAAAGAGCCGGGCTTCTACGTTGCGTTGTGGTATGCGTTAGCGGCATTGGTCTGGACTGGGATGAATCTGATTCTCGGCGGCGTCATCCTGCCCTACGTTCCCATGTCCGGAATCAGCAATACCGCCTTGCATGGACTCTTCATTCATTACATCGTTGGACTATGGATCACGCCGGCGGGCCTTGCCTTGATGTATTACTTCCTACCCTTGGCGACAAAAGCTCCCCTGTACAGCCATCGACTCTCGTTACTCGGCTTTTGGACGCTCGCGTTTTTCTATCCGTTCGTTGGCACGCACCATTACATTTTCAGTCCGATCCCGTATCACAACCAGACGATTTCGATTGTCACCAGCATGATGCTCATCATCCCCGTCTGGGCGGTCATTATCAATCTCTTTGGTACCGTCAAAGGGCGCTGGGGTGCGATTATCGGCGGCCAGGACGCGGACAGTTTTGCCGCCAAGTTTTTGCTGCTTGCGACGTTCTTTTATTTAGTCGGTTGCTTCCAGGGATCGACCGAAGCACTGCGCCGAGTGCAGGAACTCACGCATTTCACCGACTTCGTTATCTCTCATTCGCATTTCACCGTATTCGCCACCTTTGTGCTGGCTGCGGTGGGCAGCATGTACTACGTCTGGCCACGGGTCACGGGACGCGCTCTATGGAGCGCTAAGCTGGCGAGCTGGCATGTGTGGCTGACGATCGCTGGTACCACGATCATGTTGGTGGGGCTCGCGGCGCAAGGCCTCATTCAAGGAAGCATGCTCGAGTACGGCACAAATTTCGTTGATACGGTCGTCGAAATGAAACCGTGGTGGTTCGCGCGCACGCTGGCCGGCGCCACTATGGACATCGGCTTTCTGCTGATGACGATCAATCTGGTCATGACGGCACGCAAAGGCGAGCGCTTCGTGGCCCCCCCGGACAGCGCGCTGCTAGCCGTGTCGGAAGGCCGTCCCGCTGCGGAAGAAGTGTCCTGGTATAGTCGTCCTTCCGGAATATTCATCATCGCCGGCATCACGTTCTTCTTCTTGGCGGTTGTCATTCAAGGCATCCTGCCGTCGATCCTGCCGCAGACCTACGATCCCACAGTGTTGTCCGCGACCACCGGGCAAATCATCCGGGTCACCGATTACACGCCGCTGGAGCACCGCGGACGGCAGGTCTACATCCGTGAAGGCTGCTGGTACTGTCATTCGCAGTTCGTGCGGCCGGTGACGGGCGAGGATCTGCGCTGGGGGCCGATTTCGCAAGCCGGCGAATATGTCTACGACCAGCCGCACATGCTCAGCACCCGACGAATCGGCCCCGATCTGACGCGCGTCGGGAGAAAATACGGCGACGATTGGCAGGCGGCCCATCACTGGAATGCGCGCGACGTGGTGCCGGACTCCATCATGCCGCGTTTCCCGTGGCTCTACAAAGACCCCGTCGGAGCGGCCGCGCCGGAACTTAACGACGATGGCAACGCACTCGTTGCGTATGTGCAAAAGCTCGGCACCTCGATCGATGATTGGCGCGAAGTCTTCGTCTCCACGCGGTTTACCGCCGGTGCTGCGCTCCAGTCGACCAGCCGGCAAACCTTCGAGGACATCGATCCGCGAGGCAAGGCGGTGTATTTCCGCCGCTGTGTCGGTTGTCACGGCGAGAAGGGTGACGGCAACGGTCCTGCCGCACGCTTTCTCAATCCGAAACCGCGCAATTTCACGACCGGCATTTTCAAATTTCACTCGACCACCGGCAGCACGACTGATTTGCCCTCCGACCAGGACTTGTACATCACGATCAGCCACGGGCTGTGGGGGACGGCGATGCCGCCCTGGTATGAACTGACCGTGCAGGAGCGCCTGTCCGTCATCCAATTCATCAAGACTTTCTCGGACCGGTGGAAAAAGGAACAACCGGGGGCCGAGCTCGTCATCCCGGACGAACCGCCGGTGACGATGGCATCCCTCGCGCAGGGCAAACAGCAATTCGAAAGCGCCGGATGCGTCGTTTGTCATGGCGATGCCGGGTTGGGAAACGGCGTCACGGCCGCGCTCCTCGTCGATGCCTGGGGCCACCCGATCAGGCCGGCGAATTTCACCCTGCCGGCCGGCATGCCGGGCGGCGTCAAGTTGGGCCATGACGGGCGGCATCTCTTCAAGACCATCTCGGTGGGCATCGGCGGGGGACCCATGCCGCCGTTTGCGCAGACCCTCACGCCCGCCCAAACATGGGATCTCGTGCATTACGTCCAGTCGTTGCGGGTGGATGCCCATGTCGCGTCATTGAAAGCCGTGGGGTTGACGGATCCGCAGCAAACGGCGAGTTTCTGTACCTCCAGCATTCCGTGGCTGCGTGCCGCCTGCACCAATGTCATGCTGCCCATCATACAATTCTGTTCCGCCGGCGGTCCGCTGCCGCCGAAGGACCGCAATGCCAGATTTCAGTTGTCGGAAGCACGAAAAAGGATCTGGGTGTCGCTATCGGAGGCTGCTAATCGCGATCAGATCGACCCCGATGTTCTTCGCATCGACCAACCGAAACTAGCCACCCTAGGCGCCGTCGATACCAACAAGGCAAAACCGCAATGACTGAACCTCAAAGCAATGACGACGTTGAACGTGCGGAGGTCGCCGGACCGAAACCGGTTCCAGAAAACTTGCCGGGAGAATCCGTCTACACCTATGCCACGGCGGGTATTGGGGAGCGTAAAGGTCATGTGCCGATCTGGTTGTGGATGGTCGTGATTTCGTTGGCGATTTGGGGAATTTACTACCTTTACACGTACTGGAACCCGCCCGTTGTCTCCCCATAACTGGAGCCACGCAAGCCGGGGTCCGCTCATTTTTGTTGCAATAACTGGCGGTAGACACACCGGGTATTTGCCGGTGTTTTTTGGGGCGGCCCGTGTGGTCGGCATATTGCTCGATGGGGAAGCTGAACATCCGGCGCATATTGAGGGGAGCGTTAAAAACCGTGGGGTACGGAGATTGTCGGTGGTAGGGTAAGCGGGCACCATTGTTTGTATGGAGGCTCGCCATGAAAATCATCTTGCGAGCGCGGCGACACCGATTCTCGATTGGTTCCACATCTCGATGAAGATTCGTCACCTGGAGCAGTCTGTCCAGGGGTTGCGTCCGCGCACTGAAACCGAGCGTGCAACGAAGAATCTTCTGGCTGCGGATCTTGGCAAAATACGCTGGTGTCTCTGGCACAACAATGCGAACAAGCTCGATAAGACGCTGCGCAAGATATTGGTGATGTGCCGGATTGTCGTGCCGGAAACCCCCGGTTTCAAGGAAACCCTTGAGGCCAGTGACTTCGGGATACGCGACGTTCTCGCTTACGTATTGAGAAATGCGGCCAAGCCGGTCGACTACGGGCGCCGGTATCGCAAGGGGCAATCCATTTCATCCGCGATGGCTGAATCAGCCGTCAATCAGGTTATCAATACTCGCATGTGCAAGCGACAGCAAATGCGTTGGACACCGCGTGGAGCCCACCTTCTTGCGCAGGTCCGATGTGCGGTCCTGAACGGCGATGCGGCCGAGAAGCTAAGTGCCTACGAAGCCGCCAATGCGTACCGGGTGGATCCCGAAGTCGAACAATTCCTCAAACGCTTGCAGCAGGCGGCATGAAAAGCCCACGGTTTTTAACACTCCCCTCTTGGAGACGCTATTCAGCGAAAACAGCTATTTCTACGGGATTTCGGCGAGATCAGCGCGGTGACACTTTTTCTACACTAACTTTGAGAACATGCGTATCAGCTCAGTTTCAATTAATTGCACAGACCCATGCAGCTGAATCGTGCAAAAATGCCCATGTTTCACATTGAACGCCGCTGCGCCAAAGTGCAAGGAGAAGGAGGACGAGCAAGGAGAGGTTGCTGCCGCGCTGTCGCGCGCTGCTGTGCATCGGCACGGCGCACGCGGATGAGCACTGCGACCGGTCCCTGACTCAACTCATTCGCGAAGCCTTGGGATCTTCGGCGAGCCGCGCGTCAACGTTCGAATACTATCGATCTGATTTGCCATCCCCGGCTGACGCACATGGCCGCCCGTGCGTTGGTCACTTTTATTCAACAAAAGCGCAGAATGCCCCGTCAAGGCACGCGGGATTGCAATTCGCGCTACGGACCTAAGGTGGAACCGGGATATGAGCAACATGGAAAAACCTAGTGACATTATCATCGGCGCGCGGCTGCGTCGCCGCCGAGGTGCTCGTCTCGTCCTGCTCGCGGCCTTGGGTGTTGTGGTTGTTGGCGGCAGCACGGCAGCGTCCTATTACGTCGACGCTCTCTGGTTCGAATCACTTGGCTATGCGTCCGTGTTCTGGACGCGGCTCAGCCTTCAGGCCGCGACTTTCGCAGCCTTTGCCCTCGTTACCTTTCTGGTGGTCTATGGAGTGTTCCGGGTGCTGAAGCCCGATCGGCTCGCCGAACTGATCGGCGCTACGATTCTCATCAACCGGCGGCCGGTAACGCTGCCGGTCGAACCCGTCCTCAAGCTGATTGGGATCGGCCTATCCGTGGCAATCGCTGCCGCGACCGGCGCCAGCATGATGGAGCGCTGGATGACCTTGGCCCTGTTTTGGGACGCGCCGCGTATCGCAACAATGCCCGACCCCATTTTCGGGCGATCGCTCGACTTTTACCTGTTTACGCTGCCGGCTTCGCAGCTCCTCGCCGGATGGCTGCTGACACTGTCGGTGATCGCCTGCGTGATCGCCGCCGTGTTCGTCGCAGTCACCGGCGGTGCGCGTTTCTTGACGCAGCGGCGAGTTTCCGCGGCACAGGCCAGACTCTGGCGCGGCTTGTCGCTCAGCCTCGCCGCGTTCTTTTTGATGTTCGCCGTGCGCGCGTACCTAGGACGCTTCGAGCGGCTGTTCCAGGATGGCACAGTCTTTGCGGGTGTCACCTACACTGACGCCCACGTCACCTTAAACGGCACGCTGGTAGTCTGCGTGGCGCTGGTCGTCGGCGCGGTCATAGCCGGGATTGCTGCGGTCTTTGCACCGCGCCCGCGCTGGCTGCTGGCTACCGCCGTTCCAGCCATCGCCTGCTACCTGATCGTCGCGGTCGTGCGCTGGTACGTCAGCGGCTTTATCGTCGCACCGAACCAGCTGGTGCGTGAGCGTCCTTTCATTGCGCACAATATAGAAATGACACGGCGCGCTTACGCGCTCGACCGCATCGAGATGCATGCGTTTCCCGCCGACACCGGAATCGAGGCGTTGGAACCGGCCAACAACCAGGCGACGCTCGAGAACATACGGCTATGGGACTGGCGAGCGTTGCAGGATACGCTCCGTCAGATTCAGGAAATCCGCACTTACTACGACTTTCCAGATATCGACATCGATCGATATCAGATCGGAGGTTCGGTCCGCCAGATGATGCTGGCGACACGCGAACTCAATGTGGAAAAGTTGCCGCAAAGCAGCCGCAACTGGATCAACGAGAAGCTGATCTATACCCACGGGTACGGCGTCACGATGAATCCAGTGAACGGCTTCACGCCTGAAGGACTGCCGACACTCATCCTCAGCAACATGCCGATCCAGAGCACGATTCCGGGTCTCACCGTGACGCGCCCGGAGATTTATTTCGGTGAGCTCACAAATACCGATGTCTACGTCAAGACTCGCCAGAAGGAATTCAACTACCCGCAAGGCGATGCCAACAATCTGACGTCGTACCAGGGCAATGGCGGCATTCGGCTGGGCGGTTTCCTTCGCCGTACGCTGATCGCGCTCGATCGCGGCGATCTCGCGAAACTGCCGTTCAGCGACGATGTCAATTCAGAGAGTCGATTGCTGATGCGTCGCAGGCTGAGCGAACGTGTGCAAGAGCTCGCGCCGTTTCTCTCGCTCGACCCGGATCCGTACGTGGTGGTCGGCGAGGATGGCCGAATCTACTGGCTGATGGATGCCTTCACCACGTCCGACGGGTACCCGTACGCGCGCCGTTACCTGCTCGGCGATCACAGCATCAACTACATTCGCAACAGCGTGAAGATCCTGATCGATGCATACACCGGGGACACGACATTCTATGTGTTCGACACGCACGATCCAATTATCGCCGCCTATCGGACGATGTTTCCCGGTTTGTTCACCGACGCGGCGTCGATGCCGGCTGCCGTGCGCAAGCATGTACGGTACCCGGAACTGCTGCTGAGCATACAGGCTGCCGTCTATGGCCTCTACCATATGACCGATCCCGATGTGTTCTACAACCGCGAGGATTTGTGGAGCGTGGCCACGGAAGTCGTTATGCCCGATCAGCGCCAACAGGTCATGGAACCAAACTTCGTGCTGATGACCCTGCCGGGCGAACGGTCGACCGAATTCATCGCGATCCTCCCGTTCACACCGGCCAATCGCAACAACCTAATTGGCTGGATTGCAGGTCGAAGCGACGGCGAACACTATGGCGAGGCGGTGGTCTACGACTTTCCCAAGACCAGGCTGATCGACGGGCCCTTGCAGATCGAGGCGCGCATCGATCAGAACGCCCAGTTGTCTGGTCAGTTGTCACTGTGGAATCAGCAAGGTTCGCACGTGCGCCGCGGCAGCCTGATCGTCATTCCGATCGGGCGGGCGCTGCTCTACGCGGAGCCTATCTACCTGCAAGCAGATCGCAGTCCCATGCCTGAGCTACGGTTGGTGGTGCTCGCGGTGCAGGATCGGCTCGCTTACGGGCCGACGTTCGAATCGGCGCTGGCCGCCCTGTTTGGGACGGGCCCCTCCATGCTGAGCGCGCAAGTCTCGCCGGTCGCTCCCGCGTCACGGCCAGCGAGCGCCACAGCCGTGGCGACCGCAGCTCCGGGCGACGTCAATGCCCTGATTGCCGAGGCGGCTCGGGACTTCGCTGATTATCAGCAACTGACCGCTGCCGGCAAGCTCGCAGAGGCCGGCGAAAAATTGGAGGCGCTGAAGCGAACGCTGGGGGAGCTGCAGACTCGCCGTCATTGATCGAGGATACCTTTTACTATTTTATTAAGCGCCTGCCAATGATCGCAAGGGGCAGATCATGAACGTAACGGTGCCTCGCGGTGACCCGTCCACCGGTTTTCTGAGGCGTGCTATCGTCTTCGCGGCGATTCGGGATTCGTTCGCGATGCTCGCCCCGCGTGTGCAGTTCCGAAACCCCGTGATGCTCGGGGTCTACGTCGGGAGCATCTTCGCGACCCTCATCGGATTCGCCACGGCCTTCGGTGCGACGGGTGGCGCGCGGCGCGCGACGTTCGTTCTTGCGATTGCGGCGTGGCTGTGGTTGAGCATCCTGTTGGCGAACTTCGCAGAAGCCCTCGCCGAAGAGTGGGGCAAGGCACGAGCGGCGACGCTGCGATCGATGGGTCGGAATATGCACGCGAAGCGGCTGCTCGGCTCAAATCGCCGCGAGTACCGTCTTGTCGAAGCGGGTACGCTGCGGCGTGGCGATCTCGTGCTGGTCGAAGCCAACGACATCATTCCCGCGGACGGCACAGTGATCGAAGGGGCGGCCTCCGTGAGTGAAGGCGAGGTGACCGGCGAGTCGGCACCCGTGCTGCGCGCGCCGCGCCGCGATCTTTCGTTCGTGCGCCGCGGCACGCATGTGCTCTCCGACTGGCTGGTCGTGCGCGTCAGAAGCCGAGAGGGATTTTTCGACCCCATGGTAACGATCGCGGAGGTCAAGCGGCGCTCCCGGACCCCGCAGGAGATCGCCGTGTCGATATTGCTCGCCGCGGCAACGATCGCGTTCCTGCTGGCCATCGCGCCGCTCGCGCCTACGAGTGCGGGTTCAGGCGGCGTTCTGGCACTCTCGGCGCTCATCGCGCTGCTCGTGTGCTCCATTCCGATCACTACCCGCGCATCCGTCGTTGCGATTGGCATCGTCAGCATGGCTCGGTTGATGCGCGCCAACGTCATCGCAACCTCCGGCGGCGCGCTGGAAGCGGCAGCCGACATTGACGTGCTGGTGCTCGACAAGACGGGAACGATCACGCGCGGTGACCGGCATGCCGTCGCCTTTCAGGCGGCTCCGGGAATTGCCGCCCGCGACCTGATGGACGTGGCGCAGCTCGCCTCGCTGGCCGATGAAACACCGGAGGGCCACTCGATCGTTGCGCTCGTGACGCAGATGCCGGATCAACACCCCCGGGATCTGTCCGACACAGCGCACACGTTCCATGAGTTCTCCGCGCAGACGCGCATCAGCGGCGTCGACCTGGAAGGTCGCAGGCTGCGCAAGGGCGCTGCAGATGCAGTTCGCCGCTTCGCGGAGGAATCAGGCGGCAGCTGGCCTTCAGCGGTCAGCGAACTGGTCGACGGAGTGGCTCGCTCGGGCGCCACGCCGCTCGTGGTCGCCGACGGTCCGCGGGTCCTGGGCGTCATCGAGCTGCACGACATCGTCAAAGCGGGCATCCGCGAGCACTGTGCGGAGCTACGGCGGATGGGCATCAGGACCATCATGGTGACCGGCGACAACCGCCTGACCGCGACGGCGATCGCTGCCGAGGTTGGAGTGGACGATTTTCTGGCCGAAGCGACGCCGGAAAGGAAGCGTGAGCTCATTCGACGATGCCAGAAGCAAGGGCACCGGGTCGCCATGTGCGGGGACGGGACCAACGATGCGCCGGCGCTCGCGCAGGCCGACGTCGCCGTGGCGATGAACTCCGGTACCCAAGCGGCCAAGGACGCCGGCACCCTGGTCGCCCTCGATTCGAATCCGACGAAATTCATCGCGATCGTCGAGACCGGCAAACAGCTGCTGATGATGCGCCGTTCGCTCACGACCTTCAGCATGGCCGCCGACCTGGCAAAGTACCTCGCAATCATTCCTGTGGCGTTTGCCGCGACATATCCTGCGTTGAACGCGCTCAACGTCATGTGGCTCACGAGCCCGCGGAGCGCGATCCTGTCGGCGGTCCTCTTCAATACTTTGATCATGGTGCCGCTCCTCCTGCTGGCAGTCCGGGGAGTCAAGCCACGCGCGGAATCCGCCACGCGTCGCTCGCGCCGCAATCTGTGGATTTACGGGCTCGGTGGGACGCTGTTGCCGTGGCTCGGCATCAAGCTGATCGACGTTTGCCTCACTGCATTCGGGCTTGTATAGAGTGGCCTATGGGAGAACGATCCGCGGCGGCGGCGCACGACGGGGGGTTATCAGGCCACGTGAACCACGTGGCGGGCCGAGGCATCGGCATCGGCGCGCGACTGGCCATGGGGGTGATCGCAGTGGCCGCCGTCACGCAGGCCGGCGCCACCTCGGCACCGGACGCGGATGCGATCCTGCAGCGCGCGTTCGACAACTATCGGGCGGGAAGTTCTGCCACATCCGTGGCGATGACCGTCCACCGCCCGGACTGGGAGCGTCATCTCGACCTGAAGGCGTGGACGCGCGGCCAAGACGACGCGTTGGTACGCTTCGTAGCTCGTGCAGCGAAGCGATTTCGTCACTCCGCGGAAGCGAAAGTGTCACTCTTGGAGACGCTATTCAGCGAAAGCAGCTATTTCTCTGGGATTTCGGCGAGATCAGCGCGGTGACACTTTTTCTTCGCTTCACGGTAAGGGGAACTCGCTATTCCCGCGTGCACCTCGAGCAGGATCTCTGGAGTGAATGGCTGCTCACTCAGGTCAATGGCCGTCGCGGCACGCCGCTTGGACGGGCTCGCTCAAAGCGAGAGGCTTCGATTGAGGCAGCGCTTCTGGAGCTCGCCGCAATCGCTAAGCGCCGCCGCCAACGCGGCTATCAATTGACGACTCAAAGCAACCAATCCGGAACGACGATGAACGTAGCCCTGCCCGAGGATGCGCCATTGGTGAGATTTATGGTTGTCCACGAAGGATCCGTTATCCGTATCGCTCAGCGTGAAGCAGCGTTCGGCGAGCACCGACGACGTGATCGCCGACCCCCACCAGCCAACCGGTTCGACCTTCGCGCTCTTCGTTCATGGCTTACCCCTGGTTCCGTAACTTCATCGCGCCGTGCGCGACCGTCCATGTCGCACGCGACACGCATCATTACCCAGGCAGGTCAGGCCACCACTGGACGCGCAGCCCATTGAAAAAACAGGGTGTGTTGGATGATACGAACGATGGCTGGTAAGTCCAGTTATCGAAGTTGTAGCTGAACAGGCCGATATAGGAGACGAATATGCCCAGGTCGACATTGAGGCCGTGGTTCACATTGAAATGATACCCGGCATTCGCTTCCGAGAAGTATTTATAGGCGCCTTGAAGGTCCCACTGGCCAACCGCGGAGCTCGCGTCATTGCGCGGCGTGGTGGTTGCGAACATGCCAAACGTCGAGAGAAAGCGG
>Ga0224558_1003305_pt1 | contig 13598 bp, 13 predicted proteins | sample 714S32024metaG_FD_180682 | JGI IMG/M metagenome (GOLD analysis project Ga0224558, IMG submission 180682) | Peat soil microbial communities from Stordalen Mire, Sweden - 717 S3 20-24 | ecosystem: Environmental > Terrestrial > Soil > Wetlands > Peat | place: Sweden: Norrbotten County, Stordalen... | reverse complement strand
ACTGCTCTACGCCGGCAAGCCCAACTGGGATCTGCTCAAATCGATCAAGCCGGCCGTCATCCCTCAAACGGCCAAACCCCACTGATTTCCGAAGAGCCGCAAAAAGGTTCGAACATCGTCCCGTCGTCTCCGCTCGTGTTCTCTCTGGTCGAGTTGTTGGGTCGAGAATCATTCTCAGAAAACTCTCCTACGTGCCCTCCCGGTGGTGCATGGCATCCACCCTTCCGTTCGACAACCAGCGAAACACGACCCTCCTGCGCCGCAAGTTGCACGCGGCGACGTCGGTGCCGACGAGCCTTCCTGGCAGCATCGATTCCGGACCGCCACACCGATGAGCAGGTGGCATCTGGCTCGGCCTACGGAGTGCCGATGCCCTCGCTTCAGCCTCCGGTTCCGGTGACGCCGTGCACTCGCACGAAGGTCCCAATGGCTTCCCGTCGGCCATCCGAGATTCCGGATTCACCAATTCGTTCGACGAGCAGGTCGGGCTCGACGATCCCCGCTCGCAGGAGGGCCCCCACGAACTCCCGATCCTTCCTACGGTTGGAAGCCAGCCTGGCCGCGCAGAGATCGCGGCGCTCGAGTCAGAGCCCGGTGACGCCGTGGGTATTGGCGTTCTCGTAAGGGATCAGCCGCTCGTGCCACCCATACGGAAGGATGGATGTTGATTCAGGGACCCCGTCAGCGTGGACTCCAAACCTCCCGCCCACACGGCCAGTGAGGCTACCGGAACCCACCGATTTAGCACAGCGGCGTCGAGTCGCTCCTGCCATGCTTGCCGGTCAATGGTCATGGTCCCTCCCGCCGGCCGTCCCAGGGAGATGCCGGCGCTTCCGTCGAACGACGGCGCCCGAACTCTGTGTCCACCGGCCCAACCGAGCAGAAGCCTGAACAGGCGGGGGTGACGGGCCCCGGCGGCCAAATCAGCTGCGGAGACGGCGGCTCCACGATCTCCGCGGTCACGATCTTCGGTCGCGCAGTGTTAACGAGGGATGGATGTGCCGTGTCAGAACGGGCAACACCCAATTGCGATCGGGGTGCTTCAAAGGAAGGTCCATGGGTTCGGTGGGGACCCACCCGTTCGCATCGATGTCCTCCAAGACGCGGGTCATGTTGTGCGCTATCTGGCGCTCGAAGCTGCCACCTAACGGGTCGGTGCCACCAATCGATCGCGGCCCAGCGGCCCGTTGGGGCGTGAAGGTTCCCCGCCCCAACGGGCCGCGTGTGCCAGCTCAGCCTTCGATCACATTGTGTACCGTCGCCACCATCGGCTCCTTCAGTCCGACGCCCAGCTCGGTGAGAATTGGCATCAGCGTGGGCCCGAAGGCATCGAAGTCCTCCTGCGACTCCCAGATGTCGAACACATGGATCCCGCCGTTCGATTCCAGCGCGTAGTGGTGGGTGCGCCCCTTGGGCTTGCCCGCACCGGCTTCCTCCAACTGCTTGATCGCGCTGCCGTACTTCTCCGGCGTGAATCCTTCGTGTACGAAGTAGATGCCTAGTGCCATGATGCTCCGCCTTTCTGCGCGCTCGACGCATTGTGGATGCCCGGGCAAGTCATTCTGGACTCGACCCTCATGAACCATACCCTTCGGCTACAAGAGGGCGGCGAGTCGTTGACAATGGCTCCAGCCGGCTATACCCGATCGCCACCAGCTCGGCGGCGGCCATCGACTGTGGTCGGCCGGCTGAGCGGTCTTATCCCTCCGGAAAGGCTTGGGCGATTCGCACACCGAGGAGGCGCTCTACGAGAGGCTTCGGCAGCGGCGAGTCGATTGGGAACTGAAGCGCCCCACTCGACGTCGTGTAGTGGGCCACTTCGTCCTTCAGCGCTGGAAATACGGAACCACTGTGGGGCAGGTAGCTGAGATGGTTCTTGAACGCCGCGAATCCAGCGATGACTTTCCCCTCCAGCCTGAATGCCGGAACTCGATAGGAGATTCCTTCTTCAGCTTCAGGGACCACTTCAAGGATCGTCTGACGCAAGCACTGCAGAGTGGACCGTTTCGGCTCTTCGAGGTCTGCCAGGTATTCGTCAATTTCGGCACTGGACACGGATCCGATTCTTGGCTCAACTATTGATTGAGGTCAAGCGACCTACCGTCCGTACCTGCCCCTGCTTGGCCGGGTCGGCGACCCACTCCGGTCATTGTCGGAAGTCCACGCCGGTGGCAGGGGTCCCCCCGAAGAGGACCATCGCTCCTAGACCGGCGCTCGGCTGCCTGTTGAGACTGGTGCATGTTCCGGTCGAATCTGGCCGGGATGATCGGGACGTCATGCGATAGCTGCAGATATCAGGAGGCGACTGGGCATCTGGACCCTGGTGGTGATTGCCGGGGTATCAGCCGGCTGCAGTAGTTCGAGTGGAAACTCGGCGTCGACGACGAGCTCCTCTGCCAGGTCAACAGCGGGAGTGGTCCTCGGTGCGGACGGACATGGGACCATAGAGATCGGTGATGCTCAGGCTCCGGCAGTCCAGACGATGAGCCGTTACCTCGGCTCACCGACGAGGACCACGACGCCCGGACCCTGCATTGGGACCACCGAGGTGCAATGGAACGACCTGTCCCTGGAATTCTCTCACGGCGTACTCGACGGATACCGATACCTGGAAGGGGGACTTCCGGATACCGGGGGGGAGTCCCAAACTCCGACGGGTCCCGGCACTCCGGTGCTCAAGACTGCGACTGGTGCAACTCTCGGAATGACCCTCGTCGAGGTGCGACCCCTGTATCCGGCAGCCGATTTCAGCGAAGAGCAGGGAGGGTCCATCATCGTGTCCGGGACCAAGGCGGGCGAAAGGCTCTTCCTCGGATTCTTCAGTTCCACTCCGTCAACACCCCTCACCGAGGTCAAGGGGGGCAGTACCTGCGGGGATGTCTAGCCTGGACAGCCAGGGGTGACCCTGAACGCACCGGGACGGTGATACTGGAGTAGTGGCTCTCATCGATGCTGCGAACGTGATCGGGTCTCGGCCAAAACGGCTGGTGGCGGGATCGACCAGGAGCAGCCCGAGCGTTCGTCGAACGAGTTCGCGCTGCGGTGGGAGCCGGTCGGCTTGCCGAACCCGTTGTCATGGTCCTCGAAGGGGCTGCTCGTGGCGGCGTCGAGGCGGGGGTGGCCGACGGCGTCACCGTCCTTCAGGCGACAGGCAGCGGTGACGACACCCTCCTTGCGGTCACTGACGATGCCGCCAGTCAGGTGACACTCGTGTCGGCGGATCGTGCGTTGTGCCAGCGAGCCGAGGACCTGGGAGCAGATGTGGCAAGGCCCGGATGGCTCATTGATCTACTCGACGAGTGAAGCTGGACGATCAGGGCTGGACGTTGCCCGCTGCCGGCAGAAGCACCACACCGCCGGGTCGGTGGGACGCAGCGCCGTTCCTGTCTAGAGCACCGGGAAGACAGATTCATCGACTCGCTCCGACCTGGCTAGAGCATTGAGGACAGCCAGGTCGCCGTGCTTTGCACGGGCTGTGGCTACAAGGATCTCATCTGCTACGTCGACCGCTTCGGGTGGCGGTGCCATCGATTGATCGAGCGAAGTCGCCAAGTCCGTTCCATGTAGGTCGAGCTCCACGACATGGGTGGACATGTAGTCACTCGCAGTCATTGCTCCTTGGGGAAGCGTCCGAAGGCCGAGGACCTTGGATGGCTGCGTAGTGGGTAGGAGGAGCGTGACCTCGGAAATCATGTCAGCGGCCTTGTCCGCAACCTCTGCGCAGGGCCGATCTGCTTCGGTCTCCGCCAGGCTCTTGATGAATGTGTGGACGAGTGAGTCTGCATCATCTTTGTCTTCAATCTCGAGGCCGCCGTAGCAGCCACCAAGAGTTACCGGCTCCGCCTCTGCTGTGCCCTCGATCGACGGGAAATCGCGGGCCCGTTCCATGGCGATGGCGACGTGCGCCACCAGTTCACCGATGGTGAAGCCTCCGAGGGCACTGGGTTCATCTCAGCGATGCTTCAATCCGTCTGCGTCCAGGAGAGAAACGAACGCATCTCCGGCCAGTGGGAACGCTGCGAAGGAGTCAGGAGCCATCTACCCAGTCTGTCAAGGAGGTGCTTCCTCTGCCGAAGGAGCGGTCCCATTGCGTCATTCCGATTGAGGTCGTGGGGTATCCGAGAACCGGTTCGGCGGGTCAATTGTCGGGGGACACCGTCGCTCGGGCCCTACCCTAGTGAAGCTCACTCTCACCTCTGCGAAAGACGGCCCAGCTACCCCACATGGCGTCACTTTCGATCGCCGACCATGACGAGCCCGGATCTGCCTTCGCCAGCGCGTCCCATATGTCCGCAGTCCTCAGGAAGTACGGGGCTCCTGACCCAAGGGCATTCGACCAGACCAACGTGCCACCTCCGGCGAGGAGCCTCACCGTCTCGGCTGCAAAGAGCGGTCCGTCCCCGATGACGATCACATCGAACGCTTCATCCGGAAACGGGAGAATGCTCGCATCGGCCTGGACCCGACATGCGTGACGCTGGTGCGTCATCATGCCAACTGATAGATCCACGCAGATGAGTTCATCCCAGATCTCGTGGAGGTAGGGCGTGAGAATGCCCGTTCCACTTCCGATCTCCAGGCATCGTCCCTGGCGCGAAGGGTGGCCCCGATCCAGCGCATCCATCAGAGGTGCCGGTCGATAGCCTCCTCGCTCGTCAATCCAGTTCGTGGACAGTGCGTCGAAGACCTCGGCGGTGAACTTGGCGAGTTCGGGGGTCCACCTTGAGGGATCGCTGAGGATCTCTCCCATCAAACGCTGATTCTCGGGTGCCTCCGGCCGGACCGGCTTTCCCTCTGGCGCGTCGATCGATCGCGGAAGCGTGGTTATGTCACGGTCCATCCCATCCAAGTATGAGGGCGGAGACCGGCCGTGCCAAGGGGTGCCCCACAACGCACCGGGTCGGGGGCGATAGATCACCACGGGAAGTCGGTTCCGTCGACACACCCTCCGCATACTTTCACCCGATGCCGGACCACGACCGGGATTCCAGACGGCATTACGCCGTGGCATTCAGCCCGTCGCCAGGCCAGTGCTTCCGAATCGTGAGCAGCTCAGTGTTCGGCGTTCGGAAGGCGAGATGCACTTCCAGGGTCACACCACGTCTCAAACCTTGCTGACGGATGCATTGCGTGGCAGCAGTGAATGAACAGGTGAATCAGCCGCCGTAGACGAGTTGCTCACCAATCGGCCTCGTAGTACGTTGCCGTTGACTGTAGAAGACCTCCGCAGTGCTGGATCGTTCGGAGTGCTCATGCGCGGCTGCGTCAGACTGTTTGCCATAGTTTTGGCCTTGACCACGCCGGTCTCCGTTGCTGCAGTCGGTGTGGCAGACGTCGGGCCCGCCTTCGCTGGGAGCAGTGTTACTTGCTCCAAGGCGTCGGGTTCGATGTTGACGATATTCACGATCTCCAAATGTGAGCCTTCGGCGGGCACGGGCTACCAGTCCGCCAGCCAGCCGGGAGGCGACTTTGGGGGGGCGTACTTACTTGGTCCGGCAGTGGGGCCACGACCACTCTTGGGTCATCGACCTTGTTCTTCATGGGGCTGGGAAGTTGCAAGGGCAGATCCCTGGAAATGCATTGGACCAGCACTGTGACCGCCGCCACCACGGTAGGCCCGGGCATCCCAGCTGTAGGAGACGTGATCTCAGCCTATTTGTGCGTACATTTCAGATACCATGATCATTCCGAGCAGCCCACGACGATCAAGATCGTGCGGGGCACGGAAGTTAGCCTCTAGTGCGGTGACATTCAAATAGCGCGCGATTGACCAGCGCTCTCCAGGGCCACCCGGCCACGCCGGACCTTGGTGACGATCTGCTTGGCCGTCTTGGTCCAGATGAACGGGGTGGGGTCCTCGTTGTGGTGGGCGATGTAGTCCTCGATGGCCCCGATCAGTTCGGGAACGCTGCCGAAGCTGCCCCGGCGGATGCGCTTGGCCGTGATCTCTCCGAACCACCGTTCGATCATGTTCAGCCACGACGAACTGGTCGGGGTGAAGTGGAAGTGGAACCGCTTGTGCTTTTCGAGCCACGCCACGATGTCAGGGTGCTTGTGGGTGCCGTAGTTGTCCAAGATGATGTGGATCTCTCGGCCTCGTGGGGTCTCGCGGTTGATCAGGCGCAAGAAGGTCAGGAACTCCTCGTGGCGGTGGCGGGAGGAGCACTGGCCGATGAGCTCGCCGGTCAAGACATTGAGGGCGGCGAGCAGGGTGGTGGTGCCGTGGCGCTTGTAGTCGTGGGTGACGGTCCCGGGACGCCCCTCCTTCATGGGCAGGCTCTGCCGGGTGCGGTCGAGGGCTTGGATCTGGGACTTCTCGTCGAAGCTGAGCACGATGGCCCCGTCGGGGGGGTTCATGTAGAGCCCCACCACGTCGATCAGCTTGTGCTCGAAGTCCGGATCGTTCGACACCTTGAAGGTCTTGACCAGGTGGGGCTTGATGCCACGCGCCTTCCACTCCCGCTGGACGGTCGTGCGTGACAGCCCACAGTGCTCGGCCATGGTGCGGTTCGACCAGTGGGTGGCGTCGGGTGGCGTCGTGTGCAGGGTGTCGCTGATCATCTGATCGATCTGGGCCTGGGTGATGACGGGCTTGCGGCCACGACCCTCGTGCACCTCGCCCACCCAGCCGACCCCGTCGGACTCGAAGTGGCTCCGCCACTGCAGCACGGTCGAGCGTGAGACACCCAATGTCTCGGCGATAGAGGTGTTGGCGACCCCGTCACCGGCCATCAGCAGACCCTTGGCCTCCCGCACGGCCCGGTGGGGCAACGAGACGCTCGCCGCGATGCCCTCGAGCTCTGCACGTTCCTTCTTGGACAACCGCAGCGGTGGAGCAGGTGGGCGGGCCATGCCACAGCGTACATCAACCGTGTGACTATTTATGTGTCACCACACCAGAGGCACGGTTGTCTACCAGAACGCATGCGACGTGATGCGAGTTTCCGGTGCCCGGTGGCCCAATCAGAATCGCTCTAAGAGCGCGCGCCAATAGGCATGACCAGGGAATACTCGTAAAGTTGTCCCCGCCGCCGCGGTCACAGGCCTTGAGCTGGGCTTCCGTCGATGACGAAGAACTTCACCAAAGCACCGATCAGCCCATTGCCGCCCGCCTATTGGCGCGCGCTCTAAGGATCAGAAGGTTGCAGGTTCGAATCCAGATCTCCTGATAGAAGGCCAAAGTCTCGGTAGGGGCGTTGGCAGGTGTGGGAGGTTGCGCTAGATCTGTTCGAGAAGTTCCTGCGTTCCAGCCAGCGAGGTCCTGATGATGCGTTTCGCCACCTCCAGCAGTTCGAAGATCATGGGGTCGCTCACCGAGTAGTAGACGCTGGATCCCACCTTGCGGGCTTGAATCAGGTTGGCCCGCCGCATGACTCCGAGCTGTTGAGAGAGGTGCGAGGCCTCGAGTCCGACTTCGGGGATCAACTCGCTGACTGGTCGCTCGCCGTCACGGAGGATCTCGAGGATGCGAATCCGGGCTGGGTGGCCGAGGGTCTTGAAGAACTCGGCCTTGATCTGATAGATGGGTGTGGTCATCAGCGTGCCACCTTCTCCCTTCGACAAGGACCCGTGTTCCTGTGCCAAGGGCGCCATGGTCGCGGGTGCCTGGAGCCGCGTCTCCGGCGCCCCTCTGTTGAGTGCAGCGAAGGGTGGAACCCGGGATATGGCATGGCGTCTCCTGACATCAGAGGTCGTTTCCTGCATACGACAGGTTGAAGCTCTTGTTGGCGAGTGGGAAGTCCGGAACGATGGTGTTCGTTAGGGACACCGGGAGGGCCGGCCAGTTGAGAAACGAAGGGTCGACCACCTTTACCCGAGCAAGTCGCCCATCCTCGCCGAGCTCGACCCGATGGACGACTGCACCCCGCCAACCTTCCACGATCCCCACCCCTCCGTTCGACTGGTTCAGTTGATCCTCGCCGTCGACCGCCACCGCATTGACGGACCTTGCCCGTCCCACGAATTCAGCAATGAGCATCAGCGAGGTTCGCACTTCGTCTACCCGAACCAAGTAGCGCGCCTTGACGTCTCCCGCGGCATGAAGCGCGGGTGAGAAGTCCTCAGCAAGCTCGACGAATGGATGCGCGATCCGTGCATCGAAGTTCATGCCCGATGCACGGCCGGCCACTCCCACCAGACCGAGGTCCCGGGCGTGGGATTCGTCGAGCGTCGCTGTTCCGGTGAACCGCTCCATGACGAAGGCGTTCGAGTCGGCGAGTTCTACGATCTCCTCGAATTGGCGGCCTATCTCGCCAAGTTCGGCGACGGTAGGCAGTCGCCGCACTTGAGCGCCCCCCGGCACGACACCTCCCCGGAGCAGGCGGTGGCCAGTGACCTCTTGGTTCAGCTGCAGGAGGTACTCACGTAATGAAAGCGCCCAAGCGTGGGCCAGGCCGAAACCGGCGTCGTTGCACAGGGCGCCAATATCGGCCACATGATTGTAGAGTCGCTCGAGCTCAAGAAGTGCACCGCGCAGCACCTGTGCATCGGAGGTCACGACGACATTGCGAGCGTCTTCCACCGCCTGGCAGTAGGCGAGCCCGTGTCCGACGGCGGTGTCCCCGGAGATCCGCTCGGCAACCTCGAGGCCGGATCCCACCTCCATTCCTTCGAGGAGCCGCTCGATGCCCTTGTGGACGAACCAGAGCCGCGCCTTCATCCGCAGGATTGTCTCGCCGACCACCCAGAAGCGGAAGTGCCCGGGCTCAATCAACCCGGCATGCACTGGACCGACGGGCATCTCGTAGACACCGGTTCCCTCAACAGGCACGAACGGGAACTGGCCGGCATCGCTGATCATCTCGGGTAGCGTCCCTGCGTCGCTCCGCATGGGGTACCAACCGGCCGGCCAATGTTGGTGAAGCACGAGCCGTCGAGGCTGGGGGTGGTCGAGCGGTTCGATGCCGAACAGGTCCCGCAGCTCCCGCTCGAATCTGCTGGCAGGGAATGAGATGCTTGCCAACGTCGGCACCGCTGGGCGCCTGCGATCAATGGGCACGTGCAACTCGATCCGATTATCGGGTGGTCCGGAGGTGAAGAGGTAGACGACGCGCATCGATGCGCCATCGTCGTGCCCCGAGACGAGGGCGAGCCGCATTCCCTGGCCGAAGAGGGACGAGGCCACCTCGACCAGATCCGATGTCTGCACGACGGCCGCGAACCGATGGAGGCCGACTGACTCGAAGGTGACCGGCCTTGCGGCGCTTGGTGACTCGAGGCGCTTCACGGTGTCACCACGCGGGCTGCAGCTTGCAGCAGCCCAGACAGCGGCCAAGCGAAGACACCGATGAAGCCACAGATGGCCAATCCGCCGACCAGCGGCGCGGCAACCCACCGTGGCGGTGGAGGTGTCGTGCCAGATACGTCCGAGGGACCCATCAGCATGTGCCGGGCGTGGCCGACGACGGCCACGAAGATGACCACCATGAGGCCGACGGCCACTACCGCAACCCACCCCAGCCCTACCTGGAACTCGGCCCGGGTCATGAGCAGCTCACTGCTGAACAGGCTGAAGGGCGGCAGGCCTAGCAGCGCCACCAGCCCGACACCGAACAATCCCCCGAGTACCGGTCTTCGGGCCAGGAGAGTGCGGACGTCGTCGATCTGGCTGGTGCCCTCCTCGGCCATGATCTCGCCGGAAGTGAGGAACAGGACCGTCTTGGTCAAACCGTGGCCAAGGATCTGAAGCAAGACCGCGGCGATGGCTAGCCGAATTCCGGCCGCGGCACCCAGCGCGATCAGCCCCATGTGTTCGATGCTCGAGTACGCCAGCATCCGTTTGTAGTCACGTTGGGCTATCAGCAGTGAGGCGGCAACAGCCAAAGACAAGAGTCCCACAATGACCAGCAATGTACGCGGGTACGCAGGGCCGAGGGTGAGGTCCACCACGGCCTTGAAGCGCAGAATGGCGTAGAAGGCCACGGTCAGAAGCACCCCGGACATGAGGGCCGACACCGGGGCTGGTGCCTGGCTGTGGGCGTCCGGGAGCCAGCTGTGCATCGGAGCGAGGCCGACCTTGGTGCCGTAGCCGAGTACGAGGAGGGCGAAAGCGAGCCGCATCACCGAGGGGTCGAGGTGCCGGGCGTTCGCCATCAGTGAGGTCCAGTCCAGGGCGTGGGCCGAGTGACCGCCGGCGTGGAGTGCTGCCAGGTAGACGAGGACGGTGCCGAGAAAGGCAAGAGCAATGCCGACCGAGCAGATCACCAGGTACTTCCACGAAGCCTCGAGCGACCCCTTGGTCCGTCGGTAGCCGACGAGAAAGGTGGTCACGATGGTGGTGGCCTCGACCGCCACCCACAGCACGCCCAGGTTGGCGGCGAGTACGGCGAGAAGCATGGTGCCGACGAAGGCCTGGACGAGGACCCCGTAGCCGGTGGCCCGACCCGGGGTGAAATGCCCGTCGTGGCGATCGAGCGCCATGGTGTGGATCCCGAGCCACGAGGCCAAGAAGGCCACGGCCCCGATGACAACGACCATGAACGCGCTCAGTGCATCGGCTCGCAGGATCCCCCATGCCCCGGTCAGCGGAGCGGTCCGGACCACCCGAACGGCCAGGATGATCCCGAGGATGAGCGCTCCGCCATTGGTGACGACGCCGAACCATCCGACCAGGGGGTGTTTTGGCGCCGCAGCGATGGCGGCACCTCCGAGTAGCGGAAGCAGGAGCAAGAACAAGAGGAACATCAGTCGTGTAGCTCCTGAAGCTCGTCGAGGTCGACGTCGTCGAACTCCGTCCGCAGTCGACGAGTGAGCACCATCAACACCACGACGCCGAGGAGGATGTCCAGTGAGACGCCCAATTCGATCAGGAAGGGAACACCAGCGGTGGACAGGAACGCCACAAGCGCGATCCCGTTGTCGACCATCAGCAGTCCCACGATCTGGAAGACCGGCCGCCTTCGGGTGACCAGGACGAAGAAGCCGATGAGCAGGGTTGCCACACCCACCGGCACCAGTGCGCCGGCACTCGTGCCCACGAAGCGGCCGATGCCGCGGGCCGTGAGGAAGGCCACGACTATCAAGATGGCGGAGGTGACCAAGGACGCCGGGACGTTGACCAGCGGCCTGGTCTCACGCGTCGCTGGACTCTTTCCGCCCGCCCTCCCGAGTAGGAAGGGAATGGCCACGCCCTTGAGCAGCAGCACGACCGCTGCCGTTGCCATGAGACCGATGTCGTGCTGGTAGACACCGAGGAGCATGGCGACGGTGCCCAGTGCCATGCCCTGGACCGCGACGACACGTATTACCGCGTGGACCGATGTCAGCCAGAGCACGATGACGGCGCACACCAGTACGGCTCCGGCGGCAAGCGTGAGAGCAGAGGAGAACGTCACGCCAGCACCAGCGCAGAAATGACCGCCAGTACGGAGAGCACGAACGCGCCGGCCATGAGCTCGGGTACCCTGAACAGGCGCAGTTTGGCCACTGCCACCTCGAACGCAGCCAGCGCGATACCCAACGCCGAGACTTTTGCCACCAAGGTCACCGAGGCGATCGCCAGGTGCCAGGGACCGGGTGCGGTGGCGATGCCCCACGGCACGAAGAGGTCGGTGAAGAGGGCGATGAGAACGGCCAGGCGCATGGATTCACCGAGCTTGATCAGCGCAAGGTCCGAACCGGCGTATTCGAGGACCATCGCTTCATGGATCATTGTGAGCTCGAGGTGGGTGTCGGGGTTGTCGACGGGTAGCCGTCCGCTCTCGGCGACGATGACGATGACGAACGCCGCCAGCGCAAGCAGCCGTTGGGGCGTGGCGAGCAGGAGGGGATGAGCGAGTGAATTGGTGATGATGGTGGGCAGGTTGGAGGAGTGCGCCGGCACGGAGAGGGCAAGGACCGAGACCAACAGCGCGGGCTCGGCCACGGCCCCGATGGTCAGTGCCCGACTGGCTCCCATTCCCCCGAACGCCGTGCCCGTATCAAGGGCACCGAGACCGAGGGCGACCGAGCCGAGCAGCAGGAAGTAGACCACGGCGAAGAGGTCGGCGCTCCAACCCAGGGCGGGATCTGTCGCCAACAGTGGGGCGATGCCGGCGACCACCAGGGTGGTGGCCACCAGGACAAGCGGGGCGAGAGGGAAGATCCAGCTCGCGTGCTCGGGACGGATGCGCTGTCGCCGAGCCAGCTTGCGCAGCTCGAGGAGCGGTTGGCGTATCGGGGGCCCGACTCGCCCTTCGAGGCGGCAACGTACCTTGCGCATCAGTCCGACCAGGAGTGGGCCCCCAATGACCACTCCGATCACCTGGAGCGAGGAGATTGCCACCACCGAGAGGCTCGACCAGGCGAGCCTCATGCGACGATCACCAGCACCACGATCAGCGCCACCATGCCGAACGCCAGATAGCGATGCACGCTTCCGTTGGGCACTCGTCGGGCAATCACCCCCCACCGCCGGAGACCGCGATTTGCCGGTTCATAGAACCGTCGTTCGAATGCGTCATCGAGGGACGTGTGGAACGTCGCTGCCTCGACGTAGTAGCGGGACTCCGCGACATGACTGAAGTCGACATCATGGGAGGGACTCAGCACGTCCTCGAACACCCGGGTGAGGGGCTCGCCGAACGACGTCGCCGTGTACTCCATGCGCGCGGTCGACAGCTCCCGGCCGCATCCCCAGGCCTCGGCAATCCGTACGGTCCGTGGCTGGATCAGCCAACGGATGAGGGCCACCAGAGCGACTGCGGCCACGAGCGCCCCGGCGAGAAGTCCGGGTGCGAGCACGTTGTGGACGCCCGACAACCCCAGCTGCCAGCCGCGGGCGAGCGGGTCGGGGATACGGATCCCCGTGACGCTGCGAGCGGCGTCGGTGACGGCGGGTATGACGAGGAAAGGAGCCACACCGAAGACCAGGCAGAGTGTGGCGAGGACTCCGGCCCCGACCGACATAGATCCGCCGACTTCGCGGGCCAGGGCCGCTGACTGCGTGCGGGGAAGCCCAAGAAGGCCGATACCGGTCGCCTTGACGAACGTGAATGCAGCAAGTCCACCGGTGAGAGCCAACACGCCGACACCGATCGGCATGGCCACAGCGATGGCGGGGTTCGTGGTCGGAAGCCCGTGCAACATGCTTTGCAACAGGAGCCACTCACTCACGAATCCGCACAGCAGGGGCAATGCGGCCATACCCAGGCCACCGGCAAGGAAGATCGTTCCGGTGACCGGCATCCTCTTCAGCAGGCCACCTAGGTTGTCGAGGTCCCTCGTCCCCGTTGCTTGTTGAATCGAGCCCGCAGAGAGGAATAGGCATCCCTTGAACACCGCGTGGAAGACCACGTGGAGCAGCGCCGCGATGAGTGCCAAAAGGGCGAGCGATCGGTGTCCGGTCGATGCGAACAGGCCTGAGGCACCCACGCCCAGCAGCACCAGGCCCATGTTGTCGGTCGTCGAGTAGGCGAGCAGGCGCTTGAGATCCCTGCTGGTGGCCGAGTGCAGGGCGCCGAAGAGGGCCGAGAGTGCACCGACGGCCATGACCGCCAGCCACCACCACGCCGGCCCGCCGTGCAGCAGGCCATCGCCCACCCGGACAATGCCGTAGACACCGAGATTGACCATCGCCGCAGACATCAGGGCGGACACTGGACCGGATGCCTCGGAGTGGG
>Ga0224558_1003304_pt1 | contig 13599 bp, 14 predicted proteins | sample 714S32024metaG_FD_180682 | JGI IMG/M metagenome (GOLD analysis project Ga0224558, IMG submission 180682) | Peat soil microbial communities from Stordalen Mire, Sweden - 717 S3 20-24 | ecosystem: Environmental > Terrestrial > Soil > Wetlands > Peat | place: Sweden: Norrbotten County, Stordalen... | reverse complement strand
TCTTTTGTCATATTCGCTCAACACATCCAGGACGTCCTGCTTGCGTATCATGAGAATTCTCCGCCACTATGTTCATCAAGCGCATATAAAGGTTTTCGGACGCCCCGTTCGTTTCGGGGTTCACGCCTGGCATTTAATGACACAGCAAACGGCCAGAACCCCGCTTAGGCCTCTTCTGGTCACCAAACGAGCAAAAAGACTTCAGACCAAGCACTGTCGTCTACTCGGGCGATTCTTTTTTCAGCAAAACGAATCTATCGTCGATGGCCTAATTTAGCGCTGCCCTCTTCCAAAATGGTTTCTGGTTCGGAGACGTCAGTCTCTTCGCGCCCACTATCCATAAAGGCGCGATTGACAAACTCAGCCGATCGCCAGCCGAGTTTGTCTAGCGCGTCATCGGCGTAACGTGCCCGCTCTATCCGAGTACCATTGAACGAAGGTTAAAGCAGGCGATGTCGATGCACGTCACCCGATTGGTCCTGCGGGGCGCAATGGGGGGGTGCCCATCGTGCCTGTAAGCGTGCGCGGAGTTATGTTCTTACGAACAGTTTCCCCCTTCCCTTTTCACCGTGATCGCCGTTGAGAATCTGGAAGGTGGTTTTCACTCCGTCTATTTCTAGCTCTTCAGTCCCGTCCGGAGAGAAACCGGGCATCATTACTTCAATCGTTCCCAGTACGTAGATATTCCCCCGGGTCATGAACGCACCGACGCGCCCTGGCGAGTCTCCGTGGATGATGATAGTAGGAAGAGGGTCTTTGGCTCCGATGCCCTTCCCCATATGGATTCCGGCGTTAATACCGACATTGCCTTTTACCGTGATCTTGCCACCCATCATGTATTCACCCAAGGTCACGCCAGCGTTGCCGTTGATGACGATGTTGCCGCCTTTCATGCCACGCCAATCGCCGCGATAGGAAGCGCCGCAATAATCGCCGACGTTCCCCTCAAACAGGATATCGCCGCCCTCCATCTGGATGGCTGCAAATGCATCAGCGTTTCCTTTGACACGTATTCTGCCGCCCTTCATCCAGGCGCCGCAGTACATATCGACGTCCCCTTTGCAGAGCACAGCTCCAGCAGTCATCTTCGAGCCGATGTACTTAACACGCGGCACGTCGCCGTCGATAATGATCCCTTGATCCTCTGTCGCGTCTGCCACTTTGCCGGCGATCGTAAAAAATCGTCCAAGGGGCCATTTGGTATTCCCCTCGAGCACTGGTAGCTCGGCAATTTCTTCGAGCGTTTTTCCGCACACGGCGTCAGGCGTTATGACGGAAGCTTCGAGGACGAGGTATTCGACGTCTCTTGGTGTCAGCGTCAAGCGTTCCATTTAAGCGCCTCCTTCTGCCGGCGTTCTGCCTGTGCGGTTCGTGCGTTTCGAGTAATATTTTTTCATGAGGGTCACAGGGCCGAGCACAGGGCCGCTGCCCTCTTCAATCTCCACTTTCCTATTCTTATAAGCAGGACTGCCTGTTGACTCAGTGTATGTGGTGACGACGATGTTCGCCCACGGTCCGCGTGGGATAAAGATCTCCCCTTTTTGTTGCCTGTCGGTTTTTTTCGCTTGGAGAACGACGCTATCGCCGTACTCGTTCGTGATTTTTACCAACCACGGCTTGCCTAATGCGACAAAGTCTTCAGGGTTGATATCACAGTATGCCGCTTCTTGGGTGTATTCGTCCGTGAATTTGCGGCCCCCTTTGACACACGCACCCTGAAATGCGGTGCCGCCCGTATTGAGTATAATTTCCAATTCACTCACCTCGGTGCCATTAGGATTGTGGCTGCGACAGCAGCGTGTCCAGACGCTGCACGTACTCTTCTTCCGAGAGCGTCGTCGCCTTCGATCCGGTCTCTGCAGCCCCTTCTACCGTCTCCGTTGTTTTCCCGCGTGCGGCGAGTTTTCGCTTGATCGCGTCACGCAGCTGTATTAGCGTGTCTTCATTAGACTTCGTGAAGTCAAATGGCGGATCGATGAAGCTTCGTGCGTAGCACGGAACGTTGTCCATCCGATAGAACGTTCCCTCGCACTCCATGCCATCTAAAACGCCGGGGAGTACAACGTCGCTGATGAAAGCTTGTGGCCCCTCTGCCGTTTCTATGGAGACGACGGGGATCTCACACATCCTTTCAACGGCCCTTTTCGGTAAATGGGCTCCGAGATCGGCACACATGCAAAACAACGCATCAGCTTCGCCCCGCCGCAGTACGTCAACGGTCGAATACTCGCCTGGTTGATAGCGCGGCTCACCGGTCGAGAAATCGACGGCGTACGGGAAACCACACTGCCACGCGAGGACTTCGTTGAACCCCGCGACGTTGCAGTGCCCTCTGTTTGCCAAGATGACGAACTTACCGTACTTGTTGCCGAGCTGCGTCAGCCTCATCGCCATCGATGCGTTGTAGTGCTTGCCGCGGGTGCTGGCGATACCTAGACCGACCCAAATCACCCCAAAGCGTGCGTCCTTGATCATGTCGGCCGCTTTGTAGATATCTTCCCTGCTAATGCCGGTCACTTCAGTGAATGATTCGTGCGGTTCAAACCCGTTGAGGATCGTCATGAGAGCGTTCAATATCTCGAAATCGGTCCCGGGCTTGAGCTGGAGGTGGAGATCTGCGTGCTCGGCGGTGGTCGAACGTCGTGGGTCGACGACCATTATCTGTCGCCCGAAGCGTCCTTGTCCCGTGAAAAATCCGCGCTGAAAAACTGAATGGCGGCTTAAGTGTCTCGGATGCGAGTCTTCGGGGTTGGCGCCCCAGTAGATGTCGAGGTCCGCTCTGTTTCGGGTCTCGCCGAGGGTGCAGCCGACCTGGCCGACATCTTGGATGGCCATGACCGTTGGTCCGTGGCAAATCGTGGCGTTGCCGTCGACCAGTCCGCCAAGCATCTCTGCGATCTCGATGCCGACAGACATAGCCTCAGTGGCCGTTTCGCTGCCGATAAAAAAGAACGGTCGTTTCGCGTTTACGAAAATCTCAGCAGCTTTGTCGATTGCATCGCTCCACGGTGCTTCTTTTCCGTTGATCAGCGGAGCGGTAATTCGATGGCTGCTTCGAAGCTCTTTGAACTTCGCGTCGCCCATGATGCAGGCATTCCGCGTGACGACTGAGACATCATCGACTTCGACTTCTATGTCGTCGCAGGTTAAACCGCACACAGGGCACGTTACGTCCGTACAGGTAATTTTATTGCTAGTTTGGCCTTCTTGTGCTTCAGAACTCATATTTGCACCTCAATTCGCAATTCTACCGCCAGATTGTACTCTTCTGGTTATGAATGAAAGACGAGAAACCGACTTTTTTCGACTCGAGAGTGTGGTAGACACTGCGAACCTTTGCGCCGTTAGCGATATTGCTTTATTATAATACCACTCTGTTTATATGTTGGCAACGGAAAATATATAAGTATCGTTATAATCAACCGAAAACATCGTATTTGCGTGTAATCAGGCGAGGATCCACCATGGGTATTCCAGTTGACAAACTTGAAACGTTGATGGACAACTACGGGACGGAAGAAAGAATTAAGGAGTACATAAGGCGGTGCGTGTCTTTTCACGGTTTTGCTCCCCCTGGATTGCTTATTGGCGTGTTTATGGTCGATTTGGCTTTGGAAAAACTGGGGGCGAATCCAAATGAGAAGTTGTACGCGGTTGCTGAGACACCGAAATGTGCGCCCGATGCCGTGCAAGTCGTTACCAGCGCCACTATGGGCAATAGTCGGCTACGCATAATAGAAACCGGTAAGTTCTCTATTACGTTAAACAGAGGTTCTACCGAAGAGCGTGCCGATGGGATACGCGTTTATGTTGACGCAACGAAGATCCGGCGGTATCCAATGCTTAATCTCTGGTATACGAACGATCCGCGTTACGAGCGCGTTGCTGAAAGAGACCGGGTTTATGACGAGATTTTTGAGGCTGGGCGAAGTATTCTTTCGTGGGTGCGGGTCAAAGTCTCAGTCCCTAAAAAGGCGGTATGGCAGGCCGTACAGTGTGCAGTATGCAAAGAGATGGTGCCAGACTATCTGATTGAAGACGGCGTGTGCACATCGTGCGCGGGAACGAGTTACTACGAGAAATCTGCTGACGCGCTCCATCAATGAGTGTGGCTGAGCAGAAGTCGAATGATTCAAGAAGCTGCTCCGACTCGCTATAGTCTCGCCCGAAAGCGCTATAACTAATCAGATGGTGGCGGCACTCGATCGAGAATGGATTCTTTTTCTTTGACCGCGCCTTTCTCCTTCAAAGTGAGCACTTTGACGGAGGCGATAACCGCAAACGATATTAGGACGAGAATGACTCCGAGGTAAGCCGCGATATCCAAGTTAATGGAGAGCTCAGAATATATAGCAAGAGGCATTGTTTGGGTTACGCCCTGAAAATTGCCTGCAAATATGATAGTTGCGCCAAATTCTCCGAGAGCGCGTGCCCACGTCATGAGTGCTCCGGAAACCAAGCCGTTCAGAGCGATGGGCACCGTCACCCGGAAGAAGGTTCCAGCACCTGATGCGCCTAGTGTATGGGCTGCGCGTTCGTAGTCGGGGTCGACGTCTTCAAAACTCGTTGTTGCTTGCCGGATATAGAAAGGAGACGACACAAATGTTTGCGCTAGTATGACTGCGGTTGTAGTAAAGGCGATGTTGATTCCCAGGATGCCGAAGTACTGACCAAGCAATCCTCGTCGGCCAAATGCCAGTAAGAGCGCGATACCTGCCACCGCAGGAGGTAAGACGATTGGAAGATCGATTAGAGTCTCTATCATTCTCTTGCCGTGGTAGCTGTGGCGCGCGTTAAAGTATGCCACCGGTGTACCAAATGTGATGACAAGCAATAGGGTCGTCAGTGTCGTCACCAAGCTTAGCTGGAGGGCCTGCACTAGCACTGGGGACGAGAGGGAGTTAAGAAAGCCGGAGAGAGTCCCGTACGCAAAGAGCGCCACGAGAGGCAGGCCGACAAATGTTACGACTACCACAAATGCTAAAAAAAAGATCACGAACGCAATAGTTCTACTAAGCGTCCCAGTCAATTGGACCATTGCAGTGCGGGAAGATGAAAACTTACTGCGGGGCTCTCTTGAAGACTGCATAAGTCTCTCTCGCACCGAGGATTTCTAGATGATCAGCCGCACTTTCGACTCTCTAGGAGTTTTGCGTTCTTCATGCTGGAGGTTACCCCTCTACGAAGCGAACGGACTGCATAAGAACTTCCAGCTTCAAATTCCCAGCTAATTACAGACGAACAGCTTATTGCTATAAAAATCTATTGCCAGTTATTTCCACAGGCGATTTAATAAAAAACTGCCCTTTTGAGCTTCGTTCAGAAAACAGCGCGTCAAATTTGATTGAAGTGGATCTTAAAGCGTTATGATTAACTATTCATAACGTTTAAGTATCTGCGAAAGCATTATAAGTCCGGTAAAGTCGGAAATGGCTAGTGCGCCACTCTTGTGGCCGTGAAAACAGCCGGAGCGATGGTATGGACACCATTTCCGACAAACTAAAAGCTGGCTAGCAAGCGCTAGTTACGGAGGATACGGATGACTAACAAGGGAGTAACAGATGATTAAGAAGAAGATTATACCCGTAGTGCTTTGCGCACTGGTAAGCGTGCTCGTCGTCAGCATGAGTGGCTGCACGACTACGACTACGAGCACGACGCTCAAGGTCGATGCTGCAGACTCGCTCACCGACTGTTTTAATCAGACAGGTGCGGCATTTACAGCTAATAATACTGGCGTCAACGTCACCTTTAACTTTGCTGGTAGTGACGTTTTGGCAACCCAACTAATTCAGGGGGGCACCGCAGACGTTTTCGCGTCAGCCAATCTAGCGCAAATGCAGAATGTGCAGAATGCAGGGTTGATGAACAACTCAAGCGTTACCACTTTCGCATATAACAAGTTAGCCATTATCGTTCCGACAGCGAACCCCGCAAACATCACCAGTCTGGCCGATCTCGCAAAGCCAGGAATAAAACTCGATATCGCGAACAGTTCTGTCCCCGTCGGGAATTACACGCTGCAAATGCTCGCAAAAGCGTCTAATAACACGACGTACGGTTCCGGCTTCGCGAAAAGCGTCATGTCAAACGTTGTGTCAACGGAAACGCAGGTCAACGACGTCATAGTCAAAGTCGCGCTTGGAGAGGCTGATGCGGGTATCGTATACAAATCCCAAGTTCCACCTGCATACCAGAGTAAAGTGCAGGTCATCACGATTCCTGACAGTGTTAACGTCCTTGCTACCTACTACATTGGGGTGTTAAGCGCTTCGCCGAACGCTCAAGACGCGCAGAATTTCGTCAACTATGTCACCTCGCCTGCAGGACAAGCAATCTTGTCGGGCTACGGTTTCATGATTTCACCGACTTCGCAGAACACGACCACTGCTGCCGTGTCATCAGCAGCATCGCAGAGCGCAACTACTGCTGTTGCTACCTGACCAGGAGCAAAGGCCCCGAATAAAGCATTCGCAGTAAGCTCGGGGCAATACGTCCTGATCGCACCCGCCGTCGCGTGCGGTGCGGTGCCTCTTTTTTAGAGTGCGAACGATTGAGGTGAGCAGAGTCAAAACGAAGGATGCCTTCCTTATATAGATTAGAACAGTTTACAACGAAGTTTCAAGTACCCTAGATCGGCCAGCACTAAGGCGGTCAAGACCGGCTGTTCGACTGGTTGGCGCTTCTGGCGCCTGTTCGGTTCGTGACCAAGTACCACCCTGATAAAAATTCCTCTACGCAGAAGCTCAAAAAATTGGCTAAAATGGCCTACGGGTAATATTGATGAGTCGAGTGGTGACATGGGGGCTTTTAATGAGCTTTTTGATATGCTCGAACGCATATTTTATCGACCTGTAAATAGTGAAGAGATGCTCAAATAAGCATGACGAGGCCTTATAATGGAAATTCAGCAGATTTAAGGCTGACTAAGGTGCGGCTGGCTAAAGTCCGTTTTCTTATCGGTGACACCAATAAGAAGGAGTCGTCCCTCAGCAATGAAGAGATTGAACTCTTCTTGAATGAGGAGAAGAGCGACAACATGGCTGCGGCCAAAGCGGGAGAAGCCTTGGCAGCGAAATTGATAGCCCTCAACGAATATGAAAAAGCGCAGCAGCTTAGAAAGACGTGTAAGGAATTAAGAGACAAAGCACGACGCTCCGCGTTGCCGGGCGGGATCTAAAAAGAGTTGCGTCAGTCCTTTAAGCTATGCGAATCTTTGGCAATGATTGCGCCCAAAATATCTGTGCGTTTACCCTTTAGAAGGGCAGGCTTCGGCCGGTTCCGGAAAAAAGGCCTAAAAGGTGCTGGTTAAAGCGGTAATGCCCACTAGATACCCCAAAGTATCCAGAGATCCTGCAACCGTCCTCAAGCGGTCCCCGAGGGTGCTCGATTCGTCATCGCTATCAAAGAGTCTGCCCGACTTTAGCTTGCCGGCTTCGACTCTAGATACTTGTTCACGTTTAAAAATCTAACACTACGCAGGCCCAATCCGAAGCGCTAACTGCTTAGTTTCCATGAAAGCTGCCAATCCTTCACGACCGCCTTCGCGACCAATGCCACTCAGTTTTACCCCTCCAAAGGGAGCTTCAACGGCTGCGATTCGTGTATCGTTCACTCCAACCATTCCGACATCGAGTCGCTCTGCAATTCGTATTGCTTTGCTCAAATCGCGTGTGTAGATATAAGCTGCCAGTCCGTATTGCGTGCTGTTCGCACGGTCGATTGCTTCGTCGTCGGATTCAAAAGCGGTCACTGCGATGACCGGTCCAAAGGTTTCTTCGCACGTTATGCGCATTGGTGGGGCCACGTCCGCTAATATGGTTGGTGCATAGAAGTTGCCCTCTGCTTGGGCATCCGCAGTGAGTTGATGTCCTCCGGTTAGCAGGCGTGCTCCGTGATCAATGGCATCGTTGACGTGGCTACTCACTTTTTCGAGTGCATCTCGATTTATAAGCGGACCTACGTCGGTCTCTGGATCAAGACCGTTGCCTACCTTGAGTCTCTCGACGCGGGAACACAGCAGCTTTAAGAAGGTTTCAAGCAAGCTCGAATGTACATAGACGTGGTTAGGAGCTATGCACGTTTGGCCCGCATTTTGGAATTTGGCCGACATCAAACCGTCGATAGCTCGATCAAGAGCTGCATCGCTCATAATGATAAAGGCCGCATGACCTCCGAGCTCTAATGAAACTCGCTTGACGTGATTCGCCGCTCCCCGCATCAGTAGTTTGCCCACATCGGGCGAACCTGCAAAGGAGATCTTTCTCACGCGTTGATCCTCAAGAAACGCTTGTCCAATGACACTTGCGTCGCCGGTGACTACGTTCACGACACCTGGAGGTATTCCTCCGTCGTTAAACGCGCGAGCCAGAGCAAATGCTGTGAGGGGGGTTTGTCTGGCTGGCTTTATGACGACTGTGCAGCCTGCGGCCAAGGCTGCGGTGGCCGTTCTCGCAACCATATAGGCAGGAAAATTCCAAGGAGTGATGATTGCAGCGACCCCTATCGGTTGTCGAATGGTCAGCAAACGTCGATCTGGTAGGGGATCGGGAATCCATTCACCATACGAGCGTCTTCCTTCTTCAGCGTACCAACGGATAAAATCAGCTGCAACGTTGATTTCTGAACGTGATTGGCGCAACGGTTTTCCGCATTCTTCTGTAATGGACCGCGCAATTTCTTCCCGGCGGGACAGCAATAAACCGCGTGACCTGTCGAGCAGCTCGGCACGCTTTACAGCAGGCGTGTGCGCCCAAGCAGGAAAGGCGGAGTGCGCTGCCCCAATGGCGGTGGCTACGTCTTCAGCCGATGCTGCGGGAACCTCGTCTACAGCCTCGCCGGTAGCCGGGTTATAGACGCTAATGGAACGGCCTGCTGCCGCAGGAACCCATTCGCCGTAGATCAACATCTTCGGCACAGCTACAAGCGTCCCTCCTGGAGATTCATCAGCACCACTTGTTCTCGTGTGAGCTGTGGCGGTTGGAGCATATGATTAGACGAAATGTGCTTCGTATCTCGTTTAGGGGATCCGGAGTATCTCGTTCTCCTTAGCACTGAGGTCAAGTCGGTTTTTCAGGGTTCAATATCATTTTTGAATCATGACCGATGTTGATTTCACCAGCACAGTCACTTCATCGCCGGCTTTGAGTGCGAGGTCCTCTGCGGCATCTTTAGTGATAACTGAAATGAACTGATTGCCACCACCAACTTGCACGATGATCTCGGCCATTACAGTGCCTAACTTTACTTCTTTGACTGTACCGGGAAATTGATTACGTATGCTAACAGGCATTTTGTATCACCTTTTACAGCTTAACCTGTTGGTTCTTATCATTTGTCCTTGCACTGCTTTGGCCATCTTCTTTCGCGGTTACCTCTCTTGAAAACAATTGCTCAGGAAAAGATGCATAATCAAATACAAAGCATAATTCATATAGCCAACGATCGCTAGGCAAAGAAGATGACATATGCACACGCCGTGCATATGCCGCTGCTTCTTCAACAAATCTGGGAGATAAGGTTTGGGGGATCCCAAGCCTCAAGCTAACATGTGATTTGTGTTATAAAAGCGTTGTGACTAATTAGTAATAACGCTTAAGTATAACCACCCTCATGCTGTGTACAAGCAGCGAGAAGCAAAATCGTTGCTTATTTCACCAGCTTAGCGCCGTTGAACATGCGCGGTTCAATGTCGTGAAGCACTTGTAGCCACACGGGAAGGCGTTCCCTCCTAAATGCTGACCATGAATAAAGAAGACCAGCTAAGAATGCGAAAAAACTTGTACTGGTTGTTCTTTGCGCGCTCCTAACCGAGCTCGTCGTCATCTCGCGTGGCTGCACCATTTTTGTAAACGCCAACGCTTACTGTTTTTGCAGCTGTGAGTGATCGTTGCATTCGTCTGGTTTGATTACAGGTGCGACGTGCACTGCCAGTCGGATGTTGCAAGCAGTAATGCGAAGAGGACTACACACGCCCGCGTCAACTTTGCTCTGTAACGAAGCCGTCCATTTCGTCCATCTTAACGTCTGACCTTTTATTTTCGGGGAGGATCTCCGCAAAGCGTAAAGGAAGGGAGCTCTAGCCCCACAATAAGTGCTAAGTCTTTTTATACATATTATGCAAAATCAAGTCCATTATAAGGCTAAGTCACGCGAGGAGCTGGTAAAAGAATGAACGTACTTATCGTCTATGCGCACCCAAATCCGCGCTCATTTAATGCAGCAATGCGAGAAGCTGCCGTCGACGCTCTAACCGAGGCGGGGCACGCAGTACAGGTCTCAGATCTTTATGCCACGAATTTTAAGGCAACGCTGGATGAGCACGATTTCAAAGAGCGACAAAATCCGAATTTCTTCGATCTGACCAACGAACAGTACCACGCTGCTATGAGAGGAACCTTCGCTGACGATATCACGAAGGAAATTGAGAAAGTTGACTGGGCCAATCTCATCATTTTCCAATTTCCTCTCTGGTGGCAGTCTTTCCCGGCGATTTTGAAGGGGTGGTGCGACCGCGTTTTGGCCAATGGTATAGCGGTAAACTTCGCGACCTATGACCCGCTCCTTTCGGGCAAGAAGGCGCTGTTAGCATGCACAACAGGGGGCGGTGCTGCGATGTACGCTCCGGAAGGACCAGCGGGGGATATTAACGTCCTGCTCACCTTCGCTCGCAACATGTTCCGGACGGCTGGCGTCGAAGTCTTGCCACCGTTTGTTGCGTATGGCGTCCCATCGCTCTCTTCTGATGAGCGCGAAGAGCAGTTACAGCGCTATCGCGATCGGCTGCTATCGTTGTAACTTCGGCATCAGGAGTCCAAAAAGGGTATTCTCTCCGCAAGCCGCGGGTGCAGGAACTGCGGCTCGAGGAAACCGACGAGTTTTTCTGCGAGGGTTTCACTTGATTGTCGAGCAAGACCACGTATGCGACCCGCCTGCGACCGCCTTCTGTTATTTGCATGAGTGGAGTGCATCTGCTCCTTCCCTTATCGTGGCATAGTTTTGCGACTCCGCTGTCCTTCGCCGATCACGTTTACCCCCGTCGCTTTGAAAGCGACGCTGACCTCGCTGCCCCGATCGAGTCTGAGCGTTTCTGTGGAGATGTTCGTGACGTACGCAGCCAGCATAAACCCACAGTCGATGATCACCTTGTTGATAGGTCCAAGGTAGAATATCTGCTTGACTGTGCCGTTGAAAGTATTCCGCGCGCTGCTGACAACTTGTTCGAGCATCACGGTAACGTTTTCCGGTCTGATTCCTAAGAGTACCCTGTCGCCTCTTTCATTGTTTGCGACGGCTTCAATAGTGGCATTGCCTATATCGGCGGTAATAATTCCGTCTTTCTGAGCAACAACGGTACCTTCAAAAAGGTTCTCCATCCCAACAAACGAGGCAACCCGTTTATCCTCCGGTTTATCAAAGACTTCATGCACCGAACCGCTTTGTATGAGCCGGCCATCATACATGACCCCGAGCCGGTCTGCCAGCAACCGGGCTTCTGTCTGGTCATGGGTCACGAACAAGGCCGTAATCTCAAACCGGTCAATCACATCTCGCAGTTCTTCGCGAAGCAAATCTCGTGACCGACTGTCGAGAGCGCTCAGGGGCTCATCGAGAAGGAGAACGCTCGGCTCAAGAATCAAGGATCGAGCGAGAGCCACTCGTTGCTGCTCTCCACCGCTCAGCGTGGTAGGGGTTCGGTCTCTGAGCTTAGCAATCCCCACCAGTTCCATGATATCCTCGATTCTTCGTCCGTAATCGGCCAGCTTTGTATACCTCAGACCGAATTTGATGTTCTTGTATACGCTCATGTTTGGGAACAGAGCATAGTTTTGGAACATGTAGCCGATATGCCGCCTCTCTGTCGGTAAAAAAGATATGTCTGTTCCGTCGAGGAGCACCCGCCCCTGTCGTGGATAAATGAATCCTGCGATCAGATCGAGCAAGACCGTTTTCCCAGCGCCACTGGGACCAAGAATGACAAAGAATTCGCCACTTTCGACGCTGACGCTGATATCCTGCAGTCTGAAATCGCCGAGGCGTGCGTATGCCCCCTCAACAGCCACCGATGTCATTCTTCTTCCTTGCCAGCATAAGTGGTCGCAGTACGATAAATACGGTCAGGATGATCAAAAGCGGAAGAATATCGATTTCATTATTAAAGAGTTTTGCCTTTTTCGTATCTCCAAAATATCGCAAAAAGCCGTTATTTACCTTTTTCATTGTCGTTTCAATCATAGATGATTAAAAAAATAACGGAAAAAGGCAACTTTGCAAGTCTCGAAATCTCTTTTCGCCATCGGCTTGATTGACACAATAACAGATTACTTCAGCTTAGACGCGCGTTAAGGGCCAAGGCCTCATTGCGTAGCCAGACTGTTCGCGCCTAGGCGAGTGCATCGGGACGGTTCTGGCTACGGCGTTTCCTAAGGATCGGCCGAGAACGTGTCTCCGGCAGAGAGCGAAGTGCTCGCTTTGTTGATGCTGACGGGGTTCCGTGCAAAAAGCCGCCCAACTGAAAAAAGGTCATTTATCTAGCGTGCCTCGTGCTTGACAACGCCGACGCAGTTTGAGCTTCTTATGAGATGGTATCGAGTTTGGTTTGCTTCTCGTCGTCGGCTTTTTTTTGTTTGTCTACGTCTATGAAGTATTCCAACGCGTCGGGGCATTGATTCGCGAGACCTTCAAAGAATCGACGGACGATTGCGCTGCTAGCCGATTCAAGAGTCTCTCTATAAGCTTCTACGAGTACTGGCGGCAACTTCGCGGTCCGCTCTTTTATTTGCTTGATAGCTGCGACGGCGCGGTCCACTTCTCCCATTGTGCTCAGAGTGTCTGCCATGCTTCCTGTTGTAGTGACAGCGTAATCATATTTAAAAACGTTGCAGGTCTTTAGCGCGCGTTGATCTCGCACTATTGACTCGGTTGTCGCACCTAACCCCGACTACGATCGCGCGTCTCTTAGCTCAATTTTTTCGAGCGCTTCCGCCGCAGTTTTTCGAACGTCTTCGTGGCTGTCCTTGAGCGCGGCTTGCAAAGCAGCCGCTGCGCGTACATCTCTTATCCTGCCGAGCGCGTCCGCGGTACGCTCTCGCACAAATTCGTCCGGGTCACTCAATGCGTGAATGAGAGGATCAGTTGCGTTCTGGTCTCGCAGTTTTCCGAGCGCGTCAGCCGCGTTCCACCTGACGTCCACGTCTGGGTCCTGAAGCGACTCAATGAGCCGGCCGGTCGCGCTCTTGTTTTTGATGTTTCCAAGAGCTTCGGCTGCGTTTCGACGCACGTACCTGTTCGCGTCGTGCAAAGCCCCGATGAGAGGATCGACGGCTCGTGGATCGCCTATCAGTCCTAGGGCCAGCGCAGCATTCCATCGGACAAACCAGTCCGTATCGTTTAGAGCCGTGCACAAGGGCGTCACAGCCTCATCCGTCCACACTTGTCCAAGGCCTGCAGAAGCGGCTCGGCGAACGTGCCTGTTTTCATCGACAAGCGCTCTTACAAGAAACGATACTGCGCTTTTTTCACCGCTATTTCCAAGGGTCGTGGCTGCTTTCGTCCGGACTGCTGGATCGTTGCTTTTCAGTTGCCGAACCAGTGACTCAA
>Ga0224558_1003302_pt1 | contig 13603 bp, 6 predicted proteins | sample 714S32024metaG_FD_180682 | JGI IMG/M metagenome (GOLD analysis project Ga0224558, IMG submission 180682) | Peat soil microbial communities from Stordalen Mire, Sweden - 717 S3 20-24 | ecosystem: Environmental > Terrestrial > Soil > Wetlands > Peat | place: Sweden: Norrbotten County, Stordalen... | reverse complement strand
CAGCACCACCGGCCCGGCGCCGTGCACATTCAGCGCGAGGAACATCAGCAAAAGAGCACCGCGCGCCACGAGAAGGAGGTTCCTGGCGCAGGGGCGCACTTCATAGTGGCGGTCACCACCTGCTGACGCTCCAGCAGGTCTCCCTCTCCTCCTGAGGAACGAAGGAGGAGAGGGCCGGGGAGAGGAGGTACCTGCTTGCCGTTCGAAATGAGAAACCCTTCTCCCCGACCCTGCCCCTGAACCTGTCTTCGGGGATGGTAAGGACGCGCTCCACCGCGTCCCTAACTTCTCCCGGAATGAATGGGACGCGGTGGAACGCGTCCTTACCAGGCTCAGGCACGCAAAGCGCGTCAAAAGGTCGGGGCGTTCTCGCCCCGCTCCTTCGTCGCGAGGCGAGGAAGATAAGCCGGGTGTGCTCCGGCCGGTTCGACCGCCGCTTTGAATCATGGCCCTGGCACTGGCTCGATTTGGAGAGAGCGAACCCATGCGCTATTTCCGGCTGATGAAGATACGAAAGGCGTCTTGTTTCGCTAACTTCACGATCAGGTCACTCACGCCATCGCCATTCAGGTCCGCGATCTGCCACTCCTCAATTGGTTCCAGGCAATTGAAGAGCAGATCCGCTAGGAGGCTGAACCCCTTCTGTCGCGATACAAAGAAGTAAACGGAGATGGCACCGCTCTGGTCTCGCACCAGCAAGTCCGCCTTGCCATCGCCATTAAAATCGCCGCCAACCTTGACAGAGCGCTGGAAATGCTCCGGCAGCTCCCAATCTAGGGGCGACCCGACATGATCCAGATGGATGACCACGTCACGTTGACAGTCCGCTTCCTTAGGAAAACCAACTCCTGGCCGATAGAAGAACAACCTGAGAGTATAATCGAGCTGCTTGGCGGTGACCTGCTTGCGCAGGCCCTCCCGGCTGTCCATGTGGCCGTAGCCCAGCACCAAGTCCGGAAAACCATCGCCATCCACGTCCACCACCGGCAGCGCCGCTCGCCAGTCGTTCTTGCGAAAGAGCTGTTGCGGATGGGCCGGAAGCCGGCCGTGCTCGTCGGCCATAAAAACGCTCACCAGCACTTTGCCGGCAGGAACCCCGGGCACGAAGGAAGGCTCGTTCAGCCAGACCCTCTTGATCAGATCCACTTTGCCGTCGCGGTTCAGGTCGGCCCAGCACAGCCAGGAGAACGGTTCCACCTCGTCCTCGTAGGTCAACGCTGGCTCCAGGGCGAACAGGCCATTGGTCTGCTGCAGATAAAGGCTGTAGGTGTTGGTCGGGCCGGCCTGTCTGCGCCTTACCATCAGATCATCTCGTCCGTCGCCATTGACGTCCCCCACGCTCAGGTCGAGCTCAACCGAACGCGTATAACCGGGGTTGGCCAGTGACGGCCACAAGTGGGCGTCGAGGGTATGACCGATGAATTGCGCCTGCCGCCACTCAGCGCGATGCTGCCATACCTGAAGTCCCTCCTCAACCGGCACCAGCAGCAGCGGCCAGTCGCGGCCGGTCTCGACCGCCAACGGCAGGCAGACCGCGTTCGTGCGTTCCGCCGCATCTGGAACGACCGTGGGCTGCCGTATGATCTGCCGGATAGCCGGGGGTCCGGTTCGATTGGTAAAACAAAGCTCGGTCACTCCGTCACTGGTCATGACAAGCACACTCCCGGCCGGCCCGCCCAATTTCGCCGTCCAGACCACACACGGCCACGGCTCAAGCCGATAGGTTTGGTGGGGTTCGCGAGTGAAGCCTCGCTTGGGATCCTGATAGAAGATGGATAACTTGAGATCGTCCATCAGCACAAGATCCTTAAGCCCGTCGCCGTCCAGATCACAAATCAGCAACTCCGAGCCTCGGCCGGCGATTTCACTGGCGTTGAACTTAGGCTTGGCCTGAGCCGATGAGCAGGCCAGAAGGGAAATGCCCAATAGGACTGGCGGGAGTGCTCTCAGATTGACTTCTCGTCGTGTTGCTTCATTTCAAGCTTATTTGACCGGATCAGGCCAAAGTCGTCACGCGACTGAACTCCATCATCCCGCCTTCCCCCCTCTATCCCCGTCAGCCTCGGCTAGCGAGCCGGAAGCCCGGGACCAGTTCTCGGAGAAGAGTGGCCAGAGTTAGGATCGGCCTGTTTTCGCCCTTATTTTCTTGGTGCAACTCTTGCCGCCCCGGCGCATCATGGCCCGACTTTTCGTCATGGACGGCACAAGTGCACAGGTACCAATCGGTCGGCAGGCGTCCCCGCCGGGACACTTTCAAGCGCCCTTTCGCCCGTCCCCCCTGCCCTCCGGCAGACCTGTTGCTCACCGGCCACACAGCTAAGCCCCACCACCCATGCCCAACCAGTTCTTCGAGCAACCCAACCAACGTCTTCGAAATCGAGGCCGACTTCGACAAGCTCATCCAGTCCCATATCGGTACCAGTAAGATGGCACCCAGATGAGCACGAACGCCTCGCCACCACTGGAAAAGACCCACCGCTTCCTCGACGAAGCCGGGGACACGACCTTCTTCGGCAAGGGCCACGTGCCGATTTTGGGACAGGAGGGCGTTTCCCTGTGTTTCGGCCTGGGCATGGTCAAGTTCGCCGCGCCGGTCGTGGAGGTTCGCGCACAGGTCGAGAACCTGTCCCGCGCGGTCGAGACGGATGAGTATGTGAACCGGATTCCCAGCGTGGCCAAACGCGTCCAGTCCGGCGGTTTCTTCTTTCATGCCAAGGACGATGCGCCCGAAGTGCGGGAACGGCTTTTCAAGTGGATACGTGAAACGGATTGCTCGCTGGAAATGGTTGTGGGCCGCAAGATTCCCGCCTTCTTCACCCGCAAGCATAATGCCAAGGATCCGGAATTCTACGCCGACCTCCTCTCACACCTCCTCAAAACCAAGCTCAAGCTGGGACAGCGTTAGGTCATCAACCTGGCGGAGCGAGGTAGAACCACGCGCAATCACGTCTTGGAACTGGCCATGACCAAGGCCCGCGAACGCTTCGCCAAAAGGCAGGATGCCTCCGCGATTTCTTCCGAGGTTGTGTTCAACGTGCAAAACCCGCGCACGGAGCCGCTCCTGTGTGTGCCGGATTATCTGGCGTGGACGGTGCAGCGCGTATTCGAGCGGGGCGACACGCGCCACTACGACTTTGTGCGGGAACAGATCTCGCTGGTGGTGGATCTTTACGACGCTGATAAATACGAGGGCAGCCGCAACTACTACACACCCAAACGACCACTGACCGCTGAAAACAAATTAGGCCTACCTGTGTCCTAAGAAGGTTACCCTTCGACGGCATGAAGCCGACGTTCAGACACCGCAGACCTGCAGACAATATGATACAGACTGAGCAAGATTGCAACGGATATGTTGACCGATGGCCCAAATAAGAAATCCCGGCTCTATCCGTTTGGAAGGCGCACCCTACGGTGCCGGTTCGGGCCGGGATCTATTCCACTGCTATTATCACTACAGCGACTTTTTGAGTGATGTCCATTTTTTCAGTTCCTTCATTCGGCGTTTCCGGTGGGATTGGTAGGCCTGGTAATTACGTCGGGTATGGTACTCCACCAAGATCAGAACGTAGCCCAGTTGACGTTTTGGTACCGGAAGACTGTGCTCAATGAGCAGGCGGGCTTGCGGCAAGGTTAGCGCGGGAGTTTTTTTTAAACTTGGTTTGCAGGCGCAGCAGGAACAGTTGCGCCAGGAACACCAGGCGCATGTGCCGATGCCAAGCGGTCCACGAGCGGTGTTCGTAGTGATCCAGTCCGAGTTCAGATTTGTTTTCCTCAAAACAGCGTTCAATGGGCCAGCGCGCGCCACTGACGCGCACCAGTTCGCGCATCGGGGTCGGCTGGGGAGCGTTGCTCAAGGCGTATTTGATTTGGCAGTTGGCATCGTTGCGCAACAGCAGCCAGCGTTCGCTTTCTGGCGTCCGTTCCGGGCTCAAATAGACTCGGATGCGCGCGAAGGCCGCCACCAGCGGCCCCTTTTCGCCTTCGGCTATTTTGTGAGTTTGCCAGTTCCAGAGCGGCTTGACTTGGAGCAATTCCTCTACCGCACAGCCTTTCTGCTCTAACTGCGGCCGGGCCGCGCACGCTTTGGGCCAGACTTTCCGGGTGCAGGCAATTTCCGCCAGGTAGTAGAAGTCTTTGGGCAGTTGTTCCAGGAACGACTCGTTATTGCCAAAGGAACAATCACAGGTGATCCAGTGACCGCCAAACTGTTGGGTTGCCAATAACGGCTGCAGCAGCCCCAGCGCCAGTTCCGGCTTGGTTTGGAAGGTCGTGTCCTCGGGAATATGACAGAGCCGGCGGCGCTGCTGGTAGGCGGGTTCAAACCAGCGCTGGGGCAAGTAAAGCCGGCTGTCCAAGAGCGCGTGCCCTTTGGCGCTGGCATAGCAAATGAAGACGCCCGACTGGCAATTGGCCGTCTTGCCCAGCGCCCCGCAATATTGCGGCGCCACTCCCACCGAAGCCGCTCCCTTCTTGGGAAACTCGCTCGCATCCAGGCTCCAGACTCCTTGCGGGTCGCTGAGCGTTTGGGCGCACAACTCCCAGTGCCGCGTTCGCATCCACGGCTCGTCCCACTGATAATTGCTCAGGAAACGCTGCAGATTACGCACCCGCTCCGGACCGTCCAACTTCAGCGCGATCGCCTCGACGTTCTTGCGTTCCGCATCGCTCAACAGGCCTTGTAGGTACAGTTCAAACAAGGCTGCCGGTTCGCTCCGCCCAAAGGTCCGTTCGAACAAGGCCGTGAACTCGTTGAGTTCCTGACCGACCGTTTCCAGATCTTCCAGGCTCAGTTCGCACTTGGGCGGGAGCTTGGGTTTCCAGGACGCTAAAATTCTTTTCATCCGCATTCTCTTGGTGAGGGATTGGCTTTCTTCATTCCCGCGCTGGGCCAAGAGAAACGTGCGGCTCAATAACGGCTGGCGCTCATCCCCGTGGATGAACTGCCTCAGCCTAGGTTCCATCACATAGACATACACCTCCTTGCTGTGGCCATGATGCACAAAGCGGCCCTGCCGCTTGGCAAAGCCGCGGGTCCAGCCGATCGCTTGCCAATTGGCCGCCCGATAGCTGGCCCCGCTGAAGCGTTGCCGGTCCACAAAGCTTTCCACCAGCCACACCGCCACCCCGTAGTGCCGCGGCCAATCGCGTTGCAATAAACGAAGATTTTCACTCAAGATCACCGACGCCAAATGCGGCACTTTTACCCAGGGCAATACCAGAAAACGCACCCCGTTGACCACATGGTCCAACCCGCGTCCCCGCTGGACCGCATTCCACCCCAGCAGCCGATCCCGACAACCCAGATCCCGCACCGCCGACTGCCATCCCAGCGCCCCCAAGAGTTCGCCCGCCCGCCCATACACCAGATACTTCAAGTTCGCCCCCACTAACGTCGGCGCGCCCAGATAATGATGCGCTGCCAGCAACTGACGCCACTCCCGCCGTTGTGCCGTGGTGCCCACCAACTCCCAACGCAGCGGCCGATACTGGCTCAACGCCCCGTCCACCATCCTCCCCGCAGGCAAGGCACCCGCCGCGTGAGGGCTTGGCACCGGAGCCCGTTGTGGCGCGGGCAACTCAATCCACCCTTGGCGCTCCAACTCGCTTAAGATCGCCAGCGCCGAGCGGACCTTCCATCGCCCGCTGCCAGCCCGCCACCGCCAATGCACACACAGATCTCGAGCCAAGCCGGAACGTCCGGCCTGAGGCTGTGCGGACTGCAGTTGCCGTACAATCTCCACGTCCGCAACCGTGATCGTGCGGCCACGAATTACCCGCGGTTCGATTATCTCCGGCCCAGCGCTGTTCAATTACGTCAGCCAAACTAACGCGCCTCCGCGCCGGGCGCAAGTGGCAAATGACGCTGTAGTGTTATTGCCCGATCAAGCTGCCAGTGCGAGCGGTTTCTTGCGCCAGTTTGCGAGCGGTGGTGCCTGGCGAGTCCCCCATCCGCGTCGCCTGCGAGCATGGCCCCATCCGCGGATGGATGCTATTCCCATGAAAACGAAAACGGGCATTTCCCAAGCATTCTCGGGAAACACCCGCCGACCGAGCATTCTCAGTCCCGCGCAAACCATGCATCCAACCGCAGATTTCTGCAAGCGGACAAAAAACGACCAGCTCGGCTACTCTTGCGAGAGAACCCCATGGGTTCTTGTCACCGGGGTGGAACCTTTAGATCGTTCACATCCGGCCCCACCCAACCTACGTGAACCGCTGACACATGACGTCAGGCTTCGGTTGAAGCAGAGCCAATGAAAACATCACAGGCCAGGCAAACGACAACAAGCAAGAAATGATGCCTTCCCAATCACCCCATCTTCCCATGTCCCTCTCCGCCGCTGGGAGAGAGGACCGGGGTGAGGTGGCTGCCGTATTCCGCACTCCGCACCCCGCATTCCGCACTTGATTGACCTATGCCCGCCAAACCCAACCCCCCCGCCAAGACCAAAGGCAAAACCGTCGCCACCCTCCGCCACGGCGACAAGCGCAAGAACCTGCCCACCGTCGAATACCAGTCCCTCATGCGCGAGGCGGAGAAATCCCCCATCCGCGTCGCCTACGAGCGCCGCAACCGCGACCTCGACCCCCAGTTCGTCTGGCGCGGCAAAGACGACGCGGATTGGTCCGACCTCGTTGTGCCCGCCCCGCCGCTCTACATCCAGGAAAAGGTCCACCCCAAGGTCCTCATTGACGACCTCCTCCGCCAGTCCAAGGCCCGCGCCCAGGCCACTGCGCCCCAGATTGATCTGTTCGCCGATTTCAACGGCCTGCCCGCCGACGCCCGCGCCACCGAGTTCTACCAGCACGACGCCAACTGGACCAACCGCATGATCCTGGGCGACAGCCTCCAGGTCATGGCCAGCCTCGCCGAGCGCGAGGGGCTGCGGGGCAAGGTCCAGTGCATCTACGTGGACCCGCCCTACGGCATCAAGTTCAACTCCAACTTCCAGTGGTCCACCACCAGCCGCGACGTGAAGGACGGCAACGCCGATCACATCACCCGCGAGCCCGAACAGGTCAAAGCCTTCCGCGACACTTGGCGCGACGGCATCCACTCTTACCTTACCTATCTCCGCGACCGCCTCACGGTCGCTCGGGACTTGCTGGCGGACTCAGGCTCCATCTTCGTCCAGATCGGGGATGAAAACGTCCACCGCGTCCGCGGGCTCATGGACGAGGTCTTTGGAGAAGACAACTTCATCGCCCAGATTTCAACCAAGACATCTGGTGGCTCTACGGGTGTCTACCTGTCCGGAGTGCTCGATCACGTTCTATGGTTTGCGAAGGATCATGAAAAAACTAAGTATCGCCCCCTGTTCGGCTCGAAGGAACTCGGCGAAGACGCGGCGGAGAAGTACAGCCGCATTCGCCTCGCGAACCTCGAACGGCGCAGCCTGACCAACGACGAACGTGCGCTTGAGGCAGAACTGCCAACCGGGGCTCGCGTGTATCGGCAAGACAACTTGACAAGCCAAAGCGTTGGTCGTGACAAGGGTGAGGGAGCCGCATCGTGGTTCCCGGTAAGGGTTGCGGGGCAGGAGGTTCGACCATCCATGAAGGTCCGCTGGAAAACCAACGAAACAGGGATGGAGCGACTCCTGCGTGCCGACAGAGTCGAACTCACAAGTAATACGTTGGCTTACGTCCGCTTTCTCGACGATTTCAGTGCTACCACAATTAACAATGCTTGGGTGGACATTGGAGGCATCCAAAGTCGTGCCGATCCGAAGGTGTATGTCGTCCAAACGCCGACGACGCTGATCTCACGATGCGTTCTGATGACGACTGACGCTGGCGACCTTGTGCTGGACCCGACCTGTGGTTCGGGCACCACCGCCTACGTTGCCGAGCAATGGGGCCGGCGCTGGATCACCATTGACACTTCCCGCGTCGCGCTGGCGCTCGCCCGCGCCCGTACCATGGGCGCGCGCTATCCCTACTACCTTCTTGCTGACAGTCGCGAGGGCCAGATCAAGGACGCCGAAGTTACGCGCACTGTTCCATCCCAGCAACCCACCCACGGCAACATTCGTCACGGCTTCGTTTACGAGCGCGTGCCGCACATCACCCTCCGATCCATCGCGAGCAACGCCGAGATAGACGTCATCTGGGACAAATGGCAGCAAACCCTCGAACCGCTGAAGGAAAGGATGAAGGAGCATGCGAGTTGGCAGGGGTGGGAGGAGTGGGAGATTCCCCGTGAAGCCGAGGCCGCCTGGCCGGCCTCGCTGAAAAAGCTGCACGCGCAGTGGTGGGAAGCCCGCATCGCCCGCCAGAAGGAGATTGACGCCTCCATCGCCGCCAAGGCTGAGTTTGAGCACCTCTACGACAAGCCGTACGATGACAAAAGCAAGGTGCGCGTGGCCGGCCCCTTCACCGTCGAGAGCATCTCCCCCCATCGTGTCCTCGCCGTCGGCGAGAACGACGAAGTAGTGGACGGCTGGAAGGTTTCCGAGGGCAAGGCCAAGACCGGTTTCGCCGGCACGCCGGAGTTTGCCTCCGTCATTCTGGAGAACCTCCGAATCGCCGGTGTGCAGCAGGCGCACAGAGAGGACCGCCTCACCTTCACCTCGCTCATTGGCTGGCCCGGCGAGTACATCTGCGCCGAAGGCCGCTACCTCGAAGGCAAGGGCGAAAACGCACCCCAGAAGCGCGCCGGCATCCTCATCGGCCCGGAGTTTGGCACCGTCTCCCGGCCCGACCTGGTCGCCACCGCCCGTGAAGCCGCAGACGCCAACTTCGATGTCCTCATCGCCTGCGCCTTCAATTATGACGCCCATTCCGCCGAGTTCGAGAAACTGGGCAAAATTCCCGTGCTCAAGGCGCGCATGAATCCCGACCTCCACATGGCCGGCGAATTGAAGAACACCGGTGCCGGCAACCTGTTCGTGGTCTTCGGCGAGCCGGATATTGACATCGAGCCGGCCGGGAAGGACCAGGTCCGCGTGCGCGTGAAGGGTGTGGACGTGTTCAAACCGCAAACCGGCGAGGTCGTCAGCGCTGGCCCGGAGGGCATCGCCTGCTGGTTTATTGACACGGATTACAACGAAGAAAGCTTCTTCGTCCGCCACGCCTACTTCCTCGGCGCGAACGATCCCTATCAGTCGCTCAAGACCACGCTCAAGGCCGAGATTGACCAGGAAGCCTGGGAATCCCTGCACAGCGCTGTTTCGCGCCCGTTCGCCAAGCCCTCGACGGGCCGCATCGCCGTCAAAGTCATCAACCACCTCGGCGACGAGGTGATGAAAGTCTTCCCCGTCACCGCTTGAGCCTCAGTTCCATAAGCCAAAGCGGTTGTGGCAGTCGGGGAGAGTCATGGGAGACTCACCGCACACTCGCCGTAGATAACATTTGGACTCCGAGGGGCGGCTCCAGCCTCCGAAGCGAAGGCAGAATGTAGAATGATGAATGCAGAAGATGATGGCGGATTCGCCCAAAGTCGGGGCGAAGCCACCCCAATGCGACATCAATGCGACATCAATGCCACCCCGAAGCGAATGATGAAGGCAGAAGGATGAAGTATGAAAGCCGGGCCAAAGCCGACGAAAGCCACGGCGGGGCGAAGGCAGAATGATGAATGATGAATGAAGAAGCAGAGAGCAAAGCCGGCGAAAGCCACCACCAAGCGAAAGCAGAAAGCGGTTCTTCGCTGTTCTCGCCGGAATGGGGGGCGCAGCCTCCCCAACAACTCGATCACACAGCGCCATAGCCCCCACCGGCGCCCCCCGTAGTGTAACACAGCGAATTGTTTCGTGGGGGCGGAGTCGAGACGGCAGCGAATTCGCTCGTGGAAGTAGGTCCGTGGACACGGAAGGATTCTGCACATCTCAAATGGCTCTCAATAGCGGACTTAGGTGGCTGCGGGCGACTTTTTGCTGTTTTCGGTGGAACGGGCGGAAGAGCGTCCCGGACTGCCCCCGAGGGCCACCCCGAGGCCACCCTGAGGCCATGTGGTAGCCAACCGGTAGGCACCCTGAGGCCACCCTGAGGCCACCCTCAGGCTACCCTGAGGCTACCCTGAGGCTACCCTGAGGCTCCCGGGACGGTCTGGTGCAGGGTGGGAGGAACCGGGGGCTGGAGGGGCGCATTCAAGTGGTAATTCCACGAACCAATCCGCCAAAGCGCGGACGCGGCCAAAGTAAGGCGCCGAGAAGGCGAGAAGCTATTGGTTAAGCCGGTTGGGCATGTGGCGCGGTCGTTTTGCGCCGGCGGAGGATACGGCCAGCCAGCGTGATTCCAGTGATTCCGACGCAGGCCCAGCCGAACCAGTCGCCGTGCTGGTGGTAAAAGGTCGGGGGGCGGTGTTCCCCGGGGGCGAGCAAGGGGATTTGGGTGGTCAGAAAGCCAGGACCATAGATGGTGCCGTGGTCGTCGCGGAAGACGTCGCGCAGGCGGCCATGGGCGTCCACCCAGCCGGTCAGGCCGTTGTTGGAGCAGCGGACGAGGGGGAGGCCGTTTTCGACGGCGCGGAACAGCGCAGCGGCGGCGTGCTGCCACTGGGCGGCGCTGTCGCCGAACCAACCGTTGTTGGTGAGGTTGACCAGGAAGTCGGTGTCGTCGTCAGCGGCTTCGCGGCAGGTGGCGGGGAAGGTGTCTTCGAAGCAGATCAAGGGGGAGGTTTTCACGTGCGGCCGGGTCAGGACGAAGGGGACGGGGCGCTCGCCGGGGGTGAAGCCGCCTTCGATGGGGGTGAACCATTTGATAAAGGGCAGCCAGCGCACGAGGGGGATATACTCGCCGAAGACAACGAGGTTGCGTTTGCGGTAGCGGGCGACGAATTCGCCGTCCGGGCTGACAAGGAAGCTGGCGTTGTAGTATTCGAAGTCGTCGGGGGGCGCGGGCGGTGCGGGGCGGCCAATATCGTCGGAACCGAGGATGAGCCAGACGCGGTGCTGGCGGACAAGGTTGGTGATGGCGGGATAGAGGTTGGTGTTCCAGCGGGCGAAGCTGGGGACGCCGGCTTCGGGCCAGACCAGCAAGTCGGTTCGGTTGGTCAGGGCCTGTTCGGAGAGGTGGATCAGCTCGTGGAAGCGGTCCAGGTCCCGGCTGGTGTCCCAGATCAGCGTTTGGGGAATGCTGGGCTGGATGAGGGCGACGTTCAGGGTGCGGGCGGGGGCGGCTTCCCGCGCCAATTGCCGGAAGCCGAAGTTGAAGAGGATGGCCAGAACCAGGGCCGGGAGAATGATTTCGCCGGCCCAGATCGAGCGCGTAGTCGGCCGCAACACGATCATCAGCCCGGCGGAGAGCAGCGATAGGGAAATCCAAACGATGAGGAACGACACGCCGTAGATGCCGGTGACGGAGGCAATCTGGATGAGGGGCGTCATTTGATACTGGGACGTGCCCAGCAGATTCCAGGGAAAGCCGGTAAAGAGGCGGGCTACGAGCATTTCGAGCGCGACCCAAAGGGCGGCGCCGGAGATGGCCCAAAGGGTGCGCCGGGCCCAGCTCCGGGCCAGAAGACCGTCGAGGTTTGCCAGCCAGACCCAGGTGGCGGGATAGAGGGCGAGGTACGCGCTTAACGAGAGCCAGCCGGCGGCCGGGCCGAGCGGGAACGAATGCCAGCGGTAGGGAATCAAGAGCAGCCAGTAGAGGGAGGCAAGGTAATAGGCCAGGCCAGCGACGTAGCCGATGCGAAAGCTTTCCCAGCCGCTTTTGCCCAGGGCAGCCACAAGCATCAGCGCGGGGGCAATCCAGGCCAGCCCGGCGAGGCCGATCTTGGGCAAGGCGGCGGCCAGCAGAAGTCCTGCGAGAGTCGCCGCGAGGTAACGGCTACGCATGATTGGGCTGGCCCAGAAGTTTCTCACCTGCCCCAGCTTGCCAATAAAGTAGCGAAAGGCAAGTTTGGGAATCTGGAGTGGTGAGGTGGTTGGGTGATGGAGTATCGGAGTGGGCGCATTCTGACACTGCCGCCGCGGACCATGGCAGGCTGCGTAAGGTAGGGCGCGTCCGTCCCGGCGCGCCGGGTGTAACGGTGAAGCCGGCCAAACTGGGGTAGTTTCTCTGCAAACACGGCGCGCCGGGACGGACGCGCCTTACCTTGGCTGGAATTGCCGCTCGTCAAAGGAGCGATTTGCCGTGATAATAGCTTGTGGCGTTCTTGAGGAACACAAAGCTTGTTGAAGAGGTGCACGCGTTTTTCCAGCGGCATTGGCAACGGGCGCTGCGGATTCGCGAGCGGCTTCGCTTCAGCGAGGAGGCGTTTCACCTGCTGCTGGCCGGGTGCGTGGGGGTGATCGGCGGGCTGGTGAACATCCTCTTCTATTACGCGACGGAGGCGGTGGGGATGCTGTTTCTGCCCCAGCCGGGCGAACTGGTGGAGGTGGCGGAGAAGATGGTCCCGTGGCAGCGGGTGGTGACGCCAACGCTGGGCGGCTTGTGCGCAGGGCTGGTGCTTTATTGGGGCTTGCGGATGGCGGGGCCGCTGCGTTCGAGCAATTTGCTGGAAGTGGTCGTGGCGGGCGATGGGCGGTTGCCGTTTCGCAGCGGCGTTGTGAAGTTCCTGTCGGCGCTGGTGACGATCGGGTCGGGGGGATCGATCGGGCGGGAGGGGGGCATTGTGCAACTGGCGGCGACGCTGGCGTCGAAATGGGGCCAGGTGGCGAAGTGGCACCCGTATCGGCTGCGGCTGCTGGTGGGGTGCGGGGCGGCCTCAGGGATAGCGGCAGCGTATAATGCGCCGATTTCCGGGGCGGTGTTTGCGGCGCTGATTGTGCTGGGGAACTTCTCGATGAGCCTGTTTGCGCCGTTGGTGTTCGCGTCGGTGGTGGCGACGATGGTGTCGCGGAGTTTCTTCGGCATCCGGCCCTGGTACACGGTGCCGCCCTTCGAGTTTACGAGCCTGACGCAACTGCCGTGGTTTGTATGCCTGGGGGTGGTGAGCGGCGCGGTGGGAGCGCTGTTCATGAAGCTGCTGAATCAGGCGGAAGCGGCGTTCAAGAAGGTGCAGGCGCCAATCTACATCCGGCTGGCGCTGGGCGGGCTGGCGGTGGGGCTGATCGCGGTCTGGTATCCCGGGGTGTGGGGCAACGGCTACGTGATCACAAACCGCATTTTGCAGGGGGAGTACGGGGCGCCGGCGTTCTCCGCCAAGGACATTGCGAACCTGGAATGGTTTGCCAATAAGTTGAAGCGGCCGGCCCCGGAGGATGAAGTCTCGAAGTATCTCGCCGCGCAGCTCGCGCCGGCCACCGTGAACCTGTTGTCGAATTATACCGGCAACGTGGACGCGACGCTGCAACAGGCGCTGGCGGCCGATCTGAATCGCGTCATTCGGAACGGGCCGCTCTATGAAGCGCAGCGATTCACAAACGCCACGTTGACGGCCAAGACGACGCGGTTGCTGACACGCAAGCCGCAAGGACTGGACCTGGTGCGGCTGAATCGTAAGCTGCTGCTGGAGGTGTATCCGTTGGAGATGTCCCGGACGCACTGGCGCGAGGCGGCGGCGGCGGGTTTGGTGTTGCTGGCAGGACTGGTGGTGGCGAAGCTGGTGGCGACGCTGGCGACGGTGGGGTCTGGCGCGGTGGGCGGGGTGTTCACGCCTACGCTGTTCTTGGGCGCGGGGCTAGGGGCGACGTTTGCCTTGACCCTGCAA
>Ga0224558_1003301_pt1 | contig 13603 bp, 12 predicted proteins | sample 714S32024metaG_FD_180682 | JGI IMG/M metagenome (GOLD analysis project Ga0224558, IMG submission 180682) | Peat soil microbial communities from Stordalen Mire, Sweden - 717 S3 20-24 | ecosystem: Environmental > Terrestrial > Soil > Wetlands > Peat | place: Sweden: Norrbotten County, Stordalen... | reverse complement strand
AGTTGGATCAAGAAATTGGACCAAATGAATACTTAATTTAACTATCTGCTTTTTATGGGATTTGAGCCCAGATAAAATAGGAAGGATAAAAAGAAGTGAAGTATTTTATCAATCATTAACATAATTCACTATACTACCTATGTTGTCAAATGACAACCAAATTCACCAGTGCTGATGCCCCTCCCAATGATACCCGAAAATATCGGCACAATCAGCCAGACCCGCTTCAAGAAAGCGTGTTCCATGTAGGGGCGGTTCAAATGGGTTATTTCAAATATCCAGTAATGAGTAAAGCGCCTGGGTGCAGCTCAGACCTTAACACCTACCTCCGCGGTTGGATTGGCTATTTCCGCCTGGTGGACACCCCGAGCGTACTGCAATTACTTGATGAGTGGCTTCGCAGGAGTCTCCGGATGTGTCTGTTAAAGCAGTGGAAGAAGTCCAAGACCAAGCGGCGCAACCTGGTCGCCCAAGGAATCCCCGTAGATTGGACGTCGCTCATCAGTGGTTCCCGCAAGGGATGGCGCTTGGCGAACACTCCCCAGGTAAACAAAGCCCTCGGGTTTGCCTACTGGCAAAACCAAGGGCTGTTCAGCTTGCTTGAAATGTACCGCAACCTTCGTGGTGCTTCGTGAACCGCCGTATACCGAACGGTATACTTGCTTTTGGGAAATAGTGTAACAAAAATGGTATTAGGCTTGTTGTCGTTCGTGTGTAAAGCATTCGGTTTTAAAGTTGAAAATCCGATTCGGCACATCTATATTGACAAGTAATTAGCACAAAACAAGCAGATTTTCACCTGCTGGTTTTTCTTTGCTATCAAGGATTACGGCTAATATGCCGCTCTATTCTTTCCTCCTTATATGACCGTAACGTTTGACAAATCGACGACCCATAGGCCTTTAAGCGCAGCATAGGTCAGCTTATCCATCGTCGCGCCGTCAAAGCAGACGGTTTTGAAGGCAAGGTAAGATTTGTTTGTCACGGAAAAAGGTAGAATGAATGACACGTTCTTGAGTGTCGCTCCCCGAAACGAAACGTCGTTCAGTGTAGACTTGTCAAACTTGACTCCGATGAAGACCTGCCCGTCAAAACAAATCCCTCGCAGATCGGAATATTTGAAATCAACGCCGTTAAAGATACAGTTCTCAAAAGTTGCTTCTCTAAGGTCGGTCTTGTTCAGCTCGACATCGGTCAGTTTTATATCTATGAATTTCGCGCCTTTCAGGCCCGACGTGCTCAGGGTGGTGCGTACAAGGACGGATTTGCGGAAGCTCGCATCCGCAAGGTCAGTGACGGAAAAGTTGCAGTCTGTCAGATTTGCGCCGTCAAAATTGGCTTCACGCATATCGCTGGTCTCAAACGAGCTACTGGTCAAATCGGCGCCAGCAAAGTCGGCTCCGCGCAACGGGCTCGCTTTGAATTTTCCTTTGTGTAAAATAACGCCCGCGAAGTCACTCTCTTGCAGATTGATCGCACAGAGGTTTATCCGCACCTGCCGCTCCAGCGAGCGGGAGAGGTTGGCGACCTCCTGCGCCGTTTGCTCGATGTCGCCAATGCTGTCAATGGTCATCTGAAAAGCCGTTTCATCGTCCTTGCCTTGGGCTTTGAGTTCACGGAACCGCTCCTGCAAATCGGAGAGAAGGTCAGCCTTTAGTTCGCTAACGCTTTTTGTCCTATCATATGGCGCAAATACCTCGTTTAAATAGATCGTCAATTTCTCATTCATAACATCAAATCTCCTTTACAATAAGTTCTCAAGCACGCGCTTTGCGAACTCCCAATTGCTTTTGTTGCGGGCGTAAGTAGCCTTACCCTTTTCGGTAATCTTAAAATACTTACGCCGTCCGCCCTGAGATTCATCGCCCCAATACCACTCGATATCACCGTCTACCTCAAGCCGCCGGACGCTGGAGTACATCGTGGCTTCCTTTAATTCATACTCGTCGCCCGAGCGCTCGGCAATCAGCTTGACAATCTCGTAGCCGTAGCAATCAGCTTCGGATAAGAGCCGTAAAATCATCGTATCGGTATGACCACGCAGCAGGTCGGATGTGATTTTGTTATCGCTCATGTAATCACCTCCACATTTGCACTATACAACATATTACCATTACAGTCAATGTAATATTTTAATTAAAATACTTTGATTGAAAAAGTTTGGGAAGAAATGACGATGGCATTGGCGGTTAAATGGTAACCAAATTGGCGACAGATTGAATGATGGAATAGCTTTATTCCACCTGTAGAAAGAATGTCTGAGAAAATCCAAACGTTTGGATTTTCTTCGTCACGATTACGTTACGGCCAGAAGAGACAGAGGCGACAGCTTCGAGGACATCCAGAAAGCTCTGGATCATGAAGTCGTCGCAACAACCCAGGGGTACGATCATGAGCATTACGAGAGAATGAAAAAGGCGGCATTGGATATGGAGTGCCACCACCATTTCCCCAAAGCCGCCAGCTAAAAAGTTCAAAGTGTCCACTTTGTGTCCACTTTCCATTGGTTTCCATTTGATGGTTTTCTTTGAACCATGAAACCCTTGTGCTGCAAGGAATATTTGGTGAGCCATCGCGGGCTCGAACCGCGGACACCCTGATTAAAAGTCAGGTGCTCTGCCAACTGAGCTAATGGCTCATCATATCACACGCTTATGTTACAATACGTTTGTGCCTGCTGTCAACAACCTGCGCCCTGGCGAAGTGCTGCCTGTCAGCGAAATCACGCCTGGCATACTTCCATATAATTCCACATACCTGCGAAACGGCAACGCAGCCCTCGCCTTCGTATTATATGCGGTTCCGGTGCCGGAATTTATCGCTTATGCATCTGTCGGGAAAGCTCCTGCAGCATGATGGTCTGCTCCCGGTCAGGCCCCACGGAAATGGCCGTCACCGGCAGCCCCGCCACCTCACTGATCCGCTCGATGAAGCGACGGGCGGCTGCAGGCAGGTCCTCGTAGCGCCGGATACCGGATGTGTCCTGCTGCCAGCCCTCCAGGTCCTCGTAGACCGGCTCACAGGCCTGCAGCAGCCGTTGACTGGCAGGGAACTCCCTGATCGTGCCGCCGCTGCAATTATAGGCATTACACAGCCTGATGGCAGGGAAAGAATCCAGAACATCGAGCTTGGTGATGAGCAATCCATCGAGACCGTTGACCCTTGTCGCATAGCGGAGCATCACCAGATCAATCCAGCCGCAGCGGCGTGCCCGGCCGGTGGTGGTGCCGAATTCCCGGCCGCGTTTGCGGATCTTCTCGCCATCAGGGCCATTCAACTCCGTGGGAAAGTTCCCTTCCCCGACCCGTGTCAGGTAGGCCTTGCACACCCCCAGCACCAAGTTGACGGCAGCCGGGCCGACGCCTGCTCCGATGCAGGCCCCTCCGGCGGTAGGGCTGGAGGAGGTGACGAAGGGGTAGGTGCCGTGGTCAATGTCCAGCATCGTCCCTTGGGCGCCCTCAAACAGGATGTGCTTGCCCTCGGCGGCTAACTCGGCCAGCACCAGGGAGGTATCCGTCAGGAAGGGCCGCATTCGCTCAGCGTAGCGCCGCATCCAGTCGATGACCTGCTCCGGCTCATCGCCTTCCCTGCCATAGAGCTGCTTCAGGACACGGTTCTTCTCCAGCGCCATGGTCTCCAGCCGCTTCTCCCAGCCTGGTTCCAGCAGTTCGCCGGTGCGGAAGCCCAGCCGGGCGATCTTGTCGGTGTAGGCGGGGCCGATGCCCCGCTTGGTGGTGCCGATATGCCCTGTGCCCCGGTAATTCTCCTCGGCCTCGTCCAGCCGAACGTGGTAGGGCAGTAGCAGATGCGCCCGGTCGCTGATATGGAGGCGCGCCAGTTTCAACCCCTGATTCAGCAGATCGTCCAGTTCCCGGAACAGGACCTCCGGGTCGATGACCAATCCGTTGCCGATAACGCAGACTTTTTCCGGATAGAAGATTCCGGACGGGATGATGTGCAGGCGAAACTCATGCCCCCCGATCACCACGGTGTGGCCAGCGTTGTTGCCGCCCTGGTAGCGGACGACGCAGTCAGTCCGGCTCGCCAGGTAGTCGGTCATCTTGCCCTTACCCTCGTCGCCAAACTGCGCACCCACGATCACAATACCAGGCATTGCCCGATCCCCCCAAATTCATGCCAAAGCATGTTCCAAATCTATTTATAGCAGATCAGCGCTACAATTTCTTGATCATCTACAATGAATGCAGAATACAACGACCAGGCGCATACCGCCTGCAGCCGGCCATGCTACCTGCCGGTGCCGGTATAGCGCGCCGTGGCAGGCGATCGCCCGACAATGGCCCGGGCTACCACCACCCCGCTCAGGGACGCCTGGGCAAGGCCGCGGGTAATCCCGGCGCCGTCCCCGGCCACGAACAGGTTGTGAATTCCCGTCTCCAAATCATCGGAGACATCCAGCCGGGAGGAGTAGAACTTCACCTCCACCCCGTAAAGCAGGGTGTGCCTGGAGTAAACCCCGGGGGCCACCTGATCGATGGCCTTCAACGTTTCCAGTATTGCGGTAAAATGACGGTATGGCAACACCAGCGACAGGTCGCCCGGAGTCGCCTCCTGCAGGGTGGGAACCACCAGACCCTTGGTAATCCGGTCTTTCGTCGAGCGGTGTCCGGAGATCAAATCCCCCAGCCTCTGGACAATGATCCCGCCCCCCAGCATGTTGGCCAGGCTGGCGATGTACTTGCCGTACGTGATCGGCTCCTTGAACGGCTCCGTAAAGCTCTTGCTCACCAGCAAGGCGAAGTTGGTGTATTCGGTCTTAGCCTTCGCATGGCTGTGGCCGTTCACAGTGATGATACCGTCGGTGTTCTCCATCACCACTTCCCCATGGGGGTTCATGCAGAAGGTGCGCACCGTGTCCTCGAAGGTCGGGGTGCTGTAGACGAACTTCGCCTCATAGGTCAGGCTGGTGATCGGTTCCATGACCACCGCCGGCAATTCGATCCGCAGGCCGACATCCACAGGGTTTATTCGCATCGCCAAGCCTAGCCTGCCGGCCTCAAGCGCCATCCATTCGGAGCCATGACGGCCTGGAGCGCAGACCACGAACTCTGCCCCGATCTTCTCGCCGTCCTCGGTGACCACGCCGATCGCCGCTCCCTCTCTGATGAGCAGGGAAGCAACCGGGGTCTTGGTCCTAATCTCCACCCCCCGCTCCAGCAGGTAGTCCTGCATCTGCTGCAGGATCTGCTGAGTCCTGCCGGTACCCAGGTGGCGGATCGGGGCCGGAACCAGCTTCAGGCCGGCCAGGGCCGCCCGCCGCTGCAGGCCTAAGATCTCGTCCTGGCGATCGAGGCCATAGACCTCCTGTGGAGCACCGAATTGTAGGTAGACCTGGTGCACGTAGTCGATACCAGAGACAAACTGCCCATGTTCCAGGTGTTGTCCGAGCAGTCCCCCCACTTCGGTGGAAAGGGCCAACTTCCCGTCGCTGAAGGCCCCCGCTCCGCCCCAGCCGGAGACAATGGCGCAGGAGGAGCAGTTGAAGCAGGGTGCCTGCTTCTCCTGGGATGGACAGCGGCGCTCCTTGATGTCACGACCCTTCTCCAGCATCAGCAACTTCAGATCGGGATGCTTCCAGGTCAATTCCAGGGCACAGAAGATCGCCGCCGGGCCGGCCCCTACAAGTATGACATCATAACCAGCCAGTATTGCCACCCCTTTCACGCCATGCCAGAAAATAAAAAAAGCTCGTTTCTAACCACAGATGACTACCCGCTCTAATGCCCCCGCTTCCCCGAAGCGGTGGGATAAGAGCGGCTACGCCCCTAGTTAACTGGCTCTAAGCTTCAGTGGGGGAAAAGCAATCACCCACTGAAGCCAAGACCCAGTTGAACCAGTTGGTACTGGCCATGGCTGTTGATGACTGTTTTTTTGACAGTCTGCCAGGTAAGATCCTAACAAATCCAGTATTCCCTGTCAAGTAATACCAAGGTGGCAAGGCGGCGGGATGTGGCCGATAGAGGCAGCCGGCCACAGGTTATGGCGGGCATAGTTAGGAATCACCAAAGGGTGCATCCGTCTCCTCTCCGAAATCCGGGGGTTCAGACTCCTCAAAGTTCAGAAATTTGGTGTACGACTCCAGAAAGGCCAACTTCTTTTCGCCGGTGGGGCCATTCCGGTGTTTGGCCACGATGATGTCCGCCACCCGCTTCAATTTCGGGTCTTCAAAGTAGATGAACATTACCAGGTCGGCATCCTGCTCCAGGCTGCCGCTATCTCTCAGGTCCGACAACTGCGGTTTTCTGTCACTGCGCTGCTCCACCGCCCGGCTGAGCTGCGACAGGGCCAACACGGGGATGTCCAGTTCCCGGGCCAGAGATTTCAGGAAGCGAGAGATTTCGGAGATCTCCTGAACCCGGTTCTCCGCCCGCTTGCCGAGTTGCATGAGTTGCAGGTAGTCGACCACGATCAACCCCACGTTGCGCTCCGCCCGCAGCCGGCGCGCCTTGCTGCGCATCTCGAAGGGGGAGATGCTGGGAGTGTCGTCCACGAAGACCGGAGCATCCGCAAGGCCCGCAGCCGCCTTGGCCAACCGCGGCCACTCATCATCTTTTACAAAGCCCCTGCGCAGGCTGGTCTGGCTGACCCGGGCCTCGGAGCACAGCAGACGCTGGGCCACCTGGTCGCTGGACATCTCCAGGCTGAAGACCAACACCGGGACCGGCATGATTTTACTCAGGGCGGCGTTCCGGGCAATGTTCAAGGCAAGGGAGGTCTTTCCCATGGACGGCCGGGCCGCCAGCAGGATCAGGTCGCTCGGCTGCAGGCCGCAAGTCAACTCGTCCAGGTCTTTGTAACCGGTGGCCAGGCCGGTAACCCCGCTGCCCCGGTTCTGGTACAGCCTTTCGATCCTCTCCAGGGCTTCATGGAGCAATTCTCTCAGGGAGCGGTAACTGCGGCCCTGGCGTCGGGTGCTCAGTTCCAGCACCATCCGCTCCGCCTCGCCCAGCAGCTGTTCGCCCTCTACTGCCTCGTCGTAACCTTTGGCAGCCAGTTGAGAGCAGGTGCTGATGATAGAGCGCAGCAGTCCCTTCTCGGCCACGATTCGGGCGTAATAGCCGATGTTGACCGCGGAGGGCACCGCGCCGGCCAGGGAGGCCAGGTAGCCGGCACCCCCCACCTTATCAAGTAGGCCCTGCTGGAGCAGGGCCTCGGTCACGGTGACCAGGTCTATGGGGCAGCCGACTTCGGCCATTTTGAACAGGACGCGATAGAGGTCCCGGTGACCCGCCACGTAAAAATCCTCGGGCTTGATGATCTCGTTGGCCGTGGCAAAGGTGTCCGGGGCAAGCAGGATGGCGCCCAGAACAGCCTGTTCTGCCGCCTGGTTGTATGGTGGCAGGCGATCCTGAAGTTCCACGGAGGTATCCTTTCTACTATATCTACCGCTCGGAGCGGATTCCCTTTCTCGATGTTGGATGTTCGATGCGCAATTATCTTCGAAGCTCGATGTTCAATTGGCCTTTCCTGACGTGCAGGCGGCTCACCCCACCGCGCCTGGTGCCACGCCCGCAAGCGGCGGTGCCGGGTCCGGTCATGCTCTAACCTCGAACCTCGAGAGGGGGGTCCATCAGGATGTGCGGTAGGGCATCCGCAATCTCCCTGATGCCGACGATCTCCACGCCCCAGAGTTCACCCGGCAACTCCCGGGTGTTCTCTTCGGGGATCAGCACTTTCCGCACACCGATGCTGCGCGCCCCGTAGATCTTCTCCGGAACGCTGCCCACCGCCCGGACGCGCCCCTGGATGGTGAGTTCGCCGGTGATAGCCACATCCTGGCGTAGCGACACTCCCTCGATGGCGCTGTATAGGGCGAGCATGATCGCCGCCCCGGCTGAGGGGCCCTCCACCTTGCCGCCGCCGATCAGGTTCACATGCAGGTCAAAATCCGAGGCGTCCTTGCCGGTCACCTTACGCAGCACCGCCAGGGCGTTGAAGACCGAGTCCTTGGCCATAGTACCGGCGGCGTCGTTGAAGCGTAGCGTCCCCTGGTGGGCCTCCCGGGCCGGGAAGGCGATCGCCTCGATTTCCAGGATGGTGCCCAGGAAACCGGAAACGGCCAGTCCGAACACCTTGCCGATCTCGCCCCTGGACTCGGCCCGCTGGGTGACAAAAGGTACCAGCCGGCTAACCTGGAGCACCTCTTTCAGGTCCTCCATGGCAACCCGGTGGCTGCTGCGACGCCCCTCGGGCGGAGTGCCACCGTGCCGGTAGAGCATCATGGCGTAGGCGTCCACCAGGATGCTGGTGGCCTTTCGGGCCTCCACCGTATAGTCACTGATAGCCTCGGCCACCCCGGCACCCAGCCGTACCCCCAGCTTACGGGCGGCCTGGCGCACTACCTGCTGGATGTCCCAGGGAGTCAGACAGTCGAAATAGATCTCGGCGCAACGGGACCTGACGGCCGGGTTGATCTGCTCCGGATCGCGGGTAGTCGCCCCGATCAGGACAAAGTCCGCCGGCGCCCCATCCTCGAAGAGCTCCTTGATATATTGGGGTATCTGCGGGTCGTGGGGGTCATAATATGATGAGTCAAAGGTGACCTTCTTGTCTTCGAGCACCTTGAGCAGCTTGTTCTGCATGATCGGGTCCAGGTCGCCGATCTCGTCGATGAACAGGATCCCGCCGTGGGCGTTGGTCACCAGGCCGAGCTTCGGTTCCGGAACGCCGCTCTCTGCCAGGTCGCGCCGGGCGCCCTGGTAGATCGGGTCGTGTACCGATCCCAGAAGTGGGTTGGTAGCTTCCCGGGGATCCCAGCGCAGGGTCGACCCGTCCACCTCGATGAAGGGCGCATCAGGACGAAAGGTGCCGGTTCCCAAAGCCTGCACGCTCTTCAGGGCGATGCGGGCGGCCGATGTCTTGCCGACTCCCGGTGGCCCATAGAGCAGTATATGCTGTGGGTATGGCGCCGCCAAACGGGCCATCAGTACCCGGACCGCCCGATCCTGGCCGATGATCTCCTCTGGACTGCCGGGCCGCAGCATCTCCGCCACCGAGGCGTTGAGCCGCACCGCCTTCATTTTCTCTAAAATGGCCAGTTTCTTCAAGGTGGCGGCGCTTTCAGGCCCTCCCCTCTCCTTGAGGACCTGGGCCTTCATATCCTTTAAATACTGGTCCTGGCGCTCCTGAATCTTCTCGGCGATCTTCTTCTCCAGATCGTCTTCCACCACCCGGCGGGCCACCATCTGGGCCAGGGCGTCTTCAATGCCCTTTAGCACGCCCTGGATCTGCCGGGCCACTGGCTTTTTTTCCAGGGTAGGGTCGCCGTGAACCAGCTTCTGCAGTGCCAGCACCTGCTCCGGCAGGTCGGAGGACTGCATCGCCTCCAGCACACCCAGCTTGCTCGCTCTCAGCACCAGCCGCTCGGAGCCGTAGATCTCGCCCAGGATCGAATAGAGGGCGGCTACCCGCCCCTTGAGCTTTATGTTTGCGGACGGACCTTTTTTGGAGCCTTCTTTAGAATCTTCTTCAGGAAATTCTTTAAGCTTGCATGCCAGTGGACATTTCCGGTTTGCTCCCGCCATTCTCCAGCTCCCCCTTTAAAACAGCTTGAATCAGTACTTCGTCGCCGGCGGGCCTGATGCCGCGGTTATACACCCACCACCGTCACCGTGATCGGTACTGCCAGGCCCGGGTGCAGCCTTACAGTCACCGGGAAGGTGCCCAGGGTCTTGATCGGCTCCGGCAGTTCGAGCTTGCGTTTGTCAAAGGTCTTGCCCAGCGCCCGTTCCAACTCCAGGGCAATATCCTTGTTGGTGACGGCACCGTACAGTCTGCCTGACTCTCCGGTACGGGCGGCAACGGTCACAGCGAGGCCATGCAGACGAGCAGCCAAACTCTCCGCGTCCTGCTGGAGCCGGGCCTCCTTTTTCAGGCGCCCATCCTGGATCAGGATGGCCTCCCTCAGCTTGCCCTCTGTAACGGGAACTGCCAGCCCCTTGGGGAGCAAGAAGTTGCGGGCATAGCCCTCAGCCACGTTTACAGTCTCTCCTTTTTTCCCCAAGCCCTTGACGTCTTCCCGCAAAATCACCTTCATGGACTTCATGCCCTCTCCTCCTGCTCGTTCGATAGGGTATCCAACAACCCCAACAACTGCCGGCGCACTTCCTGCAAGTCAGCCCCCGCCAACTGCGCTCCGGCTACGGTGAAGTGCCCGCCGCCGCCGATCTGCTCCATGATTCGCTGGACATTCACCAGTCCCCGGGACCGGGCGCTGATGCCCACTCCTTCTCTGGTTGGATACAGGGCGAAGGATGCTTCTACCTGGTCCACTTCCAGCAGTGTATCCGCCGCCCGGGAGGCGGCTATCTGGGCCTCCGGGAACACCTGCTCGTCCATGGTCAGGGCAAACCGTCCGTGGACGATCTCCACGCTCTGCATCAAGTGAGCCCGGTAGAGCATTACCTCCATGCTGTCGGTAAACAGGCTCTGGATCACGGCCGGATCGGCCCCGGCTTCCCGAAGCCAGGCCGCGTTCCGGAAGGTGTTGGCGCTGGTGGCAAAACTGAACTTCTTGGTATCGACGATCAGTCCGGCCAGCAGTGCTGTTGCCGCCAGCGGAGAGATGCCGACATGTCCGGGCAGGTAGCGGACCAGTTCGGCAGCCAGTTCCGAGGCGGAAGAGGCCGATGGCACCAAGTAAATGATATTGGCCCGTTCCAGGAACTCCTCGCTGCGCCGGTGATGGTCGATCACCCCGATATAGCCGGCCCGGCTGAGCAGCGGCTGGTAGGCCACCAAGCTCGGGCGGTGGACGTCCACTAACAACAGCAGGGTCTGGGATGATACGCTGCTGGCAATTTCCTTTCCATTCCCCAGCAGTTCGGGCTCGCGCTGGGCGATCACGTCCAGCAACCGTTCCACAGCGCCACCCGGATGATCCACGACGATGTGCACTTTCTTGCCGTAGTGCCTGGCCGCCTCGGCCATGGCGAAGGCCGCTCCCAGCACGTCGAAATCAATGCCCCTGTGGCCCATGATCACCACGTTGTTGCAAAGCTCAAACAGCCGGTGCAGTTCTGTGGCGGTAACCCTGTACCGGACCTGGCTCCGCTTGCCCACGGCTTCGGTGCGCCCGCCGTAAAACCAGGTATGCTCCGGGCTCTTGACCACCACCTGGTCGCCACCCCGCTCGAGGGCCAGGTCGAGGGCTTCCTGGGCGAGCCGCCCCAGCAGGGCCGGATCCTTCTCACCGCCCCCCTTTCCGACACCGACGCTTAGGGTGACGGGCAGGTGGCTACCGGCGCTCACCTGGCGGATCTGGTCGATGACCGGAAAACTGGTTTCCTCAAGCCTGTCCAACTCTTCCGCAGGGATCAGGACCAGGTAACGGTCCCGCCCGTCCTTGCGCAAGTAAGCCTTCAACCCGGCCGCCCACTCCCGCAGGTACTTGTCCACGGCTGCCACCAGCAACGGGCGCTTCTCATCGGACAGACCCTGAAAAACCTCGTCGTAGTCATCCACCTGCAACAGGGACAGGGTGAGCCGGGCGCTGTCCGGCACCGCGCCGTGCGGGTGCCCGCTTGCGGGCGCGGAGACAGCACCGCCGCTTGGTGCCGGGAGTCCGGCTTCAATGTCAGTCCTGATCTCCTCAGCCACGGCTTCCCCTTCCTTCTGGTCAAAATAGGCCAGACCGCCCATCCCCAGCAAGGCGATGAAGATGGCGAACAGGCCCAGGTTCAGGTTCTTGGTCAGCCCCAGCGACAGGGAGTTCAATGCGATCAGGACACCCAGCCCGATGAACAGCATCCGCTTATACTTCCGGTAGAAGGTTGAGCCCACACCATCCCCTGCTTTCATCCGCTTTTTATATAGGAAACCCGGCTCGCGCAGAGCCTGCGAAGGCTTCAACTGGGTCTTGGCTTCAGTGGGGGATTGCTTTTCCCCCACTGAAGCTTAGAGCCAGTTAACTAGGGGCGTAGCCGCTCTTATCCCACCGCTTCATAGAAGCGGGGGCATTAGAGCGGGTAGCCATCGTGATTGCTTTTCCCCCACTGAAGCTTAGAGCCAGTTAACTAGGGGCGTAGCCGCTCTTATCCCACCGCTTCGGGGAAGCGGGGGCATTAGAGCGGGTAGCCATCGTGATTGCTTTTCCCCCACTGAAGCTTAGAGCCAGTTAACTAGGGGCGTAGCCGCTCTTATCCCACCGCTTCGGAAAAGCGGGGGCATTAGAGCGGGTAGCCATCTGTGGTAAGCACATATAAGTACAAAGGCTTTATTTCGGCAAATTTTAATGTGATTCCTGCAAAACCAGAACTCTTTTCACTGGTATTTTGGTTCCGACCTAAGGAGAATATTCCTTGGCATCCGTCGATTTAAAGCCTTTTCCGGTTGTCCTCTCCACAGGTGGGGCAGGCAGGGCTCCCGGGCAAAAACAAAGGGGGGTGCTTCCCCCCTGAAATAGGCACAAAACTTTTTGGACCGCGCTCCGTGCCCGGTGCCCGGACTACTGTAAGGCATCCAAGGCATTCATCACTGGCACAACTCGGCGAAGCCACCAATCGTTCAGTGTGGGGTCTACTCCACCGTGAAGGGCAACAGCGCCACGTTGCGCGCCCTCTTGATAGCCACCGTCAACTGGCGCTGGTGAAAGGCACAGTTGCCGGAGATCCGCCGGGGCAGGATCTTGCCCCGCTCGGTAACGTACTTGCGCAGCTTGTAGACATCCTTGTAATCGATCGCGGCCCCCTGGCCGGAACGGTCCACACAGAAACTGCATACCTTCTTTTTTCGCTTGCCGCGTTCTCGTCTCAAGTTTCCACCTGGCCCTTTCGATGTTCGAGAAGGCCGGGCATGACACCTCCTGTTTTTTAAACTTCCAAGGCCGAAGCCTGCTAATCTTGTTTTAGAATAGGGTTGTGCTTCAGACGGCCCCTGGTTCAGCCTGGAAGCGTCTTTAGTACAGGCGTACCGGCAGCCCGCCTCTTAACCACGGCGATAGTGCCCGGGGTTAGGGCAAGCGCCGCCAATCAGAACGGGGGCTCCTCGCTGCCAAATCCATCATCGCCGAAATCGCCGGGCGGAAAATCATTGCCCGCATCGACCGCCGGTCCTCCCGGCACAGCTCCGGCACCCTCACCGGGTGCTCTCTGGGCGCGGTCGAGAAACCTGACGTTCTCTGCCACCACTTCCGCAGAGGTACGGCTCTGCCCTTCCTTGTCCTGGTATTTGCTGATCTGCAGGCGTCCGTCTATCGCCACCAGGCGGCCCTTACTGAGATAGTTGGAACAAGTTTCGGCCTGCTTCCCCCAGACAACGATCCGGATGAAATCCGCCTCTCGCTCACCCTGGCTGTTAGGACGCTGCCGGTCTACAGCGATGGTAAAATTGGCCACCGCTGTTCCCGTAGATGTAAAGCGCAACTCCGGCTCCCTGGTCAATCTTCCGATCAACACAATCCTGTTCAGCACAGTTTCGCCCTCCCTGCGGAAACAGATGTCGGATGACGGTGACTTCTTCTCCTCCGCATCCAGGCCCTGAAGAATGCGGAGTACACGACCTCGTCATCAAGCGGCGTCTTTACGCACGATCATATGCCGCAGCACCTCATCCGCCAACTTCATCAACCGGTCCAGCTCCTTAA
>Ga0224558_1003300_pt1 | contig 13610 bp, 13 predicted proteins | sample 714S32024metaG_FD_180682 | JGI IMG/M metagenome (GOLD analysis project Ga0224558, IMG submission 180682) | Peat soil microbial communities from Stordalen Mire, Sweden - 717 S3 20-24 | ecosystem: Environmental > Terrestrial > Soil > Wetlands > Peat | place: Sweden: Norrbotten County, Stordalen... | reverse complement strand
AGTTTGGATAGACATGGAAAAGTAACTGCGGGAGAATTGCGCCCACAAGCCACTTGCTGGTCGTGCCGCACCTGCTGCCGAGGCTATTTGCGGATGCCGAATAAACCTTCCCGCCATTGAAATCTACACTGATGCCGTCTCCGGGAAGTTAAATCTGGCGCTGCTCCAGGCTGGATTGGATTTTGGCGAGGGACAGGCGCCGCGATTCATCGACTTCAACTCGTTCTCCGAGTCGTAGGCGAAGTAATTGCCGCCGGAGTTCCACGCGTTGCCGTCGCCGTCGTAACGCTCCGCCGAAAGCTCGTCGTCAGCGTTGTAGGCGCCTGCGATGGGATTGATGCCGGGAAGCGAAGAGGTCGCCGATTTGCGGTTGCCGACAGGGTCGAGTACATAATTGACGCTACCGCTATTCTGAGGCTCATCGGAGTTGATGCTTTCGCCGGTCAGGCGGTAGATGCCGTCGTAGCTCCAGTTGAGATTCCGGCCGTTGCCCTCTGTGGCGCTCTTGCGATTGCCGGTCGGACCGAGTTGGTACGAGTAATTGGAGACCGGCGTAGACAGCGCCGTGAGCCGGTTGAGCAGGTCGTAAGTGAAGTTGGTCGGCTGTGACTGAGATTGGTTGGGATAGACAGCCGTGGCTACGTTGCTGGCCAGATCGTAGGTATAAGTGGTGGTTTGATTGCCTTGCAAACGACTATCCACCACTGTGCTGAGGCGGCCCACATCGTCATACGTGTAGGAGACCGAGACTCCGTTCGCATTGGAAGAGGATACCGATGTCACGTTGCCCGCCGCGTCGTAAGTATAACTCAGCGTGCTTTCGGGAGTCGCACTGGTATTGTATTCACTATTCACTTGGATTGTGTGACCAGCCAAATACGGCGGGACCGTGCTTGGATCTTATAGTTACTTTGCCGGTAGCTAAATCCAACATCGCGACATCAAGGCTGGATTCGAGAGCGCCATAGGCTTCATTGAACAACAATTTGTTGCCATCCGGTGACCACACTACACCATAGAAGAATATCTTATATGAGAAGGATCCCTTGCTCAGATTGCGAACCATCTTTGATCCGGTTCCGTCCGGATGAATAAGCACGCATTTCTCCCCTGAACTATCCGTATATGCAATCCAGTCGCCCTTAGGTGACCAGGAAGGGTTGGTTCCTTCTGCGATAATTCTCCCAATTCCAGATAACACGTCAATGACCACAATACGCTTGTTAAGCTCCACCCAGGCACCAAGTTGACCTACAAGATATTTTCCGTCCGGAGACCAGCTAAGTCGCGCGTTGTGCATCACCTCGTCGGAATAGGTTATTGGCGTCAACTTACCTGTTGCGAGATCTAGAATCTGTAGCTTATCCGGATTGGAGTCACAATCTGGGTTGCCCGACCTCGATTTCGCCGAGAATGCGACTTTAGTTCCGTCAGCCGAGAAAGTCGCTGATCCAACGCCCCCTGGGCAAAAATCACCATACAACTTCCAGGACTTGTTGCGTATTGAATACAACGCCATAACGGATTTGCGTTTTGGCGTGTCGGCCATCGGACACACGACCAGGCTGTTTCTGCAGTTCTCATCACCTGTGACATCAGGTAATGCAACGCCCCAAGCAACCTTGTCGGCTTTAGGCGACAGCGCGGGCAGCGGGGAAGTGCCTTGGCCAATAAAGCCCGGCGGATTATGGACGTCGAACTTTTGTTTCCCAACGGCCAAGGCAACTTCATTGTCAGGGCTGCCAAACAACAAAGTCGAATTTGGCTCAGTAAACATGTTTGGAACCTGACTGCACGAGGCACGGGAGAAAATGATCAAAGCTGCCGCTTGCAAGACAAACTGTAGCCGATTTCGCATGATACACGCTTTCTGTTCAATAGCTCACATATGGGTAGCCGAGATAGTTACTGGAATACTCGTACCCCGGCGCATTGGGTACTGGCGGTGGCATACCTAAAAGCCAATTGTTAACCATGTTGTAGGTGTAAGTGTTGCTGTTAAACCCGTCTGGAGGAAATTTCCACCACATGTTCTTGTAGGGTTTTCCGCATGAAGGACAAACGGAGCCATGGTCATATCGTGAGAGGTTGAGCGTTTGCTCGAAATCGGCCGCCGCGCTGTCTGAGCAGGGAACCACCTCGGAACCGCTGCTACCAAAGGGCCTGTTTCTGGGGTCATCATATCTCACTTGTTGACCAACTTTCATCGTTTTCGGTGTGCCCGGCGGATCTCCAAGCACACCCCACGTTTCAGGCGCAGCTCCCGGTTTGTCAATCTCAATATAGGTGTGATGCCAATGTCCTAGCACGGGATTCGGAGTGGATTCATCTACCTTCCCAGCCATCAACGAACGCCAATCCACTTTTACGATCCAATGAGGCGGCGATGGTGGGCCACCGGGACCGGGGGCACCACATTCAGAAAGCGCCTCACTCCCCGCAAATCCGCACCATGTTGGGAAATGTACAGAAATGAAGCCAAGGCGGCCAGGATAATTGTTTATCAGCGCGAACTCGATGATGGCCTCATTGCCGGAGGGGTCCATGCCGTTGATCGGGTCTGCGGCGGCGTACTCATAGCGCCTCTGGCCTTCGCCGGCCTCTGGGTCCACGCTCAGGAAGCGACCCGTGACCGGGTTGTAATAGCGCGCCCGCAGATAGTACAAGCTCAAATCCGGGTCGTACTGCTCGCCGCGGTAGAGATAGTTGTTGGGCGTTGTGCCAGTCGAGCTGATCTTGTTGCCGAAGGCATCGTACTCGTAAGTGTCGGTCACTTGTCCTATGGAGTTAATCAGTTGGCGAACGCTGCCCGCGCCGTCAACCCCATAGAAGCTCACCGTCCATGTGTCGCCGACGATCTGATTCTCGCTGATGAGTTGAAGCCCATAAGTGTACTGCCGCTGGACCACGTTGTTGACCGTCTCCTCGACCACCTGCGGCAATCCGGTCGGGTTCAGATCATCGACCAGGTAGCGCGTGGTAATGCCGTTCACCGTCTTGGCCACGCGGTTGCCGTCGCCGTCGTAAAGCAGTGTGACGGCGCCGCGATTCATCGACTTCAACTCGTTCTCCGGGTTGTAGGCAAAGTAGTTTCCGCCGGAGTTCCACGCGTTGCCGTTAGCGTCGTAAGTGTCCGTCACCACCACGCGGCTATCGGTGATTATATTCCCATCCCCAACCAAAAACAATCAGTCCATCACGAGATTTCGTGATAACCCTCCCGGTGGCTAAAGTCAGCATCGTGACCCGGACGCTGGGCTCATCCGCTTTCATTTCGTTAAACAGGAGTTTACCGCTATCCGGCGACCAAACAGCACAACGGTATAGTATCGAGTAATCACCTGAATCCCTAGCTAAAGTATGAACCATTCTGACATCAGTTCCGTCGGGGCGAATGAGCATGCACTTCTGACCCCCAGCCCCACCAGCAATATAGGCAATCCAATTCCCATTAGGTGACCAAGATGGGGCTGTTCCGCGAGCGATGACCTTGCCGATTCCAGACGCTATTTCAATCAAAACGACCTGCTGAGTTGACGTCTCCATTGAACCAAGTTGACCCACGAGGTATCGTCCATCCGGCGACCAACCCAGCGGCGAGTCGCTCATCAACAATTCCGCTTGGTAGGGAACAGCTGTGAACCCACCCGTTGCAATGTCAAGAATCTGCAATACAGTTGGATTATCAAAACAGTGTTGACTGCCACTCTTCAACTTGGATGTAAATGCAACCTTAGTCCCGTCCGGTGATAATGCCACTGAGTTAACGTAATCAGGGCAGAAATCGCCAAATACTTTCCATGACTTAGTGTGCAAGGAATACACACCTACAACGGATTTGACTTCTTCCTCGTCTTGCCCGGGACAGGCGACGGAGAGCGATTTGCACTCCACTCTTGGATGTCTGTCGGTTACCACCAATTCGACAGCAACTCGTACACCACTAGACGCCAAGGACGGGATAGGAACGGAACCCTCCACAATAGAGCCTGGAGGGTTCGGCACTATTACTTCCTGCTGACCGATTGTGAGGCGAAGAGTCTCGTTCCTAAACAGCAGTGTCGTTCCCGCTACTGTGAAAGTGCCGCCGGGCTCTCCGTACGAGGCGCATGATAGCACGAGAAATACTACGAGTTGCAAAACAGCTAGTACGCGGCTCAGCATGGCGCAATCCTTCCATTGGGTTAGAAATACGTTGAATACGCACTACTGAAGTGATATCCAGGAGCGATAACATCAAGCGGCGGAGGAATAAAGAGGAAATTGTAGACCATGTTGTAGGTGTAGGTATTGCTGTTAAACCCATCTGGGGGTTGACGCCACCACCAATTCCGGTAGTTTGTGTCGCACGAAGGGCACTTTGAATACGGATATACAGTGGCATTCAACGCCGTTTCGAAATATGCCGCTACGCTGTCTGAGCAAGGAACATCCTTACATCCGCTGCCACCAAAGGGACTGTTCCTAGGATCATTCTTTAGCACTTCCTGGTTCTTGCCATCGGGGTCAACTCCGAGTACACCCCAGGTATCTCGTGCGCCGCCTGATGAGTCGATTTCGATATAAGTATGCTTGTAATGTCCTATCACCGGATTCGGCAGGGTATTACTTAATCTTGCTTTTAGCAACGAACGCCAGCACACCTTTACTTTCTTGTGAGGCGGCGATGGTGGGCCACCGGGACCGGGGGCACCACATTCAGAAAGCGCCTCACCCCCCGCAATTCCGCACCCGAATGGAGGCAATTTCGGGAATGAAACAGAAGTGACCCCTCTCATATTGATCAGCAAGAACTCCATCATGGCCGCATCGCCGGAGGGGTCCATGCCGTTGACCGGGTCTGCGTCGGCGTACTCGTAGCGCCGCTGACCCTCGCCTGCCAACGAATCCACGCTCAGGAAGCGACCGGTGACCGGGTTGTAGTAGCGCGCCCGCAGATAGTACAAGCTCAAATCCGGGTCGTACTGTTCGCCGCGGTAGAGATAGTTGTTGGGCGTTGTGCCAGTCGAGCTGATCTTGTTGCCGTAGGCATCGTACTCGTAGGTGTCGGTCACGACTCCGGCAGAGTTGGTCAACTGGCGAACACTTCCCGTGCCGTCTGTTTGATACAAGCTCGTGACCCAGGTGTTATTGGCAATCTGATTCTCGCTGATGAGTTGAAGCCCATACGTGTACTGCCGCTGGACCACGTTATTGACCGTCTCCTCGACCACCTGCGGCAATCCGGTCAAGTTCAGATCATCGACCAGATAGCGCGTGGTAATGCCGTTCACCGTCTTGGCCTCGCGGTTGCCGTCGCCGTCGTAGAGCAGTGTGACGGCGCCGCGATTCATCGACTTCAACTCGTTCTCCGAGTCGTAGGCGAAGTAATTGCCGCCGGAGTTCCACGCGTTGCCGTCGCCGTCGTAACGCTCCGCCGAAAGCTCGTCGTCAGCGTTGTAGGTCCAGTTGCCGTAGTTAATGCCGTTAATCGATGAAGTCTCTGAGCGCATATTGCCCATCGGGTCATCAAACTGCCTTTGTGTGCAAAATCCTGTCCTCAATACGCCCGGATGGTATTTTGTCAAACTACAGTCACTGGACTACTATCATCGCCGTTGCAACGCCATACCAAACACCCATCTTGCTTGCCGCAACTGAGATGGGAGCTTCGGAAAAGGCGAATTGATTGGGAACATCGTAGATCACGATGAGAACGTCACCGCGCACAAATCTGATTTTCTGCACGTCCGGTCCACGCCATCCCTCTCCCACAATATCCAGTTTGCGCTCAAAATGCCCTCCAACAGCGATTTCATTGAACCCCGGTCCATTCCGCATGAACATTCGGTCGGGATTCTCAAAGAAGGTATTGAGCCGCCCATTCCTGATAAGCAAGACCCGCCAATGCGCGGCACCCCAGCTATTCGCTTCGCCCCATATCCTGATTGGCTTTTGTGAAGAGTTATTCAGTTCAACTGTAACCACTCCAGAAGGCTTCACTTCCTTAATCGCGAGAGTTAAGCCGCCCATTGTACTTTCCTTTTGCAGTGCAATGGCATTCGCCGAAGAAATCAGGAGCAGAAGACCACAAACAAACAATCTCATTGAACTCACCTCAGAAGTTTACAAACAGAGTCTTGCTTTCGTAGATGGTCGAGCCGCCATTGCAAACGTCGACTACGATGAGCTTGAACTTGACCGTTTCATCGGCCCACATTGCTGGCAAGCTCCCACGCCAGTTTCACGTCGGCCTCGGTTGCCTCGATGTACTCCAGCCGCACGTCCTCCTCGACGCTGGTTTTGATCTCGCGCTGATGCTGATGCAGCAGCGTGATCGCCTGGATCAGCGTTAAAAACTTCATGTGGTCGCGCCTGGTCCGCGTCATCGCGTCCGGGAAGCGCCGCTCTTTCAGGCACTCGATCACCACATCGACCGGGCGCAACAACCGTTGCGCGTTGCGGTGCAGGCGCACGATCTTGTTCCGCCGCGTCCGTGCCTTCAAGCCTTCGAGCGTCTGCGCCTCGCGCTGCTTTTGGTGGATGGCCTGGGTCTGCTCCCGGTCCTCGTTCACCGCGAGAACAAGGCAGCGGTTCATCAGCTCCTCGCCCTCGCCGCAAGCGCCCTTGCAACTCCAGACATTCTTCGCCGGGTCGATATTCAGGCTGGGGCTGTGGTCGTCGTGGAACGGGCACAGGCCGATAAGCTCCTTGCCGCTGCGCGTCAGCTTGATCCCCCGCGCCTCCGCAAGCCGCTGGATCGACACCTCGCGCTTGATCCGCTCCTTCACGTCCTGGGGAACATAGGGCATTTCGACCGCCTCTTGCAAAAACCCTGTCAAGCGGTTTCTGCGTTTTTAATTGTATTCAGAAATACTACCTTACGCAGTATCATGTCAAGGATTACTAGAAATACGTTATACACTGCTGGTATGTCGAAGAGACCTTCTGTTAGCAAACCGCCCCTCGACCTCGGCGGCGAGACCCTCGGTCAGCGCCTCGCCCGTCTGCGTAAGCAAGGGGGATTTACGCAGATTGAGTTTGCCGAAAAAGTCGGAATCACTCAGGTTTTGATCTCGGCCTACGAGACAGATCGACACCTATTCTCGGCAGAGATGGCGATTCGCTTTGCTCTGGCCCTTGATGTGTCCACGGATGACTTGCTTCACCCGCAGGCGAAGAGACCTGCCAGCAAGTCGCCCAGTCTCAAGGTACAGCGCCGCATTGAACAGATCGAGACGCTGCCGCTCTATGAGCAACGCGCCTTGCTGACGACCATTGATAAATTTCTCGTAGCAGCGCAGAGTAGTTGAGAGGATTCCCGATGGCTTACGCCCAGACCAAACAGCAAGCCCACGAACTGATTGAGCGCATGGCTCCCGGACAGATTTTTGCCGTCGTCACCGTGATGGAGACCATGCTCGATCCCGTCTCCCGCGCCATTGCCAACGCACCCATCGACGACGAGCCGGAAACCGACGCCGAGCGCGAAGCCGTCGCCGCCTCCAAAGCATGGATGGCCGAGCATCCCGGCCAGGGCATTCCCTTTGAGGCTCTGCTTGCTGACTTCGGCATCTCCGCCGAAGAACTCCGCCACAGCCAGGAAGCCGCTTGAAAAAGATCGTCATCACCCCGCAAGCCAAGACGGACGTGCGCCACATCGACCGCGAGACTGCCATGCGCATCCTCGCCGCGCTGGATCGCTTCGCCCGCACCGGCGAGGGCGACATCAAAAAAACTGCAAGGAGATTCCGGCGAACTCCGCCTCCGCGTCGGCGACTACCGCGTCCGCTTCAACGAAGAGCCGCCCGGAACCATCCTCGTTCACTCCGTCCTGCATCGCTCTGAAGCCTACCGCTGAGTATCGCGCCGCTGACCCCACTGCCGCCGCCGATGGCCGGGAGTCGTCGCCCTGGTCATGTGGAACATGAAAAGAAGACATTCTTTTCATTGCTGAAAAACACCCGCAGCGGAGGCATCAGTCAAGGCCGCGCCAGCGCCGCCGCAGCGGGCGGAGCGTAGCGGAGAGCCTTTACGGATGCCGGAGCGGAGGGTACGGCGCGTGAGCGCGAAAAAGGCCCGTCAAGCATCGACCCTTTATTTTCAACAGGTTACCGCGCAGTAACTTTTTGCTTCCGTGTGGAAAACAAAAATCAGACGGGTTTCATGGATTTTGTTATTTAGTCGCTTGTTTTCTTATGGTTAACGATCAGTAACCTGTAAACACCATATATTTAATGACTTTTCTTCTTAGCCGATTGATTCCATGATGGTTCCCGCAGAGGAACCTGAGAACGCCACATTTTTCGCATCGAGTGGCTGTAGGCTGCTGATTCCGCAAGCGTTCCCGCACAGTAACCGAAGGTTACTGTGCAGCATCCATTCTGGGGTTGCGTGTCCTACCTAATCCCCATGCGGAGCATGGTCGGGTTTCACAACGCTGGACCGGTCGTGTTGCAGCGAGTAATGCGGTGCGGGAAGTAACGTTATAGCGATGTCAAGGCTCGGCGGCTTGCATCACCGTTACGACCGGGCCGCCTGAGTTGCTGCTGCCAACATCTTGCTTCGAAGTCCAAGATAAACTGTGGGAAAAGTGCGTCCGCCGACCAATCGCCGTCCACATTTCTGTGCCTTCATGACGATTTCTGGTCACATGACACCCTTTTCCTCCCGCCAAAATCCGTACTCAAACTGCGTCCGAATTCACAATCCAGTCCTTTTTGCGCCCGGATGGAATTTTGGCGAGGCACGGTGTATAAATCTTCTGGACCGGATACTAATGAAGGTTCAACTTGATCTCCTTGCCATCGTAGGGAATCTCCCTGTCGGCTTTGCCCGTCATCTCGCCGCCAATTCCGTGGCCGCTTTTAACCACAACGATGCGGAATGCGCGCTTTTCAACCATCCCTGGGAAGGAACCTTCGCGTCCGCCGATCGTCAACAGGCCGGCGCTCTCGTTCCAGCGAATGGGAATCACGGTGTGCTGGCCCTTCTCGTACTCGTAGCCGTCCCCCGCATCCTCGTAGAGATCGAATTGGCCATCCGCTCCGCGATAGATGCGCAGTTCGATGGGACCGCCGGGGTTTTGCGCGGCGTATTCAATCTCCGGACCCATGGGCAGAATTGCCCCGGCGCGCACATAGAGCGGCATACGGTCCAGCGGCGCTTCCGCATCGATCTCCTGTCCGCCTTGCACCGCCGCCCCGGTCCAGAAGTCGTACCACTTGGGCGAAGCGGGCAGATAGACACTGCGATGCGTGGCGTTGGCTTTCAGAACCGGATTAACCAGCAGGGCGGGGCCAAACATAAACTGGTCGCCAATATTCCAGGTATTTTCGTCGGTGCGCCAATCCATCACCAGCGGGCGCTGGATGGTGTAATCCTCGCTCGTGACCTTCCAAGCCAGCGAGTAGATATACGGCATGAGGCGATAGCGGAGCTTGTCGTAGCGGATAAGCGTCGGCTCGACCTTGTCGTACGTCCAAAGCTCGTTGTGGGGCCTGTGGCCGTGCGTGCGGAAGATGGGGCAGAAGGTTCCGAACTCGAACCAGCGCGCGTAGAGTTCCTGGTAGGCGGGCTGCTCGATAGCGCCGGGGAAGGCCGGCCAGTAGCCGCCGATGTCAGTGGTCCAATACGGATAACCGCTGAGCGCGAAGTTCAACCCGGCAGCCACCTGATGCGAGAGTCCCCAATAGCTGCTGTAGACATCACCCGACCACACAGTTGCGCCGACCCGCTGCTGGCCGAGAAAGGCCGAGCGGGTCAGCAGAAAGACGCGCTTGCTTGCGTTTTCAGCCTTCCAATGATCCTGCACCGCGATGGTATGCAGCAGCGGGAAGACGTTGGTGTACTCGGCTCCGTTGCCGATGGCCAACTGCTTATTGCGCAGGATGGCGTCGCCCATGTGCGGCCAGAACTCCTCCGGTTCGGCGCTATCCAGCCAGAAGGCGTCCCATCCCTGCGCCAGCAGTTTGCCGGGCAGCCGGTTCCAATAAATGTCGCGGCCCTCGGCGTTGCTCGGATCATAGACATGCGCGCCGGGAATCAGCAGTTTTTGCGCATCCAGCGTCTTGTAGGTTTCGGATTTCGGATCGAGCAGGCCCCAGACGGAGATCATGGTATGCACATTCTCTTTATGCAGGCTTTCCAGATCGTTCGCCACATCATGGAAGTTGTCATTGAATTCCGGATCGCCCTCGGTCTTCCACCAGAACCAATCCTGCACCATCGCGTCCAGCGGAATGTGCTCCGCGCGATAGCGCTGCGCGATGCCAGCGATTTCGTCGAGCGAGACGTAGCGGTCCTTGGACTGGAAGAAGCCGTAGGCCCACTTGGGCAGCATCGGCGCGTGGCCGGTGAGGCTGCGGTATGCGTGGAGGATCGCATCCATCTCCGGACCGTACAGAAAGTAGTAATCGACCGATTTACCGGCGATGGAGCTGAACGTCAGATCCAGCGGAAAGCGATTGTCCACGTAGGTCAGCGCAGCCGTATTCCACATCAGCGCGTAGCCGCGGCTTGAGACCAGCAGGGGAATCGCCACGTCCGTGTTGTTCTGGCCCAATTCGACGGTTGCGCCGCGATAGTTGAACATTCCGCTCTGGTGCTGCCCCAGCCCGAAGAATGCCTCGGTGGGCGGAGGAGAAAAGCGGTCCGTAATCCGGTAGGTGCTCTCGCCGTTGACCTGCATTGGCTCATAAGTGCGGGGTATGGCGTCTCCTTCACGCAGCAGTGCGTCTCCGGTCACCGTACGGAAGGAAAGATTGCCGCGCTCAAGATTCAAGCTCACCTCGATCTTGTCCGTCTTGATCGTTGCCGAGTCGGCATCTTGCGTGAATTGAAAGGGAGCGCCCGCGCAGGATTGGCTGGCATCCAGCATCCAGGGCTTCTGCCCGGCCTGCGCCGTTGCGTCGGGCTTGGCCACCACGTGAATCACCGCGTCGCCGCACACTGTAATCTCGAGCGCCTCGGAACCCACGGTCGCGCGCATTCCATGCTCGGACCTTTGCGCCGCAACGGGCGCCAAGCCGGGCCTTTCCTGACCCGGCATCTGGGCCATGCCGCTGTGCGCGGCCAGGAGCATGAAAAAGATCGGCAGAAGTGGACGGACGACAGGCGAAACCAGCGGTTTCGCGCTTGCTTCAGAAGACCGGTAGATCATTGCATTGCGCCTTTCTTTACGCTCAATTTTGTGCAGTTTCAGCATTCGTGCATGGAGTCGTACGGACAGTTTACCTTTCATGGGCATCGATTTTCCATCCAACGCGTTGCAATGCAAAAAACGGGAAGGCGTACGATGCAGAAGATGGAGCAACGCGCGCCTGGTTATGCCGGCGCTTGCTAAATTGACTGCGAGGCGGATTGATCGCCTGCTCCCGTTCGGTCGGCCTGGGCAAGAAGATCTCGCACCAGCATAGAATCGCGAAATGCCTCTGTGCCGCCTGGGCAAAGGGTAGAGAGTGCTGCAGCTCGATTGCCGAATGTCGCGCAAGCGTCGGGTGCTTCACCCCGGAGATATGCGGAGAGGAAGCCGGCATCGAAGCTATCGCCCGCACCAATAGTATCAACAGGAATGACACATTGCGCGGGAACCTCCCATCGCCGGCTTCCCGTTTGCACGATTGATCCCCGTTTTCCGCATTTGACGGCAACAAGCGGAACCTGCTTCGCCAGGGCTTCGATGGCGCCTTCTACATCGCTCTTGCCGGTTATGCGGCAGGCCTCGTCCTCATTGGGAAGGAAGATGTCTACAATGCTCAACAGGTCATGCAGCGCCGCCCAGCGATTTTCGGGATCGTCATTGGTATCAAGCGAAAGGGTAAGGCCTCTGGCCTTCAGTTGCCTGAATATCCCGGGCAAGTCGGGCTGAAGCATCTTATGTAGAAAGAGAGATGAGAGATGGAAGTGCCTTCCTGAAGCCAAGTACGCAATATCGACAACGCGCCGGTAAAAATTCTCAGGCTGCATGCCAGTGTAGCCACCACGGTGATTAACCTGGTTGGAAGTGGCCTCAATCAAAAGATACAAGCCATCTTCTAGTCAAAATGGAGTGACCGGTCCAATGCGCTGACCGTGGGTTAATCTGTGAGCCAAGCAGGCTCACAGTTCAGAGCCACAAGCGGAGAGGAACCGGTCATGAAGAATAAGGTACGATTTTTTGGGTCTGGATGTCCATGCCCAAACCATTGCCGTCGCCATTGCAGAACCGGATGGCGAGGTGCGCAGCCTGGGAACGATTGCAAACCGCGCCGAGTCGATCCGCAAGATGATCAAGAAGCTGGGGTCCGTCGAGCAGTTGAGGGCCTGTTATGAAGCTGGTCCCACGGGCTATGTACTCTACTGGCAGTTGGCGGAACTGGGCGTGGCTTGCGAGGTCATTGCGCCGACGCTGGCGCCGATGAAGGCCGGCGACCGGGTGAAGACCGGCCGGCGCGATGCCGAGCGGCTGGCGCGCAGTTTTCGCTCCGGCGATCTGACGGCGGTATGGGTGCCGGACGCGGGCTCCGAGGCGTTGCGCGATCTGGTGCGTGCGCGCGAGGCCTCTAAACAAGATCAGTTGCGGGCGCGTCACCGGCTGGCGAAGTTCTTGCTGCGCGCGGGCCAACGTCCGGCCGCGGGGGTAAAAGCGTGGACGCAGCTCTACATGGTCTGGGTGCGGCAGCTTCGCTTCGCGCAGGTGGCGCAGGAGTCGACGCGGCTGGATTATCTGCACGAGGTTGAGCACATGGCGGAACGAGTCAAACGGCTGGAGCAGGCCATCACGGAAGCGGTCAAGCTGGCCTCGCCCGCGATCCAGGAAGTGGTCAAGGGTTTGCAAGCCTTGCGCGGCATTGCGCAGATTTCAGCGGTGACGATTGCGGCGGAGCTGGGCAACATGACGCGCTTTGCGGGAGCCCGGCAGTTGATGGGCTATAGCGGCGCGGTGCCCAGTGAGGATTCAAGTGGTAAGCGGATGAAGCGCGGCTCGATCACCAAGACGGGCAACGCGCATTTGCGGCGCATCGCCATCGAAGCGGCCTGGAGCTATCGGCTGCGGCCTGGCGTGGGGCCTGCGTTGCGCAAACGACAAGAGGGCGTGCCGGAAGAGATCAAGGAGATTGCCTGGAAGGCACAACAGCGATTGCATAAGCGATATATGCGGCTGGCGGCGGCAGGCAAGGATCAACGCAAGATCATCACCGCCGTGGGACGGGAACTGCTGGGCTTCGTCTGGGCCATCGGGATCAAGGCGGAAGCGGCAGCCAAACAGAAGATGGCGGCCTGACGAAAAGCAAAAACAAAAGCAACAGCAACAGCAAAAACTTTCCAAAGAATGAAAAAACAAAAACCTGACCCATGAACAACGCTACCCAATTTGAAGGCAGAGCCAGCCGCAGCCGGAGCAAGCACAAAGGAGAATCCTCGAATGCTCTATGCGACAGGTTTAGCCGGACTCGCGACACTAGTCCGAGGCAACTCCCGACGGATCATGATTGTGCGGTTTCGACCCGCGAATATCAGACTGATCAATCGTCGCTCACTCCTGCCCCGACTGCTGCTGGCCCTGCCCTCGAAAAAAGGCAAAAGCTACAACAACGGCAAAAACAACCCCACCGATGTGCAGGCTTGACAGGGTCACTCCATATCAGTGC